>Ga0075719_104_pt1 | contig 104238 bp, 98 predicted proteins | sample RifGroB1_FD_67780 | JGI IMG/M metagenome (GOLD analysis project Ga0075719, IMG submission 67780) | Microgenomates (Woesebacteria) bacterium GW2011_GWB1_38_8
TACAATAATTTAAGAGTACACGAATCATTAGGACTAAAAACACCATCGCAGATTATTGGGATGGAACTAAAAGTCTAATATGTGTGTGACCTGAACATTTTATTGCATAACCGCCTCCTTCAGACTACAATTTTCATTATTACTAAATATTTTTGTTAATAATTAGATGATAATAGGAATTGACGGCAACGAAGCGAATATAAAAGAAAAAGTTGGAGTACATCAATACGCTTTTGAACTACTTTGGACACTTTATAGGTATGGTATAAATAATAAGAAAGCTTCTTTACTACAGGATATAAAAAACAGCGATCATAAATTTATAATATACCTTAAAAATCACGTAAGTATGGACTTACCACCACAAAATTCCTTTTGGGAGTATAGAATTATACCCGGTAGTAAGGTTTGGGTATTGGCAAAGTTGATGCCAGCTCTTTTGAAGGAAAAAAATATTGATGTTTTCTTTACTCCAACTCACTATTTGCCGCTTTTTGCAAAAAAGCCTATGGTATGCACAATTCATGATCTTGGTTACCTCAAGTTTTCGGAACAATTTAAAAAATATGATTTTTGGCAACTGAAGTATTGGAGTGCTATTTCTATAATTGTATCAAAATATATCATCTGTCCTTCGGATTCGACTCGATCAGATATTGTACGACGTTATCCATTTGCGGCTAAAAAGGTCAGAGTTGTTCAACATGGTTACGATAAGAGTAAATTTAATCAAAATATTTCTCAAAATCTTGTGCGACAAGTCACAGAAAAATATAGGATTAAAAAAAATTATCTGCTTTTTTTATCAACATTAAAACCAAGTAAAAATGTTGAAGGATTAATAGATGCTTTTGTAAAGATAAAAAATGTGTCGAATCATCAACTTGTCATAGCCGGAAAAAAGGGTTGGTTATACGACAAGATATTTCTAAGGGCTAAAGATTTAAAGGTAGAGAACGATATAATTTTCACAGATTATGTCAGCGAAAAAGAAAAGCGGGGTTTGTTAAAAGGAGCTACAGCTTATGTATTACCTTCTTTCTGGGAAGGTTTCGGGATGGATGTTTTAGACGCTTTAGCTTGTGGCACTCCTGTTGTCGTTAGTAAAGCAGGAAGCCTACCGGAGGTAGCTGGGGATGCAGGAATCTATATTGACCCTTATAATATAGACAGTCTCGCTCAAGGAATGGAAAAGGTACTAAAAATGTCGGAAGATGAGCGTTCGGAAATTATAAAAAAAGGTCTAAATCAAGCCCAAAAATTTTCTTGGGAAAAGTCAGCCCGAGAAACTTTAAAGGTACTGGAAGAAGCCAACAAGCAACAAATATGAGCATGTTGAAAGACAAAATGGGTAGAAAACTGACATTACAAGAAGCTCTACCAAAAATAAATACCAGATTATATAACTATATGCTTGATTTTGAGCTAATGTTGTTACGTTGGGTTGGACATGTTCCCTCGCACCTTTTTCGCAAGTTTATCTACACACTGGCAGGGGTTGAGATTGGAAGGGGCTCGACTGTACATATGTGGGCAAACTTTTTTAATCCACAAAATGTAAAAATAGGTTCAGATACAATAATAGGAGACCATGTTTTTCTTGATGGCCGTTCTTCTATAAAAATCGGTGACCACGTTGATATAGCTTCAGAAGTGATGATTTATAATTCCGAGCACGATTTGGAGAGCGATAAATTTATCGCACGCGAGGAAGCGGTTGAAATAGGGGATTATGTATTTGTTGGTCCTAGAGCTATTATTTTACCCGGAGTAAAAATTGGACGAGGGGTAATTGTTGGAGCAGGAGCTGTTGTAACCAAAGATGTTCCGGATTATTCTATAGTCGGAGGGATTCCCGCAATTGTCATAGGAGAGAGGAAAAATAAGAATTTGAATTATAGATTAGGTAGGGCGAGGCTATTCCAATGAAATCTGAACAAATAGTTTACCCATGAAAATAGTAGTGAAAATTGTATACATTATATTATCAATATTATTTTTAGCCTATTTAGCTCTTCCAACATCATCTTTTCCTTTACCACCAAAAGGTGCTCTGCAATCAGATGAGCCTGCTGACACTGAAACTACTTTAAGGCGTGCATATTTCACTAACTACAATCGGGAGGAAGTTTTAAATCATTATCAAGAACAGTTTAAAAAAAACATATTGTTAAATATAAAAGTAATAACATACAGACTTAATTATCCTCCTGAAGAGGCACAAACGATTATACGTGATCAAACGAGGAGTACTTTTTTGGAAGAAATCGTACATCCTTTAAGAGAATCATTGTTTATTAACGGATTTGAACCTTCAGAGCCAAAAGATGCTATTTATATTAGCAATAAATTTTGGAGACAAAAAATTACTGTCAGGTACGTACCTTCATCGATATGGACGCGATTATTTATCGGTATATTAATAGTTATTATTTTACCGATTTTATATATATTTTTGGTACTTTCACTGTTAAACCTGAAAAAGGAGGTTTTAAAATGGATTTATCGGTAGTAATTATAAATTTTAATACCAAAAAGCTAACGTTGGATTGTATAAAGTCTGTAATAAGATATACAAAAAAAATTAAATTTGAGATTATTGTTGTAGATAATGGATCAACCGATAGCAGCATAACTGCCATCTGGAATATCAAATTACCAATTACCAATTTCAAATTAAAAATAATTGAAAACAAGAAAAATCTAGGATTTGCGAAGGCAAATAATCAAGGGATAAAAGCCTCAAGAGGTCGTTATGTTTTGCTTTTAAACTCAGATACTCTAGTTAATGACGATGTATTGGGAGAAATGGTCGGGTGGATGGATAATCATCCCAAGGTGGGTATTGTGAGTTGCAGGTTAAGAAATATTGACGGCAGCGAACAGGGAACCGGAGGCTATTTTCCGACATTAATAAGAGTGTTTTCTTGGATGACAATACAGGATTTCCCGCTAGTGGATAGGTTCATAAAACCTTTTCATCCGATACACAGGAAATTCTTTAATATGGGTAAAAAATTCTACAAAAGCGAGAAGGAATTAGATTGGGTGACGGGTGCATTCTTTCTGATTAGAAGGCAAGTTGTTAAAGACATAGGTTACTTTGACGAGAACTACTTTATGTATACAGAGGAAGTGGATTTTTGTTATCGTGCAAAACAAAAGGCATGGAAGGTATTTTACCTACCTAGGTGGGATATACTTCATTACGGAGGTGCGAGCGGTATAAACTGGTCCTATGCGGTGCCTGAGTATAATGGAATTAAACTTTTTTATCAAACACATTATCCCTCCTGGCAGTTTCCGATTTTACGAATAATTCTAAAAATCGGTGCATTGGGTAGGATTGTGTTGTTTGGTATCCTGTATGGAAAGGAGGCGGCAAAAACTTATGTGGAAAGCTTCAAGGTTGCTTGATGGACTAGTTAAATATACATTGGCAGCCATCATGATTGCGGTTCCATTATACCCAAAGTTCCCTTTCATAAGAATTGAAGGTACTTTTGTGGCAATACGATTGGAAGACGTCTTACTTTTATTTGCAGCGATTGTATTGTTAATAATATATCTATCGAGGATAAGAGAATTTATTAAAGACAAGATAAATCTTTCAATTCTCCTTTATTTATCTATTGGCTTTATATCCTTAGTGTCTGCGGTATTTTTGACCAAAACGGTTGGGTTTAATATTGGTTTTTTACACTGGGTTAGAAGAATTGAATATTTTATTCCATTTTTCTTGGGATTAGAGGCGATAAAAAGGAGAAAGGTAGACTTAGCTTTTTATATAAATATACTTTTGATTGTAATGCTAGGTGTCTTTATATACGGAGCCGGACAAAGATATTTTGGTTGGCCGATAATAATTACACAAAATGAAGAATATTCTAAAGGAATTGCCCTAAGATGGCTTCCACAAAGTCATATAAACTCGACTTTTGCCGGCCACTACGACCTTGCGTCATTTTTGGTCCTTATTCTACCGCTCTTGATTTCTTATTTTTTTATATTTAAAGATAAATTGAAAAGAATTATATTATTGACAGGAGTTTTGTCCGGCTTATGGCTTTTAGTTAATACGGCTTCGAGAATATCTCTTGCATCATATCTATTTGCTATTACAATTACATTATTTTTGATAAAGAAATATCGTGCAATCCCGGTGGTAATCATTACCAGCATAATTTTTATTAGCTTTTCAACAAATTTATTATCTAGATACGTGAGGATAATTCAGGTTGTAAAAGAAGATGTTAAGCAATTTAATTTATTAAATTATGAAACTAGCGTGAGTAATGTATATGCATTGGAAGAAGATATCCTTTCCAGAAGAAAAACTCCATCACCGACGCCTACCCCTTTACCGGTTCTTGAAGATAGATCGACAAATATTCGTTTAAACGTAGAATGGCCTAGAGCAATAAGGGCTTATTTAAAAAACCCTCTACTCGGTACGGGATATTCGTCGATTACGCTTGCGACCGATAATGATTATTTACGATTATTGGGGGAAGTAGGTATCTTAGGGTTTATTGCATTTTTCATGATTTTTGTAAATATATTTAATAAAATACTAAAAAGTTATCCTTGGATAAAAAATAAGGATCAAATTGAAAGTGTCTTTGTTGTCTCAATGATAGGTAGTTTTCCGGGTTTGTTGGTAAATGCATTATTCATTGATATATTTGAAGCATCCAAATTTGCTATAATCTTTTGGTTATTTATGGGAATAACAGTCGGCTTATGCAAAGAATAATTAAATTACTGAATAAATATATTGATCAAATAAAAAGAATAAATAATATTGAGTATATTATATTATCATTAATGTTAACTTTAGGATTAATTGTAAGACTTTACAAAATAAATAGTCCTATTGCGGATTGGCATTCGTTTAGGCAAGCAGATACGGCCTCGGTTACCCGAACATTTGTGGATAAGGGTATCAATATTTTTATCCCGAAATATCATGATGTATCAAGAGTTCAAAGTGGTTTACCAAATCCCCAGGGATACCGTTTTGTGGAATTTCCTTTGTATAATGCAATTCACGCCATACTTGTAAAGAATGCACCAATATTTACCCTCGAGGTTTGGGGAAGGTTGCTTTCTATATTTTCGGCACTCCTGACATCCTTTTTTATATTTCTTATAGGTAAGAAGTTATATGGAAAGTGGTACGGTCTTACAGCCTCATTTTTCTATCTTATCTTACCATTCAACATTTACTTTACCCGTACAGTACTTCCGGAACCTATGGCGATAATGTTTGCGCTTGCTTCCTTGTGGTTTTTTCTTATTTATACTGAAAAAAGTAAGGTTTTTTACTTATACCTTTCATCACTTTCTTTATCTTTCGGTATTTTGATAAAACCATATGTAATATTTTATGGAGTGGTATTAGTTTATTATTTCTATAACAAATTCGGGATTAGAAATTTAATAAGGAAAAAAGATTTAATAATTTCTTTATTAATAATATTATTGCCTTTTATTGCCTGGAGGATTTGGATGCAGCATTTTCCGGAGGGAATTCCTTTTTGGAAATGGACATTTAACGGAGATGGTATAAGATTCAGGCCTGCCTTTTGGCGCTGGATTTTTGGTGAAAGGTTGGGGTATTTAATATTAGGAATTTGGGGTTTGGTGCCTTTTATCTTCGGAATACTATCGCTAAAAAAGAAGGATTGGTTGCTTATAGCTAGTTTAATAGGAAGCTTTTTGTATGTTGCGACTTTTGCCACAGCTAATGTCAGGCATGATTATTACCAAGTACTGGTTATTCCTGCGCTTTGTTTTACTTTAGCTTCTGGGGTGTTAACAATGTGGAATGGCAATTATTTTAATAAGATTGTGTGCAGATTAATCCTGATATTAAGCTTATTTCTGGCTTTATTAATAGGCGCGACGGAAGCACGAGAGTTTTACAAAATTAATAGACCTGAAATAGTTTCGGCCGGAGAAGCCGTTGATAGATTAACAGCGAAAAATTCCTTAGTAATCGCCGCTTATAACGGAGATACTGCCTTTTTGTATCAGACTAAAAGACTGGGTTGGCCGGTAGTTGAGCTTCCTATAAACGAGCTTATTCAAGAAGGTGCCGAATATTATGCATCCGTGAATTTTAATGATCCGCAGACGCAGGAATTTATGGAAAAATTTGATGTGATCGAGAAGACTGATAAATATGTGGTTATCAAATTAAAATGAAAATTTTAATGTTAGTACCGTACCTTCCAACTATCACCATGAGTGGTGGTCAAACGCGATGGTATAACATAATAAAATACCTTGCAAAAAAACACGAGATTACACTTTTTTCTTTAATTAAAGACAATTCGGAAAAAAGATTCATTCCGGATCTTGCAAAATATTGTAAAAAGGTACGTGTTTTTAGCAGACCTAAAAAACCTTGGTCGATAAGAAATATTTTTCTTTCGGTATTTGGACCTTTTCCTCTTTTGGTTATCAGAAATCAATCTCACGAAGAAAGAAAAGCTATTACAGAGGAGCTAAAGAACAACAAATTTGATCTTATTCATGCAGAGACTTTCTATGTAATGCCTCATTTGGGTAAAACAAGCGTTCCTACAATATTAGTAGAACAAACTATTTGGCATGATGTGTATAAACATTATGTTGTAAATGAGGTTCCTAAACTACTTAGATTATTCTATATGCAGGATGTTGCTAAAATCAGCTATTGGGAAAAGTATTACTGGAGTAAGGCCGACAGGCTTTTTGCAGTTTCTGAAGAAGACAGGCAAGCGATGTTAACTCTTGTTCCGAAAAAGAAAGTGGGGATAATTCCAAACGGAGTGGATACAAAGTTTTTTGCCGAAAAAAAGATTGAAAGAAGGAAACCGCCGAGAATACTTTATGGAGTGACTAATTTTGAATGGCTCCAAAATCAAGAAGCTACGGAAATACTTATCAATAAGGTTTGGCCGTTGGTAAAAAAATCTTATCCTAGTGCAAAGGTGTGGGTGGTAGGAAGGAAAATTCCGTTATGGTTGAAAGAAAATGCCAAAAATAATACTGATATTGAACTGACGGAAAACATTCCTGATGCGCGTGACGCTTATCGGAAAGCAAGTATAATGATTGCACCCATAAAAGGTTCTGGGGGTACAAGACTAAAGATTCTTGAAGCTATGGCAACAAGTTTACCCGTCGTATCCACAAAAGTCGGTATAGCCGGTTTAAACTTAAAAGACGGTGAAAATGTATTGATAGCAGATACTCCCGAAGAAATCTCCCAAAAAGCACTTATGCTATTACAGAACCAAAGTTTTGCAGAAAAAATAGGCAGAGCGGGTCAAAAGCATGTACAAGAATTATTTGATTGGGAATCTATCGTTAAGATGCACGACTCCATTTATATAGATTTACTCAAAAAATAAAATGCCAAAACCAGAACTTTCAATCGTTATTGTAAGCTTTAACACAAAAGAACTTCTTAGACATTGTTTGCTTTCATTAAAGAAAGAAAGGAATGATATTAATTATGAGGTTATGGTAGTCGATAACGCATCAAGCGATGGATCTAGTCAAATGGTTAATAATAAATTTCCTTGGGTAAAGCTTATAAAAAGCACTAAAAATATTGGATTTGGAGCAGGTAATAATTTGGCAAAACATTATGTTAATGGGAAATATATACTTTTTCTTAATTCCGACACCACTATTCCAAAATATACTCTCAAAAAGACAGTTAACTACATGAATAGTCATAAGCAAGTTGGTGCATTAACTTGTAAAATAATTCTTCCGAGCGGAGAAATAGACAAAGATACAAGACGTTCATTTATAACTCCTTGGACTGGTCTAGTTCATCTTTTTTTAAGACTCGATAGAATATTCCCGGAATCGAAATATTTTGCAAGATATTGGTATGGTTATATACCAGATTATCTAGAGCACGAAGTAGACGTAATACAAGGAGCATTTTTTTTAACGAGGAAAAAACTTTTGGATGAATTGGGATGGTTTGATGAGGATTATTTTTTGGACGGAGAGGACGTTGATTTATGTTGGAGAATTAAACAAAAGGGTTGGAACATAGTTTATTATCCAAAAATATCAATAACTCATTTCAAAGGGGCTTCTAAAGGAAAAGTAGAGAGTGTAAGAAAGAAAGATATACCGCTAAGAAGTAAACTAAAATTTCGGATGGCAGGGGTTGATTCAATGGAAATTTTTTATAAAAAAAGGCTTTGGAACCAATATCCATTGCTTATGAATTTTTTAGTCCTGTTTGGCATCAAAGCCATTAAGACCCAAAGATTACTGCGAACAATATTACTAGGATAAGGATATTTTAAGACCTATGACTGTAAAAATATTAATTGATGCAAGGATGTATGGATTGGAGAATTCAGGCATCGGAAGATACCTGATAAATTTAACTGAAGAATTAAAAAACATAGAAACCGAGGAACAATTTGTAATTCTACTTCGTAAAAAGTATTTTGATAAATTAAATTTTCCCAAGAGTTGGAAAAAGTTATTAGCAGATTTTCGTCATTACACCTTTGAGGAACAATATAAACTTCCAGGAATTATATACAAAGAAAAACCGGATATTGTTCATTTTCCACACATAAATTACCCGATTTTGTACAGAGGAAAATGTGTTATTACGGTGCATGATCTGACGATGCAGTATCAGGGATTAAATGCCACAAAACTTCCATTGCCGATCTACTACCTTAAAAGGTTTCCGTTCCTGTTTACTACGAAAATTGGAATAAAAACGGCGAGTGCAATTATAGTTCCTTCAAAAGCAGTAATGAAAGATGTTTCTTCCTATTATAAAATTAATAAAAATAAGATTTTTATTAATTACGAAGGAGTAGATTTTGGCAAGTTCGAAAATCACCTCCGAGGTGATCCAAAGGGGCTCCTCGGACGGTGGAGTTTGGAAAAAGAAAAATACTTCTTTTATGTAGGTAATGCATATCCTCATAAAAATTTAGGCAAAGCGATTGAAGCAATAGTTGCGTTAAATAAGAGTATTAAGGAAAAGGTGATATTTGCTATAGCAGGTTCAAAAGATTTTTTTAAAAAGAAACTTGAAGAATATGTAAAGTCTATAGGGGCAGAAGAATATGTCAAACTTTTAGGCTATGTACCGGATAAAGATTTAAGTATTCTTTATAAAAATTCAATTGCATTTGTTTATCCATCGTTTTCAGAGGGTTTCGGACTTCAGGGATTGGAAGCAATGGCTTCAGAATCACCAGTTATTGCTTCCGATATTCCGGTGTTTAAGGAGATATATGGTGATAACGCAGTATATTTTAATCCGAATGACGTAGACTCTTTAGTCAAAGTCATGAAAACTGTCATGAAAATGTCTAATGAAGAAAAATATAAGAAAGTTGATGAAGCTAAAGAGTTTATTAAAAGGTATTCCTGGCAAAAAATGGCCAAAGAAACCCTAAATATATATAAGCAAGTTTCAGGCAACTAGTAAAAGGTTAGAATGTAATCAACCTGTAGGGTTGATTAGCTTCGAACGTCGTCATGTCATACTTTTATTATTTTTAATTAATAATTTTTAATTAATATTATATGAATGTAGCTTTGGTTTACGATAGGGTGAATAAATGGGGTGGGGCGGAAAAAGTTTTATTGGCGCTTCATGAGATTTTTCCTGATGCACCGCTTTATACTTCGGTTTATTCTCCTGAAAAAGCTCCTTGGGCAAAAGTTTTTCCCAATGTTGTACCTAGTTTCTTGAACAGAATTCCCACTTTAAACTACAAACATGAGCTTTTAGCTCCTCTAATGCCCCTAGCTTTTGAGACATTCAATTTAGATAAATATGATTTAGTAATTTCCGTAACAAGCGAGGCAGCTAAAGGAGTAATTACAAAACCAGCTACTCTGCACATCTGTTATTGTCTCACTCCAACTAGATATCTTTGGAGCCATTATGATGAGTACTTTAAAGGACGGACCTTTAAAGATGTAACAAATCCTATCGTTACTTATTTAAGAACCTGGGATAAGATTGCGGCTCAGAGGCCGGATGTGATGATTGGAATTTCGACCGCGGTCGAAGGCAGGATTAAGAAATTTTATGGAAGAGAATCAGAATTAATTCATCCACCCGTTGATACTAAGAAATTTGAAATATGGAATACGAGATACGAAAAAACAAAACCTAGCTACCATCTACCATCTACTAGCTACTATTTGATTGTAAGCAGGTTAGTGCCTTATAAAAAGGTAGATTTGATAATAGAAGCATTCATTGAATTGGGATATCCATTGGTTGTGGTTGGAACGGGAAGTGAAGAGAAAAAGTACAAAACAAAGTATAAGTTTAAGAAAAATATAATATTCAAGGGATTTGTATCGGATAAGGATCTTATTAGTCTGTATCAAGGAGCTAAAGCATTTATTCATCCTCAAGAAGAGGATTTTGGAATAACCGCTGTCGAAGCACAGGCAGCTGGAATACCAGTTATCGCTTATAAAAAGGGTGGTGCACTAGATACTGTAATTGACGGAAAAACAGGCGTATTCTTTAAAGAACAAACAATTGAATCTTTGATAAAAGCGGTAAAATACTATGATGATTCGAATCAACATAGAGAAATGAGAAGAAGTTGTATTAATAATGCTCAGAAATTTTCAAAAGAAAGATTTATAAAGGAGTTCAAAGCATTGGTTGATAAAAATATAGTTGCTAAAAATCATTAGTTTCTGCTAAACTTTTTCACACACGCTAATTAGCATTAAAAAATTATGAAAATAATAATATTTTGCGGAGGCTACGGCACACGAATGTGGCCTGCCAGCAGGAAATCATTCCCTAAACAGTTTTACCCTGTTGTTCATGGCAAATCGTTCTTCCAAAATACTATAGCAAGATTTAAAAAAGGATTCAAAAATGAAGATATATTTATTTCTACTGAATCTCAATATGTGAAATTCATCAAAGAACAAGCTCCGGAGATATCAAGAGATAATATTATTTTAGAACCTGAGAGAAGGGACTTGTTGGGTTCAGTAGGTCTTGTGGCTGCTGTTATTGAGAAAAAAGTGCCGGGAGAAGTAATGTTTTTCTCTTGGTCTGACCATTTTATCGCTGATGATGAAAAGTTCATTAAAGCAGTAAAAGCAGCAGGTGATTATACATTAAAAACCGGGAAACCCGTATCTATTAATGAAAGACCTACTTTTCCTTCGATCCACAATGGCTGGCTCAAATTGGGAAAGTCAGAAGGAAGACAAAACGGTTTTACTCTTTATGAAATTGAAAAGCATGTAGAAAAACCCAACTTGCAGACGGCAAAGCAATACCTGACGTCAGGAGATTATTTAATCCATACGGGTTATGGTGCTTGGAGACCTGATTTAATGCTTTCTTATTACAAAAAATATCGACCAAAAGAATATGAAGGACTTGTAAAAATAATGGATGCTTGGGGAACGAGCAAGCAGGATAAAGTACTTAAAAATGAATACCATAAATTCGAAAAAATATCTGTTGAATACGGTTTATATGAACATTTACCTAAGGATTTAAGGCTTACATTATCAGTAGAAACGGGATGGGAAGATGCTGGAACATGGCAATTATTTTATGATGCTATGCTGGATAGAGGTGAAGACTCCGTTATCGAGGGAGATATCAAAACGAAATTTATTGATGCTACCAAGAACTTGGTAATCGGTAAAAATAAAAAGATGATTGCAATAGTTGGATTAAAAAATATTGCTGTAATTGATACAGATGACGCTCTATTGGTTTGTGACATCGATGAAACACAAAAAGTAAAAGACCTTTTTAAGATACTGGAAAGTGAGAATCCGGAGTATATTAAATAATATAACATTTTAAATGGAGAATTTTAGATGTTATAATCACCTGCCCGTGTATGTATTACGAAATTGTAAAAAGAACAATTGATATTTTAGGTTCTACCTTTCTTATAATAATTTTTTGCCCCTTGATGTTTATTTCCGCAATTTTAATTAAGTTGACGTCTCCCGGTCCAATGTTCGCCGATATACCACAAAGGGTAGGTAAAAACGGAAAAATGTTCAGGTTATATAAATTTAGGTCTATGATAGTAAATGCACATGAACAGATAAGAACTGATCCAAAATTTAGTAAATTATATAAAGAATATAAAAGTTCAAGCTATAAATTATTTAAAGATCCCAGAATAACAAAAATCGGAAAGGTTATCAGAAAATATTCCATCGACGAAATGCCTCAATTTATTAATGTTTTGAAAGGAGAAATGAGCATAGTCGGACCAAGGGCTTATTTCGCGGATGAACTGGAAGAACAACAAAGGAAATATCCACATACTAAAAAATTAGTTAGAGAAACATTGTCTGTAAAACCCGGAATTTCCGGTTATTGGCAAGTTTCGGGTAGAAGCGAAGTCAATTTTGATAAAAGAATAGAAATGGACGCGTATTATGCAAGAAAAAGATCAATTCTTTTTGATGTTCTGATTCTTTTGAAAACTCCTTGGGCGATGATATCGGGGAAAGGTGCGGTTTAATATGGAAGAAAAGATTCAAAAAATTAATACAGACGGAGAGATTCTTGTACCGAAGATCAGTCTTGATAATGAAGAAGATAATTCAAATGTACACAAGGAAGGTAGTGTAAGGAAAAAAGAAAACAAAATGAAATGGTTTGTGATTAAGTTATCCAAAAGACAAAAAAAAATAATACTTTGTTCTACGGGTGTTCTGGTGGCTTTGTTTTTGGTATTTGGCCTTCTTTCATACAGAATTTATGGCAAGGCAGTTGGGCTGAAATCTTCAATAGACATTCTCTCAAAAGCGGTTCAAGAACAGAACTTGGATAAAATTAAGACCGAACTTTCCAATACCAATACATCGTTGATGGAGTTTAAAGCTTCATATATGTCAATTAAGTGGTTAAAGATTATGCCATACTTTGGTAGTTTCGTTTCTGATGGTGAACACGCAATTAACGCGGCAACTTACGGTATGGAAGCTGCAAAGATTTTAGTTATTACCATCGAACCATATGCTGACATAATAGGTTTAAGTAATGGTACGCAGGATGTCGGTAGCGGCCAGGAAACAACCCAGGACAGACTTGATTTTATAATAAAAACAATTCCGGATCTTATTCTGAAAGCAGATGAAATTACACAAAAAGTGAGTTTAATAAAAGGAGAGGTCGATAATATTGATCCGGATCGCTACCCAAAAAAAATAGCCGGAAAGGAAATCCGGAAAAACGTTAATAAACTTAAGGACATTGTTGATGTGAGTGCCACTCTGGTTGAAAACGGAAAACCCCTACTTGAAGCCGCTCCGTATCTTATGGGAGCAGATACAAAGCGGGAGTATTTGGTTATATTCCAAAACGACAAGGAACTTAGGCCAACGGGAGGATTTATTACCGCATATACTATTGCCAAGGTAGAAAAAGGCAAGTTCGAACCCGGAGTATCTGACGACATCTATAATCTTGATGGGAAATATAAACCAAAGATAGCTGCACCTGATCCGATTATTAACTATATTAAAGGCCCATATCTGTTGTCAAAAAATTTACGTCTTCGTGATATGAATTGGTCTCCTGATTTTAAAGTTGCAATGGATTTGTTTGCAAAGGAAATAAAATCAGTTGGCATTAAAGATATCGATGGCATCATCGCCGTTGATACCCAGGTTTTAGTAAACATACTTGATGTTATTGGGCCTATAGGTGTTTCCGGATTCGGAAATTTCAGTACGCAGATTATACCCGAGTGTAATTGTCCCCAAGTGATATATGAATTGGAAAGTTTTGCAGATATTGAAGGCCCTATCGTCTGGAGCGAGAACGAACCAGGTAAAATTATTTATGCACCGCCCAACTATGACAATAGAAAAAAGATTATCGGACCCCTAATGAACGCGATATTATCAAATGCTCTCGGACAACCTAAAGAAAAATTATCGGCCTTGTTTGAAGCGGGTTTTAAATCTCTTTTGGAGAAGCATGTTTTATTTTATGTATTTGATGACGAAGCACAAAAAGCGGTAGAGGAATTCGGGATAGGGGGGGTAATAAATAAATACGATGGCGATTATCTGTATATAAATGATGCGAATCTCGGTGGCCGGAAGTCAAATCTATATGTTAAGGAAGAGGTGTCGCAAGAGGTGGAAGTGGTAAAAGATGGAACAGCTACTAAAACCCTAACTATAACATATAAAAATCCTGAAAAGCATGATGGGTGGTTAAATTCTGTTTTACCAAATTGGGTCAGAATTTATGTTCCTAAGGGTAGCGAACTAATTTCCATAGATGGTTTAGAAGTTAAAGAGGACGCGTATGAAGAATTTGATAAAACCGTGTTTTCGGGATATTTTCAGTTAAGACCGCAGGGAGTTGCAAAAATAATTGTCAAGTATAAATTGCCTTTCAAAGCAGAAAAAGACTACAAGCTTCTAATTCAAAAGCAACCGGGTAAGGATTCACCACTTTATTCTATTAAACTGGGTAAGATTCAAGAAGAATTTTTCCTAAAAACCGATAAAGAATTTAAATTCAGTATTTAATGAAACCCAGAAACTATTCTTCAGAAGGAGTTGTACTTGCCAGGAGGAATTTCGGAGAAGCAGATAGGATCTTGGTAGTTTTCAGTAAACACTTCGGGAAATTAAGTCTATTGGCTAAAGGTGTAAGAAAACCAAAAAGCAAGAAACGCGGACATATAGAAATTTTCAGTCAGTTTAGGTTTTCTGCGAATAGAGGTAAAGGTCTTGATATTATTACCGAAGTGGAAATAATAAATTCTCAACAAAATTTGCGTAAGGATTTAAAGAAAGTTGCTGTATGTTATTTTTTAATGGAAGCGGTTGCAAAAGTAACCCACGATGAAGAAAGAAACCTTAACCTTTATCAATTAATTATTGACAGTATTAATAAGTTGCAAGAAACAAATAATTTAAAAGGATTAAGAAAAGATTATATTTATAAACTACTTACCAGTTTAGGATATTGGCCTATCGAGAAAGTGATGTCCGATCCCGACAAAGAATTGGAAAAGGTTATTGAAAGAAAATTATATTCAATCAGAGTTGGCAGGAAAATTTTGGAGAAAGCTTCGTAGGTGGTAAAATCAAGCTTGTTATGGCAATAACATTTAAATGTCCTCACTGTGGTAAACAAATTGAAATAACTGAAGCCCTGAGACAGGATGTTGAAGAAGATGTTAAAAAGGGTATCGAAGAACGGTTAAAAAAAGAATTTGATGAAAAATCCTCAACTGAGTTAGAGGATTTAAAAAGACAGCTTAATGAAAAAAATAAAAAGGTCGAAGAAATGCGGGAAGCCGAGCTAAAGCTTCGGGAAGATAAAAGACTTATCGAGGAGGAGAAAAAGGAGCTTAAACTTGAAGTTCAAAGACAGATTGATGAAGAGCGTAAAAATATCGAAGAGGCGGTATTAAAACATGCGGTAGAAGAACATCGCTTAAAAGATTTGGAAAAGGAAAAAAGGATTTCTGATTTACAAACCCAGCTCGAAGAAGCTTTAAGACGTGCAAGGGTTGGTTCTCAACAGCTTCAGGGAGAAGTACTAGAACTGGATTTGGAGGAAACACTTCGCTTAAGCTTTCCCAATGATGATATTGAACCTGTCGGTAAAGGAGTAAAAGGAGCCGATGTTCGCCAAATTGTCAAAAGCCCTAAGGGGTTTATTTGCGGAGTAATTTTGTGGGAAACGAAAAGAACTAAAGCCTGGAAGGAAGAATGGATCGCAAAATTGAAAAGCGATTTAAGAGCTGAAAAGGCAAATTTACCCGTGATTGTCTCCTCGGTCTTTCCCAAGAGCCTTAAAAATGGTTTTATCCTTCATGAGGGGGTTTGGATAGTGTCATTCGATCTTGTTATTCCGATGTCAACGATATTAAGAAAGAATCTTCTTGATCTGGGATTCCAGAAGGCTGTTTCGGCACACAAAGGAGAGAAAGCAGATCATCTTTATGAATATGTAACCTCGCATGAATTCCGACAGCAGCTTGAGGCTCTAGTTGAGGTGTATTCAGAGATGCAGCTACAGCTGGATAAAGAAAAAGCGGCTTATGAGCGAATATGGAAAGCTAGAGAGGGTCAGATAAAACGGCTGGTAACTTCAACGGCTAATGTTGTAGGGTCAATCCAAGGCCGCGTCGGTTCTTCTGCGCTACAGGTCAAAGGCTTAGATTTTCCTGAATTGGAAAGTGGGGATTAGCCTATATCGGTAGTTCTCCATCTAACAAATATCTGGCATATATTTCTAAGGGTTAGAAGCTAGTCAACCCTACGGGTTGTTTACGTTCTAACCTTTTACTTTCTGAATTTCTGAAGCATCTTTTTAGCTGAAACGTGCCAATTATAAGTTTCTTCGCTTTTATCGCCTTCTTGAATTAGTAATGATGTCTTAAGAAAATAAGAAACATATGATGCTTCGATTAAAAGCGGTATCGATTTTAATTCATAATTTGCAAGGTTATGGCGTTTTGTATACTCGGTGATTACAGTACTATATATCTTTTTTCTATCTTTCCAATTATTTTCGTCAAGACAAAACCAAGCTAAAAAGGTAGAAATCTCGAATACCTTACCAGCATAACTGGCACATCCAAAATCTAAAATGCAATATTCTCCCTTTTTATTTTTTAATACATGTTTTCGTTGCATATCACCATGAATAACCGATTTACTGAATTTATTAAATTCAAGTTTCGTTAACTTTGTTATTGTCGGTATGATCATAGTATTAACTTCAGTCGAGATTTTATTTTTATTTAATTCGTATTCTTTAAGTAGGTTTTTGTTTCCCCAAGAATCATAAGACTCTCCGATTTGGAATTGTAAAGTATTTAACCTTGCTAAATATTTTATAATTTTGACCACATCAAAGATTCTTGGAGTTTTTGTTTCAAAATTTTCGCCATCGAAAAATTTACTAATATGAAAATAAACAATATTATTACGGAAAGTTATTGTACTTAAGAATCCTAGATTACCTTTTATCAGTTTAATTACAGGAACTCCAATTTTTTCTGCTTCAAGTAGTATTTTAATATAATCCCTAATGTTTTTTCCTGTTCTTTCTCGAAGAAAAATTTTAAGCACAAACTTTCCCATATTAGTATCAATTATGAAGTTAGCATCTTCGTACCCTTCTAATACTGGGTTGCATTCTTTAATAATACCTATCGAAGGGTATATATTCTCTATTTTTTTAATGAATTTTTCAAAAGGGAGTTTTAAAAAGGTTCTCTTAAGTAAAATTTCGTATCTATTTTTATATGTAAACATAGCCCTAGTTTAACAAAAATTTTCTTAGAGAAGAAATACGACAAATATGGACACACTGGGGGTGGAAAAATATTACAGATTAAAGGTCTCGATTTACCCGAATTGGAAAGTGGGGATTAACATAAATTTATCAAACCCATTAGATTTGTAACAGAAAAATCCTCACCGATAGAAGTATTAATATAAATAAAAAAATAATTACGGAAATTTTTATACGTTTATCTAGAGTGTTTATTTTTTCCATAGCATTCTTAATATTAGTTCAACTAGACCAGCTATAGATGAGATTATTGTTAACCAGTGGAAAATGTGATTTGATTCGATAGATAATTGTATTTTCTTTGATTTTGCTAAATAAGTATTGTAGCTATAAGAAATGGACTTTTTTCCAAGAGCTGGGTTAATAAGCGGGGAATGTGTCCATACGGATAAGATTAACCCAATTAAAATATAGTTAACTACAGAATTGGTTATACCAGAATAACCTATAAAAGGTAGCGTAATTTCAGTTGCGGGAAAGACTCCGCTGATCATTCCTAAGTTAATTACCAAAATTAGTGTCAAATAGAATCCAATGCCTGCACACAATAATTTGCCGAAGTAATTTTGTGCAATTTTCGATGTTATATAGATGCCATAAAGAAATATCGCATAAATTACAACTATAATTTCAATACCAATAAAGCCATATTTTTCACCTATTACCGAAAATACAAAACCTGAGTTTGCATCAGGAATAATAGGCATTGTAAGAGTTGTTAAGTTATTAACAGATCCTGTTAAACCTCCGTTTTTTAAAGCTACGATTGATCTCGTGGTTTGGTAACCGAGACCGTATGGATCTAAGCCGGGGTCGATAAATGAAAGTATACGATAATGAAAATAATTTGGAGAAGTTAGAAGAAGTATTATTGTAATGCTCGCAAGAGTAAATAAAAATGTACGTGTAAGTACTCTGTTACCGATAAGGTAAGTTAAAAAACTACCTGTTAAAAATATTAATACCGCTTCAGTTATATTGGGCTGAAGAAGTATCAAGATAGCTGGAAGCGAATATAGAGTTAGCAATACAATTTTACTATAAAAAGTCGCGATTTTTTGTTTTCTGCTACTAAGATATCCTGCAATATAAGTAATCATAATCGGTATTGCCCAAACGGAAGGCTTTATCATCATTCCGGATATCCCTATCCATTGTTTTGAACCGTAGTATCCGATTCCGAAAAATGCAGTGAGTAATAATATAATTATCAATATGTAGTAAATATAGCCACGGAGAGAAAGTAGGATCCGATAGTTAATTTTTACAATTAGGAAAGCAAATATTATACCAAGCGCAATTCCATAAATTTGATTAATAAGGAAGTAGTTCCTATAACCATAGTAACTTTCTGAAATGACTCCTCCGATAGAATAAGACAGATAGAGTCCAATAAGAGATAAAATAGTAGTAGAGAATATTATAATTTTTCCTGAAGACCGGGATAATATGTGCATATTAAGATATATTTTATACAATTTCTAGTTTTAGTGGAAACGTAAAAAATTATGCTTCTTGGATATTAACTTCACAAAAAGAAAATAACTTCTGGAATATATAAGTCATAAAATATATAATTCAAACATGGATTTGATGGAAAAGATTACTGCGCTTTGCAAAAGACGTGGATTTATTTATCCCGGTAGCGAGATATATGGAGGTTTAACCGGCTTTTGGGATTATGGACCGCTTGGGGTTGAACTAAAAAATAATATCAAACGTGAGTGGTGGAAAGATATGGTTTATGACCGTGACGATGTGGTTGGCATAGATGCGGCAATAATCATGAACCCCGAAGTTTGGAAGGTATCGGGACACACGGAAGGTTTTACTGACCCCCTAATTGAATGTAAGGTATGTCATAAACGCATTAAAGCTGATGATGAGGAATTAGTTAAAACCCATGAAAAAGAACACGGTGATAAAAGTACATGGACAGAGCCAAAAATGTTCAACCTACTTACCGAGGTATATTTGGGTATAACTGAACCAAAGCAGAAAGCTTATCTTCGTGGAGAAATTACGCAGGGAGTATTTGTAAACTTTCAGAACGTAGTGGATTCTACAAGAGTGAAGATACCGTTTGGTATTGCACAGATCGGTAAAGCTTTTAGAAATGAAATAACTCCGGGTAATTTTTCCTTTCGATCCAGAGAGTTTGAACAGATGGAATTGGAATTTTTTGTTAAACCCGATGAAGACAGATCAAAAGAGTCTTTTGAGTTTTGGAAATCGGAGAGGATAAGTTGGTATAAAAAGCTAGGAATAAAAAGCGAGAACTTACGATTTCAAGATCACGATAAGGCTCATCTCGTACACTATGCTCGTTACGCAACTGACATACAATACAATGCTCCTTTTGGTTGGAGTGAACTTGAAGGAATTCATCATAGGGGGGACTGGGATTTGGGAAGACACAAACTAACCTATAAAGATCCTGACACGAATGAGGAATACACTCCGTGGGTTATTGAAACTTCGGGTGGGGTAGACAGGGCAGCTTTATTTTTTCTCCTGGATTCTTATACAGAAGAAAATGAAAGGGTAGTTCTTAAGCTTAATCCTAAACTTGCGCCATACAAATTAGCTGTATTTCCACTTCTTGCGAATAAGGAAGATTTGGTTAAAAAAGCGAGAGAAATCTATCAGAAATTGTCCAGATATTACTACGTAGCTTGGGATTCTCGGGGAAACATAGGTAAACGTTATTTTGCACAAGACGAGATTGGAACGCCGTGGTGTGTCACAGTTGACTTTCAGAGTTTAGATGACGATACCGTTACGGTACGAGACAGAGATACAACCAAACAGGACAGAGTTTCGATTGACAAATTGGAGGAGTACATAGACAATAAATTATCTTCGCTAACTTAGATTATTTGTCCTGAGCAAGCGAAGCGAGTCGAAGGATGAAGAAATATTTACCATTATTACTTCTAGGTGTTGGAATATTGATACTATTGGTTGTATTTATTTTTGTTCGAAGTAGGAAGGTTGAGGAAGAGCCGGTTGAGGAAGAAGAAACAGCATTAATTCAAGTCGAGCTCAAGGATAGGCCTGTTGTTTCTTTGATACCCACTGAAGATGGACATTTTCTTCTACTCAAAGTCGAAAAGATTACCATCGATGCAAAGACTGTTGATTATGAACTTTTGTATGATACTGAAGCCAATGTTACTCAAGGAGTACCCGGAACGATCCAGCTTACGGGTTTAAATACCTTTGAGGAAAAACTTCTATTGGGCAGCGAATCATCCGGTAAATTCAGATACGACGATGGAGTTGAAAAAGGCACGATCACTTTAAGATTTAGAAATGAAGAAGGCAAGCTTTTAATTAAATTTGTCAGCGATTTCCATATGCAAACCGGAATATCCAAATTGAGCACCATTGACGATGCATTTAAGTATGAATTAGAAGATTTGGGAAATAGCTACTTTGTCACAATGAATACTGTTGGATATCCTGATGAAACATTAACAAGTGTAGACAAGGGACCCTTTGGAGTTTTTGCTTCCTCAAACGACAAGTTTCAAGGTAAAGTTGATATGGGTGGCGGCAGTATTTATCGCTGGGACGGGGGAAATTGGCAAAAACTTGAAAATAATTCGTCAGAAAATGTCGGTATATTCTACAGCTCTTCAAATTAGCATCTTCTAAACACTTCTTTTGTGTATCCGTATAATGTTCGGCACGATATCTAGTGGTGAAAGTTTTCACCGTTCCATATTGACCCCGCATAATCTTGCTTCTCAGTTTTAAAGAACTATTCGTTCACACTTCGAAGGGCGGTTTTACGGGGTTTGCAACAAAATATTTGGGTAATGTTTGTCTTGACACAAGCGTGAAAATATATAAGAATGGTAATTACTGGTGATAAGTGGTGAAATATATATCACTTTAACCTGCTGCCCTTAGTCATTTATGTTAATAGGGCAGTATACGAGTAAATTAACAGACGGTAGTAGAATTTCCGTACCAAAGAAATTCAGAGAAGAATTGGGGGAGGAAATGATTCTTGCCAAATGGTATGAGGGTTGTTTAGTTTTGGTTTCAAGACAAAACTGGCAAGATTTGATTAAACGACTTACCGGTGAGGGAAGAATTATAACTTCACCCGTAAGAGATATTGACAGATTTATATTCGGTTCGGCATTTGAAGTAGATCTGGATGCTCAGGGAAGGTTCGTTCTTCCTGAGAGCCTAATAGAGTATGCAACAGTAGGTTCAGAAGCGGTGTTTATAGGTTTGGGTGACAGAGTGGAAATTTGGTCAAGAGAAAAATGGCTTGAAATAGAAAGAAAAGCGGAAGAAAAAGCATCTTTGGCAATCGAGAAATTAGCTAAAAGAGTAAGGTAATGAAAAATGATTAAAGTTTATAAAGAAATTTTTGAAGAACAGCTGAAACTCATACAGCTTTTATTTGCAAGCGTCGAAGAAAAGAATATTAAAAATGAGCAAAAGCTTAATATACCCGGAAAAGATTCATGAGCCTGTTTTATTGCAGGAAGTTCTTGAAGCTCTGCGGGTTACCGATTCGGCACGTTTAAAAAAGGTAAAGTTTATTGATGCAACTATAGGTTTGGGAGGGCATACGATTGAAATAGTAAAGCTTGGTGGAACGGTATTAGGGATTGAAGCGGATAACGAAACTTTGAAATTAGCCGATAAGCGAATAAAAGAAGCCTGCCCTATCCTTGAAAGTGAGTATCACTTTCAAGGATCTTTTATACTCGTTCACGGCAACTTCAAAGATTTAACCCAAATAGCATTGACAGCGGGATTTGCAACAGTCGATGGAATTTTGTTCGATCTGGGGGTATCGAATTTGCAACTAACCGATTCAGGACGTGGATTTTCTTTTCAAAACCCGGATGCGGAGCTGGATATGAGGATAGATGTAGAAATGCAGGGAGTATCGGCCGCCGATATTTTGCAGATTTTATCCAAAGTTCAGCTTAGACAACTTTTTTCTAAGGTATTAACGTTTAACGAAACCAATAAGTTAACGGATTTAATTTTGTCAGAGCGAAGATTAAAACCGATCCATAGTGTTGGAGATTTTCTGGGAATAATAAATAAATCTATTTTGGGTAAAAAGGGTTTAAATCGAGCCACTTTACCGTTTTTAGCCTTGCGAATTGCAGTAAATAGTGAATTAGAAAATCTTTCGCAAACTTTACCGCAGGCTTTTGACCTGCTAGGGGAGAGGGGGAGATTAGTTGTAATAAGCTTTCATTCCGGAGAGGATGCTATAGTCAAAGATTACTTTAGGCTAAGACAAAAAGAAGGAAACGCAAAATTAATAACGGTTAAACCTATTGTTCCCGGCGAAAAAGAGGTGTTAGCTAACCCACGAGCAAGAAGTGCCAAAATGAGAGTTCTGGAAAAAATATTATGATAAATCAGAAAAAAATTAAAGGTAAAAAAACATTTCTTGTGTTCAGAAAGCATATAGTATTTTGGCTAATATTGATAGCTTTCATTTCCCTACAAGTGTTTATTGCGATACAAGTTTCAACCAAAGGTGCTGGTTTGGCAGTATTAGAGAATAACAAAAATGAACTATTAGCGGAGCAGCAAAAACTTAAAGGGGAATTAATAGGCGCAAATTCTATTACTGTCCTTGCAGAGAAAGCACAAGAGTTTGGATATAAAAAAATCGATAAAACATTTTATATAAAAATTGATGAGAATTTTGCAGCTTTAAAAAAGTGATTGATGTTAAACCGACTAAGATTGGTTATAGTTTTTTTCATCCTCGCTTATATTACCCTGACGGTTAGGCTTTTTTACTGGCAGGTCGTTAAAGGTAAGACCCTATCAATCCAAGCCAGAGGACAATATGAGGCGGGTGAGACGATTAATGCTCAACGCGGCGATATTTTTGATACTAAAGGTGGCTGGTTGGCGGCAAGTGGTGAAGCCTATATCGTTTATGCTTCGATACCGGATCTGGAACTTCCCAAAAAAAAGATAGCGGAAGACTTGGCGTTATTTTTCGTCGAGGATTCAAGTAATAAGGGCGAACTATTGGCTGAAATTGATAGAATTTATTCATTAATCAACCGCGAGGGAGCAATCTGGGTACCGTTAAAACAAAAAGTTGACCCCAGCGTTAAAGAGAAGATTGAAGAACTTTCATTAGCCGGTATAGGTTTTGATCTTCAGGAAAAAAGAGTATATCCCGAATCATCCTCCAGCGCGCATCTTTTGGGTTTTGTGGGCAAAGATGAAAGTGGTAATGATACCGGATATTTTGGCCTGGAAGGCTATTGGGATCTTGCTTTGTCGGGGAAACCGGGTTTCCTTAATAGAGAACAGGACGCACAAGGTTTGCCGATTCTTTTGGGATTAACGAATGAGGTAACTGCTATTGAGGGAGCAAGTTTAATAACAAATATTGATAAAGGGATCCAGCTGAATATTGAGGATAGATTAAAAGAAGGTATTGAAAAGTATGGAGCAAAGGGGGGTGTAGTGATTGTTTTGCAACCAAAAACAGGTAAATTAATGGCACTGAGTGCATATCCTTCATATGATCCGTCTTCTTACTGGAAATATTCTAATGAGTTTTTTATCAATCCGGCGATATCGTTGTCATTCGAACCCGGTAGCGTATTTAAGGTATTGGTAATGGCGTCTGCACTAGACGCGGAAGTATTAAAACCCGATACAGAATGCGATATTTGTGCCGGAGCCGTGCGCATAGACAAATATACTATTGAAACCTGGAACCAGGTATACCATCCTGATGCCACAATGACTGAAGTAATTGTAAATTCTGACAATGTCGGGATGGTATACGTGAGTCAGAAATTAGGTGCAGATAAACTTTATGATTATTTGAGTGCTTTTGGTATCGGAGAAAAATCAGGTATTGATTTACAAGGAGAAAGCTCTCCCAAATTAAGGGAAAAGGGAACATGGAGTGTGGTTGATTTGGCAACTGCCGGCTTTGGTCAAGGAATAGCGGTAACGCCGATACAGCTGACACGGGCGGTGGCAGCCATAGCAAACCATGGAAAGTTGGTAGCCCCTAAGGTAGTAGGGAAAATAAAGGTTAACGAATGGGAGGAAGATATTAAAACGGAAGAAGTTCGTAGAGTTATAAGCGAAAAAGCAGCTTCGCAAATTACCCAAATGATGGTTGAGGCGGCAAGAAACGGAGAGGCTAAGTGGACACATTTGCAAGGTTTCAAGGTAGCCGGAAAGACGGGTACTGCCCAGATCCCGATTGCTGGTCATTATGATGCCGAAAAAACGATTGCTTCTTTTATCGGTTTTGCTCCTTATGATGACCCTGAATTTGTCATGCTTGTAACATTACAGGAACCACAAACTTCACAGTGGGCATCAGAAACGGCGGCACCTTTATGGTACTCTATTGCCAGGGATTTATTTGTTCGTTTTGGGATCCAGCCAGAAAAGTAGCTAGTTCATGGTAAAATATGTTACGTTACTGATATATGAATATAAAAGTTTCCGGAAAACAAGTTTTATCCGGGGAGATATATCCTTCAGGAAGTAAAAATTCCGCCGTCCATATTCTGGCGGCAACCTTGCTTTTTCATGAACCTGTTACAATCGAAAATATACCCGACATAAAAGATGTAGAAAAGATTGTAGCTACTCTGATGAAATTGGGCAGTATTATTAATTGGGATAAAGAGAAAAAAGAAATAAGTATTGATAATTCTTCCATAAATTTTCTCAAAATCAGCGAAGAAGATTTAGGTAATATGAAAGCGTCATCTTTGCTTTGGGGAGGACTTTTGGGACGATTTAGGAAAGTAGATTTTTCTGAACTTCCGGGGGGTTGCACACTGGGCATACGACCATTTGAGCCGTTTTATAAATCATTCAGAGATTTTGGAATAAATGTTAAAGAGACAGTTAAGGGTGTTGTAATGGACGCATCATCCGCTAAGGCAAGCAAAATCTGGCTCACTGAGATGGCTGTATCAGTTACCAGTACTTTAGTTATGATTTCGGTGACAATTAAAGGAAAAACTAGGTTAACCGGTGTTGCAAGTGAGCCTCAAATACAGGACTTGTGTAATTTTTTAGTCAAAGGAGGCGCGAAAATAAGCGGAATCGGAACAAACGTCTTGGAGATTGATGGTGGTCATAACCTACATACAATAAACTATAGAATTCTTAACGACCATTACGAGATTGCAACATTTTTAGCCCTGGGAGCTTGTACGGGGGGGGAGGTTAAAATACACAATTCGGAACCCCAGCTTTTTCCGCAGATAAATTACGAGTTTTCCAAGTTTAATATAAATATTGAATATGATAAAGACATTGCTATAGTAGAAAAAAACCAAAAAATACGGTTTACGGGAAGTTTTGAGAAAAAAACCAATGTCGTAAGAGCACAGCCCTGGCCAGCCTTACCTGTTGATTTATTACCTATATTTATTCCACTTGCCCTATCTGCTCCAAAAGGTTACATGATGTATCACAATTGGATGTATGAGTCAGGGTTATTTTGGACTAGTGAATTAACCAAGATAGGAGCTGAAATAATTATGGCGGACCCCCATAGAGTAATTGTATTTGGTGGTAATAAACTGGTGGGAGCCACAATGGAAGCTCCTTATATAATACGGGCGGTTGTAGCTATGGTAATGGCAGCTATGATAGCCGAAGGCAAGACGACTATCCTCAATGGAGATGCTCTCTATCGAGGCCATCCGAATTTTTCAGGTAATTTAAGAAAGTTGGGTGCGGTAATCGAGGAAATTATTTAAGTTTAATAAAAAATGAAATTAAAAAGTCTTCTGGTTGCGCTTTCAGAGTTAGAGATAGATAAAAAGTCTTTTTCAAAAACCAACTTTAACATTAATTTTATAACCGATGATTCCAGAAGTGTGAAAAAAGACTCTTTGTTTGTGGCATGTAAAGGATTGAACTATGACGGACACAAGTTTATTTCTGAAGCTATTGATAAGGGTGCAAGGGTCGTTGTGGGGGAGAAAAATAAAAGCGAATTAAAATTAAGTAAAGGTATTCCCTATATAAAAGTGAATAATTCCATGCGGGCCCTTGGATTTTTAGCTTCTGCTTTTTACGGCAATCCTAGCGGGAATTTAAAAGTGATAGGCGTAACCGGTACCGACGGGAAGACAACTACGGCAAGCTTGATCCATCATATTTTAAATCAATCGGGAAAGCGGGTGGGTCTAGTGACAACAGTTAGCGCTAAGATTGGGAACAAGGAAATTGACACGGGATTTCATGTCACGAGTCCGGATCCCGTTACCTTAAATATAATTCTAAGAGATATGGTCAGGGCTAAATGTGAATATGCCGTTGTCGAAGTGACTTCTCATGGTCTTGATCAGGAACGTGTTGCAGGTGTGGATTTTGATACTGCTGTTATAACCAACTTGACGCACGAGCACTTGGATTATCATAAGACATTTGAGGATTATAGGAATGCAAAAGCAAAAATATTTAAATCTGTTAAGAAGATTACCGTTTTGAATCAAGACGATGAATCTTATGAATTTTTCAAGTCGCTAACTCCGCTTGGTGCACAAGTTTTGTCGTATTCAATAAAGAGTAAAGTAGCTTCTGTATATTCACAGAATATTAAAGATATAGAAGAAGGAACAACCTTTGAGGTAGTTGACGGCGTTCAAAGCTATAGTTTGGAAACAAATCTTATGGGAGAATACAATATTTCAAATATCCTTGCTGCACTGACATGCTGTAGATATTATGCTATTGAACCTGATGTTATTAAGAAGGCCTTAAAGACGTTTAAAGCCCCAAAAGGAAGATTGGAAAAAATTGAAAATAATAAAGGACTTGAAATTTATATTGATTTTGCACATACACCCAATTCTCTTGAAAATGTTTTGAAATTATTAAGGAGGAAGGCGGATTCGAAGCAAAAAAAAGGAAAGCTTATTGCCGTTTTTGGTTGTGCTGGAGAGCGTGACATTGATAAGCGAAGCATGATGGGAGAGATATCCGCAAAATATGCGGATATTTCGATTTTTACAGCAGAGGATCCAAGAAGCGAGAAAGTTGAATCAATTATAAACGAGATGATCAAGGGTGCAAGGAAGTTAGGTATAAAAGAATTAAAAGACACCTCCGAGGTGGCCGAATGGACTTCTCGGATGGTGGATGGTATGAAACATATATATATATCAATTCCTGAAAGAGGTGAGGCTATTGCATTGGCGATTCAAAAATTGGCGAAAAAAGGTGACACAGTCGTTATTTGCGGAAAAGGTCACGAGCAAAGTATGGCTTATGACAAAATTGAACATCCTTGGTCCGACCAGGAGGCAGTAAGAATTGCATTAAAAGGTGGAGTAAAAGAAATCAAACGCCCCAACCTTTAAGGGAGAGAACCTGCAAGGACGGGTACTGTATAGTACCGGTCAAGGTATATATATCATGGATATAGCCAAATTAAAACACGTTCATTTTACAGGTATAAAAGGTGTAGGAAATACTGCTTTAGCTTTATGCTTACGAGACCTTGGGATTAAAGTAACAGGCAGTGACGTAGAAGAAATATTTGTTACCGACGAAGTTCTTGAAAAAAATAACATTGAGTGGAATGTTGGATTTGGAGAGAAAAATTTAAGTCCAAGACCTGATTTGGTGGTAACGACAGCCGCACATGGTGGACTTTTAAACCCTGAAGTTACAAAAGCAAAAGAGTTGGGTATTCCGGTCACTACTTTTGCAGAATTTTTAGCAGAACTTGCTAATACAAAGGAAGTTATCGCTGTATGCGGGGTGGGCGGTAAAACAACAACAGCATCAATAATTACAGCCTTATTAAATGAGGCAAATTTGCATCCTTCCTTTGCTATAGGAGTGGGTAATATTTACCCTATCGGAGTTTCAGGAAGGTTCGATAAGAAGGGAAATAATTTTATATGCGAAGCAGATGAATATGTAGTTTCTCCCGGAGTAGATAATACACCCAAATTTATGCTTTTAACCCCAAAAATATTAGTTGTCACAAACATTGAATATGATCACCCGGATATCTATAAATCCTTTAAAGATACTAAGAAAATATTTCGGAAACTTTTTGAAAAATTGCCGGATAGCGGATTGCTTGTGGCGTGTGTAGATAGTACAAATGTGGTTGATGTTATTAAAGATCTACACAAGAATGTTGTAACATATGGTTTCAGTCCGAAAGCTGACTGGCAAATCGGGGGGGTTGAATTTAAAGAAGGGAAAACACTATTCACTTTATATTCAAAGAAACAAAATAAGACCGCAAGTGATCTTGAATTAAGTATTCCGGGTAGATTTAATGTACAAAACGCAACGGCAGCGTTCATAGTTGGACATAATCTGGGAATAAATGAGATTGAACTTAAAAAGGGTATAAAAGCATATCTCGGATGCAGAAGAAGATTTGAAAGTATGGGTACGTTTAATGAAGCATTATTTATTGATGATTATGCTCATCATCCTAAAGAAGTTATGTCTATTTTGAAAGCCGTAAAAGAATGGTATCCGAACCGAAGAATAATTACGATTTTTCAACCGCATACATATTCCAGAACTAAAGCATTATTTAGCGAATTTTCTCAAAGCTTTATTGACTCAGATATTGTCGGGTTAATGGATATTTACTCTTCAGCAAGAGAGATAAAAGACGAGTCGGTGTCGTCCGAGACTCTGGCGAACGAAGTGAAGAAGTATAAAAAGGACGCTTTTTTCTTGGGTGATCATAAAAAAACACTGGATTGGCTGAAAAAAAATATCAAAAAGGGAGATGTTGTCCTGACGATGGGAGCCGGAGACATTTTTCACCTTTATAAACATCTGAACCTTTAAAGGAGAGAACCTGTAGTGTATATAGTAAAGATTTAGTGAGAATATTTGATATTTGCACCAAGTGATCGTAATCTTCCCACTAAATTTTCGTAACCTCTTTCGATGTGTTCGATATTTTCAATTTCGGTATCTCCTTTGGCAACTAAACCTGCGATAACTAAAGCTGCACCAGTTCGCACGTCTCTGGCATCAACTTTTGCTCCATACAGTTTTTGATTTCCATTTATTTTTACTGCTCTGGGTAAACTTTCAACTTCTGGGTATTTTGGATCTTGGAAAAATTTGAATTGTATTCCCATCTTTCGCATTTCGTTCCAATGCTGCATTCTGTTTGCATATAATGTCTCAATAACTTTTGACTCTCCCTTTATTTGGGTAAGTAAGGGTGAAATAAGAACCTGCCACTCAGTGACAAAGTCGGGATATGTTCCGGCGATTATCTTAGTACCCTTCATTTTTTCGAGCTGAGGAAGCAGAGCAATTTTTTGCTGATGTAAATCTATTTTTACATTCATCTTTTTTAATACAACATCCAGAGGTTTTAAACCCATTTTTTCGTAGTCGACATCCTCAATAAGCAAATTGGAGTTAGTAGATAATCCTGCAGACATCCATGTCACGAAATCATGCACGTCATTTATATTGGTATATGTAATACCTTTTAGTTTGGTTGGCCCTTGGACAAAAATTTTGTTTTTAGTAAGTTTTATTCTTGCTCCTGAAGCTATTAATAAATTTACAATATCCATAAATTCGGGTATCGTAATATGATTTGAGATCTCACTTGTTCCTTTTTTAAATAGTGCGCTAAATAGTGCCAGAACACTCAGAGTAAAGGATTTAATTGGCGCTTTATATTTATATGGGTAAGTGGAAGATAACCTAAATTCAATAAGTCTTTCCGACTTATACTTGGATTCTATCCCTAATGTTTTTAATGTCGGAATAATTTCATCGAATTTTCTGGATCCAATCTGATCTCCTCCACGATCAGTCCTTTCGGGATTTATCTCAACTTTGCACTTTCCAAACTTGGAAACCAAAATGGGAATAATTTTATTTGCATCGCTTGTGTAGTAAAAAAGATCCTCGGGTATTTTTTTAGAAGTAGATATATTTCTACAATTAATTTTTACCGAATTTTTATCTATCCAATCTATGTCTGCTCCTTGAAATTTCATTAAATCCAGGTGTTTTATAGTACTACCAATCCGAGGGATATTTTTTAATATGAATTCATCCTGAGCAATCAGAGGTACAAATATATGTTTCATTGCAGAATTTTTTGCACCTTGAATTTGTACAACTCCACTTAATTTTGTTGAACCCTTAATTATTATCTTTTTCATGAGTTTAAGTATAATGATTTTTTATAAATATTACTAAAGATGACTGTGTATGAGATAATATAATCCGTGAAAGAAAATATTATACAGCTTAAGAAAATTCTTGGTGATAAGGCAATATTAAACGAACCGCTTGCTAAACATACATTTTTAAAAATTGGTGGACCAGCTGATATTTTTTTTGAAGCCAAAAATCGCGAGGAGTTCAAAAAAGCAATTGCGGAAGCCAGAAATCTCAAAATTCCTGTAACAATTCTGGGTGACGGGAGCAATGTTTTAATTTCAGATAAGGGAATAAGAGGCCTTGTACTTATTGATTGTTCGAACGAGATAGAGATTTTGAATACCGGGGAGAATAAAACAAAAATAGATGCTGTCCGACCGGAATATAGGTGGGAATCTGATTCTGAAGTAGGAACATTTAAGTACGAGTTTAAAGATCTTGATTACGACGAAATCGGAAAGTCCAGAGTCAGAGTTAGGATGGATATTGGTGTAAACTTACCACGCGCAATAGACTTTCTTTTGGATAAAGGTATAACAGGTCTACAATGGTATGCCGGAATTCCCGGCACAATTGGCGGAGCTGTTTTTAATAATATACATGGAGGAACACACTTTATAAGCGAAGTAATTGAAAAAGTAAAAGTAATTGATTTGGATGGTAGAGAGGTTGAACTACCGATTGAAGCATTAGGAGCCGATTATGATAAAAGCAGATTTCAGGAAAGCCAGGAAATTATAATCGATGCGACTTTTTTACTGTATAAAGGAGATATTAAAAAAGCTAAATATGTCCGCTATGAGTGGGCAAAAAGAAAAAGCCTTCAACCCCGAAATGCTCCCGGTTGTGCTTTTCATAATTTAACTCAGGATCAAAAGGAAAAGTTGGGAATTCCAACAACAAGCACGGGTTTTATTATAGAGCATATGTTGAAAATGACTGGTTTTAAGATTGGCGATGCTGCTATCTCGAAAGACCACCACAATTTTATTGTTAATGAAGGTGGAGCAACTGCTAAAGATTATCTTGCCGTAATGAAGGAGATTTATAATCGTGCTGACAAAGAGTTAGGAATAAAACTTGTACCCGAAGTATTTCTGTTGGGTTTTAACGAAAATGAAATTAAAGAATTCCGACACCCAACTTTAATTGAATTAAGGAAACAAAGAACCAAGGAGATTAGAACCATGTATAAAGATAGTAAAAAATTGTTTTCTACACCAAAATCGTAAGGTGCGAAGCTAATCCACCCTACAGGTGGTGTACGTTCGAACCTCTTACTTTTTATAAAATAAACGGTTGATTATGAAAAATCATTGGAAGGATAAGAAAGTGGCAGTACTAGGTTGGGGAATAAATGGGCTAGATATTGCTGAGTACTTACTCAAACAAGGAGTCCATATAACAATTTTTGATGATAAAGAAGTAGATGAACTTGATTTTTCGGAGTTTGATACAAAGAAAGTGAAATTGGTACTAGGTTCGAGTTATATAAAATACGGTTTAAATAGTTTTGATTATATTTTTCGTGCTCCTGGGGTTTATCGATATCTTCCAGAGATAGTAAAAGCAGAGAAAAAGGGAGTAGTCGTTACCTCGGTGGTAAAATTATTTTTCGATTTATGCCCCGGAACCATCATCGGTGTAACAGGAACAAAAGGAAAAGGTACGACGAGTACTTTAATCTATCAAATTCTAAAAAATGCCGGCAAGGACGTATACTTGGCAGGAAATATAGGAATTCCGATGCTTACACTTCTACCTAAACTTACGTCAAAAAGCTGGGTCGTATTAGAATTGTCATCCTTCCAACTTATAGATATGACAAAAAGCCCTCACATTGCGGTGATTCTGAATATTACTGAGGACCATATGGATTGGCATATAGACAGGGATGAATATGTTAAAGCAAAAACCCAAATTGTCAGATATCAAAACAAGAATGATATTGCAGCGATGAACTACGATTATTCAGACTCAAAGAACTTTTCCAAGCTAACTAAAGCAAAGACTTACTTTTTCAGCAGGAAGGGTAAAGTAAATGGTTCATATGTTGAAGATGGAAATATAAAGTTGGATGTGGGAAGTAAGATATATGATATAGGGAAAACTAAAAAACTTTTGCTTCGAGGTAAACACAATTGGGAAAATGTATGTGCGGCAATTTGCGCCTCGTATTTGGCGGGTGCAGCTATAAAATCGATAAAAGAAGTAGTTTTTTCATTTAAAGGACTTGAACACAGACTTGAATTAGTTGGAGAAATTAAGGGAATAAAATTTTACAACGATTCTTTTTCTACTAATCCTCAGACGACAATTGCAGCTATTAAATCATTTGAGGAACCACTTACATTAATTCTGGGAGGATCTGATAAAGGTTTAGATTACGATGGTATGGGAAAAGAAATTAGTAAAAGTAAAAATGTCAGAAACATTATTTTAATAGGAGATATTTCTGATGTTATTGAAAATGCAATTAAGAAAGCAGGTTACACCGGAAAGGTATTAAAACTAGGTAAATCTGATATGCAACAAATTGTAAAAAAGTGTGTTAATGTTACTCCGAAAGACGGTATTGCTCTTTTATCTCCCGCAACCGCATCGTTTGATATGTTCGCCAATTATAAAGAAAGAGGAAGTAAATTCAAAGAAGCTGTAGTAAATCTGAAATTGAGAAAAACCCCAAAGGTTGCATCAAAGATCAACCCTACGGGTTGACTAGGTTCTAACCTTTGACTATTGTAATTTACCATTTACCACTATCTATAAATTTTCTAAACTCTGACATTATTTTCTTAGTAATTTCACCCGGCTTGCCGTTTCCAACTACTTTGTCGTCAATCATAATAACCGGCATGACCTCTTTATTGCTAGCAGACAGGAAAACTTCGTCTGTCGTGAAAAGTTCTTTTATTTTAATTTCTCTCATATAGGTTGGATATAATTTTTTGCAGAGATTAATTACCAGTTCTCTGGTTATTCCGGGTAATGTTTCGCCGTCAGGGGTAAATATTTTATTATTTTTTATTAAAAATAAATTACTTTGGGTTCCCTCATAAACTTTATCTAACTTTTTATGAATGTATATTGCTTCGACTGCACCTTTATTTTTAGCCAAGTTTACGGCCTTTACAGCTTGAATATAATTTAAACTTTTTGCCTGAGGGGACTCGCGATTGTAGTCAAAAGTAATTACTTTTACTCCATTTTTATACCACACCGAAGGATAGCGGTTTCTATCAGTTACAGTAATTAAAATAGTGGGTTTTTCCCCCAAACTAATCGCATTTTCGCTTTCTCCACCCGTTATAACTATTCTTATTGCTTTTTCTTTGCCATTTTTATTTTTATAAATAGTTTGACCAAGTAACTCCTCCAGTTTTTGAGAACTGAATGGTATTTTCAGACCTATGAGGCTTGCAGAGCTATACAGTCTTTTAATATGTTTTTTAATCAAAAATGGACGGCCGTTTTTATAAGTTACTACAAAATCAAAAACACCATAACCTCTCAAAAAACCTAGATCGTTTACACTAATTGCGGTTTTGCTTTTTGGGACGAATTTTCCGTTAAGATAATAAACTGGTTCTTTTGTCTTCATGTAATTTATGGATTTTATATTAATTATTGAATTTTTACAAAAATAGCTTCGATAAATGATACAATTAACTTATGTTAAGGAAAAATATAATACTCTTACATGGTTGGGGAGCTGAAACAAAAAAACTCGAACCTCTAAAGAAGGAACTTGAAAAATTAAATTGGCAGGTAGTACTTCCCAAACTTGCAGGTTTTGAAAAATCTGCTCCAAAGGATGTATGGGGTATAAAGGAATATTCTGATCATATTAAAAAGAAAGCCAAGAAATCGTTTGGAAATGATAAGTTTATTGTTTTTGGTCACTCGTTTGGAGGAGGTATTGCGATCAAAATTGCTGCAGGTAATACAGAGAATTTATTTGGGGTAGTTCTTTGTGCAACACGGGGAATTTCCCGAGGTAAAAATGTAAAACGTTTGGTTTTTTCTACTTTAGCTAAAACAGGAAAGGTTTTTCTTATAACGCCTAAACTAGCGGTTAAATTCAGAAAGTTATTATATAAAGCGGCAAGAGAACATGATTATGAAAAAACACAAGGGATAATGAAAGAGATATTTAAAAAAGTAATTTCAGAAGATTTAAGACCGTTAATTCCAAAAATAAAAGTTCCTACCCTCGTTTTATGGGGTGAAGAGGATAAAATGACACCAATTAAAGATGCTCATTTTATTAAGTCGGCTCTTCCTGGAAGTAAGTTGGTTACCTACAAAAGGCAAGGTCATAAACTTCCCTACGAAAAGCCAGAACAGCTGGCTTTGGAAATTGAAAAATGGTACCGGCAGCTCTCATAATAAAAATAATATTTTTGCTACAGGCCGCAGGTTTGGTTACGGTTTGGCTCTATTGGATACAGACTAAAGAATATCGTCTTGATAGATTTACTGTCTTTTTAAAAAATCCCGATGGAATTAGAGAACTTTTGGTTATCCCTACTTTAATTAAGTTTTTCATATTCGCAGTATGTTTTGTCTTTAATCCCTTTTTACTTCTTTACTTAGTAGAGATTCTTTTATTAGCGATTTATTTTGTAATACAAATCCTCAAAAGAAAGCTAAGAAAACCCGTTTTCACCAAACGAGTAGTAAGAATTTGTTTAATATCCTTAGTGTTTACTTTTACGACCCTTTTCCTTTATCAAACTGAGTATTGGGTTCGTTTCTTTCTTTCCGAATTAACATTACTTGTTGGTCCTTTAGTAGGGATATATGTGACAGGCATTTCAGTTAAAAATACATTAGAGAGAGAGAAAAAAACTGCAAAAGATATCTTAGAAAAGTTTTCACCGACTGTTATAGCAGTTACGGGAAGCTATGGGAAAACAACAACAAAAGATTTTATAACTCAGATACTATCTTCAAAATATAAAGTTTTATCAACATTTAAAAATCAAAATACTCACTTTGGGATTGTAAGAAGAATTATTTCCGATTTGAAAAAATACCATAAGTTTTTTGTAGCAGAAATTGGTGCATATAAGAAGGGTGAAATTAGGAAGATCGCTGAGGTTCTAAAACCCGATATTGCTGTCATTACTGGATTGGAACCTCAACATCTTGAGTTATTCGGAACTTTTGAAAACCTGAAGCAGGCAAAATTTGAATTGGTCGAATCGCTTGGAGAAAAGGGTTTGGCCTTTTTTAATATTACAAATCCGGAAGTAACCACTTTGGAAGATTTGGCACGTCGGTTAGGAAAGAATATTAAAACTTATACCTATGCACTTAACAATAAAGGTAGACTTGATGCGACTTCTCATATCGAAAGGATAGATTCCGATGGAGCTACTTTTAAAATTACTATTGATGATGAGACTAAAGAAATCAGAACTAACCTTTACTCTAAAAGATTAATCGAAAATTTAACCGGAGCGATTCTTGTTGCAAGAAGATTTGGTGTTGAATGGGCAAGAATCAGAGAAGTCTGTAGGAAACTTGACCTGCCTGATGGGACTTTGAACGTCTTTAAGACTAAAAGCGGGTTAACCATAATTGATGATTCTTATAATTCAACACCGCATGGATTTGAAGCAGCGGTAGAATTACTATCCCAAAAGGAAGGTAAGAAAAAATTGGTAGCGACAACCGGCATTATTGAATTAGGAAATCAATCGTATTTGGTGCATAAGAAATTGGGAAAACTTTTAGACGCTGTCTGCGATTTTGTTATATTACGAAACAAAGAGTTTTTAACGGCTTTTAAAGATGGTATACGAGATTCTTCTAAGATAAGATTAATAACTGATTCTAAAAAAATTATTGATTTTATTGATAGAAATACCAGTTCTGGAAGTGTTGTATTAATCGAGGGAAAATTACCCCAGGTTGTAGATTACTACAGAAAAATATGACAAGACCGATTGCAATTTCACTTTCACCAAATGCAGAGAAAGACGACGTGACCCTCGCCTTAAAAATACTTTTTTCTCCAAGAAGGTGGTTTGACGTTAGAGAAACAAAGAAGCTCGAGAGCGAATTCGCAGCGCTTTTTGGGAGTAGCTATAAAGCGTTTGCAGTCAATAGCGGAAGAAGTGCATTGTATCTTATTTTAAAAATAATAGGGATTAATGATGGTGATGAGGTGGCTTTGCAGGCTTTAACTTGCGTGGCAGTACCAAATTCTATACTTTGGCTCAAAGGAAGACCTTTATACATCGACGTTGATAACTCCTTCAATATGGATCCAAAAGATTTGAATGAAAAAATTAGTGAAAGAACGAAGGCAATTATTGTTCAGCATACATTCGGAATTCCGGCTGATATGGAAAAAATATTAAAAATTGCTGAAAAAAGAAAAATTCCTGTTATTGAAGATTGTGCTTTATCATTAGGCGGAAAATACGGCAATAAATTGCTCGGTACTCTTGGAGACATTTCATTTTTCAGTTTTGGTCGTGACAAAGTAATATCAAGCGTTTTCGGCGGGATGATTATCTGTAAGAATAAAAAATTATACATGGAACTGTTAAGAGAAAGGGATAAATTAGATTATCCGAGTCTATTTTGGGTAATACAACAGTTACTTCATCCAATACTCTTCGGTATAATTTTGCCTCTTTATAACTTGGGTTATGGTAAGTTGACTATCGGAAAAATATTACTTTATATTTCCCAAAGGTTGGGACTTCTTTCCAAAGCAGTTTTCCCTCAAGAGGAATTAGGACAAAAACCTAAAGTTTTTCCGACAAAACTACCAGGTGCTCTTTCGGTTTTGGCATTGACTCAGCTTCGCAAACTTGACAAATTCAATAATCACAGAAAGGAAATTGCAAATATTTATTTTCAGAAACTCAAATCTCCAAATTATAAGTTACTGAATAAGAATAAAGGCATAATTTGGATCAGATTTCCAGTTATTGAGGATAAGGCGAAGAAGATCTATGAATATGCGAAAGGTAAAGGAATTCTTTTAGGAGATTGGTATAAGCAAGTGGTGGTTCCGGTTAAAAATTTGCAGTTAGTCGGTTATGATTTCGGTAGCTGTCCTAAAGCCGAAAAGCTTGCCGGAAATATTTTAAACTTGCCAACATATCCAAATTTAAATAAAAAGGATGCAATGACAATAGTTCAATTAATCAAATCATGTCGAAATTTGTAACAAGCGAAGTTTTAGATAAAAATAAATGGGAAAGTTTTTTGTTATCTCGGAAGCCCGGAACATTCTTGCAATCTTGGAATTGGGGAGAAACTAATAAGTTAACAGGATTTAAAATTAAAAGATTAGGATTTTACGAAGGAAAAGTTTTGGTTGGTATCGCCCAGCTTATACATCAACCCGCAAAAAGAGGGCACCATTTTCTGATTCCGGGTGGACCCGTAATCGATTATGGAAACAAAAGCCTTTTCAAGTTTACTACAGAATCTATTATTGAATACGCACGCAAAGAGAAAGTTTGGTTTGTTAGAATAAGGCCGGACGTGGCTGATTCAAAAAATCTTCGTGACATGCTTGCAAAATCAGGATATGTTTCGGCTCCGATGCATCTTCATGGAGAACATACACTCATACTGGACATAACCAAAGATGAAGAAGATTTATTAAAAGGGATGAGAAAAACAACAAGATACTTGATTAGAAAGAGTATGAATGAAGGATATAAAATGCGGGTTTCAAAAGATCCGAAAGATGCCGATATATTAAGTAGATTACAAATAGAAACAGTAAAAAGACATCGTTTCGTTGGTTTCACCAAGAAGCTCTTTGAGGCACAACTTGAGGTATTCGGAAAAGATAACCAATCGGAGCTATTTATTTGCGAGAAAAACGGAGTGCCCTTAGTGGCCGCGATTATCATCTTTTATGGCGAAAAAGCATTTTATCATCACAGTGGTTCTTCCGAATCCTCCCGTAGTACAAATGCGTCTTACTTCACACAATGGGAGATTATTAAATATTCAAAAAGTGCTGGAAAAAAATATTACGATTTTTGGGGAATCGCACCTACCGATGACCCTAGACACAGATTTGCAGGAGTTACTACTTTCAAAAAGGGATTTGGTGGCGTTAGGATAGATTGGATGCATGCTCACGATTTAGCTATAAGCTCTTTATATTGGACAACCCGCGCTTTTGAAACAGGACGAAGAATTATCAGACGTTTGTGAAAAAGCAATATTGTAGCTATAATAATTTTTACTAATCCTGCTAATACTAAATTATGACAATGCCAACCTTGCTGCCCTTGGCTCTAGGCCTTATTTTATTCTCGTTTATCGTTACGAGTGTCTTTATTGTCCCTTTTATTAACCTTCTTTATAGGTTGAAACTAACAAGGAAAAAGGAAGCTCCGGTGAAGGGTAAAATTCCCTTATTTGACAAGCTGCACGATATAAAAGCGGGAACTCCCGTTGGCGGGGGAATACTGGTAATTATCAGCGTTTTGGTTATTTTTACTTTTTTGTTTCCATTTGCATCAAGAATGGGTGTATTTATCAGAAGTTCATTCGATTTTAAAACAGAGATATTTCTGATATATTTTACTTTCATATCATTCGGTTTGCTGGGATTATCTGATGACTTGGTAAAAATGCTGGGTAATCCGGAAAAGGGAACAATGGGTTTACTTTTTGGAATAAAAAGACGTCATAAATTCGTATTACAATGGATATTGGGATTATTTATTGGATTTATGCTATACAGTAAACTAGGTATAGATATATTACATCTTCCGATTTTTAATATAACTTACCATCTAAATTACTGGTATATTCCCTTCGCTGCATTTGTAATAGTTGCCTTTTCAAATGCATACAATATTACCGACGGTTTGGATGGCTTGGCTGCAGGACTTCTAGTTATTTGTATATCGGCTTTTGGAATGATTGCTGCGGCTAATCTTGATACACCGCTTTCATTGTTTATTGCTTTGTGGTTGGGTGCGCTTATGGCATTTGGCTATTTTAATATTTGGCCAGCCAGAATCCATTTAGGCGATGTCGGGGCTCTTTCCTTCGGGGCAATGCTTGGTATTATTGGGCTTTTGACGGGGAGTATTATTGCACTTGTAGTTATTGGAGGATTATTTGTACTGGAACTGACATCTTCAGCTGTTCAAATTTTTGGCTGGAAAGTTTTAAAAAGACCAATTTTGCCCCTAGCTCCCCTACACAACACTTTTTTGGCTAAAGGATGGGAAGAACCAAAAATTGTAATGCGTGCTTGGTTGGCAGGTCTGATGCTAGCAATATTTGGATTATGGTTGGCAACTATTTAAAGTGTGCGAAAAAACAGATTATCACAAAATCTCAAAAAGCCTGATAGGGTATTATTTATCATTACCTTGCTTCTTACAGTAATTGGTTTAATTGCCGTGGCGGATGCATCGGCACCAATTGCGGTGAGAGATTTTTCCGATAAATATTTTTTTGTTAAACAACAACTTGGATGGGCTGCGTTCGGATTAATTTTGTTTTTTATTTTTTTGAGAGTTAATTACCGCTTTTGGGAAAAAATTGCAACCCCTCTTTTTTTAACGAGCATCGCATTTTTGATAATGGTATTTGTTCCTGGCTTGGGAGCAAAGTTTTTGGGTGCCAAAAGATGGCTTATTATTGGTCCTTATTCATTTCAACCTTCAGAATTTTTGAAGCTTGCAATAGCTATTTACATTGCGAAATTGGCGGTTAACAATAAAAAAATAAAGGCTTACTTTCTGCCCGTAATTATAGTTGCACTTTTGATAATGCTTCAACCCGATTTAGGTACAACAATAGTTGTCGTGGGGGTGGCAATGACGCAAATTTTTGTATCAGGCATACCATTATTATATTATTTAGGATCGTCAATAGCTGGAATACTTTTGTGTATAGTTCTGATATTAGTCTCCCCTTATCGCAGGGATAGGCTGTTTACATACCTTCATATTACACAAGATCCTTTGGATAAGTCGTATCATATCCGTCAAATTCTTCTTGCATTGGGTTCCGGAGGAATTTTTGGTGTCGGCTTGGGTCATTCCCGTCAAAAATATCTGTTCTTGCCCGAAACCGCAACAGATTCTATTTTCGCCGTAATAGCCGAAGAAATCGGATTTCTGGGAGCAAGTTTTTTGATTTTATTGATCTCAATGTACGTTATTCGAGGGATTAAAATATCCATAAACGCCCCCGATAAATTTTCACAAGTGCTGGCAACAGGAATTACTTCCTGGGTAGCAATACAAGCTTTGTTAAATATCGGATCGATGGTAGCATTGGTGCCATTAACGGGGATTCCTTTGCCTTTTATCTCCTACGGTGGAACAGCATTAACGGCGGTATTAGCAGCCAGCGGAATACTATTAAATATTTCAAAGTATTCACATGAGAAAAAAAAGTAGTAAGAAAATTGTATTAACAGGTGGTCATGCAAGTTCCACTGCTTTTGTGGTTATTGAGGAAATTAGAAGACAAAAAAAAGATTGGGATATATATTGGATAGGATTTAAAAGTTCAGTTGAAGGGAAGAGAGTGCCGACGTTGTCCTCGCTATATTTCCCAAAATTTGGCATCAAAGTATACGGAATTATTACCGGCAGGATACAACGTAAATTAACAATTTGGACGATACCTTCATTATTTAAAATTCCAATCGGATTTATCCATGCTTTATTATTGCTAATTCAAATTAGACCAGATTTGATTTTGTCCTTCGGAGGTTTTAGTGCATATCCGGTCGTTGTTGTAGGCTTTTTATTGCGTATTCCGGTAATTATTCATGAGCAAACAACAGTTGCCGGACGCGCGAATATGTATTCTTCGTTTTTTGCTAAAAAGATAGCTATATCAAGAGAAAGTAGTAGAGCTTTTTTCCCGAAAGAGAAAGTTATATTCACCGGAAGCCCTATTCCGCAGGATCTTTTAATATCAAATACCCAAGTTCTTACTGAAAAGTATCCGACTATATTTATAACCGGTGGCCAATCGGGTTCGATAGCAATTAACGCTGCGGTTGGTGACGTTTTAGATGAGATACTTAAAAATTATCGAGTAATTCATTTAACCGGAATTCAGGAAGAGAAAAAGTTTATAGTCAGGAGAGCAAGGTTAAAAAAGGATGAGAAAGAAAGATATAGGGTTTATGGGATTGTAGATCTTAAGAAGTTTAATGAACTATTTAACCGCAGTTGGTTGGTTGTTACGAGAGCCGGAGCGAATACCGTATCAAAGATAATAGCTTCGAATAAACCGACTATTTTTATACCGTTGCCGATTTCTTATCTTGATGAACAATTTAAAAATGCGCTTTATGCGAAAAAATACGTTATTTCCGAAATTATTGATCAAAAGCAACTGACAGGAAAGATTTTATACGCAAAGATAGTAAAGATTAGAGGATATTTTCGGGACAAGACATTGAAGATCAAATATAAAAAAAGTCCTGATGTTAATGCATCAAAAAAGCTTGTAGGACTAATTGAAAAATTTATTTAATGAAATTTAGAAACTTTCTTTTTTTAGTTCTAGCCACAGGTATGCCGTTTTTTTTGTATTATATTATTCCGAGACTGATAAAGATAACAACGGTCGAGTGTTATTCTCAATATGGTCCGTGCAGCCCGAGGCTCTCGCAGGTAATTCGCATTGATCAGGTCATAAATTATGCATCAGCAAAGAAACTATATTCTCAAAAATTAAGGCAGATAACTATAGTTGAGGAATATACATTGAGATATAAATTCCCATCGACTTTAGAGATATATACTATAGAGTTAAAACCAATTTATGGATTAAAAAGTATGCTCGAGCAAGGGATAGCAAATATATCGGGTAAAGGATTGGTTCTTTCTTATGCAGACGAAACTAATTTACCGATACTTGCTATTAATACACAACTTCCGGATGAAGGAACTTATCTGGAAGATGATACCCGTAATGCTATGGAAATTTTATTTTCGGTGACACAATTATATAAAGTAAATACAGCCAGTTTAAATGATGACAACATAGAGATTTTACTGGATAATGGTACGAGCTTGATATTTCCATTAGATAAGGATAGAAAATATCTGATAGGGTCGATGGTTTTGATAATGGATGAATTAGAAAGAATGAAAGAGGAAAATGAGAAAGATGTGGGAGGTTTGGTAAAAACAGTTGACTTGAGATTTGAGAACCCTGTTATCAAATACTAGCAAGACTGATTAATTTGTAATATTATATTTCCAAAATGAATAAGCAAAAAATAATTGCAGGTATAGAAATTGGTTCTTCGAAGATTGCCACAATTATAGCCCAGGTATTAACGGACGAAATAAGTTTGACCAGATCAATCAATATTATTGGTGTTTCTTCAACCGATTCCAGGGGAATAAAAAAAGGCCAGATTGTTGATTTGGAAGAAGCCGTTGAAGCGATTATTGCATCCATTGAATCTGCTGAGAGGATGGCAGGATTTAACTTGGATAATGCATACATTTCGTTGGGAGGAGCGCAGATTGCTTCGCAAAATTCTCACGGAGTTGTTGCCATATCAGATCCTGAAGGTGAAATATCATTTGCTGATGTGAATAGGGTAATTGAAGCGGCGAGTGCGATATCATTACCAACGGCTAGAGAAATTATCCATGTTATTCCACGAGAATACATTGTAGACGGCGAAGCAGGAATAAAAGACCCTGTAGGAATGAGCGGAGTACGCTTGGAGGTTCAAACTCATTTGATAACTGCTACCACATCTACAATAAAAAATGTCAGAAAAGCGATTAATGAGGTAGGAATTAATGTTAATGAACTGGTTTTTACAGGACTTGCATCGGCCGAAGCAGTATTAACCAAAACAGAGAAAGAACTAGGTTGTGTGCTCATTGACATAGGCGGAGGAACGACGTCAATTGCTGCTTATGTTGACGGGGCTTTGACTTATTCCGGAGTGTTGCCGATTGGGGCAAAAAACGTCACCAGCGATTTGGCAATAGGCTTGAGGGTGACTATGGAATCAGCCGAAAAAATAAAATTAGCTTTAGGTAGTGACGAAAAGAAGGCAAAAAAACCTAAAGAGGCGGGTAGCGTGTCTGACGAACTGGATCTGGAAACTTTAGGTGTAACCGAGACAAAAAGAGTTTCAAAAAAAACTTTGACAGAGGGTATTATTCGTCCTCGCTTAAACGAAATATTTACAATGGTCAGATTAGCATTGGATCGTGAGAATATTGCCACAAGAATACCTGCCGGTGCAATAATAACAGGAGGAGGAGCAGATACTGTAGGACTTATCGACTCTGCAAAAAGAATGCTTTCATTACCAGTTAGGAAAGGAAATCCTAAGGGTGTAGGCGGTTTGATTGATGATGTAATTGTACCTTCATTTGCTACTCCCGTAGGTTTAATTCTTTACGGAGCTAACAAAGAGCCAAATGAGGTGTTGACACCGTTTGCAAAGCGTTTTAAACTTCCCTCAAAAGGGCTTGCGTCTAAACTTATAGATAGTATACGCGACCTTCTGCCCTAAGTTTAGAATCCTCTTGTCATCTAAGGGTCGACATAGTAAAATCTTGCCCACATACTTATGGCACTTGTAAAACCGGATTCTGCTCGAATAGCAAAGATAAAAGTTATCGGATTGGGTGGTGGAGGCAGTAACGCAGTTGCTTCAATGATCGACTCTCAGTTAATAGCAGGAGTTGAATTTATCGCTGTCAATACGGATGCGCAAGTGCTTCTTCAGAATAAAGCACCAACAAAGCTTCAAATTGGTGAAAAATTGACTAAAGGTTTAGGTTCAGGAGGTGATCCTGAGATAGGGGCTCAAGCGGCCGAAGAGTCAAAAGAAAAATTAAAGGAACTTTTAATAGATTCCGATATGGTTTTTATAACTGCCGGTATGGGTGGCGGAACCGGAACCGGAGCTGCTCCGATTGTTGCTAAGCTTGCAAAAGAAACCGGCGCGCTAACCGTTGCTATTGTTACAAGACCTTTTCACTTTGAAGGAACAAGAAGATCTGTAGTTGCTGATGAAGGAATAGATAATCTTCGCGAAGAAGTGGATACGTTAATAGTAATACCCAATCAGCGCTTAATGGATGTTATTGATAGAAAAATGACTCTTCTTGAAGCTTTTAAAGTAGCAGACTCAATACTAGGTCAAGCTGTTACAGGAATTGCGGATATTATAACGACTCCGGGTCTTATTAACGTTGACTTTGCCGATGTCAAGACTATTATGAAAGATGCCGGAACGGCACTTTTGGGGATTGGGACCGGTGTTGGTGAAAATAGAGCTCAAATGGCAGCACGAGCCGCGGTATCCTCGCCTTTATTGGATTTATCAATAGAAGGTGCAACGGGTGTGTTATTTAATATAACCGGAGGACATGACCTGACAATGTTCGAGGTAGACGAAGCGGCAAGGATAATCTCTTCATCGGCTGATGCCGACGCAAATATCATTTTTGGTGCAGTAATAAGAGATGAACTGGCCGATCAAATAAGGATTACTGTGGTTGCAACAGGATTTGACGAAACCAGAGCCAGGGTTGCTCAATTTGCTCAACCATCTACAACTACGGTAGTTCAGGGTGTGGTAAGTGAGCATCCCAAAGATGAAGAAGTGAAAAGACCTGACGAGGATGAAGACGAGAATCCACCCCAAGAACCGGAAGAAGATTTATATGGAGAAAAATTTGAAATTCCCGCCTTTTTAAGAAAAATAACTTAATTTAAAGAATCATTGGATTGCATCCGCATCCGCACCCTTGGTATACGGGTTCGCGAACTTCAAGGCAAGCATACATCGGACAAACTATTTCTTTATCAGGACAGATTGTTGGCTCAGGTTCAATTTTTGGCGTGGGAAATGGAGTTAAAGTTGGATAAATAATTATTGTGGGTTTAGGATCACACAAATCGGGATTTTCTGAGCATGGAACCAAAGCGGGTGAGTTTTGGATAGCTGTATTTGCAACTTCCCCAATTGGTTTTTCGGAATTAGTATTATATGCTTCAGATTTATCGGAAGTGTTATTGTTGTTTGAACCACTAAGGGAACTTGAACTGTTGGAATTGCCACTTGGAACTAAAGTTTCAGTTTCGAATTCTTCGAATTGAGTTGGGGTGGGTGATAGTATTTCGGTTATTATATCCAGTGGATTTGCATTTTCGGAAGGAATATTTTGGACATTTGCCAAGTGTTCTATCAAATTTTGCGAGATATTACTTTTTACATCACCAGGAATTATAGGCTGTGCGGATAAAACTAAAAGAAGCAGAGTAATTAAGAATTCCAACATATCTATAATATTTAAATATGGGATGATAATACAAAACCCTTTTACAGATGTCAAACTCAATAAGGAATTGTTTCTATAAAAATAACTTATATTAGTGTAAAATTGGCTTCAATATGGTAAAGACTATGCCTTTTTTTGAACCAGTTAGTACTAATGTCAATTTTCCTCAAATGGAAGCTGAGCTATTAGAACATTGGGATAAAAACGGAATTGTAAAAAAATATCTTCAAAGAAATAAAGACTCAAAAATAATATTCTCATTCCTAGACGGCCCGATTACGGCCAATAATCCGATGGCTGTACATCATGCATGGGGGAGAACATATAAAGATCTTTGGCAAAGATACAAAAACATGAGAGGCTATAAACAAAGATTCCAGAATGGATTTGATTGTCAGGGATTGTGGGTAGAAGTAGAAGTCGAGAAAGAACTAGGCTTAAAAAGCAAAAAAGATATTGAGAACCTTATACCCGGAAAGAAAAAAGAAAGTATTGCAAAATTTGTAGAACTTTGTAAACAAAGGGTTGATAAATATTCCAAAGTACAAACCGAACAATCTAAAAGACTTGGATATTTCATGGATTGGGACAATTCTTACCTCACCTTGTCAGATGAAAATAATTACATGATTTGGCATTTTTTAAAAAAATGCCATGAAAATAACCTTATTTATAAAGGTAATGACGTGGTTCCCTGGTGTCCTCGATGCGAAACGGCAATATCCGAACATGAAATATTAACTGAAGATTACAAAGAAGTTTCTCACGAATCAATTTATTTGAGCTTTCCTATTGTAGGGCGTGGAAATGAATATCTTTTGGTTTGGACAACCACTCCTTGGACGGTACCGGCAAACATAGCTATTGCAGTTGATGAAAAATTAGAATATTCGTTGGTTGAAGAGGACGACAATAAATATTGGATATCTAAAAAACTTGTAGAGAGTGTATTTAAAAAATCTCCAAAAATCTTGAAAACTGTAAAGGGTAAAGAACTAGTCGGAATGAGGTATGATGGAGCATTTGACGCTTTACCTGCAATATCAAAAATTGTTAAGCAAAAAGGATTTCACGAAGTTATTGCAACTGATGTAATGATAATGCCTATTAGTGGGGAAGAGGGTACAGGTTTGGTTCATACTTCAACAGGTACCGGAGCGGAAGATCATAAACTTGGTAAAAAACTTTCTCTACCAATAATACCTGCGATAGAAGATGATGCACGATATCTTGAAGGTTTTGGATTTTTAGAAGGTAAAAATGCAAAAACACATCCCGAACTTGTTATTGATTATTTAAAATCATTCGAAAACGGTAAATTTATTTATAAAACTGAAAACTATGCCCATCGTTATCCTGCCTGTTGGAGATGTAAAAAGGAGTTAGTCTGGAAGTTAACTGATGAGTGGTACATCGCAATCAACCCAGTCAGAGAAGAAATGAAGCAAGTAACAAAAAAAATTAAGTGGCTTCCAACGTTTGGATTAAAACGAGAACTTGACTGGTTAAACAATATGCATGATTGGTTAATTTCGAAAAAAAATAGATATTGGGGTTTAGCTTTGCCTATATGGGAATGTAAAAAATGTGGAGCATTTGAAGTTATTGGTAGTAAAGACGAACTTAAAGACAAAGCCATTTCCGGATGGGACGATTTTGTTGGTCATACACCTCACAAACCTTGGATTGATGAAGTGAAAATTAAGTGCCACAAATGTGGTGCAATAACCGGCAGAACGCCAGACGTCGGAAATCCTTGGCTTGATGCGGGTATCGTTGCTTTTTCGACAATTTCAAAAGACAACAAAGGTGAACCGTTTTATTGGTCAGATAAAAATGAATGGGAGAAGTGGTATCCTGCGGATTTTATAACCGAAAGTTTTCCCGGACAATTTAAGAACTGGTTTTATTCGTTGATTGCCATGAGTACCGTTTTGGAAAATCGGCCTCCGTTTAAAGCCGTATTAGGATTTGCGACCCTTCTGGCTGAAGACGGCCGGGCGATGCATAAAAGTTGGGGTAATGCAATAGAGTTTAATGAAGGAGCGGAAAAAATAGGAGTAGACGTAATGCGTTGGATGTTTGTTCGTCAAAATCCGGCTGACAATATTTTATTTGGTTATAGAATTGCGGACGAGGCACGTAGAAAATTCCATTTAACACTTTGGAATATTTATAACTTCTTTGTTAGTTATGCGAATTTCGATAGTTGGATACCAACTTCAGCCCACCCTATTAGTGTAAGAAACTTACTTGATGCGTGGATTGTAGCTCGTCTCCATGAGACAATTACTGGAGTAACTAAAAGCCTTGATAGTTATGATGCAAAAAGGGCGTCTGAATATATTGAGAATTTCGTAAATGATATGTCGCTTTGGTATATACGACGTTCAAGAAGTCGTGTTGGAGTTAATTCAGAAGATGGGGAAGATAAAAGAGATTTTTATAATATTACTCATCTAGTTTTAATAAATCTTTGTAGAATACTTGCCCCGTTTACCCCTTTTATGTCAGATATTATTTTTACAAATCTAACGAAAACGTTATCAGTTCATCTTGCAAACTGGCCAGAAAAGAAACAATTGGTGTTGCTACAATCATTATTGGGTGAGGAAATAGTAATGAAGAAGCTTTTGAGCCAAATGGTTTTAGTTAGAGGAATAGTCGAGAAAGGTCATTCTTTAAGAAAAGAAAAAAACATACCTGTTAGGCAACCTTTGGAATCAATCACAGTTTTTAGTAACGAGGAATATGATATAAGATTGCTCAAGTTAATTGAAGATGAATTAAATGTTAAAAAGGTAATTTGGAAAAGCGGTAAAGAGTTGAAGGTAAAATTGGATACAAAAATTACGCCTGAACTTCTGGAGGAAGCAAAAACAAGAGATTTAATCAGGAAAATTCAGGAACAAAGAAAAAATATGGGTGTTTCATTAAATCAAAAGATTCTTGTGCAAAACGAATGGCTTCCCGAAAACCTTAAGCTATTGGAAAAGGTAAAGAAAGTGACTTTGGCCGAGAAGCTTGAGAAGGGAGATTTTGAAATTAAGCTTTCTTCGTAACTACCCATATGTTTAAATCGTCAGTTTTTAGTGTATCAGGATGGATACTAATTTTATCCATATTAATATTATTGTCCGTAAGTACATTTGTTCTTCATTCTATTGAACCATCATTATACCCGGATTATTTTGTATACGTCGTATTATCAGCAGTATTATTTATTATATTTACCCGAATAGATTTTGACATTTTTAGTCTTTTTTCACCCCATCTTTACGTTTTAAGTATTTTACTTTTAATATTACCGCTAATTATCGGGCAAGTTACACGAGGTGCGATTCGCTGGATCCCCATTGGAAGTTTTACGATCCAATCATCCGAAATAGTCAGAGCATTCTTAATGATATTTTTCGCAACTTATTTGACCAGCAAAGAACTTAGTATCTCCCGTTTGATGAAGTTAATTGTGCTATTCTTTTTACCCTTTATACTTATTCTTATACAACCATCATTAGGGGTGGCTGTATTAACGGCGATTGGGTTTTTGGGGGTACTTCTTGCATCCAGTATAGAAAAAAAATATTTTTTGATAGGACTTTTAGTCTTTCTGATTTCGGTCCCGGGATTATGGTTTATTTTACAACCTTATCAACGGCAAAGAATAGTTACGTTTGTTAATCCAGAACAGGATCCTTTGGGTAGCGGATACAACAGTATCCAATCGACGATTTCGGTTGGATCAGGACGGCTTTTTGGCAGAGGATTAGGAGAAGGTGTTCAAACCCAATTGGAATTTTTGCCGGAGAAACACACGGATTTTATATTTGCTGCAATATCTGAGGAATTGGGATTTGTCGGAGCATTATTGATCATTTGTGCTCTTTTTACTCTACTCTTTTCTCTCATTCATATTTTAGGAGATTCTATAAACCCTACAGCCCGCGCTTATGTTTCGGGAATATTTTTAATATTGTTTACACAAACAATGATTCATATCGGAATGAATATGGGACTTTTGCCAATAACGGGTGTTCCGTTGCCTTTAGTTTCAGCCGGAGGCTCATCTTTAATCGGTACTACACTTGCAGTTGCAATTGCACTTAAATCCAAAAGAAACTGACACCTTGAGTTTATCGTGGCTAAAGTATAAAATACCATGAGCCGGAAAAAATAAAATGAAAAAATATGCAATAGTTAGAATTAAAGGAAGCCAGTTTAAAGTTTCTGAAGAAGATGAATTCTTGGTCGGCAAAATGGGGGATGATAAGCCTAAGGCAGACATTCTTCTTATTGCCGATGAGGGAAAAGTTAAAATCGGGAAACCTATAGTCAAAGGTGCTGAAGTTAAACTCAAGTTAGTGAATGCAGAAGAAAAAGGCAAGAAAATAACTGTATTTAAATACAAGGCAAAGTCGCGTTATAGAAAAAAAATAGGTTTTAGACCACAATATTCCAGGCTTCTGGTTGAGAAAATTGGATAGACCGTATTAATATATCATACTATATATTAATGCTATCTTGACAAGCGTGAAAATATCGACTATATTGTTTTAGGATCTTGTCCTGAGAGACAAAAGGAGTCGAAGGGATGTCAAAAAAGAAAGCTGCAGGTAAGCTTACACAACAAAAAAGAACGCAACCAAAGTACCTTGGAATTAAGGTTTCCGATGGAGAAAAAGTTACGAACGGTTCGATATTAATTCGTCAAAGAGGAACCAAATTCAAAGCCGGCCGCAATGTTAAAGTTGGACGCGATCATAGTCTTTTTGCCGTAAAGGATGGAACTGTTGAATATAAGGATAGACTGGGTCGAAAAGAAGTATCTGTAGTTTAATATCATGGCTGAAGAAATAATACAATTAGAAATTAATGAACTGCAACCTAACCCCCTTCAACCTCGTGGATCAATTACTCCAGAAAGCTTGGTAGATTTAGTAGACTCGATTAAAGAACATGGAATCTTAGAGCCTTTGGTTGTTGCCAAAACACCCGCGGGTTTTCAAATCATCGCAGGCGAAAGAAGATGGAGAGCAGCGAAACTTGCGGGCTTGACTCATGTTCCGTCGATTATTCGCGAGACAAGTCCGAAAGGCATGCTAGAGATGGCTCTTGTAGAAAATGTTCAGAGAGTGGATTTAAATGCATTGGATAGGGCCAAGGGATTTGAGCGTCTTCAAACCGAATTCGGGCTTTCAACATCCGAGATCGCAACGAGAATAGGCAAATCGGTAGCATATGTATCTAATACTTTAAGGCTTTTGACACTCCCCGATGCCTTGAAGGACGGGTTATTGTCCGGCCTTATTTCAGAGGGTCATGCAAGAGCACTGGCAGCAATCGACGACACCAGCTTGATGGTTGAGGCATACAAGATAATTCTCAGGGAAAGTGGTTCGGTCAGGCGGGCCGAGGAGTTGGCTAGGAGAATGAAGGCTAAAAGCAAGCAAGATATGAAGCGCCAGGGGGTTGCTCAAGAGAACCTGCGTATCGTATCGGAAGAGCTCGATAAAATGCAGGACGATATGGAGAAAGCTCTTTATTATAATCAGAATGGCCAGGAAAGAAAATCAAACGTGAGACTTGCACGTTCCAGGAGAGAAACAAAAATTACGTTTGTTTTTAAAGGAAGTTTAGAAGAAACAGAGGATAGACTTCAAAAAGTTTACAAAGCAGTAACATCCTGACTCAGCCTATAATCAGGATCTTCTACGATTCCCATTCTAGAAACCGGCCAATATACCAGCCATGCACGACCGGTTATTTTATCTTTAGTAATATATCCCCAGCTTCTGGAATCGTATGATGCACCTCTATTGTCTCCCATGACAAAATAATTACCATCGGGAACAATTATCTCTTTATTATCGCTCAAAAATGAGCTGCCGTTCGTTTGGTAAGTTTCAGGCAGGTAAATTTCACTTAGTATACTTGAATTTATATAAACCTTGCCATTGTTTAGGGAAATTCGCTCACCGGGCAGGCCGATTATTCTTTTGATGAATTCTTCACCGTTTGATCCTGGTGCTTCAAATACTACAACGTCTCCTCGTTCGGGCTGGTTAAATCTGTAAGTCACTTTATCGGTAAGCAGGTATTCGCCGTCGTCAAAATTGGGTACCATAGACTGACCCTTTATTTTATGCGGCTGCAAAACTAAAAGGTAAATAAATAAAAATATGGCGATTGCGAAAACAACCACCTCTAATATGTCCAAAAAAAATGCCGTTAATCGCTTAAACAACATGGAATTATTATATTGTTATACCTAACAGAAAAACAAGTAAGGATTTTTGTATTTGACTATAGTTATTCTTTGTCGAATAATGTTCTGGGAAGTATACATGAAAAATAAAAAGATCGCTTATTATAATAATGACGCGGCTTTGGCATTTTCTGATGTTTATCTGATACCTTTATATTCAGATATTAAATCGCGTTTTGGTGATCAGATCGATACTACAACCTCTGTAGCACTCGGAGCTCCAAAATTAAAAATACCCTTTATCTCGGCGGGTATGGATACAGTGACAGAAGATGCAATGGCAGAAATTATGGCTTTAAACGGTGGAATTGGGGAAATCCATCGCAATAATACTCCCGAAGAACAAGCAGAACTTGTTCGTATGGTTAAAGAAAAAATGCGTTTAATGGAAAAAAATCCGCCTATGGTTTCCGAATCTGCAACTATTGGTGATGCACTTTCTGTTCTTGAAAAAAGAAACAGAGGATATGTAATTGTGTATCCGGGAACTTCTTTTAAAGGAAAATTTTCGGGAATGGCAACTAGTAAAGACTTTCTTGCCGGTAATTCAGATACTCCGATAAAAGATGTTATGACTCCGTTTGAGGGTGGAAACAAAAGAAAACTGATTACGGGAGATGAAAGTACAACTTTAGCAAAAGCAGTTGAAATCATGGAAAGTTCGAGAATTGAAAAATTACCGATTATTAATAAGAGCAAGAATCTTCTGGGTGTATATACATTAAAAGACTCTCAACATCTAATTAAATACCCTAATGCTGCAACTGATGCCCAAGGTCGTTTGATGGTAGGAGCCGCAATTGGTGTTCATGAAATTGATGTAGAAAGAGCCTTAAAACTGGTTGATGCAGGTGTTGATATACTATTTCTGGATATTGCTCATGGTCATTCTATTCATACCAAGGCAATGGTTAAACGATTAAAATTAAATGAAAAAATAAAGACGCCTTTGGTTATCGGTAATTTTGCTACTTCGGAAGGTGTATTGTTTGCCGAAGATATTGGCGCTGATGGTATAAAAGTCGGTATTGGTCCGGGATTTTCCTGCAAGACCAGAAATGTAGCAGGAACGGGGGTGCCACAAGTTACTGCAATATTAGAAGCAAAGAATGCATTATTAAGGAAAAGAAATGCACCTCCCTTAATAGCTGATGGTGGGTTAAGAGAACCCGGAGATGCCCCGAAGGCTATAGCCTGCGGTGCAGATGCTATTATGACAGGTCATCTTTTAGTGGCAACCGATAAAAGTCCCGGTGAATTGATTAAGATAGGAGGAATTTTACAAAAGAGATATAGCGGAATGGCGTCGAAAAGGGTATTTCAGGAAAGAAAAAGACTAGGTGATTCAACAACGAATCCGAATTTATATACACCGGAAGGTCGAGAAGTGTTTATTCCTTACCAAGGATCAACGCAGGATTTCTTGAATGAATATATCGGTGGATTTCGGTCGGCAATGAGCTACGCCGGAGCTCATTCAATTTCTGAAATGCAAGACGCAAGACTGATTCATGTCAGCGGATATGGTTCAAACGAGCAAGCCAGACCCCTAAGTTCTTAACTTGCGGATTTCGTAATGGGGCAATTACAGGTCCTTATTGCGCGATGTTATTAACATTTGTAACGTTAATTTCCACATTCTTAGTAAGATCCATACACAACACATCCGCTGTAACTTCATCCGCAGTTGCTCCAGCCTCAAAAAGTGAAGGATCTTCAGCACGCGCGACTTTTTTGCTCGCTACCGCGAGCACCAAGTTTGTTAGGATTGTACTATCACTATGAGCAGAGAAATTGAAACAGAAATGAATTCTGTACGAGAATCTTTCGATCTCGTACTTAGACGACCGAATTATGTCAAAAATGTAATTGGGTTGTACATGCTATCCTTCTATGGGATCAAGCGAAGCCGTCTTATGCGTGCCTCCTATCTTCCTGTCAGAAAAGTTGACGATGCACTAGACGGAGATGCTCCAAGAGTTAAAAACCCTCTTTTATATGCAAATAACTTAAGAAATAATATTGCCAGAAATCAATTAGGGAAATCTCCAGAAGAACAATTATTGCGATACTCATTAGAAGCTCTTGAGTCAAAAGCAAAACCAAACGACGATCCCAGAGGAGATTTCGTAAGAGCTATTGACGCAATTATTTTTGATCGTGAACGGGCTTCTATGAGAAGAGTTTTATCTGCTGAAGAAATTGAACAATACTATCGTAATGCGTTCGATCCGGTAATAAATATCACTCTGCTTGCTATTGACTCTAATTTAAGAAGTGGTGATATTCCAGTTCTTTCTTACGGTCAAGGCGGGGTATATTCAGCCAGAGATTTTGAAGTAGATTGGCAAAGAGGAATAATTAATGTGCCTGGAGATGTTATTTCCTCTGCGGGGTTGTCTCCTCATTCTTCATTTGAGGAAGTTGGGGAAAATCCAAAAATAATTGATTGGTTTCATCAAAGTTTAGCCGCAACTAAACCAGATCTATTAGAGGCACAACTATTGCTCAGACAATCCGGGGAAAAACAAACGCAGGTTGTTGGTAACAGTTTAATTTCGCCAATGTTAAAATATATAGAAGCATATTAAAATTTTTGCGTCACGCTGAACGAAACATTTCGCTTGAAACGACTTGTGAACCCGGATGGATTCGAACCATCGACCTTTCGAATGTGAATCGAACGCTCTACCACTGAGCCACGGGTTCATACATTTCCGATAATTCACATTTTATCATTTTTGATATACTAAATTCAGAATGTCTTTTAAATACAGAGTTTATATATTTTACGCAATTTGGTTTATTATTGTTCTGTCCGGACCGGTTACTATTTTCAGAAATACATCCTTTTCTTCAATTTTTTCAAACGAGATCCTGTTTATAAATATACTTCAAAGACTGACAGCGACCGTAGCCTTTTCTTTGATCTTTATTCAAATTATTTTGGGCAGCCAAATGGATAGATTGGTCCAATTAATCGGTGCAAAAGCATACAAGATTCATATATCACAAGGATTAGTAATATATGGGCTCGTATTAATACATCCATTGTTTGAAAATATAATAGTCTATAAAGTATCTAAAAGTTTGACTGATTCCTTGTTAGTATTTATCCCCAGTTTTGAGACACAAAGAGAAATATTACTTGTTTTTGGAAGAAGTGCATTTTTATTGGCAACATTAGCTGTTATTGCAGCTTACTTCAGGACAAAACCCTTTTTTCGTAGGAATTGGAGAGCGTTCCATATCCTAAATTATTTAGTCTTTTATTCCGTCTTTTACCACGCAAGAATAGGAAGTGACCTTGCTTCGCAGCCTTTTGATTCTGTTTATTGGCTTTCGCTGGTTTTAGTATCGGGAACTCTTGTTTATAGATTTATTCATCCCAAGATAGTAAAAATGAAACAAAAAAGAGCTATTTTGGAGCACAATATTTAATGATATTATTAAGTTATGATAGATGACGCAGATCGCTGGGATGCGATACATAAAAAAACCCATAAGCCGGATGAGCCGCATTCTCAATATGCCGAAGAAGTTGAAAAACTTTTTCCAAGAAAAAGCCTGGTAGTAGATATGGGAGCCGGAACCGGACTGGATGCGTTGTATTTTTTAAAAAATGGTCATAGCGTTATTGCGTTTGACATCTCTCCTTTCGCTTTGGACATTATTACTCAAAAAGCATCTCAATATAATTTATCGACCAAGTTGGTCACGCGCAAGGTTGACTTTGGACTGCACGCACTGCCCGTTAAAGATTCGTCAGTAGACGTCGTTTACTCAAGAATTTCATTAAATTATTTTGGCGCAAAGCAGACGACAAAGATATTCAAGGATATTTATCGAATATTAAAATCAAGTGGTCGAGCCTTTGTCACTCTTAAATCTCCCGACGATACGGTCGAAATGGAGTATCTTGAAAAAACAGGCAGTATTTATGAACCTAATGTATACATCGAAGGCGGAATGTTAAGAAGCAGATTCACGCAAGAACAATTGAGAGAAATATTAAAAGACACCGACATACCCGGATTTAACATCAGGTCTTTTGAAGAAGACTTAAGCAGTAAAGGAGATAGTCACCACCCGCGACTTTTTGTTAATGAGGTAACGTTCTCAAAGTAGAAATGAATTAATGAAATATATTAAATCGATAGCTATAAGTACTTTAATTACCTTTGTTACTTTATTATTTCCGACATTTGTATGGGCTCAGAGAGAAATGAGAACGACAAGAACGGTAATTCTTCCCAAAGACGAAACCGTAACCAGAGATTTTTTCATTAAGGCCGGCGAGGTAGTTGAGATTATGGGAAATGTCAAAGGTGATGTTGTTGTTGCCGGAGGAGATGTCGTTGTTGAAGGTAAGGTCGATGGAGATCTTCTAGCTGTTGGAGGAAGAATTTGGGTTACAGGCGAGGTAACGCAGGATATAAGAGTAGCCGGGGGGGAAGTTATATTAAGCGGAAAGGTTGGTAGAAATGTTACTGCATTTTCCGGTTCAATAAGAATAGATGAAGGTGCAGTTGTTGAGGGAGGGGTTGTTGCTTTTGCCGGAGACATATTTAGCTCGGGTGATGTGCAGGGGGATTTGTGGGTTGCAGCCGGTAATTTAAATTTATCAGGGAAAGTTGGAGGAAATATCGAAAGTTATGTTGGGACTATTAGTGCATCGTCGAAAGCCGATTTGGGTGGTGATTTGATATACACGAGTGATAATGAGGCAAGGATTGGAAAGGGCGCTTCCATCGCCGGAAGTTTGCTTCGTAAAACTCCACCGGCTGGATTTAGTTCAAAACAAATTCAAAAGGACCAAATAAGACAAGTATTTCGCAGGATTGGTTATGCCGCAAAGTTCATTGGCATGCTTGGCGCATTGGTTGTTGGGTTATTAGTAGTAAAGCTATTTCCAAATAGTATTAAACTAATCGAGCCGATCATCGATAAAAGATTATTGGCTTCGTTAGGTTTTGGATTTATTGCTTTAATAATTATTCCCATAGTGAGTATTATGCTCATGTTTACGGTTATCGGTATACCGATTGCGATAATAACTTTAATGTTTTATCTTCTTGCCCTGTATTTATCAAAGATATTTGTTTCTTTATGGTTGGGAGGGAAATTAATAAAATTATTCAATAAAAATAACGATTATTTAAAGATTATTATCGGACTTTGTGCTTATTACATCTTGACGATTATCCCTTTTGTTGGGGATTTAATAGCTTTAATTGCTATAATATCTGGGTTGGGTAGCCAGTTTATTTTGTATCGAGGTTGGTATGATAGTGCAAAACTAAAGAAACTTACTTAAAGAGCCCCCTTGTTTTCTCATCATATTTTCTGATTATTTTTCTCACATACCAGGATATTGCTCCCAGAATTGGACCAAGCGGAATAAGATAAACAAATTGACGATAGAAGATTGCTATAACCAAAGAAAATACGCTCAATATACTTCCAAATGCTATCCAGTACCTTAACTGGTTATACCAAAGTGAGTCTTCTTCATAAATCTTTTCTCCGCTTTTTTGTTTTTTTAATTCATTTACATTAACTGTACTGACTACGGATGAACTTTCCTGATTTTTATATGCATCGCTACTTAAAAAACCTTTTTGTGAAGAGGATGGCATTCTAAAAAGAAGTATATATCTTTGAGGAAATTACTGCCATATTGACATAAACGATCTGATAATGCCATTATGAATATGCTGACGGAGGCGACCAGCATATAAGCTTGCGTTAGGCCAAGGAGGTGATAATTTATGGAAGATGAACAGATGGTAACAACAGCATCGGAGGGTAGTAAAAAGCCTTCCAAGCTTTTAACAGTTCTTGCTGTAGTTTTTTTGGTATTAGTGGGTGGATACCTGTTTATGAATCGTGGTAAATCTAAAGTCCAAAAACCTCAAAATACTCAAAATCAGGTACAACAGGTAAGTGAGAAACCTGCAAATCAAGTAATTGTCAGTGATTATTCAGCGGGAGATACGGTAACGGTTGCAGTAGCTCTTCTTGCCAGTCCAGGTTTTGCGGTTGTTCATGAAGATGCACAAGGAGAACCCGGAGATGTTATCGGTGTAAGCGAGCCATTACAAGCGGGTGAGTTTGTGGATGTATTAGTCGCCCTGGATAATCCGGTGGTAGAAGGAGATTCGGTCCATGTAGTACTTCATGGCGATAACGGTGATCTAACGTTTATAGAAAAAGATGACCAGCCGTTGACCGACGACGAAGGTTCATTGGTTGTATCCAGCTATCTTGTTGGCGCAGGAGAGTAAGAAAGGATTCAATACCGGAAAGTAAATATGTCCAAGAAGTTGATTAATATTGGATCGAAGGTAAATAATGTTTTTCAATTGATATTGGTTTCGTTTCTTGCATTATCTGTGTTTTTTGGTGTTATTTTGGCTAATAATCGTCAGGATATCCGAGAGAAAGCTTCGGTTATCGGTGGTCTAGCAACAGTTTCGATTGAGCCCAATGAAGGTAGTTATGCTATTGGAGATATAATTGAATCTGCCGTTTACTTCTCAAGCGCAAGTATTCCAGTTTCGGGAATTGCCGTTAGTATTATTTATCCTTATAGCGGAAGTAATCCTGAAGTGTCGGTATCAGACATAAGTATAAATCCTGATTTTAGTGGATCAGGTGATTGGGTTTGCCCTACCCAAGAGTCGCATTTGGAAGGGGGTTTTGTCAAAATTAATATTGCTTGTGCAAATACCACTGCTACGGGATTCGTTGCAGAGAAGACTCTTCTTGCGAAAATATCCCTAAAGGTTATTAGCATACCATTCTATAATCCTCTTTCTGTCCGTTTTGATCCGCAGTTAAGCGTAATAACACAAAAATCAAATAATCAGGATATCTTGGCGATTCCAACAAGTAGTGCCCTTTATTATATCGGTGATATTATTTCACCGACTCCAACAGGTAAAAAAGTATGCTCGATTAAACTTTACCCTGCATCATTCAATTTGAGGTTGGGAGAAATTACAACCATGAAGGTCGAGTTAGAGGGGAAAAAAGCTACCTCGGTAAAATTTCACTCAAATAGTAATGATTTATTAATTGAACCTACGATTGATACTAAAACACCTTATGAAACAACAATAAGGCCAGTTTCGTTATCAAGCCAGGGACCCGTTTTGGTCACGACACAAGCATTGTTAGGTAAAAAAGAAATATGTCACGCCACGGCTGTAGTTAATATTTTAACCCCTGTTTCTGCCACCCCAAAATTACTCCGAGAATAATAATTTCATTTGCCATCATGATCTTTACACTAATTACTTGATTGTTATTTGTTTTTTGTGCTAACATCAAATCCGTGGCCCAAAAAAAACTTGGATTTAAAGTACTTACAGCCGTGCTTGGAGTCGTAGCCGCAATTCTACTTTTATATAGTTTTTATGGTATTGGTTTATATACTAATGACGCTCCTGATATTTCCACGCTTGCCCAAGAATAAATCTTTTTAAATTGCTTAATTTTTTTTGATAAGACTAATCTGCTTGTATTTATAGGAGATCTGGCCGCTTTTTGCCAACTTTTTCATTTCGCGACTTACTGTTTCTCTGGATATGCCTAGCCAGGAAGCAAGATCATTATGGGATAGAGGTAAACTAATTCTCACAAAACCTTTTTCCTCTTTTCCGAAGCTTTGGGATAGATATTTTATAGTCGAAAGAAGTTTCTTGTCTACCCGTTCACCAAGGTTTTCTGTAATTCTCGATGCCATTCCTTCCAACCCCTTGGAAAGTCTTTTTGTCAGATCGAATAACACTTCCGGTTCATCTTTCAAAAATCTTACAACTTTCTCGGGAGCGGAAATCTTTACCTTGATGTTTGTAAGGGCTTGAAAATAGTATTTATTCATTAACTTACCTATAAACAGGGCAATTGGGAAAAAAGATCCTTTCTTAAAAATATGTATTGTTACATCTCCTGCCGGAGATTTTTTATACATTCTTACGTTTCCGTGCTTAAGATAGTATATTTTTTCAATTTTTTCACCAGGTTTTAACAAGATACTACCCTTTTTGAACCTGGTTTCTTCAGGTTTTTCGAATAACCCGTCTTTAACTTTTGTATCAATCATCACAATTATTATACAACATTATTAAATAATTAAAATCTTAAATATTAGCATTAGTGCATGTTGCATTTATTAAAATCAGAGTGTATAAAGAACTTGTACCGTTATTTATTTATAATGGATTACTTTCTAAAAACAAAATCTTATCTCGCCGGAATTAACCTAAGTACAGCCGATCCTTTGGATAAAAAAGCCAATGACTTGATTTTTGACGAGACTAGTTATGAACGAGCTTCTCAAGCGTTAAGACGTCGTTTTGTCAGGGGTGCCGAGATTGTAGATGGGATGGATAGAGGGAGTCGTAAAACTTTAATTAAAAGAGAAAAATTGGGAGGCAAATATGTATATCGAGTTCAAGGGTCAGATGGGAATTGGTTTGAGCCGGATGAAAGGATTTGGGTTGTAGCGATGTATGCTCTTTGGCAAGATTCCAAAAAATAACTTCTCGCAAGTGCTACTTGGCTTCCTGCCTTTTGTATTTATAGTTGTGATTTCTATTTATAGTGTTTGGCCAATCGTCGGTGGTATGGGTAATCGTTTGGTAAATGCGGGTGATGACATCATAATTACTTGGATAATAAACCAACATATCCAAAAAATTCCATTTAATATTATAAATTTGTTTAACGGCAACATTTTCTATCCTTATAAGAATACTTTATTCTATTCAGAAATTTTTCTTCCTTCAGCGATAATTGCATATCTTCCGGTAAAAATTACGAATTTACCTATAGTTGCATACAATATAAATCTAATTTTAGGACAGTTGTTAAGCATGACCATAATATATTTCTGGTTAAAAGACTTGACTAACGATAAACTTTCGTCGCTACTGGGAGCTATTACTTTTGGATTATCAATTATTCGCATGCATTACTATGCCCATCTTCAGATGTGGAATATGCACTGGTGGCTTGCATCTTTATGGATGATATGGAAATATAGGACCTCAGAAAAAATAAAATATCTTTATCTATCCGCTTTTCTGGTTATTATTCAAGCCTGGGAAAGTGTACTGCCGGTCTTTTTTATAGTCAGCTCAAGCGTAATTCTTCTTTTTGATAAGCTAACTTTAATTAAAAAAGACCTTAAACACATAGTTTTTATTATATTTATTGTATTTATTTCGACTACTCCACTTATTAGTGGTTATTATGGTGTTTCAAGACAGTTTAATTATGTAAGAAACATTCGTGATGCAGCTCATTTTTCGTTAGGGTTTGATGAAATTTGGGGAAGATCTATAAGTCCGGGTCTTTATGGACTTTTCTTAATCTCGTTATTATTCATTAAGAAAGAGGACTTTATGATTAAAAAATCTCTTTGGGTTTTTACTTTATTATTGTTTGGAATTATGATGGCACTCGGGCCGGTATTAAAGTGGCAGGGTGCTACAGTAAAGATTTTTAATGATGTTTTTATACCTCTTCCTTACGGGATTTTTTACTATATCATACCCGGTTTTAAAGCGTTAAGAACTCCCTCCAGATGGTATATTGTCTCGGCGTTCGCTGCATCTGCTCTCATAGCTTACGGATTTTCGAGAATAAAGTCTAAATACAAAAACTTGTTTATCACAACGGCGATTTTGATAGCTATATTGGGTGGTACTACTTTAAAAAAGTTTTATCCTGCCCCCAAACCTTATCAGTATCCGGAAGTCTATAGCTGGCTAAAATATCAACCTGAAAATGTGATAATTGAATTACCAATTTATTTATGGAGCGATTTGAAAGCAAATGAAAATTGGCGGATGTTATATAGTTTAGAGCACAAAAAAACACTAGTGAACGGAGCTTCCGGTTTTTCTCCCCCTCCTTGGGAAGAGTTCGTAGCGGAAGTTAAAAATAATTTTCCCGAAACAATTATTGAAAGGAAGATGAAAAAAATGGGAGTCGAATTAATTATTGTCCATAAAGATGAATATGGATTGGATAAAATAATCGAAATTCAGAATTGGGGTAAAAATAAGTTAATCTGGGAAGATTCTAAAACCTTGGTTTATAAGATTTAGATAATGTTTTTTTACCGATCTTCATCAGAAAATGTAAATTTAATAGATATAAAATGATAGCTCCGTAGAATACGTGCGATTGGGCGAAAATAGGCCAACTTATCGGATTTTTAATGTTCAACGCTGTGAGTAAATAAGATAATATCAAAACGAAATAATACTTTTTGCTTAAAGATTTATCCTTTATGTAAATATATGTAAAGTAAATCGGTAGAAGTAACCAGACGAAATGATGCTGCCAGGAAACACCGCTTATGATCAGACCCAAAGTAATTAATACGCTAATACAAAGTATAGAGTATTGAAAATTATTTTTATAATTTTTCCAGATTATAAAAAGAGAAAATAGCGTTAAAAAGACCGACATAATCAGTCGGATTATATTTCGAAATTGAGGATCGGCAACACTTCTTGCAAAAAATCCCGTAATAGATTGATTGTAATAAGCGGCCGGTGCCGCTTTTATAAGATCGGGAAGTGTGGTATTGAAAAAATAGACCAATACTAGATGACCAATTATTAAATCCGTTATTAAAGTTAATACTATAAGCATAATAAAAACCGAAAAAAGAATTTTCCAATCTTTTCTGATTATTAGAAACGGTATCAGAATAATCGGAGAAATTTTAATCATGATTGCGAGTGAAAGTGAAATTCCCGCTAAGACAGGTTTCTTTTTTATAAAATAATATACAAAAAATACTAAAGCTAATAGTAAAAAGTTATTAATTTGTCCCATGCCTAATGTAAATTTAGCCGGGAAAAAATTAAAGCTAAGAATAATAAGTAGCATGCCTAAATTAGAGAAAGCCGTTATCTTAAATAACTTAAGTAAGATAGTAATAGAAAATAAAAAAGATAAGATGGAAAGTATTATGAATATTTTTTGTGCAACAATATATTGAAAAAGTGTGAAAGGTAGAAACAATAGCAGCGACGTTGGAGGATAGATAAAAGGTCCAAAAGCATCAGCCTGTACGATGTATGGATTTTCTCCGTTCAATAAGGCGTAAGTAGCGTAATAGTAACTACTGAAATCTGGATAATATTCATAAAACAATGGTTTCAATATTAATAATGTGGATAATAATAATAATATAATAAGAAATATTTTTATCTGAAGCGGTTTGTTTTTGGGAATCATTGATTGAAATGTTCTTTTATTTTATCTTATTGTCTATGAACATTGGTACAAATATTGTAATTAATTTGACTATAGTAGTATAATTCAAGGATGAAAAAGATAATTGTGACCGGCATCACTTTGGTAAGTTTATCTTTATTAACTATAGTTTCAGCAAGGAGCGCAAAAGGGCAATCTTCAAACCGCACTTTCAATCTTCCGTCCCAAGCAAAAGAATTGGGCCAAGGAGTTTTTGATTTGGGAATTTCAATTGATAAAGGTGAAAAAGTCCAAGGGCTTGCAATTCTTCATCCTAAACCGGCAGTTGGACTGAATCACAAACCTAATCATAAACCTGGAGGAGGAGACACAATTGCTTGCTATACATTTATTGCAAACGGTGCCCGTTGGAGAGAAACAGAGGGATTTTATATTGATCCAGTAAATCAGGATGGTTATCCGGAAGCGAGTGTAGTTTCTGATATTTCGGCCGGAATGAGTACATGGGAATCTCAGATAGCTTTTAATATATTTGGCACTAATCTGGGTGCGGCAGATGTGGACGGAATGGATACAGTTTCAACCGACGGTAAAAACGAAATTATGTTTGGAGACATATCTGAACCTGGAACAATCGGAGTCACTGTTGTTTGGTATACTGTCGGAGGACCCCCCTGGAGCCGTAGAATTGTTGAGCACGATATGATATTTGAGGATCCTGACTACACTTGGGGAAACGCCGGGCCAACGACCGAAACCGTATTAGGAGACCCTAATATTATGGATTTTTTGAATATTGCGACGCATGAGCTTGGTCACAGCGCAGGAATGGGGGATGTATATGATGCATCCTGCAGCCAAGAAACAGAGTACGGTTATGGTCAGAGGGGAGAAACCAAGAAACGAACCCTCAACACCGAAGACATAACGGGAATAAAGTTATTATATAAGTAAAGTTTTCGTACTCGTTGTAAACTTCCTCTTGATATAAACACTCCGAATTCATTAAGATATGATAAGATATGGATGTAAAAACGATCTTTGCTAATCTAAGAAAAAAAGCGCACTTGCCGATATTTATTGTAAAAAGATTACCTAAAGAGTTTAAAAAGCTTTTTTTGTTCGCTTATATCTTCGTTCTATTAACTAGTATTATTTTAACTTTGGTTTATGCATTCGTTCCGACATTTACCACTTGCTCTTCTTTATTCGGAGAAAAATTTTGCACGCCGACGGGAATATTCTTGGCACTTTTTGCATCTTTGCCGGGATATTTGCTGGCCGGTAATGCTTTATCATTTTTGCCCGATGTACCCTGGGTAATTTCATTAGTGGCGGTAGTCGTAGTTTCGGGAATATTCTACTATTTATTGGGTTTTGTGATAGATAAGCAAAGAGGCAAGAAATTTACATCGGACTCCTTTGTTAAATCGGTAATAATTCTTAGCCTCGTTGTATTTATACTATTACTTTTAACACTTCTGACGAGAAGATCGGGTTAAACATGAAAAAGATCCTTTTAATAGTAGCTTCTTTAGTGTTGATCTTCTATTTAGCTAAAATCTCACACGCCCAAATTAAACAGGATGAATATTACGATTATGTGATACCGGAATTTAAAAGCCAGATTGAAATCCAGAAAGATACGTCGCTTTTGGTTGTAGAAACCATTGTGCTGAATTTTCCTCAACCTCGGCACGGGATTTACCGTGTTATTCCCATAACTTACACAGCAAACGGCAAGACTATAAAAGCCGGTTTCTCACTGGATAGCATAACAGATGAAAATGGTGTGGGCTTACAATATGAAAAGTCGCGACGTGGCCAAAGTGTTAGTCTTAAGATAGGCGACCCGGATTTAACAATTCAAGGACTTCACACCTATGTTATCAAGTACAAAATCACAAAAGTATTACAACGCTTTGATACCCATGACGAGCTTTACTGGAACGTAACGGGTAGCGAATGGGACACGGATATTCTTAAAGCTCAGGCATTTGTTACATCTGAATTTGCACCGGTTGCGAAAGTAGAATGTTTTGCCGGAGAATTTGGGAGCACAGAAAGATTTTGTACAGGCAATAATACCACAAGTGAGGCATTATTTACATCATCCACCACCTTGGGCTCAGGACGCGACTTTACAATTGTTGTAGCCTTAGATAAAAACAATTCCCTAGTCTTTCCTTCGCGAACCAAAACTATGCTGTCTAACATTTTGGACAATTGGGGATATTTCATATCACCGACTCCATTTTTATTGATTTTACTGTTTTGGTATAAAAAGGGTCGGGATAAAAAATACGCCGGGGATAATATTTACTATAAACCGGATAAACCGAAAGAAATTACAAAACCATTATTTAGTCGTGAATTTTTACCGACCGTTTATCATCCTATACAACAACTCACTCCTTCACAGCTGGGAACTATTGTTGACGAGAAGGTAGATATGCACGATCTGGTAGCCGAAATTGTTGAACTTGCCAGAATGGGTTATTTAAAAATTGAAAAAATTGAAAAAGATAAATTTATTGGAAAGGAAACCGATTATGCACTTACCAAGTTAAAAGAAGATATAAAAGGCTTAAATGATTATCAAACCTATTTGCTGGAAAAATTATTTGACGATAAAGTAGTTGCAAAAACCATTATTGAAATAGAAAAGAAATATAAAGTTAATGAAAGGCTAATGAAGGACCTGCTAAAGTTGGCAAACGAGGATAAATATGTGTTTCTATCAGCTTTAAAAAATAATTTTTATACTCACCTGGAAGATTTCAAGAAAAAGCTTTATGAGTCGTTAGTTACAAAAGCTTTATTTGTCGAAAGTCCGGACAAAACAAGAATAAAGTGGATTAGTTATTTTATAGCGATGGATGTTTTGGCAGCTATTTTACTTTTCAGATTTTTGGATCTTAGTGCTAATGTTTTTCCGATGTTAGTATTAGCAATTTTATCCGTGCCATCCTTTTTCCTGGCGTTTAATATGCCCAGAAAGACTGCATGGGGATATTCGTTGTATCGTCAAGCCAAAGGCCTTGCATATTACCTGAAGAAAGGAAAATGGAGGTATGAAGTTAATGAAAAACACTTGTTTTTTGAAGAAATGGTGCCGTTAGCGATTAGCTTGGGTGTTTTAGATAAGTTGGCAAAGGATATGGAAGGATTGGGAGTTAAGCCTCCTTCTTACTTTGGTGGTGTGACAGCAGCTACACTTGCATCAGACATATCTGGTTTTGAATCCAGAGCGTCGTCTTCTCTGGTATCTACTCCGGGCGGTAAAGGATCGTCTTCATGGTCGGGGGGTTCCGGATTCTCCGGAGGATCAGGTGGAGGATTTGGCGGCGGAGGCGGCGGCAGTTGGTAATGTATAACTTTAAAAAATTATTCTACACTCTTTTAATTTTTGTTTCTATCTCAATATTTCTACTTCATTACATTATCGCCGGCCAAGCCGTCTATGGCGACGGAGTAGGCTACTATTCATATCTTCATAGCATCGTAATTGATGGGAATATTGATACAACCAACGAATATAAACATATTTATACTCCTGTTAACAACAATTCCTTAAATCCTAAGGATTCACCCGATGTCCAGATAATAAAGGCAAGTAATGATGGACGAGCGGAGAATCATTTCGGAATGGGTGTAGCAATATTACTATTACCTTTCTTTATAATCGCTAATACCTTAAGCATAATACTGAATTTTATTGGCATTCCGGTTCCAACACATGGATATTCGGATATATACCAAATTATTACAGGGGTCGGAGCAGTCCTTTATATAATTTCAGGTTTATTTATTTTGGAGAAATTAATTTCACATTATATTAAAGATGAATTTTCAGGAAAATTAACCATAACAGCAATATTTTTTGCAACTAACCTTTTATATTACGGTAGTTTTGATGTCATCAACTCACATTTTGCTTCTTTTTTCCTAAGTACACTTTTCTTTTACATACTTTTTATTCATAAAAATGACATTAAGAAAACTGCTTCTTTAGGGTTCATTACAGGTTTTATCTTAAGCGTCAGGCCACAGGATGCTTTAGTAGCTGTAATTTGGATAATATATGCATTGAATAATTACAAGAAGAATAATAAATATTATAAAAAGTTTGGAAAAGAATTATTAGTTTTTTTGCTATTTGCTTTTTTAGGAAGTTTGGCTTTAGTCTACAACTGGACCTATACTTATGGAAATCCACTGAATCATCCTTACTTACAAGCAACTTACCAATATATGGTTAATAGTAATTTGAGACTTTTGGATAGTTTTTTTAATACCTCCACAGGACTTCTTTCCACCACACCGATCTTAATAATACCGCTAATTTACTTTATTTATCTTATTTTCAGTAAAAAAGCCAACATTCAAATTATTCTATTGTCAATATTTTTTACGCTTCAATATATTGTGATAACACTTCAGGGAGGATGGCAGGCAGCAGCTTATGGCGGAAGAATGTATATTTCGACATTACCTTTCTTTGCATTCCTTTTAGCCGAGTTTTTAAGGGAATTAACTTTAAAGTACGGGAAGCGTCTTAGTTTAATATTAGTATCCGTTTTCATATTAATAAATTTACTTAATATTGCTCAATTTTTACTTTTTGAAAAGCAAACCGAAGGGTTCAGTATGGGTACAGAGCAAAGAACAAAGGAACGTTTGAAATATTTAATAGATGAGTTAAGATTTTAGTTTTTTGATTTTCGCGTATTCTCTGATTATTGATATAAACATTGCCGAACCGTCTTTTAGTAAACTGAATTTAGATTTCCTATTATATTTTTTACTCATTATTACTCCTACCCCAATCATTTTTAAATTATAAATTGTTCCGTAAATTGCTAACTGGGATGTAAAAAAAGCATTATCGGAGTCACATTTATTTAAGATTTTCATTATTTTGGATCTTTTAAGAAAAATCGATCCTTGGGGATCTTTTATTTTTAAATTAAAAAAAATATTTAGTAAAAAGCGGTAAATGATGGATGAAATTCTTCTATTTAAAGATACATAAATTTTTGAGTCTGGATGAGCTTTCGAGCCAAAAATTATGTCATGTTTATTCCAAAACTTATGTGCATTATTCAAATCCGTAAAACCAAACGGCAGGTCTATTGCACTTAAAACTATATGATCATATTTGGCGTTCTTGATAGCCAAGCGGTACGCAGCCCCAATTCCTCTTTTTTTTATTGAGAAAGCTTTAATGTGTTTTCCCTTGAGCTTATTTATTATATAAGGAGTTTTATCGCGACTACCGTTATCAACTAGAATGATCTCGAATTTATTATGTCCAACCGTCTTTTCTAATCCAGTTGTTACTCTTTTTAAAGCGGAGAGCAAATAGTTTTCTTCGTTGTATAAAGGTATGCAATAAGATAATTTTGGAAAATTCATATTTATGAAAACTAGAGTATATTATTAAAGTATAATTAACAATGTATAAAAAAAGTATCATAGAACAACAACTGGGAATACCCCCTGATTATCAATATAAGGCTCTTCTAAGTCGTAATTTTTTACATTCCAATTGGCATAAAAATAAACTCGATACTCTCGAATTTCTGCTTAAATTTAAAAAAAGCGAAAGGATTTTGGATTTGGGTATAGGTTCGGGTAATTTTGAAATCTATTTTTCTAAGTATGTAAAAGAGATTATTGGGATAGATTATAATAATGAGGCTATAAGATTCGTAAGAGAATTATTGAGAAAGAAGGGAATTAATAATGTACGTTTATATAATGATGACATTAAAAAGTTTGGCGATAGAAAAAATCTTGGCAAATTCGATTTTATTTTATTGATCGATGTAATTGAACACTTTGAACTTAATGAGGCAAAGAAAGTTGTTAGGCGGATTAAGAGACATCTAAAAGACGAAGGAAGTATTTGTATCATAACTCCGAATACAAAAAGTACTTGGATTATATTGGAGTGGATATTAGATAAGTTAAATTTAGCTCCGGAAATGGGTAATAAACAACATCTGTCTTATTTCGATGCAGGTAATTTAGACAAAATTTTAAAAGATGAAGGTTATACAGTTGATAGGATATCAACCTTTAACACCTTTTCTTTTTTGTCACCAATACAATTATTGCGCAAAAAGATCAATAAACTGGAAGTTGAAAAATTTAAATATGGGAACCTGCTTGCCGTTGTTGCCAAAAAGTGAAAATTCGCTTGAAAGAATTGAGAAAAAGGAACAGACCGGATATAAGCAATGATAAAAGACTTATAAAAACGGAATATTTCCTTATGCTGGTGTCTTCAAAAGTTAAGTCGATTTGGTTTATTCCTGCTCTTGTGTTGAAAACAATAATTCCGGGGAAATTTTTATTATCAAAAATTATATCGGTTTCCTTGCCATTTATTTTTAATTTCCAACCGGGAAAGTAATACGTATTTTCTTTGACCAATCCGTCGCTTTCCGTATTTACCGTATACCGGTGTTTAATTGTTGTTCTTGTTTCCGAAAGAATATCTAACTTACCGTTAATGGCTTCAATATGGGTTTTTGGCACAGGATCGAGCCAAAGCATATCCAGAGGACGAGTGACTGGAATGGCGTTGTACGCACCTTCATCTTTAGCGGTCATGCTATAAACAATTTGTTGGTCTTTTTTATCCTGAATATTTTTTCTGTTACCCCAATTCAAAATTGTTGAACCTATTGCGATAATTATCAGAAAATAGAATAGTTTTTCTTTTTTGATAGATTTAGCAGTAAATGCCGCAACCGCAGAAGAAGTAAATGCAATAATAACAAGTAAGCGCGAAGTAATTAACATCTTCTTTAAGATGGGGAGATAATTCCAAACAAATTTTCCAATATCCAGAGTCAGGAAGATTAAAATTGTGGTAATTATGCTAAAGAATATGAGAAATTTATCTTTATTCCTCTTGATGAAGATTAGGTAAAATGACAGAAAAATAACTATCCAGTGAGAGTAGCCTAATAAGTATGATTGTTCACCCATTGGCCCTTGAAAAAGTAATCCCTGCCGCCACTTTGAATATAAAAGCTCGGATAAAGATTGGTATTTTAGGACCAATTCACCAATCTGTTGATATACATATTTTGCTTCAAGGTTTGCAGGAAGCCAATAGAAGGCAGAAAATAAAAGCCCAGTCAATATACCCGCAAGTACTTTTAAGATTATATTTTTCCTCGATGTACTTAAAAGTAGAATACAGTAGCTAATAATACCAAAAAAGCCGACTAAGGCAATAGCCGGGTGAGAAAGTATAAGTAAAGCAATACTTATTCCTGTTAAATATATCCATAAAAAGGAGCCTTTTTCAATTATTTTATCTATAAAGAAAAAAGATAAAGGCAGGAAAACAAAAGCCGTCATTTCACCAACTGCCGCTCTAAAGTGCATATCTACCAGATGGTAAGGTGCAAATAGATAAAATACCGAACCTAGAAACGCGTACTTTTCGGTAACTTTATTTTTTAGCCAATAAAACATTGCAAGTCCCGATGAAAGATATGTTGTAATAAGTAAGATTTTGACACTGTCCAAAAAGTTGAAACCTAAAAAATGGTAAAAAGAAGAAATATAATAAGGAAGAGGATAGTAATAATTAAAAAGCGGGTAACCGTAGGTTGCATTAAGTTCCCCCGCCCATCTGGGAATCAGCACTCCCTCTGCCAAAGATTTGTAAAAAGCCATTGTGCGGACAATATGAATATTAATATCGGAGCTTTCGTAGGTTCCTTCTCTGAAAATACTGATAATCGGCAGTAGTGAAAATCCCAGAAGCAAAATAGGATAGGGTATTTTTCTTTTAGGATAAACAAAACGAAAAAAGGATATTATAGAAAGATAGAGAACAAGCGAAATTAAGCTGATGAAAACCATGTGGTACGGAGGATGAAGTAAAAATTGTTGAAAGATTTTTAGCATTTAGAGCAATTATACAATGAAGTCGTGTTTTTGGTGTAAAATAAAGCTATGAAAATATTATTTTTTTCCAGGCTATTTTATCCTCATGTAGGAGGAATAGAAACCCATTTAGAGGAAATAAGTAAACGTTTGATTAAAAGTGGTCATAAAGTGACTATTGTAACCACAAAGCATGATGAAAGTTTGCCGGATAGCGAAATTTATAACAGCATTCAAGAAAACCCTGCCCTTCAGGGCGGGGATGAATTGAACGCTGATATGTCGTCCTCCTTAGGGAAACCCCGCCTTTTAAGGCGGGGAGGACGTCATAAAAAAATAGTAATAAGAAGATTTATCCAACCTGAAGTAAAAATATATGGGATATTGAAAACTTGGTTATGGTTTTACAAAAATATCAGTTTAATTAAAGAAAGCGAGATAATACACATCCATGATGTTTTTATTTGGTATTGGCCGTTCAGGATTTTATTTCCTAAAAAGAAGGTATATACCACCTTCCATGGTAGGTGGGGTAAATATCCTATTCCTTTAAAGGATATTATTCAAAAACGAATTGGGGCGCGATTTTCAGACGGGGTGATGACCATTGGGGAATATATAAATAAATATTACGGAATAAGATCTGACATTGTGACCTACGGGGCAGCAAATCGGTTCCGGCCAAAGGCCGGAAAGGATCCTAAGTTAGTTCTTTATGTCGGAAGACTGGATAGGGATATTGCCTTAAGTTTAATTTTTGAGGTGTTCAAGCAAATTAAAGGCTATGAAAAAGAGTTTTGCGGAGATGGTGAATTAAAAAAAGAAGCTTACCTATATGGTAACGTAAATGGTTTTGTGGATCCGGAACCATTTTATAAAAAAGCAAAATACTGTTTTGCCTCGGGATACTTGACCATACTAGAAGCTTTAGCTCATAGATGTCTGGTATTTGTTGCCTACGCAAATCCGCTGCAGAAAGATTATTATACTACTACCCCATTTAAAAATTTCATTATTAGTTCCTCAAGTTCCCAAGACTTATTGGCTAAGTTTAAATATTTCTCAAAGCACCATAATGCTGCTCAGAAGAAGATTGAAGGGGGATATAAATGGGTGAAAGACCAAACATGGGAGAAGATGGTTAATAATTATTATAAATTGTGGGGGATTAGCTAAATGAAAGTGTCTGTTTGTATAACCGTATATAACGAAGCGAAAAGCATAAGAGCTCTTTTGGAGAGTTTGCTGTCTCAAAGCAAAAAACCCGATGAGATAGTCATTGTTGACGGGGGTTCTAGCGATAAAACCGTTGAGATTATAAGACATCTTCAAAAGAAGGACAAAAGAATTATTCTTTTGGTACAAAAATGTACTCGGGCGGAAGGAAGAAATTTGTCCGTGGAACTTGCGAAAAATGAAATTGTTGCCATAACCGATGCGGACTGTATCGCTAAAAGAAAATGGCTTGAGAGGATAACCGAACCTTTTAATAATAGCAATGCAGATATATCAGCCGGCTTTTATGAAATGAAGTCTAAAAATACACTTCAAAGAGCCGAAAGTGTATTTTTGGGGGTAAACCCGAACGACTTTGATATAAGCTTTTTGCCGTCTACCCGTTCGATCGCTTTTAGAAAAGCAATTTGGGAGGAGATAGGTGGATTTCCGGAATCAAAAGACAATTCGGCAGAAGATACGGACTTTAATTATAAAGCAGTAAAACTTGGAGCCAGATATGCTCGCGTGAAGAATGCCCGCGTAGAGTGGAGTATGCCCCCGACTTTTAAATCATTTATAAAAAAAATACGTGATTATGCTATGTGGGATGCAAAGTATGGGATATGGTGGCACCCAGCAAAAAAATTAGCCTCGCATAACATTAAAGTATTGGCTGTTTATATGCGATATTTAATTGGTTTAATCTTAATTCTTTTGACCATTAACCATCAATCATTAGTCATTATTCCTTTTATACTCTTGCTTTTATATAATGTTTGGTCCTTTCGAAAAGTATTTATTAAAACGAATGACTTAAAGGCCGGTCTATGGGGAATCCCGCTTCAATTCGCCACCGACCTCGCAGTAATGTCAGGTTTTTTACAAGGTATAATAAAACATGGGAGCAATAAAGATTAATGAACCAAATATAAAAGGTTTCAGTTGGATAGATTTTTCTAAAGCTATATGGTATCTGATGGGTGAGAAAAGAAATAGATATGCATTTCTGAACTTCATAGTACTGATAATACTTTTTTACAGCATAATTCCTCCTTTGATTTTAGGTAAAATAGTTGATTTCTTTACGACGTACAAGTTAGGGCAAAGAGTGGAGTATTTTTATTATCTCGCGCTTTTTTTGGGGTTGTCGTACTCAATAATATCATATATAAGACTTACGACTAAAAAGGTGATGGGTGATCTGAGGTCAGAAATAGTTTATTCAATTAAAGTAAAAGGTTTTGAGAAATTGTTGAGCTTTTCAACAAAATGGCATGATTCCCAAAATACAGGTGAAAAGGTTCAACGGATGTTAAGCGGAGTAAATGCCATAGGCTCTCTGGCCTATATGTTTAATAACCAGATATTAACATTGTTTACGTCTATTGTGGGAACTTTAGGGGTTTTTATATTTATTAATCCTGTATATATAATATTTTTTATCATTTATATTGTATCTTTTTTCGCAGCTCTTAAGTATTTCAGCAATAGGCTGGATGAAGAAAACAGAAAATATTATATCGCTTTGGAGAAAACAGGCGGGTCTTATGTGGAAGGATTATCAAATATTCTGACAATTAAAACATTAGGAGTAAGTAAAAGTTTTACTAGTTATGTTGCTGATACCGAAAGCCTTACTAAAAAATATGACATTTCCAAAAGAAAAATTGGTAATAATCTTTGGAAAACGTTCCAAATTTTAAATGGTTTATATACTTCATTATTTATGCTTCTGGTGGGGCGTGACGTGTTTACAGGAATAATAACACCCGGGACGATTGTTATATTTTTTGGTTATTTCCAGAACTTGAGAAATAGTTCAGGAGATTTTTTGGATATCTATAATGATTTGTTAAGCGACAAATCGGCAATCGCAAGGATGATAAATATATTTTGGGAGAAAGAACGGGAGTATTTCGGTAATAAGTTATTCCCGTCTAGTTGGAATAAAATCCAACTTAATAATGCAGGATTTAGTTATAAAAGAGGTGTTGACGTGAATGAATTTGGAATTTCGAAAGTAAATCTAAATATTGGAAAATATCAAAAAATCGGCATTGTTGGGAAAACAGGAAGCGGAAAATCAACTTTATCAAAGCTATTGGCTGGTTTATATAAATTTGATACAGGTACCTATTTTATAGACGATCTGGATTTCTATGATATTAAATATAATCAGATCACTAATAATATATTCCTCGTCCTGCAGGAGTCCGAAATGTTTAATTTGTCTTTGAAAGATAATATCACATTAATGCGCAGGATTAACAAAGAAAGATTTACTAAAGCAATTGAATTATCACAATTGACTGAACTTATTAATAAATTACCAAATGGTATAGAAACACTTATTGGTGAAAGGGGATATAGGTTATCAGGAGGTGAACGACAAAGAATTGGTATCGCTTGGGCAATCTATAGAAACCCGAAATTTTTTATATTTGATGAAGCAACTTCTTCATTGGACAGTAAAACCGAAGGTTTAATAATCGAAGGGCTGATAAATGAACTAAAGGATAAGACTCTTATTTCGATAGCCCACAGGGTGACAACACTAAAGGATTTTGACAAGATTTATGTTTTTAAAGAGGGAAAAATAGTTGAATCCGGAAGTTATGAAGAATTGTCTAAAAACATAGACTCCCACTTCCACGAACTATATTCAACCCAAACCGCAAGTTAATAATCAACTGCATCGTCAAGATGAAGGTCTAATTTAATATCTTTTGTTGAAGGTAAATCTGATGCTTCTAAAACTGGAGGAGTCAAAGGATCATCCACTAAGTCAGGTTGTTCAACCATAGATAGCAGATCTCTTGCAGTTTTCCCCGTACCTTTTGGTTGTGTTTTGGGTTCAAATTCCATAATATTATGGATAGTTATTGATATTTTAATACTTTTTCTGCAATAGTCAAATTAATATAGGATATTATGAGATGTCATTCTTGAGTACTTCAGAAAGCATCGTTACAGTTATAAACCTGTTACACATTTTACACTTAGCAGTGCTGCTTGTACCGGGTTTATTGTCAGGATCGAGTGCTAAGATTAGAGCTTCGCAGGGAGCATCTTCTTCAGGAAAACCGTCATATGACAATGAACCTAAGCGGATAGCGAAGGAAGAACTATTTATATTAAAAACCCGTTCTATGCCATTATGAGGGATACTACGATCGACCTCCACAACACATCTATCATTTTCAATTCTCTCGTTTGCCATTCGAGTATATTATCACAATCAGTTTAATATCTCACATCGAGAGTGGCCTACGATCTCGGAGAGAACTTGATTTATATATTTTTATAAAAAAAGAATTATTAATCCGATTGTTACTCCGAATATTCCTATTAATTTTCTTAAATTAAGATCGTCTTTAAAAAAGTATGCAGACAATAAGGTTAAAAGCGAAATACTTGAAGCGTTCGCTGCATTAACATAACCCACATTGGGAGCCAGATTAAATCCAACTTGCATATAGTAATTAAAGCTCGAAGCAAACACACCTATCATAAGTAATGTAAATACTTGTTTCTTAGAAACGTTATTAATTTTAACTTTTCTAGTTTTTATTTCTCCGATAATAAGAAAGGTAACTATAATCATCGAGTAAATTAATCTTGTTAAAATAGGAACACCTAAATTGAGTAAATATTTAGAGCTTAATGCCAACATACCCCAACAGAGAAATGCTCCTATTGTGTAAGGTAACCATAATTTGTTCGAACCTGATTTATCTTTATTTTTATCAATCATAATTAAAGCTGAAAAAGTAACAATTGAAATAATCGCAATAACTGATTTTGTTGTTAGTGGTGAAGCGAATAAAAAGATTGATGCTATGGCAGTAAAAACAACATAACTTTTAGAAATAATTAGGCTATATCCGGGATTCGGAGCATATTCAATTCCCTTCAACGAGAAAACATTACCTAAATAACTAAAAAATATTCCTTGAATGATAATTAGCAGATATTCAAATGGTTTTAATTCAAAACGTGTTTTTGTATTAATTGATATAAACAAATACACAACCACAGGTATTAAAAACATCGCTAAATTATTTAATTGTTGTGGTGTTTTGAGTTGATTACTCTTTCTAACAAATAGATATAGAACAACTGAACTGAAAAACATTAAAATACTTGCTAGAATCCAGTTCATGGACATAATTATAGCTTTTTATATCTTCTTTTGTGGGATGAAGTGAATAAACCGATCTTATTAGGTCGCTAAATACTTACTAAATATTTCTTTTGCTCTATTATGATCATTTTTATCCCTTATCGAATAACATACCCTTTTGTTCCCTGTAAAGAAGCAAATCTTTAGTGTAAGTTTCTCCCCGATTTTAACCTTAAGCTGATCTAAAGGTATACTGAAATTTTCTTGATACATATTTGCAATTTGCGATAAAGAATTGGTCGTTAACAGATTTTTTAATTTCTCCTCAATATTTTTTTGGATAATAGCCACTGCCACATAGCAATATCCGTTTCTGCAATTAATTTATCCGCCCCTTTCACCGGAACTACGATAAATATTATTTGATGGTCTGTGACAAGCAGAGCATTTTCAGGATGTCTGATTTTTCCGGTACCCAAATAAGCTGCTTCTCTTAATTCTAAACCGGTCCGCATAATTCCGACAATGTAGTCTATTACCTTTTCATCAACTCCAATCGAGATGGTATTTCTTGAACTTACCTTCTCATCAAGATTTACCGCCCGAATCTTCTTGTAAGAAATAAATTGCAGCGCTGCGAGTACAAGTATAAATAGGATGAAGCCGCCTCCGATATATAACGGTAAACCTTTGTATGTGAGCATGATCAGAATAATTATTACTACCGGAAAAATTATAAGGATTTTTAGAGAGACCGCTTTGGAAACAATTGTTGCCTTTTGTTTAAAAAGATTAGCTAACCTGTTCGGATCAACTTCCTGATTTATCACGCCGTCAATTGTGTTCTTAATATCCATAGTGCTTCTAAATTTATATAAGTATAAGAGAAGTAGCTATGAATAACTAGCGGAGCGGTTTAAAAACGATTATAAATTTTTATAATTTCCGCGTCAAGTGTAGACCAGATACATCTTAGCAAGAAATATTAGAATTAGCTTCAAAAGGCCTCGCCCCATCGGTCTGAGCACTCAGGGTCGAAGACTTGCGAGGCTAACGTCAGAGGGATGATAGAAGAATTTCAATTTGTTTTTGGAAGTAGATTGAAGCATCTTCAGAAATAAATTGAGGCGTAAATAATTTTACTTTTTGTAGGACTACTTTGAGTAATACTTGTGAAGCAAATCCGTTTCCTTTATCTTTATTTTTAAGCGCATTTTCAATTATTTGCTTAATTGAATTATAAAAACCATGGTTTGTGATTTTGTCTTCTTGATGAACATCATCCCAGAACCCGAGTAATGAGTTAAAAGTTACTTCCGGAATTACTGAGTTATCAAAATTATCCTTGTTAAAATCTACCGCGAGTACATCTGTATCTCCGGTTCCGATCGTACCAAAAGAATTACCCAATTTGACATTACCTTCTTGGTCATAAAGATAATAATCTAGCTGGTAAATACCTTCACCATCAACTTGTATTTCATAAACTCCATTTTCAGGTTTAGGTAAATAAAATGTGTTTAGGGACTCTCCTGAGTTGACATTTTCGTCATCCGCGGCAACAATAGGGCCTTCTGTTTGATATCCTTCTTCAATTAAATTTCCCGAAGGACTTGATACTTTTATTTCGAAACCCTTATCAATCATCAGAACGATATACGATAGATCTGTAGTGGATGGTTTAAATCTACCTACTTTTACGTTGTCACCCCATTTTACTTTGGCTTGAGATAAAAGGTTGAACACGTCGGAGTTTGAAGCGGGATCATTTATATTAAAGTCAGTTCCGTTTTTTCCTTTTGCAACCAGAAAGTGCGTATTCCCGTTTGCTTTTTGCATTTTGAGGATTGGAGGCAAACTGTTTTCAATTTCATTGGCTATAAAAGCGTTACTAGGATTGTGATATGAAAATTCCAAAATTGGTTTTTCTTGACCGTTGGTTTTTGTCCATCTTGAAATTGCTGGCCACATAACTCCGCCGTTTCTTGTATAACCGTCTTTTTGTGACTTTAACCATTCATTTAGTCGTTTAGTGTCCGTATCATGACCGTGATAATTAAGAACCATAGTTGCTGATGTTAATGCACAACCCCAACGTGTGATAGATGGATTACTGGGAAACCAATTATTTGCATGGTCATATTCTAATGTTCCCCAAGAAGAATCATATTGTTTGACATCAGGAACGTTTAAATTATTAGTAGAGTCGCCAGTGGTATAAACTTTAAAATTATCAAATGTAGAAACAATTGAGCTGTTTTCACCAAATCTTACTGATGACGCCAAACCTACATGAGGATTATTAATTAATCCGTCATAATAATCATCTTCTGCAATCAGTAAATTTCCTATATAGAAACTTGTTTGCTTAGATAGTGGATTAAAAATTAATTTTAAATTAATTTCCGTATCATCATTAAAATTATATAATAACTCTGGAGCAGCTAATCTTATAAACGAATTTTCATCTAATGCTAGATGGGCAGCTTTATTTTCACCTAAGATTTGACCAACTGATGCCACTATTCGGTTTTTTGCATCGAACTCTATAGTTAAGTGTACGGCATATCCATTATTCCCAGTAATTTTTACTTTAGACAAAATTGTTATAGCACCATCAGTAGATATCGTTTGTTGAGTTATTAGGGATCGACCATACCAGTCTGAATCATCAGAACCATTTCCTTCAATAGTAAGGTATTCACCTGATTCGATTATCGTAAGAGGATGTTGTTCACCGTAAGAACCTTCATTCGCTAGGTTATAATTTTTTATCACCCATTCATTTCCAATAATGTTATTATTAAAGTCGTCTTGGAATATAATATTATCTGCACGAGCTGGTTTAGTCAGTACGATGAAAGCGATAAAAAGTAAAGTAAGTATTAAAATCGAGTCGAATAATGTCTTTAATTTATTAACCATATGATCGTTTCATTTAGTTTTGAACAATAAATATTTATTGTCAACGGGAAAAAACTATATATAAATCGGTAAAAATAATACATTTTAATGGGATATTTTAAAGATACTTTAAAAGGAATTTTGTGGATAGGAACATTGAGAAGTTCTTCTCGTGCGGTGGGATATATTAAAATAGCCATACTAGCACGGTTATTAGGACCAGAGCAATTTGGAATATTTGGTATAGCTTCTATACTTCTTGCGTTTCTTGAAATTATGACCGAAACAGGTATAAGCGCCTTTATGATACAACAAGAGGATGATATTAAAAGATATCTTGATACATCTTGGACATTATCAATTTTAAGAGGATTATTTATATCAATACTACTATTTCTACTAGCGAAGCCAATATCGTTATTTTTTAAATCACCGGATTCATATTTGCTTATTTGTTTAATAAGTATTATTCCCCTAATAAAAGGTTTTATTAATCCATCAATTGTAAAATTTCAAAAAGACTTATTTTTCAATAAAGAGTTTTACTTTAGGCTATTTCTGTTATTTGTAGACGCAACGGTCGCAATTTATTTAGCAATAGTCTTAAGGAATGCTTTTGCCTTTGTAATGGGTATGGCAGCAAGTTCTGTATTTGAACTTATAATTTCATTGCTACTAATTAAACCGAAACCCTCATTCATATTTAATTTAAACAAAGTTAAATTTATTCTTAAAAGAAGCAAATGGATTACACTTTCTGGAATTTTAAATTATTTCATTCAGGAGGGCGATGATGTAGTTGTTGGTAAACTAATTAGCATATACTCACTAGGTTTGTATCAAGTAGCATATAAAATATCTACTCTACCCTTAACAGAAGCGGGAGAAGTAATTTATAAAGTTACTTTTCCTGTATTTGTGAAAATAAGGGGCGATCTTAAAAGGTTAAGAACAGCGTTCATTAAGACTTTTATTGTTTTAACAATAATTCTTCTTCCTTTTGGGATTATATTATTTTTCTTTACAAAACCTGTGATTTACTTATTTTTAGGCAGTAAATGGTTAAGTATTATTCCTGTAATAAAAATATTAATAATATATGGAATTGGTAGAGCTATAACCGGACTTTATTCTCCATTATTTTTATCACTTAAAAAACAGAAGTACAATTCATACATATTATTAGTATCATTATTCGGTATGTTAGTAAGCATTTTTCCATTAGTTAAAATTTATGGCATAGTTGGTGCCGGAATATCAGTATTATTGGGTTGGTGTATGTCATTACCTTTAACAACAATATTAATTTACAAAGTTCTTAGAGATAATAAAACAAATTAGTAAAAAATGTCCAACAGAACAGTATTAAATCGTCAAGATTCCATAAACAAAGAAATTACTTTAATTAAAGATGAAGAAATTACCAGAAGCGTTATTTCGTTGTTTATTGAGAATTATTGGTTTGCTCCGCAGGATTGTTTATTACGAAGTATTGAAACCTTAATTTGGGCTAAGAGAACTTTTATAAAACCCATACTTGATATTGGTACAGGTGACGGAAAAATGAGTAGATTTATGTTATCTATGAATCAAAAAGTTGATGTTGGTATTGATATTGATTCGAAAGCCGTAAGTAATGCGATTAAAAATAAGAATTTTGGGATATATGACAAAATATTTGTAGAGGATGCTTCAAAGATGTCGTTTCCGAATTCTTCCTTTAATACCATATTAAGTAATAGTACTTTTGAACATATACAAAAAGATTTGGAAGCGATTAAAGAAGTTTCGAGAGTACTTAAAAAAGATGGATATTTTTATGTTACTTTACCCTTACCCTCGCACCAGAAATTCTTAAAACGATTAGGAGTTGGGAAAGAAGAATTACATAAGTACAACGAGAGAGTTGTTCATTATCATTATCGTAGTTTTAACGAATGGATAGATCTTTTAAAAAAGAATAATCTCAAGGTAATATATTCGAAATCTTATATTCCTTTACGAGTAGAAAAAATTTGGTATATATTTCATAAAATTGCTACTTTTAAGCCTTATAGAAGAGAATTATGGTCTTACCTTAAAGATTCACCTTATGGGAAATTATTTCCATCATTTATCGTTAAACCGTTTCTTAAAAAAATTATATTATTCAGTGTAAAAAAAGCTTTTAATGGAGATGGAGCGTGGTTATTTTTGGTAGCAAGGAAGGTGTAAATGAAAATAGCAGTTTATCATAGCTTACCTCAGGGAGGGGCGCGGAGGGTGATGTCGGAACAGATCAAAGGACTGTCGCGCCGTCACAAAATTCATTTATTCAGGATAAAAGAAGATACAAAGAAAAATTATAATTTAGATAAATATTGCGAGAAAATTATCGAATTTAAATTCAAATATAAATCAAGTCTGCCTTATTTCTTCAAAAGACTAAGTAGGGATTATAAAAGTTTTATCGGTCTAAATTATCTCAACAAAACAATAGCAAATAAAATTAATGACGGAAATTTTGACATCGCTTTAGTTTTTACCGACAAATTAATCGAAGCCCCTTTTATCCTACGATATTTAAAGATTCCCAACCTTTATTACGACCAGGAGATTTTGGCTCGGGTTTACTCAAAGGCATTTAGTTTTGCTGAAGATGTCAGTTGGCTAAAAACAAAATACGAACTTTATACAAGGGAAATCATGCGAAAAATTGACTTTAATAATTCGTCGGCAGCCAAGAATATATCTACAAATTCTTATTTTATGAAACAGCATATTAAAAAAGTCTATACTAAAAATGCTTCAGTTTGTTATCCCGGTGTAAATACTGAAGTATTTCGAAAAGTAGTTAATAATAACAAAAATAATATTTTATACCTTGGAAATACAGATAAATATAGTGGTTTTGATTTGGCCAAAGATATGTTAAAAGTAATTGGTAATCAGATAAAAATTAAAATTGAAATTGTCTCGGGTAATGACATTGGTGATGATAAAACACTGGCAAAATACTACTCTTTTGCATTGTTGACGATATGTCCCAGTAAAATAGAAGCGTTTGGTCTAAAAGCACTTGAATCAATGGCGTGCGAGACGCCGGTTCTGGCGGTGAATGAAGGTGGTTATCGAGAAACTGTAATCGATGGGGTTACAGGCTATCTACTGCCTAGGGACCCGAAAGCTTTTGCAGAAAAGATAATATATTTATATAATCATCCGGAAGTAGTCAGAAGAATGGGTAAGGCGGGTAGGGAACATGTTAAAAAGAATTTTACTTGGAAAAAACACGTAGATTGTATTGAGAAACAACTAATAAAAATTGCAAAAAGTGGGAAAAATAATTAAGCTTCTTACGCATCCGATTTTCATTCTCTTTGTATTTAATATAATCTTTTTTTATAAACCAATATTCTTTGGATTATACCTTTCCCCCGCAGATGCATTACAAAGATTTCCCTCTTTCAATTTGAGTGAATTTTATGCTCCCAAGAATTCACTTCTTTTTGACCCAGTAACACAGTTCCAACCTTGGTATAAATATGCATTCATCGATAAGGGAAATTTGTTATGGAACTCAAATAATTCCGGCGGAGTTCCTTTTCTGGCGAACAGCCAATCAGCAATATTTTTTCCTATATCGATTGTTTTTAAAATTCTTGATATTAGAGTTGCTTTAACATGGTTTTATTTCTTGAAATTATTCTCGATTGGATTATTCACCTACTTATTTTTAAGAGAACTGGGAATTAATAAATATGCAAGCTTGATAGCTTCAACAGCATTTAACTTCGCCGGATTTAATATTGTTTTTTTATTATGGCCACAGACAAATGTAGTTATTTTTCTTCCTCTTTTACTTTTACTTTTAGAAAAACTATTTAATAATTCCTGGTCTTATGACAAGTTATTTATATCTCTCTCACTGGCGATTTCTTTTACAATTTTTGCAGGCCATCCGGAAACGATATTCCAAGTTTTTTTAATTTTTTTCTTGTATTTTATATTTAGAATAAAAATATCCAGGGTGGCGTATCTAATCCACCCCCAGGGTGAGCTAATGAAAATAAAAGTGTTTTTATTGTCTTTAATTACAGGATTTATTATTTCGGGAATTGTATTAATTCCCTTTACAGAATATTTATTAAATAGTCATATCTTGTACGATAGAGTGTCAAATCAGCAAGGATTATTACTTCCGATATATTCCTTTATCTATAATATATTCCCAAATATATCGGGTAATCCCTCGACTCAATATTATAGACCATTAATTTCGAACTCTAATTATAACGAGTTGACAGGAGCGTATTTAGGACCATTGATCGTATTCTCTTCTTTAGTTTCTGTCCTGTTTTTATCATTTAAAAAAAGAAAATCCATGTTTTTTACCCTTCTGTCTTTGGCTCTAATACCTTTTATATACGAAGTGCCTTTATTTTCATCATTTACGCGGATTATTTCAAAAATAGTCGGAAACACCCGGCTTCTTTTTGTCGTCGGATTTTCACAAAGCATTTTAGCAGCAAAATTCTTTGAAGAATTACCCAGATTGAAATTGCGAAAAAGTATAGCTTGGGTAGTAATTATTTTAACAATTTTAATATCAGTTACTATAATTTTTATTTTTGATAATTTTGGACCCAAGATTCTATCAAGTTTCGACCCCAAAAAAGTTTTAGGTTTTATTAGTTATGAAAAAAAACAGGTTATTTTTCTTGCTTTAACTTTCATTGCGGGAATAACTTTAATATTTATGAAAAAATATTGGAAAAAACCGCAAATAGCAGCTATTGGTGTTTCTGTACTCGTATTTATGCAAACAGGTCTTTTGAATATAAATTATAATCCGGCAATTGATCAAAAATATTTTTACCCTATTAATGACGACATAAAAGCCTTACAACAACTTCCTAAAGGGAAATATATCGAATTGGGTGGCGATTATGTTATTCCTGCCGACATTAACCTTTGGTACGGTTTAGAAAGTGTTCATAATTATGATGCATTGGATATACGGGAATATAAGGAACTGTTTAATAAATCTTTTCCTCAAAAAACACAGTGGGATACGATACTTAATGCAGAACCGAAATCTTTAGATAAATTCGGAGTGAAGTATGTCCTAAGTTATACGGATATCGATAAAAGAATAATATCTAATCAATTGAGAATAGATAAGTTATCAGAAGAATTAACATCAGGTAGTAACATTTACCAGGAGTTTATTGCAGAATCCGATAATTTATATGCAATCAGAGTCTTGCCTGCGAACTTCAACAGGCTAAACAGTTGTAACTTTCAATTTATTTTGCAGGATGATCATAAAGAGATTTTCGAAAGAACTTACCCATGCAATGAAATTTCCGATAAGATCTTTTTTCAAATTGACTTTCCTGAGATAAATAAATCAAAAGGTAAAACATTTTCATTCGCCATATCTGTTCTTGACGCAAGTTCGGGTAACTCAATTGCCTTTTGGCAAAATTACGAAGGTCAAATAGTTTTTCAGACCATATTTAATGAGAAGGAGAATAAGAATTTAAAATTAATAAGGAAAGGTAAATTTAATATATACGAAAATACATCCGTATTACCGGAATATTATTTAGTCAATCCTGATGAGAATTCCATAACTTCATTGAAAATTGAAGCTTCCGTAGCTACACGAAAAATAATATCGGTAAGTCCAAATCATGAAGGAATCTTGGCTTCAACAAATGCTTACTATCCGGGATGGAATGTTTATGTTGATTCAAAAAGAGCTAAAATAGTAATGGTAAATAAAGCTTTTCAAGGAGTCTATATTCCTAAGGGAACAAGAGTTGTTGAATTTATTTATGATCCTGATAGTTTCTATTTTGGTGTATTCTTAAGTTTAATAGGAGTTTTAATGTTGTTTGTTGTGCCAGTCAAATTAAACAAATTGTAAGGTTCGAAGCCAATCAACCCTACGGGTTGATTACGTTCTAACCCTTTACTTTTATGTCTACTAAAGTATTGCCTAAAATCAATAAATTTAAAGTTAGCATAATTATAGTTTTCCATAATGGTATCGGATCTTTGCTCAGAAACCTGGAATCTGTTAGAGAAAATAAACCAAGGGTAAGTTATGAGGTGATAGTTGTCGATAACGGATCTTCAGGTAGAGTCAAAAAAATTCTTAAAAAGAAATATAAGTGGGTGAAATATATAAAAAGCTCCCGCAACATAGGGTATAGTGGGGGGAACAACTTTGGAGCGAAATATGCAAATGGCGAGTACTTGTTGATACTAAATCCCGATACAAAAGTTACAAATGGTAGTATTGATAGCTTAGTTTCATTTTTAGATAAAAATCCGAAAAGCGCAATTGTAGCGCCCAATTTAATACATCCTGACGCAAGTGTTTTTGAACATATGGGTGGGAAGGAATTAACTCCGCTAAGGGGCGTTGTTGCATTATCCTTTTTAAATCGATTGTTTCCGAAAAATCGGATTTCCAGAGATTACTTTATGGCAGACATTGATAAAAACACTTTAAGAGAGGTAGGTTTCGTACCGGGTTCGGCATTTATGATTAGAAAACGAATATTTTGGAAAATTGGTGGATTTGATGAAAACTTTTTTTTGTACTTCGAAGAAAACGACTTATGCAAAAAAGTTATGGAGTTAGACTACAAGGTATTTATAAATCCGAAAAGTAAAATAATACACTTCTGGGAATCCGATAAAAATAACGAGAATTTGAAAAGAATATTTAGAAAAAGTAGATTTTATTATTTTAAAAAGCATTTTGGAATAATAAAAGCAGTTTCTGTTGAAACCTCTTTAAGAATTTCAAAATATGAATTAGGTTTACTTATATCTTTGTTATTAGCAGCTTACCTGCGATTTTGGAATATGGAGAAATTCCTCAATTTCGGAGGGGATATCGGATATTATTTTCTCCAGGCAAGGGATTTTATTTTAAGCGGTAAAGTTCCATTGGTTAGTATACCAACGAGTGTTCCAATCTTGCGCCAAGGAGCAATATGGCTTTGGATTTTGTCACCTTTTTTAAAACTATTTAATTTTGATCCGATAGCAGGAGCTTTACTGGCTGGTGTTTTTGGACTGTTATCGATTATTGCATTATTTTTTGTTTTATCCAGTTGGTTCAGTAAACGCATTGCTTTAATTGCCGTATTATTAGCATCGACCTCTCTTTATTTGATAATACACGACAGAATGCCTTTCCAGACAACTCCGATATTCTTGGCTACAATTGTATTGGCACATTTTTTTCGAAAAGCCGTAAAAGGAAAGTCTATATATTATTTACTTACCGGTGCAATGTTATCGGTTCTATACCAGCTTGAATTGGCTGCTTTCATATTGTTTTTAATTGTTGGAATGATGCTAGTTATTTATAGGAAAAATATTTCTATTCAAAAAATATTATTTTTAATAGCAGGAGTTTTTATAGGGCTTTTACCCTTTATTATTTATGATTATCGACAGGGGTTGTATCTGCAGACCTTAGGATTTATTGCCTGGTTATTTCTGAGAGTTTATGAGAGTTTAATATCAACTGGGAGATCTGGCTTTAACCCGGTCTTGTTTAAGGATGCGAAGTTATATATAAGTCAATTTATTTTTTATAAATCTTATTTTATTTCATTGTCTATATTCATGATCTCATTAATTTTCCTGCTTGTAAAAGCATTTGGGAAAAGTTCAAATTTTGAATTTAGGTTTATTTTCTTATGGATATATTTGTCGATTGCGGCATTTTTGCTTCGCGGTTTTATTAGTGCCGCCTATTTACCCTTGATATTTTTTCCGTTGATCATCAGCCTGGCAGTTTTTTTTGATATGGTCATTAAAAAATTTAAATATATAGGTTGGGTTATTTTTACCGGAATTATATTAATGAACATTTCAGCCGTATTTTCGTATTTTAATGAATTTGAAAAATCGGGAGTAACTTTATATTCCACGAGGATATCCGCGGCGGAAAAACTTGTGGAATTATCCGCGGGAAGGGAATATAAGTTGGAATATTTCGGACCGGGACGCGAATTCCAAACAGGGGACGACAACTGGAATTATCTTTTATGGTGGAATGGAAACGAACCTAAGGTTATAGCAAAAAATATTTTTGCAATAATAGAGTACCCATACAAAGTCCCTGAGGGATATAAGCAAATTATAGATTTGGGTAGCGTAAAGATAGGAAAAAGAAATGATTAGTGCTGTAATTCTGACTAAAAACGAAGAAAAAAATATTAAAAGCTGTATAGATAATATTTCTTTTTGCGATGAAATAATAGTCATTGATGACTGTTCTATTGATAAAACTACCGAAATTGCTAAAAATATGGGAGCAAAAGTATTTTTACGTATGATGAATAAGGATTTTTCAGCACAGAGTAATTTTGGTATGCAAAAAGCTTCGGGAGATTGGATACTATTGATAGATGCCGACGAAAGGGTAAGTAATGAGTTGAAACAGGAAATACAAAATTCTTTAAATAATGATAGAACAGTCTATAAGTTTAGGAGGATAGATTATATCTGGGGAAGATGGTTAAAACATGGTGAATCAGGTACAACGCAGGCAGTAAGACTGGTCAAACGCAATTCCGGCAAATGGATTAGGAGAGTACACCCTTATTTTAGGACAACAAAAGATGTAGCATTGTTGTCAAATCCAATCTTTCACTATCCTCACCAAAACGTAAGATTATTTCTTGAGAGTATAAACAGGTGGTCAACCTGGCATGCTATTGCTAATCAGGAAGAATGTAAGCAATCAAGCTTAGTTAAAATATTATTTTTTCCGCTTGGACATTTTGTAAAAAATTATCTCTTCAGGTTAGGTTTTCTGGACGGCTTAGCCGGTTTTGTTTATGCTGTTATGATGTCCCTTCATTCATTTTTGGCTTGGTCAAAATTATGGATACAGCAAAAAAATTTCAAAATAAACTAGATAAATTGCTATTAATTATATATTTAGTCCTATTTCCTTTCGGGCAACTGCTTCGATTTCAAACAGATATTTTGGGAAAAAGTATTGCCCTATATCCTACGGATTTATTAGTTATGATTATGGCCCTTAGCTTAATTTATAAAAAAGTCTTGATACCTAAGATTTTCAAATATTCTTTAAATTACATACTATTTGCAGCCTTTTCTTTATTAGTATCTCTATCGTTTTTCACTTTTAATCAAGTTTTGATTAGTTCTTTATATCTGATACGCTTCACGAGCTATTTATTATTCTTTGTATATGTCTGGAATTTAATTAAAAGCGGCATTAAAAAGGAGTGGTTTTTCAATAAATTGATAATAATATCTTTTGTAGTTTCAATTTTAGGAATTGGACAATATTTATTAATTCCGGACGTCAGATTTCTGCAGAACTTTGGCTGGGATAACCACTTATTAAGGATAATTGGCACATTCTTTGATCCCGGGTATACGGCGATCATCATAACATTCGGAATCATACTTTCACACATTGCTTATTTGGAAGTTAAAAATGCGAAATATTTAGTTTTAATGTTAATTAGCGGAATAAGTTTAGCTTTAACTTATTCCAGAGCAGGTTATCTCTCTTTGGCTGCTGCGATGATAGTATTAACTTATATTTATAAAAAGTACAAAATACTTCTGATATTGATCGGATTTTTATTATTTCTACCTTTTTTACCAAGACCAGCAAGCGAGGGAGCCAGGCTTGAAAGGATAGTCAGTATTAAAGCGAGGATGGAAAATTATCAAGAAAGTATAAAAATAATTAAAACTTCTCCTTTGATAGGAGTAGGATTTAATAACCTTTGTCCGGCACGCCTAAAGATATTTGGAGGCAATCCGTTATCGCATTCTTGTTATGGGGCAGACTCGAGTATCCTTTTTGTTTTGGCTACAAGCGGAATTGTCGGCTTGATGCTTTATTTGTATATGCTAATGAAACTGATTTTAGGAAGAAGTAATAATTCATACTCAAAAGCATTATTAGCAGCCTCAAGTGCGCTCTTTGTCCATAGCTTTTTCATGAACAGTCTTTTTTACCCCTGGGTTATGGGATACATGGCGATATTATTGGCTATTTCAACTAAGGGAGATACTTGACGGTTAGTTTTTCTTCTTTGCTGTTTCCCGCCATGTCATCCGCCTTTATGTTAAAAATATTTTCACCATCGGTCAATGTTGTAGTGAAACTAAATGTTCCATCGCTATCCACGATCACCAAACGGTTGTTTATTTGAAGTTTTGCGCCATCTTCGGTTTTGCCATCGATAATAATTTGTCGTTGTCTTGATCCGTAGAATTCGCTTCCTTCTTTGGGATTTATTATTTCTATGGTTGGAGGTTTATCGTCATAGACAATTGTGATTTCAGTTTTTTGGCTTTCGTTACCCGAATTATCGCGCGCAGTTGCTGATATTACGTTTTCTCCATCCTCCAGAGAAAGAGTATATGAAAATTGGCCCTCGCTGTCTGCTAGGACTTCAGCTTTTTTTCTATTTATTGTAAGAACGATACTTGCTCCTGCTTCAGTCCGTCCTTTTATTTCGAGACTGTCTTGGTTTGTGGCTATATCACTGGATTCAAATCTAGGCGGAGGCGGGGGAGTATTATCGGTTATTTCAATCGGTTCAGACGATCCTTTAAGTTCATAGATAAATGCAGTGAACTTAACCACTACCGGTATTCCAAAAAATATTATCAATAGAATTGTAAAAATCGTCAGTAAAGAAAGTAATAACGCCTTTTTTTTATTTCTTCGCTCTTCTGTTTTAAGGCGGCGTGAATATATCATAGTTTTTCTAAGAGCCGATGAGAGGACTTGAACCCCTAACCTCTCCCTTACGAAGGGATTGCTCTACCATTGAGCTACATCGGCAGATTAGCGCAATGGCCAAGCTTTGCTTACCAATGTACTCTCATTGGCCAAGCTTTGCTTACCATTGAGCTATACCGGAGCGCCGAATGAATTATAGCATCTGAAGCGACACACAATCTAATAACCGTCGAATTTTTCTGACCGAACCTTATCTGAGGTAATTTTTAACAAACCTAAAACCTTTTCTAGCGTATCTACCATTGCAGGAGGACCACAGAGCCAGTATGTTGGAGAAGAGAAATGAGATGTGAGTCGTGTGATCATTTTTTCGTCGATGCGCCCAGTCAAGCCAGACCATTTCTCTTTAGATTCTTCGGGTTTGCTAATAGTCATAGACATGTTGATATTTTCATTTTCTTTGTCCCAATCTTCCAGCTCTTTTCTAAAAGCAATTTCTTCAGGAATCGAATTTGAATATATTAAATGTATTCTAATGTCTTTTAATCCTTTGTCGATGTTGTATTTGATGAAGCTTCTGAATGGAGTTATGCCAATGCCTCCTGCCAATAAAACGTGTGGACCTTTTTCATTTTCGTCCAGGATAAATGTTCCATTTGGCCCTTCACCTAATATTTCTGAGCCGATTTTAAGATCATCCAAGGATTTTTTATAACCCGATTCGCGGATACGAGTGGTATGTCGAATTAAATTTCCTTCAGTAGGAGAAGATGAAAGCGTAAAGTGTCTCGTATTGCCTTTAGGATCCTCGCGAGTCATTTTTGGAAGCGTGAAGTAGAAATATTGCCCCGGAAGATAATTGATTTTTTTTTCAGGTTCCCAAAAGAAGGATTTGGTACCCTTAGCCTCATCGGTTTTTTTAACTAGTCTAAGTTTCATTAATTCGGAGGTAATTATTTTCTGGAAAGCACGGTTTTTACGCAATCACTTTTGACCTCTTTATAGGAGAAATCGGTTTCAAGATTATACCTTTTCGCTGAAAGCAAACCGCTGGACTTTGCAGCTACTTCGCTGCAATTAGTCCTTATTATCATTGGTTTATATTGGGTAATCAGACCCCAGGCAAGGAAGCTGGCCGCAATAAAAAATACAAATAAATAAAACTTGCTCTTATGCTCCGTTTGGTAAATACTCATCATATAGATTATAGAATCTTTATTTGTTAATAATCAAGAGTGAATGGGCGGCGTAAGCAGAACTTGACCTTCTCTGCGCAAAGCTTGAGCTGATCTTTGAAAAAGTTAGAACTCGTTTTTGCGAACTCTGACTCCTCGCTCCGGCTCGGCCTTTGGCCTCGCCTCCGCTTATTTTTTGCGCGACTCAATTTTAACACACCCCACCCACCCTGCACAAAGTACTTCCTGCCTTCGGCAGAAGTGGCGCTGCCCCCTCTGCACTCGCTTGGGCCCCCTATGGGCGGCCTTGCCAGTGTTTTACTTTTGTTTATTTCAGTATTCAGTCTCTTCCTCGCCTCGTGCAATTAAAACAAAAACAAGCGCCTACGGCGTTGCACTCGGCTTTTCTCACTTTCTGTTAAGTGGGGTTGCTCGTTCCGGGGGGCGTTCCTTTTTTTCCGCCCCCGCGCTTTTCTTTTTTTCCCTTTTCGCGCGGAGGTCGGCGGAAATGCGCTTCGCGCAAAGCGCCTTGGCCGATTCCAGCTTCAGAATTCATTTTTCTTTGCCTTTGGGAACAGGAACAGAACCCAGTCACAAACACTTCGCTTTAGTACAAGAGCGAAGTAAGTTCAAAATTGGGTCAGCCTTGACTTTGTGATAGAATACGAACAACCTCAAGGAGGAATTGTATATGAGAGACGAACTAGTAAAACTACACTGTTTATCAGCCTTAATGGGTGCGGGTAATCTGCAGACCATACATCCATATGTAATAAAGGCTCACAGACTTTTTGCAAAGGAGCTTCAAGACAAGCTTAAATTGGACGAATGTATAATATTAAGTAAATGCAATTGTGTAGAGATTTATTATGTTTCTTCAATAAACGTTAAAGACGAAATAATCAAACTATGGAAAAAGAAGTCTGAAAAGGCTGATTCTTTCAAGTCAGCAGAAATTTTTCATTATTTAGGGAAAAAAGTAATCGAGCATTTATTTGAAACAGCATGTGGGCTCAAAAGTGTTACTCTGGGTGACAATCAGGTGACTGGGCAGGTTCGTCAGGCAATAAGTGCTGCATCTGATGATAAAACTGCAGGAATTGTTCTCAAAACAATTTTTAATAATGCTCGAAAAGTCTCAAACACTGTTAGAAATTCCACAGATATTGGGAAAGGAAACGTGTCTGCAGAAAGAACAGCCGTTGATATGATGATTAAAAAATCTGTTCCTCGTGAGGCAAATATATTGATAGTTGGAGCTGGTTCAACTGGAAATTTAGTGTGTAAAGTTTTAAATGAGAATGGATACGACGAATTAGTTATTGCAAATAGGACTTTGGACAAAACAGAAAAATTATTGAAAGACAAAATTGTTAAAAAAGCTATTCAATTAAACAAGATCAAAGATTTGAAAGTAAAACCAAATGTTGTATTTTTTGCTACACCAAAAGTGTTTAAGAAAAGTGAGCTTCAATTTTTAGAGGGAATTAAAAATATTAAAATTTTTGATTTGGGTAGTCCCCAAAACACTCTCTTGGTTAAAAATCTTTATGAAATTTACAATCTTAGATCAATCGGAGAATTCTCTTTATATAATGAAACCCTAAGAAGGGACAGCATTGTCATTGCAAAGGAAATGATAGCTACTCATGTTTCAAAAACCATCGATGCTATGATTTTTCGTTTGAAGGAAGAAGCAAGACGAAAGCACTATCACACAAATAACGAGCTATACAAATCCAAAATACCCAATATTAAGGTTAAAAGTGATACTTATTTTGTAGCTCGAAAGACACTGATTGATCTGGGCTTTATTGAAGTACACACTCCTACCGTTACGGCTGTACCCACTGACCCCGTGAGAAACGATCCCGGCGAAGAAATCTTTTCCGTAAACTGGTATGGAAGAAAGATGCTCTTACGTCAATCCAACCAATTATATAAACAAATATTAGCATTGTCTGGAATGGACAGGCTTTTTGAACTCGGTCCGTTTTGGAGAGCTGAGCAAAATCCAACCCCACGTCACCTTTCTGAGGCGTATGGATTGGATGTAGAGATGGCTGGAGTTAAAGAATTGAGTGAACTAATTTCATTACTACAAAAGTTATTACATGAGATAACCTTAACGCTTTTTCAAGAGGGAAAGATTTCCGAGAATCAAATAGTTTCGGACAAAATTAAAACCATAACCTACACTGATGCGCTTGAGTTATTAAATAAAGAAGATCCTAAAAATAAAGTTAGTTACGGAGTAGATTTTGGCTATGATTTGGAAGAAAAACTTGGCAAGATAGTTGCCGATAAATATAAAACTGACTTGTTTGCTATCATAAAATACCCAAGTTCTATAAAGAAGTTTTATACAAAACGAGCAGAGGAAGACAAAACATTGAGCTTTGATGTAATTTATAAAGGCTGGGAAATAGTATCTGGAGCTATCCGAGAAACTGATTACGAAAAGTTGCTAAAAGGTATCAAAGAGACGGGACTTCATTACGAAAAATATCAGTTTTACCTTAATGCATTCCAGAACCCGAGACCACACGGAGGATTTTGCTTGGGAATAGATAGATTTTTAGTTAAAATATTAAATCTTAGTAGTTTAAGTGATCTATTTTTGTTCCCAAGATCTGAATATGACATAATACCTTAACATGAAAACTAATATTTTATCTTTCAATGATTTTGTTGGTAAAGAGGTTGAAGCAATTGGTTGGATTTCTCGTTATAGAAAACACTCCAAAGTCGGATTCATAGATTTATATGATAAAACTTCACGAATTCAGGTTGTTTTAACAGGTAATCTATTAGATATAAGTTGTGGATTAGAGGATCTTGTTTCTATAAAAGGTATTATTAAAAAAAGGTCAACCCAGACCATTAACACCGAACAAGAACTAGGCAAAATTGAACTTTTGGCAAGTGATATAGAAATTATATCAAAATGCACCGATCTTCCTTTCAGTATAAACGAAAGTACCTCGCTGGTTGACGAATCTCTACGTTTAAAATATCGGTATCTGGATCTTAGGACAGAACGTATGCGTAAAAATATTATATCCAGAGCAAAAATGATTAAGGCGTTTAGGAATTTTTTCGACGAGAATGGATTTCTAGAAATTGAAACACCTGCGTTGACAAAAGGAACTCCTGAGGGAGCAAGAGAATATTTAGTGCCATCTAGGTTATATCCAGGTGAAGGATATGTGCTCCCTCAGTCTCCTCAACAGTTTAAGCAACTTTTAATGGTGGCAGGAATTGAGAGATATTATCAATTGGCCCGATGTTTCAGAGATGAAGACTCAAGAAAAGACAGACAACCTGAATTTACACAGTTCGATATTGAGACATCTTTCTTCAGTCAAGACGAGGTAATGAATCTAGCGGAATCTGCAGTAACATCAATGATACGTGACGTATTTCCATTTTTAAAACTTCCGGACGGCAAGTTTCCGATTTATACATACGATTACGTTATAAAAAAGTACAACTCTGATAAACCGGACTTGAGAAAAAATCCAAAGGATCCTTCGGAATTGGCTTTCTGTTGGGTTGTTGATTTTCCAATGTTTGAAATTGATCCAACTGAAAATAAAATTTCAGCTGTCCACCACCCATTCACGCGGCCTAATGTAAAAAATGTTGGAGATTTAGATAAACCAGAAAAAGATTTGTTAAAGATTAAAGCCTCTGCCTACGACTTAGTTCTTAATGGTTATGAGATTGCAGGAGGAAGCCTTAGAATTTCAGATATCGCATTACAACACAAAGTTTTTGAGATTCTTGGACTTAAAGAAAAAGAGGTAAAGACTAGATTTGGACATATGCTTGAAGCATTTAAATTTTCTCCTCCACCTCACGGCGGAATAGCGTTTGGTTTTGATCGGCTAGTTGCTGTGCTTTGTGGTGAATCAAGCATTCGTGAGGTGATTGCATTTCCGAAAACTGGAGAGGCTTTGGATTTACTTATGGGTGCCCCTTCCGAAATGGCCAATAAAGCATTAAAAGTTCTCCATCTTAAGAAAATAAAGTAAGTTTTATTCTGACCTATGAATTAAAAGTGATCCCCAGGCTTGGGTTGTGGGCATTACTTCTATAGAGTTAATGTTTAAGTGATTTGGCAACTGAATCAAGTTTTTTATTATTAAGGCAATATCTTCCGGCCTTATATATTCAGTATTTTTATAAATTGCTTCAGCTTTATCTTTATCATTTTTTAATCGAATTATTGAAAATTCGGTTTTCGCTAAACCTGGTTCTATACTAGTTACTCTGACGTTTTTATTAACAAGGTCGCTCCTTAGGTTTTTTGAGAAATGATTTACAAAAGCCTTAGTTCCTCCGTAAATATTATTATTTGGATAGGCGTAGCTTCCTGCAATGGAACCAAGATTGATTATATATTTGTTTTCTCCATTAAGATTCAAAAAATATCTAGTCATGTGTACAAGAGAAACAATGTTTGTTTCGATCATGGTGTCAACATCTTCTAAATCCATTTGGTCATAAGGAGCCGAATTTAACGCTAATCCGGCATTGTTTATTAACAACTTAACCTCAACGTCTTTTATAGAATCAAAAAACTTAGCGATAGAATCCCTATCTTTTAGATCAATTTTATAACCGATAAAATTGGGGTTTTCTGCTAATTTTGTTAATCTCTCCTCTCTTCTTGCTAGTCCATAAACTTTGTAGCCTTCTGACAAAAGCATTTTTGTTGTAGCTTCGCCGAATCCGGAAGTCGCTCCTGTAACTATAGCTGTTTTATTTTTATTCATAAATTATTTATCAAGTAAATTTAAAAAACCTGGTCGCATTACCGTTAAATATATCATCTTTGACTTCTGATTGTCTCTCTTGAGGGTACAAATCTTCAATAGCTTCCCTAATTGCCTGAACTGCGGGCCAATGCATATGCGTAGATCCTAGCGCAAGATTTTTGTATTCATCATGTTCTGCTTTGTCTACCCAATGATACATATATTCGGTTATAATTCTTTGCCCTAGATTTGGATTTTGATAAACAACCGACCTCACTAAATTAATTGGTTCGTCTGAACCAAACATGATTCTTTTTGGCCCGAATGTTTTTAGAGCCATTTTTACGACGTCTCTTGAGGGTACCATCGCAGTATCCATATAAATATTCGGGAATTTCGCAAATTCTTCATAAGTTTGTTCCAGATTGGGTATAACCAGATGCGGGAGGCCTAAATGGGCAAGAGAAATCTTAAGGTTTGGAAAAGTGCTAACAACATCTAAAAGTTGATCTTTACAAAGTGTTATCATCTTTGGCAAGTGTAAGATTATTGGAACACCAACCTCTTCAGCAACTTCAAGAATTCTGGGTGGAAAATACTCATAAATCTGTTTTGAGGGTGGGTTAAACTGTTGATGATACATTTTAAGTGCTGAGAATTTACCTGTTCTGAGCATGGAATTGGTGTAATCAGTGTCGTTCGGAATTCCACAAAGAGCAACCTTATCAGGGTCTCTCACATTTGATGACAAATATTCATTAGCCGCTTTCATATCAATCCCCCTGAAAGGAAAAGGAAATCTTAATCTCTTCAGGGTTTTGCCTGTAAAAAAGGCTGATTCAGCCGTCTTGGAATCTTCGAGGCTAAATCCCTCAAAAGTACTTATCATCTGATGAAACATTGCCTCATCGACTTCCTGAACGTGCTCAAGTAGCCCACAGTGAGTATGGCAATCTACTACTTCCTTTGGGAGCCACTCAGAAAATTCCTTGGCTAAGGCCTCCTTAGTTGTAAGGCTAAGTGAGTCTTCAAGATACCTGGATGAGTCGATTTCTTGTAATCTGTCTACCATTTGCGGAATTATCTCATTCTGTCACGTTTTAGGCAAATTTTGGTAATATTGACATTTAATCCTGTCTAGAATAGACTTCTGCCTACAATGAGCTTAAAAGAAATGGTTAAACAAATTATTATCAAAAAGGCCGAAGCCGTTTCTATTGAACCCACAAAGAAACTGGCAGGAGTTCTTTCTGGTTCAAGGGTTCTAGACATTCTTGAAGGCCTCCAAGACCAAACACCGCTTGAAGTAGCAAAAGAGGTAATTGAAGATGGCAAAAAAATGGTAATTACTACAAATTGGTCGACTGGGGAAAGTAAAAGGCAATTTGTGGTTTCTGTTCTGTTACGGAAGGATCAATCTCTTTTATCGGGAATAATTCTGTCAATAATTACAAAAGATTAGAGGTAAGGACATGGGGAATGGAAAACTGATTGAAAATTCATTATTAGAAGTCTTCAGAAACCCGTCTATCCTTTAATACTTCGCTTTTGTACAAAACGACATTTACTCGTAGTTATATTTGAGTTTTCGAAGAGTTTTTATAGATTCTACCAACTCTTCAGTTGTGAACTTGAGATTAGAGGTGTTCTCTGGATGATGTATTGAGTGACGGATATACTTTGGTAAGGAAACAGCCTCTTCTTTACTTGTCTTTTCGTTATGCCATTTTTTTGTTTTCGATAAACCCTCTAATTTTGTTGGTTCCAAGTCTTCTAAATATCCATATAATTCGTTATGGTAATCACTGGTCGGTACTTCAAATACTTCATAGTTAACTTCCGAATAAGAACTTTTGTCCCCTTTAATTTTTTCAAGACTTGTTTTACCACCGCGGAGTTTCGTAACTCTATAACATCTCTCTAAATGATCTTTATCAATCATATAATTTGAATGTGTAGCGAATACTACGATATTGTCGTTTTTATTTTTCGATAATTTTATTAACTCTTCCCTTAGATATTCCTGTGCCTGAGGATGTAAGTGTGTTTCTGGCTCATCTAAAAGTAAAAAGGTGTAATTAAGGAGTTTAGTACTGTTTTCGGCAGAAACAGTTAACAAGAAGGAAATAAATTGTTTGAATCCATCGCTTCGTTGAGAAGTTGTTTTAGCTTTATACTTAACACCTTCGTCTTCGATTAGAAATGATAACTGCATATTATTAATTTGAAACTTTATTTTTACAGGATGGTTTGGCCAGACAGCCTTTATATGTGATGTAACTTTATCGCTCAATTTCTCTTGAAGATTATTAACATCTGCTGGGTTTGTTCTAATTTTATCCATTTCGGATTTTATATCCTCAATTCCAGCAAGCTGAAAGCAATTAAAAAGTGGAACAGATATGTCTTGGGGCTTCCAAGTCAATTGGCTCATTTATTAAATATTTGCTTTCCGATTTCCAGAAAGAGATATGATGTGCTATTTTCCAAAAGTAGTCGGGCATGTTGCTTTCAAAGTATTTTTGAAGATCAAAGTCCTCCTGTTCTTGGTTTGGATCTTTTGGTGCCGGCTTCAAATCGATAGCTGTGAAGTCTGAAAATACTGTTTTCTTAAACTTTATTAAATCTATAACTTTTCTTTTTATATTTGGTATGGGTTCAAAGCTTACTCCTACTGACAAACTCTCAATTTCAATCTGATCTATAATCTTTTGATCAAAGCCCTTTTCTAAAAGATCTTCTTTCAAGCTATCTAGGTCATTTTCATCAATCTCATAGTTTAAATAGACATTAATTGGTTTTTTATCTTCGAAAAAATCAAGTGGGAACAAAACTTCACCTTCGTCAACCAAAGAGATAGCTTCAAGAAAGCTACTTTTACCCGATTCATTTATGCCAATTAAAGAGTATGTGTGACTTCCGTCTACTTCTTCAATATCGAAAGTAATGTGCTCGATACATCGAAAGTTATCAATTGATAGGCTTTTAAGTTTCATATTTTTAATAAATCTAAAGCAGCCTATTCTATCACTTTTATATACAAAAATATGGTTGACCAAAGCAACCAAAAGTGCAAAGCTGAAGTTAAAGAAAATATAGCGAAAAAATTTTTGCGTTTTCGAATTTGGGCGCATTGGGAATGTTCTAGCCGATCTTTGCGGAGTCTTCGGCCAAAGGCCGAGCCGGAGCGAGGAGTCAGAGTTCGCAAAAACGAGTTCTAACTTTTTCAAAGATCAGCTCACAATCGGAGTGCGCTTCGGGAGCGCGGGAGGCGCGAAAACGGTTAAGTCCGGAAAACGCCGTATCAAAGCCCTTTTTGTACACAGCCGTCAGATGCCGAATTAAAAAGAACAAACACGAAAACGCAAAAATTTTTAGCAATAACTACCTATGAAATACATTGGATACTGCAGAAAATCAACAGATGAAAGTGACCGCCAGATTCTTTCTATTGAGTCCCAGATTGCTGAACTAAAAGAGTTTGCAGATAGGCAAAATGTGGAAATTTTAGATTTCGTGACAGAATCACGAACTGCCAAGATGCCTGGACGACCATTGTTCGCTAATGTACTAAAGCGAATTGAGAGTGGAGAAGCCCAAGGAATAATTAGTTGGCATCCCGATAGACTTGCCAGAAATAGCATAGATGGTGGCAAAATTATCTATTTATTAGACACTGGGAAGCTAATTGATCTAAAATTTCCCTCATTTTGGTTTGAGAATTCTCCACAGGGAAAATTTGTACTCAATATTGCTTTTGGGCAGAGCAAATATTACGTGGACAATCTTTCAGAGAATGTTAAGCGTGGTCAACGTCAACAACTTAGGAAAGGTGTTCTGCCTGCTCGATCTCCAAAAGGTTATCTTTACAATGATTTAGAAGCAAAACATGACATTGATCCTATTAAAAGTAAAATTCTCAAAAAGGCTTTTGAAAAATATGCGGATGGAGCTAGTCAAACCGAAGTTGCAAAGTTTTTGTTCGTTCAGGGGATTACCAAGAGAAAAGGTGGAGTTTTGAGTTTAACAACCGTGGAGCGAGTCCTTACAGATATATTTTACATTGGTTTATTCAAGTATAACGGTGAAGTGTATCAAGGAACTCACAAAACTTTTATTTCAAAAGACCTTTTTGACAAAGTCCAAAAGCAATTGAGTCTTAATGTGAGAAAAACTTTCCAAAAGAAAAATTTTCCCTTTAGGGGTTTAATGAAATGTGGAGAGTGTGGAGCTTCGATTACTTCGGAAGAGCATGTTAATCATTACAAGAATGGGAATTCTCAAAGCTTTATTTACTACAGATGTACTAAAAAACTAAAGCCCTGCACCCAGAAATTCATCAGGCAGGAAGAAGTGGACAAAGAACTTAGGAAATTAGTTTTAGATGTGGCAATCCCAGAGGCCTGGATACCAACTTGGTTAAAACTAATTGAGAATCAGGAAGTTAAAGATAGATTGAATCAGGAAATAAACTCAAGCCTGCTTGAGAAAGAATCAGAATCTGTCGATCAAAAACTAAACTTACTTCTGGACGGGTTTCTGGATAACACATTAGACACTGAAACATATAAGGCAAAGAAAAATGAATTATTTGAGAAAAAACTAAAGATTCAGGAGAAAACCGTCCAAATTAGAACCAATGGTGGGGTTTGGCTCGAACCCATGAGAGAACTGATAGAAGTGTCGAAAAATTGCGGAAAAATCGCTCTCGCAAAAAATAATTCCGATGAATTAGCAACTATCGGAAAAAACATCGGCTCGAACTACTCTTTAACTGACCGGCATCTGACGGCTGTGTACAAAAAGGGCTTTGATACGGCGTTTTCCGAACTTAACCGTTTTCGCGCCTCCCGCGCTCCCGAAGCGCACTCCGATTGTGAGCGGGATAGGGGAGTCGAACCCCTCTTCCCACCTTGGGAAGGTGATGTTGGACCGCTCAACTAATCCCGCATGCAGTACGGGTACATTATAGCATCAAATTAAGTTATCTTGGCAAAGCCAAAACATTACCAGGATGAATAAGGTTAGGGTTTAGTAAGTTGTTTTCAGTTGCTATTTCACTCCATTTATAACCGTCTGAGTATGCACGAACTGCAATTTTCCACAAGTTATCGTCTTTAACAACAGTATAAGTTTCGCCGGTTATAGGTTCCTCAATTTCACCGCTTGCAACTTCAAAAGTTTTTATCTCGACGTCGGGAATGGATAATTTCTGTCCCTCTTCGATTAAATACGGACTGTTCAAATTATTTTCTTTGGCAATATCAACCCAATTGTAACCCGAGTTATAGTAAACATCTGCAATTTTCCAAAGATTATCTCCTGGTTGAACTGTATATGTTTTTTCTTCGACTCCGCTGACTTCTTCGACTTTCACTTCACTGGTTATAACACTTGGCTCGGGTGCTTCGGTTATCAATTCCTCTTCCTCGGCAATTGTAGGAGTAACTTTACCCAAAGCCAGTTTTGGATCAACATCAGGAATAGTCAGTTTTTGACCTGCTTCGATCTGATTTGGATCACTGATATCGTTTGCCTTGGCAACATCTTCCCAGTTATATCCTGTACCGTAATATTTTTCGGATATGGACCAAAGATCTTCGCCCTCGGTAACCGTGTGTTCTCTGACGGCACTTTGCTCGTCGCCAACTTCAAGCGGGGGAATGGTTTCACCTTGTCTTCCGGCAAAATAATTGACTAACATGACACCAACTATGATTATCACAATTGCACCAAGAACCATGCTGAGTGTAGCTTCGTGAAGCTTCATAGATTTAAGTGTTTCTTTAAGATTCAAATTATTTCACCACCTTCCGAGGCACAACAGGAGCAGAGTTGTATTTCCTGAATTTAAACTATAAGCCTTAATTTGTCAATAGGAATAGTGTATCAGATGATAATATCTTCTAATCTTTTAGGGGTTTTTGATAAAACATGACAACCACTTTCATTTACTATAATGTAATCTTCGATTCTAATTCCTCCCCATCCCGGGTAATATAGTCCGGGTTCTATGGTGATAGTCATTCCGGGAGATAGTTTTTTCTGCATGCCTTTGCGTAAATAGGGAGCTTCGTGAATTTCTAATCCAACGCCGTGTCCTAAGCCATGCAGAAAGTATTTCGACTCTTTGTCCATTAGGGCATTAGTTAATTTCCAGGTTTCTTCCCCGGTCATCCCGGGCTTTATATTTTTTAGGATAATTTCTTGAACAGAAAGCAAAAGTTCATATGTTTTCACGAATTTACTGTCGGGTATTCCCAAATAAAACGTTCTGGTCAAATCTCCTTTATAACCTTTATACGATGCACCGGCGTCGATAAGAATAATTCCTTGAGTAATTATATTGTTCGTTGTAGAATAATGAGGCAACGCACTATTTTTTCCGGAGGCTACAATAGGCTCAAACGCAAGTCCATCTGCACCGTATTTTTCCATTTCTTCAATGAGCTTTTTAGCTATTTGTGTTTCAGTCAGACCGGGTTTTATAGCTTTTTTAATAGCCTGAAAAGCTAAATCTGTTATTTTCACGGCTTGTTTCACATATTCTATTTCATTGTTATCTTTAATTACCCGGAGATTTTCGATAATATCTTCAGTAACAATTAATTTTGTATCAATTTCTTTCTTAAGTTTTATGTATTCAAAAAGTGTTAGATTTTTTGCTTCTATTCCAATTCGTGATACTTTTGCAAAAAATGATTTTGAACTTTCAACAAGCTCATGTCTTGCTTTAATGATTTGAATATTATACTTAAAGCGTTTGCTTAAACTTTTAACTTCTTCCTGGTAAAGCCTTGGAGAAAATAAAGTCAAACCCGTTTTATCAATCAGGGCTGTTACTTCACGCTCTGAATCCGAAACGCCTTTGAATCCGGTTAGGTAGAAAATGTTATATGGATTAGTTACAAGCAGTCCGGATAAATTTTTTGCTTTTAATAAGTTTTGTAATTTCTTTAGCCTTGTTTGATACATGACTCAATATTTCGGTAAAATACTTTGGTATCTTTTAATTTTATTCTTTTTCACCGGTAATTTCATATTATAAACCGATTCTATAATTGGCCAGAACTGGCTCCTTTTTGTTCCGTAAAACCAGTCATAAGAGTTTATACCAACCCCTTTACCAGTAAAACTTCCCAGAATGAGATATTTAGCTCTTGGAGGAACAAATATACCGAAAGGATGAGTTTCTATCATATTGCAAATTATATCAAAGCCTATAAACGACTGTAATAACAAATTAATATTAAGTGAATTCATTGTTTGTTCGGAGATTAGGCTGTATAATTGTAAAAGAATACAATAAAATGGAAGAACCGACTCTCAGGAAAATAAATAATGTAGACGGATCAGGAACATTTTGGGTTGTAATTTTTCAGGGTAGGGTAGCGTACACTACAAAAATATTACGATGCGGACACTGCCGTAAAATTTCGGATTACCTGATTTATGAAAATGCACCTGATATTAAGCAAAGCAAGGGAGTACTTTTGTGTACAAAAAAAGAATGCGTAGATTGGGGTACGGATTGGAGAAAGGATAAACGTGCCGAAATGCTGGGAATTAAATTTTTAAACGATATTTAAGTTTAATTGCTTCAATTCTTCTTTGAGCTTTTCTCTAGATAGGTAATATAGATTGCTCAAATGTCTTTATGATTTTAAACTTGTTGATAAATTTAGTTTGGGATATAATAGCTTCACACATGGGGTTGTAGCTCAGTTGGTTAGAGCGCTCGCCTGTCACGCGAGAGGTCGAGGGTTCGAGTCCCTTCAGCCCCGCCACGCACCATTCGGTGCATGGCTTTAGCCAAAACCGAATGTAAGTAGAGATGTACCGCATGGTACGTCTCATACAATTATTCTATACTTCAACTAATGCCGTATTTCTTCGTTTACGTTCTAAAAAGTAAAATAAGGGATTTCATTTACGTTGGGTATTCTACAGACTATAAGGAAAGAATAAAACGCCATAATAATGGTAAAGTTCAATCTACAAAAGCGTTTAAACCTTTGAAGTTAGTTTTTCTAGAAATTTACATTAATAAA
>Ga0075719_106_pt1 | contig 61933 bp, 77 predicted proteins | sample RifGroB1_FD_67780 | JGI IMG/M metagenome (GOLD analysis project Ga0075719, IMG submission 67780) | Microgenomates (Woesebacteria) bacterium GW2011_GWB1_38_8
ATCGTCCCAGAAAATGTCTTGGATATTTCACCCCTTTTGAGGTATTCTTTGCTAAGCTAAATAACCAAAGGGTTGCGATTCGATCTGGAATGTAGGAATGCATATATTAAATAGATAAAGAGTACAATTGACGGCCAAGAATAAATTAACAGATATTTAAACAACATATCTCCTGCCCTTATTAAATATATCATGTTCTGTACAAAAAAAATAAAGCGGAATCCACAAGGGTATACATTGTTAAAGCAATTTCTTTATTAGAACTTTTGATAAAATTAATTGTCAGTAAGTTCTATTTTATGTTACATTTAATTTAAATGGATGATAACGCAAGGGGTTGGAGTTTGTCTAAGAAATACCTTGTTTGTGTTGTAGCGTTGGTATTGATTTTATTGGTTTCTAAATTATTTCCTGACATAATTAGCGAAACGTTTGCTGATGTTTCATTACTTCTGTTTATAATTATTGGCACTCCCGTATTTGTTATCTCCCATTTTACTCATAAGATTGGTAACAAAATAACCCAAAATATAAGAAATAAAGCAACTCATACTAATGTAACCAATAACATAATTGATAATAATTCAGCTGATAATAACCCAACTGATAATAATGTAACTCATAATAATATTGTCTCATCAGGATTGTTTATAATAGCTACGGTTATATTTATAATTTTTATCTTCTACATTTTCCTTATTGGCTTTGGTGAGGCAATGAATAATTAAGTTAGTTTGAAAATAACAGCGATTGCGATAATAATAGGATACTTCTATGACTGATAAAATAACTTTTATAACAGGCCATCAGACTTCAGATCTGCTTGAAATGTCCCACAGCTCATTTTATAAGTTACAAAAAGAATGGAAAATAAAACTAGATATTGTTGTCGGGAAAATAAAATTAATGTTAGAGTAAGGTTAGTGATAATCCATAATAGGAAAGTATTGGTGCAATACAGAAAAAAGTGGAACTATTATCATTATACCGGTGGACATTTGGAATACGGGGAAACTATTAAAGAAGCATGTAAAAGAGAAACCAGAGAGGAATGCGGGAATGATGTCAACTTTGATTTTAAGAAGATTCTTTACATCCGTGATTTCATTGTACCTGACGAGAATGAGCACAGTGTAGAATTATTTATTCTCGGAAATATAAATAAGACGGAAAAACTTGACGGATTAAAAGACCCCGAACATCCTGATGGTTTGGTTTGGCTGACTTGGCTTGATATAGACAGTCTACCAAATAATCTTTTACCAAGAACTTTATCTTCAAAACTATTAACTGATTTTAATAACGAATTTCCTAAAGATGGAGAATATATTGGAGAAATAGAGTAAATGAAACCAATGGACTCTGCGTTTGCCATAATTTGTTGGAAGAATAAAATTCTTCTTTTCCTGCGAGATAATATTCGAACGATACCATATCCTAATCATTGGCAGTTGCCGGGCGGAGGGGTCGAAAAGGGAGAAACTCCTTTTAAAGCTTTAAAAGGAGTCTTAAAAAAGAAGTCATTTGAAAAATTTACTTTTTGACGCTCTCAAAGAATTTTGCCCCTTATCGTCTGAGTGTTTGTCTATTCTTCGCAGCGTGGTTCCTTCAATGAATCTAACTGCGCGTTCTTACTTTAAGGTAATTAAAATTGCCCGCACCATTGCCGACTTGGCTGGTGAAAAAGAAATTATTCAAAATCATCTTGCTGAGGCTTTAATGTACAGACCAAAAGATAGTGAGTTTTAGTCAGTCCATGATATAATTTGGGCATATGAGAGCAGTTGACAAGGAAGAAATAAAAAAACGGATAACTGAAAACAAGGACAAACTGCGAGAATTTGGTGTGACAAAAATCGGGGTGTTTGGTTCATATGTAAGGAATGAGCAAAAAAAAGATAGCGATATTGATTTGTTGGTAAATTTTGAGGAGGGCAAAAAAACCTATAGAAATTTTTATAATCTGGCTGCCTTTGCAGAAGAAGTTTTGGGAGCAGAAGTTGATTTACTTACGCCCCAATCAGTAAGCCCTTACATTTTACCCCATATCGAAAAAGATATTGATTATGTCCAAATTACCAACTGAATACTTGAAGCATATCCGGGATGAGTTAAGTTACCTCAAGAACACCTCAAACAATATTGATGAAAAGCGATTTATGCATGACCCTACGTTTCAAAGAGCTTTTGCGAGAAGTTTAAGCGTAATTGGAGAGGCTGTTAAGAAATTATCTCCTGAATTTAGAGAAAAGCATGCGGAGGTAGAATGGAAGTCAATCGCCGGAATGAGAGACCGTTTAATTCATGAATATTTTGGCGTTGATTATGAAATTGTTTGGGATGTTGTTGTAAACGAAGTACCGAAGTTTAAAGAACAAATTGAGAAATTATTAAATGAAGAATGAGCATCACCCGCACAATTGCCGATTTGGCTGGAGAAAAAGAGATTTCTACCAATCATCTTGCTGAAGCGTTACAATATCGTCCAAAACAGGATGAATTCTAAAATAATCCTGAGTTTACCAAAAGACTTATATCACCTGAAATGTGAAATTAATGAGCTTTGAATTGACCTAAGTTGTAAACCCTGACTGGTTTATCGCAGTTTCAGTTTAGAAGAAAATTGTTCAACTTCCTAAAAAGTAAAATCTATTATTCCAATATCGATTCTAGGGATTCCATCACCATCTCCGTCAGTAAATGCGAATGATTCTTCCAATTCGACAAAAGATTGATGATTGGAAAAACAATTTACCATTACTTATAGATCAGGAAGAAAAAAGTTCTATCATTCATGGAGATTTTCGGGCAGATAATATTGTGGTCGGAAAAGAAGAAATTTATATATTAGATTACGAGCAAGGTGTTAATGGAGGCGATCCTTTTTATGATTTAACAAAGTTACTCGTCTTTGATCAAAAGGAAGAACCTGACACAAACAAAAGATTTTTATATCTACCCACTCTTACAATTGAAGAGAAGATGGCAGTTGCTAAAGAATATCTCTTATGTCTACAAAATAAGGGAGCACACTTACCTTCATATCTCGTTGACTATGTTTATAATCATAAAAGTGATACATTAATACAACGAGATAGGTTACATAATTTTGAAAATATAATATCCGTTATGATTTATAGAAATATGTTAGGTTGGAACTTTTATGTTGATGAAACACCACCTGGACGACGGGGTGTAAAATTCATAGCTGAAATGTTAGTCCAATCAATCAATCTTTAATTAATAATTATGTGTGATTTTTGCGATAACAATATATTACAAAAGCAGAGTTTATTTTTTAATGATATAGCTGGATTTATTTATCCAAGAAAACCGGTTATATTTGGGCATGTTATGCTTGTTCCAAAAAGGCATGTCGAATATTTTTATGATCTTACCGATATAGAAATAATTGAAATGAGAAATTTGATAAAAAAGCTATTTGAAGGTTTTAAAAATATTCATCACGCAACTGGGTTTAATCTATTTACAAATAACGGGCAAAAAGCTGATCAACACATACCTCATGTCCATTGGCAGATATTTATGCGTTTTAATAACGAAAAATATTCCCCTTATGACGTTCTTAATGGAAAGATTGATAGAGAAAATATTTCTTCATTAGATAAAGAATGGGAAAAAAGGAAGGATAGAATTGCTAAATTAATAAAACATTGAATAGATGCTTTCATATATAGAAATTTCTAGGTCAAGACTTCTGCATAATTACGAGTTATTTAAATCTTATCTCCCAACAAGTGTACAAATTATGTGCGTTGTAAAAGGAAATGCTTACGGTAGGGGCATAAGCGAAATAACTGAAATATTGAAAGATAGTGCAGATTATTTTGCAGTTTTTTCGGTTTCTGAACTCCATAAAATTCGGAAAATAACTGACAAACCTGTGTTATTAATGGGGTTTATTGGAAAAGATGAGATACCAGCGGCGATTAACTTAAATGCGGAATTTTCAGTTCATAATATTAATAGATTAAGACTATTGAGTCATTTTGCTAAGACAAACGGTAAAATCCTTAAAGTGCATTTAGAAATAGATGCTCTTTTCGGACGAATGGGAATCAGTACGAATGAACTTCCAAGTTTTTTGAAGCAAGCTCTAAGTTTAAAAAATATTGAAATATTTGCAGCTTATGCACATTTATCTTGCGTCACTAATAGAAAAGGTAATGTGTGTGATATAAAACAAATTAAAGAATATAGTAAAGCGTTAAAAATTTTAAGTAAATTTGGTTATACCAATATAAAAACACATCTAGCTTCTACTTCTGGAGCACTGGTGTATAACAATAAAAATTATGATTTTATACGATTGGGGGCCGGCTTATATGGTATGTGGACCTCAGATGAAATTAAGGAAGCGTCACCCATACAGGACTTTAAACCAGTTTTTCGATGGGTGACTCATATAACTCAAGTTCGGGATCTTCCATCAGATTACCCAATAGGATATGGCGCGACTTTTATTACTAAAAAACGAACAAAGATTGCCATTATTCCACAAGGGTATACAGACGGGTATGATTGTAAAATGTCGAATACGGGTGAGGTCTTGATTAAAGGAAAACGATGTAAAATATTAGGACGAGTATCAATGAATATGATTACTGCAGATGTAACCAATATAGTTGATGTCAGAGAAGAAGATGAAGTAGTTTTAATTGGTTGGCAAGCGAATGAGGAAATAAAGGTTGACGAATTGGCAACTATAGTTGGAACAATGCACGCAGAAATAACATGTAGACTAAATCCCGATCTCCCAAGAATTATTATTGATTAAATTAAATAAAATAAAATATTGAATTTAAATGTAATTATGTAAATAGGTTTGAGAATTTCTCCATAATTATTTTAACTTCGTCCATTTGCTTGGATGTGCCCATGACAATTCGAACATATGAATCATCGAGTCCAATATTGATATTTCCATTTCCAAGACTAGTAATAATTCCATTCGATTCCATAAATTCATAAAACTCCCGGCCCTTCTTCAGACTTGAAAAGCATAATAGAATGGCATTCATTTTTGAGTCTAAAAATTTATAGCCTTTCTCCTTAAGAAAATTACAAAAATCATTTCTTGAAGAGTTTATTTTTTTAATATTATTAGAAAAATAACTATCATGGTTAAGTGCTGAGACTGCTGCACCAATCGATAAAAAAGATGTGTTCGATTCTTGAATATGTGTACTTATAACATCTAAATTTTCCGGATGCGACTACGTTTGAGTTAACATATTTAGACGATTCTTGAGCATTCACACTTTGTTCATTTACTTTTGGTGTTAGAGAAACTTGATTGTTTTCGGTTTTGGGCTCTGAAGGTAGACGATTTATATTATCCATACTATTTTTTTATAGACTTTAAACTTAGATGAAAAAGAGTAAAAAATTCAAAATACTAGAAATTACCAATGTTTTGAATAAATAGACTTTGGCATTTTTTATTAGGGGATCAGCTTCTTTTAATATTTTAAAATCGCTTACTAGAACTACTTCACAGTTAGAATCTTCCATTGAGGTGCTTGTTTTTCTATATAATATCTGTTTTCCTTCTTCGTCTAATACATCGTAATCGACAAGAGTTCCCTTAATATAAATTTGGTCACCCTTTTTTACTTTTTTTGTTAGATTTTTAATGATCTCGTTTTCTGGAACCAGATGGTTATTTGTTAGTTCCCTTCCATTGAAAAATTTCATATCAGGATATTTCAATTTGTAAAAACAGGTAAACTCCCCGTGGGAAAATTTTCCTTTTAGATAGACGCCATTTTTAATATTTTCTCCCCAAACAAGACAGAGATCTTTTGTTTGAGCGGGATCTTTTTTGTGAGTTATATCAAGCCAGTTTTCACTGTCATATTGCTCAACCACCAAACCGTAAATTTCATATGCTGCGTAGGGAGTTATTTTGTATTCTACCCCAGAAAATTCTTTGATATACGGTTTTGTTTCTATTATATTGATAATTGGTTGAATTTGTTTAATTGGTTCGATCACCTCTTTATTTTTAGGAAGAGGAAATGAGTAAAATAATGAAAAGACGGAGAGCAAAAGTGATATAAGGAAGAGGTAGTTTACTACTCTTTTAATGATTCTCACCGTCTAAAGTATATCACCAGATACTTTATATAGGGACAAAAGATTTTTAATATAATATAGAGGATTTTATTGCTAAAGCTCGTTTACTAAAATCGTGTATATTTCTGCTTATATATGATTTAAACACTTGTTTTTACACGGTCACTTAATAATTTTTCAGCAATATCGACAATTTCTCTTGGTTTAAATTCCGATTTGATTATATATCTATCTACACCCTCTTTTATTGTTTCCTCTTCTGATTGGGCTGCCTTTAGATTGGTCAGAGCAATAGAAGGTATGTTTTTACTTCCTGGAATTTCTTTTATTTTAGTTAATAAGTCAACTCCATCCATGTTCGGCATCATGACATCAAATATTATCAAATCGTATTTATTCTTTAATATTTTATCCAGCCCTTGCTTTCCGTCTTCTGCAGTTTCGACGTCAAAACCTCTATAATCAAAAGCGGTTTTATACATCCGTAGTATTAACGGGTCGTCATCCACGAGTAATATTTTTGCCATAAATTCTATTAATTCTAATTTTTATTTAGTTTATTTTCCAGTGGCAAGGAGAAAGCGAAAGTACTACCCTTGTCAGGAGTACTTTTGACAAGCCACATATCTCCCCCCATAAGTTTGGTTAATTCTCTCGAGATATATAAACCTAATCCCGTCCCTCCCGGCTGGCGGTTTAATGTCTTGGTAACTAATTGTTGAAATCTTTGGAATAGTAATTTCTGCTTGTCTTGCGAAATTCCAATACCCGTATCGCTTATTTCGCTTATTAACATATTTGAAGATGTGTAATGTTTTATAATTACACTTCCGCTATTTGTATATTTCAAGCTGTTGCCCAAGAGATTAACAATTATTTGTCTAAGCTTATTTTCATCAGCAATGACATTTGGGTGTTTTTTGTCGCAAGAGAAATTAAGCTTTATATTTTTTGCGGCAAATAACTTTTCCATTTCTTTTATAATATCTTGCGTCAGTTGACATATCGATACGGGCTTAATATCCAAAACTAATCTGCCTTCATCCAATCGGGATACGTTTAGGAAATCATTGATCATATCGATAAGGCGGTCTGACGCAATAACAGTATCTTTCATAAGTTCATTATCGGCTTTGCTTAATTCACTTTCCCCATAACCCTGAAGGATATTATCCAAATCGCCCGATATAATTGTCAACGGGGTTCTCAATTCATGGGAAGCAATCGAGAAAAAATCGTCCTTTTGTTTTATTAGCTCGAGCTCTGTTGCATAATCATGAAAAACTCGAACAACACCTCTTTTATTACCTGAAACTAAAATCGGAGAAGTATTGATTATTACCGCTCTTTTAACTTTTTTTCCTTGAAGAATTACTTTTACCTGTGATCCTTTGGCAATTTTAGATTTTTCGTCTTCAAGAAAATCTTCGGGAAGCTGTTTTTCTTGAAGATTGTAAGCAGGGAATATCTTGTCGAATTCCTTGTCGATTATTTCTTTACTCTCATATCCGAATAAAGAAATAAAAGTAGGGTTAACGTACACTATTTTCTTCTCGGAGTTAGTTACGACTACACCTTCCCCCATGGTTTCAAGAATTGATTTTCGTTGACTAGATTCGTAAGAAACTTTTTCATTTAATTTTTCTAACGCATCCAAAGTAGAGTTGATATTTAAAGCCAGGTTACCTATCTCATCAGATCCGTATTTATTTACTCTCATGGAAGGATCGTTTCTGGGACCTATTTCTGCAACTTGTTTGCTCAGTTTGGTAACCTTCGATATAAGGTGGTACTCTAAAAGCCATCCAATTATAAGTGTAAATATGCAGCCGAATATTATGAAAGAAACGATAAAGGATTTGAGGCTATTTAATCCATAATTATAAACATCTCTTGTTAATTTTTCTTCAAGAATAATTGAAGGATTGCCGAATACATCATTTATTAATGTGTATCCTTTCAAATTATTTTTGTCTACTGTTTTAATTAAAATATTATTTGCATCATCCAGTCTTAAGTTTGTTTCATCAGAATTTATTAAGGTGAGTGGTTTTTTTACAGTTTTGGAAAGTGATAAAATCATTTCCTGGTCCAGATACCGCCCCATTATTAAAGTACCGGCAATAGGACCTTCTCCGGCGCTTGTTAATATTGGTTTTGCGGCAATCAACATAGGTTTGCCGTCAAGCATGATTATTCCTTGCGTACTTTTATCAATTTCTTTTTGAAGAATTGTTTCCTGGGTCAGTATCTTATCCCAGTTAGTGTTGAGATTTACAAATATTTGTTCTTGAAGATTATATTCTTTGGAAAAGTATATGTTTCTATTATTATCAATAAATAATATCACGTTAACTTCCAGTTGCTCGAAGGTAGGTTCCTGATAATTAATTTCGACAAAGGCATCATTCTTACTTTGTATGAAATTGTAAGAATCATCCCAATTTGCCCAGTCTCCTGTTTTGCTGCTTAGGGAAGAAGCTTGAGCATTCAATGCTTCAATAAGTCTTTCGACGTTTTCTTTCGCTAATTTATTTTCGAGTACTTTGTATGTAGTAGTTGTAGATTTATAGAGGAAAAAATACAAACTAATTGTTGATAATAATACAGTAAAACTAATAAGTATTAGCGTTTTTACTCTTATACTCATATATTCGGTTATTAATATTATTCTATACCCAATATACCTTTTACGAAAATTGCATATTTGAGTAAGATGGGTATAACAGGTTTTAGTGTAATTTAATTATTCTTCTTTTGATACAATATGAACTATGCGCTTGGTAATTCAGCGAGTATCTTCAGCCGAAGTGAAAGTGATAGACAGCGGTAAAAGTGTCGGGAAAATCAATAAAGGGTTACTTATTTTAGTAGGAGTTGGGCAGGAGGACTCAAAAATGGACGCGGAGATTTTAGCAGATAAAGTATCAAAACTCAGGATAATGTCAGATGACAACAACAAAATGAACTTATCGGTTAAGGATGTAGAAGCTGATATTCTTGCAGTTTCTCAATTTACTTTATTAGCGGATACATCCGGCGGTAATAGACCGTCTTTTATAAAAGCAGCCGAGCCACGTCTTGCAGGAGAAATATATAAACACTTTGTTGCCCGCTTAAGGAACTTGGGAACTAAAGTGGAAACCGGAAAATTTGGAGCCTATATGAAAATCAATGCTATTCTTGACGGACCTGTCACAATAATAATGTGAAAATCTGGAATATACGGTTAACGCTTAAGGAAATTATTACAAAAATAGTATCTGTTTTAGGTATTGCAGGTATTGTAACTTTGATAGCCGCAGTTTATGTGTTAGGTCTTGCGAGAGGATATTTTACAGGAAAAACTGAAGCTGAGAGCGAGTTTATTGCCTTTTTGTCTAAAGAAAAAGAAGTACCCACTCCAACTATGCGACTTGTGTCTCCGACACCCACGACAAAAGTTGTAACTGTAATTCAAAAACCCAATACGTCCTGGGGTGGACCGGAATTGTGGGATGCAGTTAATAAAAGGCGAGTCGAGTTAGGAGTTAATTCACTTCAACAAAGGGATGAATTGTGTACAATCGCATCGATTCGATTGAATGAACTATTGGATTTGGATGCCCTGGATAGCCATGAAGGTTTCAGTAAACTAAGAGATGAAAGGAAAGATTTGGATTGGATCTTTGAAAAGTATTCGACTATGGCTGAGTTTTTGGCAGTAGGGGGAAGAACCCCTGAAGAAACGGTATCTTTATGGGAGAATACTCTTGGGCACAAAAAGCTTTTAACGGGAGGCGAATATGTCTGGGGATGCATTTATGCCCAAGACACCTTTGCAGTGGCAATTACGGCATTTTAATTTTTATTAATTTTTCTTTCTTTAAGAATTTTTCCAGCTTTTTTTTGGTATTAAACTGGCGGCCGATGGATACAAAGAGGCGATTCATATCACTCCAGTATTTTTTAGGAACGACTTTAACTAGCTCTTTTTCCGTTTGTTCGGGAGTTTTCGTTTTCACCCAACCCAGTAAGTTACTTATTTTGTGAACATGAGTATCAACTGCTATTGCAGGAATATTAAAGGCTCGATTAAGCACTAAATTTGCGGTTTTTCTGCCAACTCCGGTCAGATGTATAAGGTCGTTCCTTGCACGGGGTATTTTACTTTTATAATCTTTAGTAATAATTTCGGCCAGTTTTTTTAGATGCTTAGCCTTGGTTTTATAGAAACTAACCGGATATATCAAATTTCTAATTTCTGATACTTCTAACAGATTTAGTTTTTTTATATTGGGTGCTTTGTTGAATAATCTTTTGGATGCCAAAAGCGTGGTTTCATCTTTTGTACGCGAAGATAGTAGTGTTGATATTAAGGTTTTATAAGGATTTTTGCCAAATACTTCAAGTGGAACCAGGCAGTAGTTTTTTCTGAATATAAAAAATACCTCAGAATAACGATCTTTTGGGTCGAAATCGTATTTCATTATTTATTAAACCAAGAGAACCCTATAACCCGGGTTCTCTTGAGATATTATTAAAATATTCAAAGAAGGTTACAACTTAAGCATTACCCACTATCTTGAACATTTTGGTTCCACATACTTCACAAACCGCTCTCATTGCTTTCTTTCCATTCTTCATGGTGACAGATTCTTGATTCTTACCTTCTCTTTTAGCTCTACATTTTACACAATACATATTTTACGCGTCACCTCCTCTCGTTAGGACAGGCCCTAAACTTGCAGATTAAAGTATAAACAAATTTCTAAAATAGTTCTGCTTAACTCAAAACTAAGTATAGCACCACTTCAGAAGCTAGGATCAAAGCTGACAAAATTAAGCTTTTAGCTATATCTTTTTTTATTGAACCTAATTTTGTACCTTTTACCGAATATACGGTATTTTTTGTGTCTATATTATCCAGGTTCTCAGCTTTCAAATTTGATTTTGTTTGCCTCTTGACATCAGCTTCGAGACGCGCTTTTTTAGCTTCAGTTTGATTAACAGACGGGGTTGGTGACCAAGACACAGTAAAAGAATGCCTTGCTTTTTCTTTTTGGGCTCTGGTGCGTCTTTTTGCCATTTCGGTTATTATACTACTTCCTTAAATAGTCTATAACATAAACCGGAACTCGAATATTAAAAATCAGGTGCTCATTTGGTACGGGGCTTGACAGTTTAATTTCAAGATGTAAAAATATTTGAGTTAATAATTTACTCGAAGAATTATCTGCCCTTTAAATTATGGATCTGACAGATATTATACTTGTTGTTTTTTTCATTTGGCTACTTGCAATAAGCTATTTTGCCGTTTGGATATTTCAATATTTTAAAAAATTGTCCGTTGGTGTAGATAAAGGAAACTTGATTAGGATACTTGAAAATGTTTTAGCCAAAGAAAAAAATAATTCAAAGTTAATTGACGATCTGTCCAAACATATTTCAAAAATAGAGGATGATGCTCGTTATCATATTCAAAAGATTGGGGTTGTCAGATTTAATCCTTTCAAGGAGTTGGGGGGGGACCACAGTTTTTCTTTAGCTTTACTTGACGGAATGGATAACGGATTTGTCGTCACGGGTCTTCATACTAGAGAAAGGACGAGGGTATATGTTAAGGTTGTAAGGAAGGGTAAAAGCGAGGTAGAACTATCCAGCGAGGAGAGTAAAGCGTTAAAAGTCGCTTTGAAATCTTAAATATATTATGAAAATCGGTTTTTTTTCAAAAGTCTTAAATAGCAAAAAATTTATGCTTTTTGTTAGTTTTTTTGGATTATATCTCTTATCTACCGGTTCTTCGTGGGCGGTTTTTTCTTTTCTTTCCGAAGACTCAGGGATCTCAACTGTAGATTTAAGCAAAGGAAGAGGAAGAATTGATCCAAGCCTTCCAAAGACAGAAGAGTGTCCCATCAATGGTAAAATGTTTAGTAAACCTGAGCGTGAAATTTGGGAGAAGCGTCGCCCGATGACTGCAATTATAGAAAATCACCTCGACTCTCGTCCTCAGTCCGGGATTTCGTATGCGGATGTTGTTTATGAAGCTGTAGCAGAAGGCGGAATTACACGATTTTTGAATGTTTTTTATTGCGGTTCCTCGGTTGAAGATATAAAAATTGCCCCAATTAGAAGTATAAGAGTGTACTTTATTGATTGGGCGGCAGAGTACAGCGAAAATCCCATCCTTGTTCACTCCGGTGGAGCAAATAATATATGCAAAGATTGTCCCGGAGGAATAAAAGAGCGAGGCGTCGTGGCTCCCGAGGTTGATGCGTTTAAAACTCTAACCAAGCTTGGTTGGCGCGCCTCACAAGGTAACTCGATGGATGCGGGAACAAACCTGGGATTTCCGGCCGTAAAAAGAGATCAATACCGGTTAGGTACAAAAGCGGCTTGGGAACATTCGTATGAAGGTTACACTGATAAGATCTTTGAGGTTGCGGAAGAACGGGGTTTTGGGGATGATTGGGACGGAGATTTCGTTAGCTGGAAGTTTGCAGATGATAAGGCTTTATCGGTTCCGTTAGCGAATGAGATTTCTTTTGTATTCTGGAGCAACAAGGGTGATTATGATGTTTCTTGGAAATATGACGGTCAAAATAATCAGTATTTAAGATTTAACGGAGGAAAAGAACATATAGACAATGAAACCGGAAATCAGTTAAGCGCGAAAAATATAGTTATACAGTATGTTAAAGAGAATGGGCCGGTTGACAAAGAAGGACATATGTTCTATACAACAACTGGAACCGGTGAAGCCATAATTTTCCAAAATGGCGACGTTATAAAAGGAAAATGGAGCAAAAAGGCTCAACCCGATAGAACGATGTTTTTTGATGACGAAGGACGCGAGACAAATTTTGTAAGAGGAGTGATTTGGATAGAAGCCGTACCGAGCGGTAATGAAATAAAATATTGATCTAATCCTAAAAACTGCTGCCCCAAACAAAATGGCAGAACTTTCAGACATTATTACCTCGAAAGTAAGAGTTAAAGTTCTTGAGCTTTTCCTATCTGATATCCATGAAATGTATCATGTGAGAGGAATAGTTAGAGAGATCAGCGAGGAAATAAACGCCGTAAGACGTGAGCTGGATCGACTGGAATCAGCAGGGATCCTCAAAAAAGAGGCTCGCGGTAACAGACTTTACTATTGGGTAAGGGACGACTACCTGTTTTTTGGAGATCTATTGTCAATTATTGCCAAAACTACAGGATTGGGTAAAGATATTAATGAAAACAAGGCTAAAATAGGAAAAATAAATTATATAATGTTTTCGGGCAGGTTTGTAAGAAGGAAGGATCGAAAAAGGGAAGACGACGTAGATATTTTGGTAGTTGGGGATATCGTACTTCCGGAATTGGCTGCAATAATCCGAAAAGAAGAATCTAAACGCGGAAAAGAAATAAACTATACTGTAATGAGCCGGGAAGAATTCGATTTTCGTAAAAAAAGAAGAGATCCTTTTTTAGGGGGCATACTTGCCGGTAGCAGAATAATGATAATTGGCGATGAAGCTGAGCTTGTGAGTTAAGCACACGGGAATAAACAAACAAAATTTCACCTGTGTGCTTTTGTTATGTGCCATGTTTACACCTATTAGAAAAGTAATAATTATTTTTTTATTAACAGTTCTTGCCGGGTATATATCCCTGCCTCAAGATATTCCATTGAAACTGGCTTTTGCCGGAATAAATTTAGATAAAAAGATTGTGCGACCGGATTTAAATTTAAGTTTTAGAAATGTAAAAATCCAAAAGAAATTCGATCTTATTTTAGGGCTGGATCTTAAAGGAGGATCACATTTGGTTTTCGAAGCAGATACAAGTAATTTAAATGAAACCGAGAAGAAAAGCGCAATACAGAGTCTGCGCAATGTGATAGAACGTAGAGTCAATCTGTATGGGATTTCCGAGCCAAATGTTCAAACCTCTTCTTTCGAAGGAAAAGAGAGAGTAGTTGTCGAGCTTCCGGGCGTAAAAGATACTGAGCAAGCAATTGATATCCTTGGACAAACTGCGCAGCTTACTTTTGCCGAAATCGGGACTGAAGATTCACCTTCTTTTTTTAATCCGACCGATTTGACCGGAGCTGATTTGGAAAGCGCAACCGTAACGTTTGATAGGAATACCGGAAAACCAGTTGTTCAAATTGAATTTACAGATGAGGGCGGAAAAAAGTTTGCGGAAATAACTAAAAAGAATGTCGGAAAGCCGTTGCCGATTCTTTTGGATAATTATCCGGTTTCACAACCGACCGTTCAAGAAGAAATTATAGGAGGTTCAGCCGTCATAACAGGTGAATTTACATTAGAACAGGCTAGAAATTTAGCGATACAGCTTAATGCAGGAGCTTTGCCTGTACCGGTAAAGCTGGTCGAAGAAAGATCGGTTGGTGCAACTCTGGGAGCCGAATCTGTATCAAAAAGTATAAAAGCGGGATTGATTGGTCTTTTAATGGTTTTGACTTTTATGGTATTGGTATACGGCAAGCTGGGTATTATTGCCGATATAGCTTTAGTTATTTTTGGAGTTCTAACCCTTTCTCTTTATAAATTAATACCAGTTGTTTTGACATTGCCCGGAATAGCAGGATTTCTACTTTCTGTGGGGATGGCGGTGGATTCGAATATTTTGATATTCGAGCGTTTCAAAGAAGAACGTATAAAACGTGACTTTGCGGATGCTTTGGAAGTATCTTTCGGACGAGCTTGGGATTCGATAAGAGATGCAAATATTGCTACTTTGGTAACAGCTTTTGTATTGGCAAATCCACTCGAATTTGATTTTTTACATACCTCAGGACCGGTTAGGGGTTTTGCAATAACTCTTTCCTTGGGTATAGCAATTAGTTTATTCACGGGAATAGTTGTCAGTAGGAATTTGTTAAGGGTTTTTATAAGACAAAGTGTTAAATGATAAATGGCCAATACTAAATGAAGTATTAATAATTTGTCATTTGTCATTTGAGATTGGTCATTGAAGCGGAGCGACTTATGGATTGGATGCGTTACAGGAAAATATATTTTATACTCTCGGGAGTACTGATAACAATTGGGCTTTTTAGTCTAGGTAAGTGGGGGATGAATTTAGGCTTGGATTTTAAAGGCGGAACCATAGCAGAATATCAATTTGAAAAGGAAATATCTCAGGACTCGATAGAACAGAAATTTAAGGAATCCGGTTTAGAAATATTTTCAATAGAAACAACCGGTGCCAATAAATATTTAATCAGAATGTCACCATTAGATAAGGAACAAAAAGAAAAAGCAAATAAGATATTAAACGAGTTAACGGAAGGATCTTCTGTGAATGAACTGAGATTTGAGATTGTAGGTCCGTCTATCGGACCAGAGCTGATTAAAAAAACCATATACGCCGCCCTTATTGCATCAATTGCAATACTTTTATGGGTTGCATATCAATTTAAAAGTTTTTCTTTCGGAATTTCAGCGATTCTGGCCATGTTTCACGACACATTTATATTAATAGGATCATTTGCCTTGATGGGCCATTATTTCAAGGCAGAGATAGATTTTCTTTTTGTTACAGCTCTTTTAACTACTTTATCGTTCTCGGTGCACGATACGATCGTTGTTTATGACAGGATCAGGGAATCCCAGAAAAAGTATTCTGAAAGTATTTACAATCTGGCAAATAAAGCAATAACGGAAACAATGGTCAGGTCTTTAAATAATTCTTTTACGATTATATTTATGTTGGTTGCTCTAATTCTTTTAGGAGGTACCACCATAAAATGGTTTGCAATCGCGCTTTTCATCGGAACAGTAGCAGGAACATACTCTTCACCATTCGTTGCAGTCCCGCTCCTGGTTACTTGGGATGATATTGTCAAAAAATTGAAATTTAAAAAGTAATTTAATTTACAGTATGATATATCATACTAAATGTATTCGATTCCATGAAGAAAAGAAATCTGTTTCTTCTTCTTTCAACGCTTCTTAATGTTGCTTTAATTTTTATTTTGGTAAGAAAAGTTCAAAGTCCCCTTATTACTGAATTGTCCGATGAGCCAAGTATTACTACCACACAAAACTTTTTATTTGACGATAAAGGGGAAGTAATTGGCGAAAAAACAGAAAGCATAAGCCCGACAAAAGTGGTAAAAGTAATTGATGGCGATACGGTGCGTTTAGAAAGCGGAGAGACTGTTAGATATATCGGAATTGACACTCCTGAAATTTCGCAAGGAAAAGAATGTTTTTCTGAAGAGGCTACAAATAAGAATAAGGAACTTGTTTTAGATAAAGAAGTTAGGCTCGAAAAAGATGTTTCTGAGGTTGATAGATATGGTAGGCTATTACGTTATGCATATTCGGGTGATGTGTTTGTTAATAAGTATTTGGTTCAAGAAGGGTATGCAACCGCGATTACATACCCTCCGGATGTAAAGTACGCTGAAGTTTTCAGAGAAGCAGAGAGGGAAGCTCGTGATAATAATAGGGGATTATGGAGTAAATGTGACGACGGTCTTAGTATAAGTCCAAGTTCAAGACAGGATGGAAAAATATATAACGATGTTACCGTGATGCAGTCCACGGGTACTACCGAATGTAGTTCAAACAAATATAATTGTACCGATTTTAAAACACATGCCGAGGCACAAGCTATTTTTGATTCTTGTGGCGGATTTTCCAATGACATTCACAAACTGGATTCCGACGGAGACGGAGTTGCTTGCGAAAGTTTACCCTAGGTGTGAACCTGTTTCACCTCTAAGGTGCAATATTTTTGAGTCTTTCCAATAAAATTTCTTTTTCGTTGGAGATTTTACTCTCGACGACTTCGTCGTAAAGAGTTTGTAAGACTTCACCCACTTTTGGTCCGGATGGAATACCAAGCAGTTCCATGACATCGTTTCCTGAAATTTTCAGGTCATGCACGGTAAAAGGTTGTTTTTGGACTTCAATAAGACGTTTTTTAAATTCTTCCAATCTCCATGAAGTTTCTCTTGCTCCACCACCAAGCCGGTCACCCACTCTCAAATCAAGCATATCCTCCACATCTTCAAGCCCAATTTTTCTAATAAATCTTCGAAGTGCAGAATCAGTTTGCCTCTCGTCTACAGTAAATTGGTGATATCGGACGAGTCGGTATAATTTATCCTTTTGTTTCTTGGAAAAACGAAGCCTGTCAGCAATATTTTTCGCAATTCGTGCGCTGACTATTTCGTGGTTATAAAAAGTAATTGTTCCCGAATCCAGCTTTTTATAAGTTTGAGGCTTCCCGATATCGTGTATCAAAGTTGCAAAACGAACAATAGGATCTTCATTTCTTTCCGCTACGTGTTTTAATGACATTAATGAATGTGTGCCCACATCATGAATGTGATGCCTGCCGGGAGATTTCTGCTCCACTCCAAATGTTTTTGAAAGTTCGGGTAATATTTCATCCATCAATCCGCTGTCTTTAAATTGAACTATTCCATGGTAAGGATTTGGGGAAGCCAGAATTTTTAGAAGCTCATCCCGCACTCTTTCCTTGGATATTTTGTGGATTAAAGTTTTATTTGTTTTTATAGCTTCAAACGTGTTTTCTTCAATTTTAAAGTTAAGTTGTGCTGCTAATCTTATTGCCCGCATCATTCTTAAAGCGTCTTCGGAAAATCGTTCACTGGGATCACCCACCGCACGGATTAATTTATGCCTCAAGTCATCCTGCCCTTTAAACAGGTCGATTATTTGAACGTTAACTGTTATTGAGGAGTGATTTGTGATTAGTGATTTGTGATTAGTGATTTTTAAAGCTAGAGCGTTAATTGTGAAATCACGTCTTTGCAAATCCTCATCCAATGTTTTTCCCCATTCTACGTTATCCGGACGCCTCGAATCGGAATATCCGTATTCAGTCCTGAATGTTGTTATCTCATAAGGCCTTTCTCCTTCGACTTCATGGGGAATTCCAACGGTTCCGAACTCGTTCGTATAATAAGCGCTCTTGAATAGCTTAAGCATTTCTTCGGGAGTTGCGTTAGTCGTAAAATCCCAGTCATAAACAGGCTTTTCCATTAAAATGTCTCGAACTGCCCCACCGACCACATAAATTTCATAACCGGTTTTTTCAAATGTGTCGATAATTTTTTTTACTTTTGGGGGTATTTCTGCTTTCACCTTAGTTTATTATATGAAGAATATAATACGAATGCTACGAATCCTTCGACTTTGCTTAGGATAAACTATTCGAATGCAACGAATAGCTACGGATGTTAATATGAGGAGTTATGAAAAACAAACCTTATCGCTGGGAGGTATTGAATAAAGCTAAAGACCCGCCTGCCGGACGGGCAGGCCAAAAGCTAAAGACCCGCCTGCCGGACGGGCAGGCCAAAAGCCAAGATATCGTGGATATTCTGCTAAAAAATCGTGGGATTAAGACAAAAAATGAGAAAGAAGAGTTTTTTAATCCAAAACATCCTGAAAAGATTTCAGTAAAAAGTTTAAGTCTAAATCCAAAAGAGATTAATAAAACTATAAAGCGAATTAAAGATGCGATTAAAAATAAAGAGCAGATAATAATATTCGGAGATTATGATGCTGATGGAATTTGTGCGACGGCCATACTCTGGGAATGTTTGTATTCATTCAGCAAAAACGTAAGTCCATATATTCCAAGCAGGTTCGAAGAAGGGTATGGTGCCAATGTAAAAAGTATTGAAAAATTAAAAATTGAAAATAAAAAATTAAAAATTATTATTACTGTAGACAATGGTATTGTTGCAAATGAGGCAGTAAATAAGGCAAATGAACTGGGGATCGATGTAATTATTACCGATCATCACCAAATCGGGAAAAAACTTCCGAAAGCATTTTCTATTATTCACACGGATAAAATCTCAGGTGCTGGTATTGCGTGGATTCTTGCAAGGGAAATAAGAAAAAAACTGGCTACAGGCTACCGGTTACCGATTACCGGTCTTGAATTGGTAGCCATTGGAACGATAGCAGATCAACTTCCGCTTCTTTGTCCAAACCGTTCTTTCGCAAAATACGGGTTAGAGGCATTGAATAAAACTAACAGACCGGGTCTTTTGGCGCTATTCGAAGAAGCTGGGCTTATACAGGTTCCGAAGCCTCGACAGGTTCGGAACCTTCCATTGAAAATCGGAACTTATGAGGTTAATTATGTAATAGCGCCTCGAATTAATGCGATGGGAAGGTTAGAACACGCGATTGACTCACTACGACTTCTTTGTACCACCAGCTCCCAAAGAGCAAGTGAGCTCGCACAATTTATTGGAAAAACTAATCGAGAAAGACAAAAGATTGTCGAAGGGGTAGTTATTCATGCTCTTGGACAAGCCCAGGATAAACTGACCGATAGGACAATAATAGTGGCTGGAGAATATCACGAGGGAGTTATTGGTTTAGCAGCGGCCAAACTCGTTGAAGAATATTATCGTCCGGCAATTGTTTTGTCAAAAGGAAAAATGATTTCAAAAGCATCCGCACGGTCGATAAGCGGTTTTAACATTATTGAAGCAATTCATAAAATGGACAGCTTGATAATTGGTGGTGGAGGACACCCAATGGCAGCCGGTTTTACAATTGAAACCGAAAATATTGAAGTTTTTATGCAACAATTTGAAGAAGTTTCCAGACCTCTTTTAACGGATGATATTTTGATAAAGAGGTTAAAGATTGATTTAGAATTGGATTTTGGATTGATTGATAAGAATTTGGTTGATCTGCTGACGAAATTTGAGCCTCACGGAATTGGTAATTTTACACCTATATTTATGACAAAAGAAGTCAGATTAGTCGACTCTAGGACAGTAGGAAATGAGTCAAAACATTTGAAACTGACTTTGGAAAAGGGTGGTAGAATATTTCCTGCAATTGCTTTTGGAATGGGTGAACTTTATGGAAAACTAAAGCCCGAACAAAAAATAGACGTAGCTTATAACCTGGAAAATAATGTCTGGAATGGGAATGAAAGTTTACAGTTGAAAATCAAAGATATAAAAATTCGCTAGATGTGAAGAAAAATGGAAAAAAAATTGGAAGGAAGATTTGAACAACTTGTAAAAACAATTCATGAATATAATGAAAACGTGGATTTAGTGCGTATTCGACGTGCATTTGAGTTTGCAAAATTGGCTCACGCCGGCGAGAAACGGATATCAGGATCTGAAGTCATCTGGCATCCTCTAGAAACCTCAATAATTTTGGCATCATGGAAAATGGATATTGCTACGATCGTAGCAGGATTATTACACGATACGATAGAACATGGCGCAGCAACCGAAAAAGACATATCAGAATACTTTGGTGAAGAAGTATTGGGTTTAGTAAAAGGGGTTACTAAGGTATCAAAGATCAAACTTAAAGGAAGTAGCGATGAGATTTTTGTAGAAAATTTGAGAAAGATGTTTTTGGCAATTGCAAAAGATCTAAGAATAGTGTTTTTAAGACTTGCTGAACGGATTGATAATCTTAAGTCGTATGAATATGTTCCCGAAGAACAACGAAAACTTTATGCCAAGGATAGTCTTGAAATATATGCGCCGCTTGCTGAAAGGCTAGGAATGTGGGAGGTTAAGACCCAGATTGATGATCTGTCTTTTCCTTATGTCTATCCCCAGGAATATCAAAAAGTCAAAAAGCTCTCTGCTTTATATTATAAAGACGCAGAAAAACGGGTAGAGAAAATGAAGAAAAACCTTCTTAGGCAACTGAAAAGAGAAGGTGTGGACGCGAAGATCCATGGCAGGAAAAAGGGGCTATTTTCATTATGGAAAAAGTTAGATAGACCTGAAATAGATTGGGATCTCGCTAAAATACATGACATAGTAGCCTTGAGGATGTTGGTTGAAGAGGTCTCCGAATGTTATGTAGCTTTAGGAATAGTTCATAAATATTTTAAACCGATCCCGCATATTGCGCTTGCCGATTTTATTGCTGTTCCTAAACCTAACGGATACAGCTCAATTCATACAAAGGTTTTCGGAGAGAACGATAAGGCCGTTGAGATACAAATTACTACTCATAACCTACATGAAGAAAACCAATATGGTCTTGCTGCACACTGGCACCTATCGCTAATCAAGTCCAGAAAAGGAATTTCTTCAAAAGATATTGATGTTGGAAAACATAATGTTGTTGGAAAGAAATTTGAATGGGTAGAAAAACTTGCTGAATGGCAAAAGGAAATTTCTGATTCCGAAGAATTTTTAAAAGCTGTAAAATTTGATGCTTTATCAAGACGTATTTTTGTTTTTTCTCCAAAAGGGGACGTTTTTGATCTGCCGATGAATGCGACTCCGGTTGATTTTACCTTCGCAGTCCATTCGGATCTGGGAGATTATATAAAAGCCGCTAAAGTTGACGGAAAAATAGTTCCATTGAATTACAAACTAAAAAGCGGTCAGGTTGTTGAGATCTTGAAATCAAAAGAAAAAAGACTTCCGAGTCATGATTGGCTGGAATTTGTGGTAACAAATTTTGCCCGTCGGGAGATAACCAAAACAATTAGAAAAAATGATGTTGACAGAAATTAACAACAGTTTTATACTTGACAAAATTAATATTAAAAGCGTTTAAGTCTGGTCAACACCAGACGAGCTTAGAGAAGAAAGTCTGTTTAATGGTATTCTAAATTAAACAAAACGATTAGAACTCTACGGGAAGTGCCCGTTACAGCACGAAAGGTTTGTCGTCCCGAGCGAAGCCGAGGGATGGAGAACCTAGAGAAAAAATAAGGGTGGCACCGTTCTGAGCTTAGTCGAAGAACCCCTGTAAGTTACTTAAATAATTTAGGTAATTTACAGGGGTTTTTTATGCAAAGAATTATTTCACAAAGGTTGAGTTTGTTAGAGCCGTCAAAAACATTGATGGTAAGTAGTTTAGTGAGAAAATTTCGGGAAGAGGGTAAGAGAGTAATCAACCTAGGGGTAGGCGAACCTGATTTCGAAACGCCGTTATGTATCAAGAAAGCTGCAATCAGAGCAATTAGGGATGGATTTACCCGTTATACCCCCGTTGCCGGTATTGATGAATTAAGAGCGGAAATTTCTAAAAAGCTGGAAAAAGAAAACAATGTATCCTACAAAACCCAAGAAATTGTTGTTGGGGTAGGCAGTAAACAACTACTTTATAACGCATTCCAGGTTTTGTGCGAGAAAGGTGACGAAGTAATAATTCCTACGCCTACATGGACTACTTATATCGAACAAGTGAAATTATCAGGAGCCAAGCCAGTTTTGGTTCGGCTTCCAAAACCTTTCAAATTAGAAGCAAAAAATATAATTCCATATATAACGGCAAAAACAAAGGTAATTGAAATAAATTCTCCATCTAATCCTACCGGTGCAGTAGTTGAAAAGAACGAATTGGGAAAGTTAGCCGATATTTGTGTTAAGAAAGGCATATTTATTATTTCTGATGAAATATACGAAAAAATTATTTTTGGAAAAAAGTTTTACTCTATAGCATCACTTAGCGAGAAAATAAAACGGCTAACTATTACAATAAACGGATTTTCCAAAGCATATGCAATGACCGGTTGGAGAGTAGGTTATGCAGCTGGTCCGGTAGAGATTATTGAGGTAATGACCAGACTTCAAGGTCAAACAACAACAAATACCTCCTCAATATCCCAAAAAGCAGCTGTTGCTGCCCTAAGAGATTCGAAACAAGATGTAATAAATATGGTAAGAGAATATAAAAAAAGAAGAGATTTTGTAACGAAAGCACTTTCATCTATTAAAGCATTAAATGGAATAAAACCGGATGGTACTTTTTATTATTTTATAGATATAAGAAATTTATTTAATGGTAAATATTCTACGTCTTCCGAGTGGTCTTATGAATTATTGACAAAATATAAAGTCGTAGTGGTACCCGGGGAGGCATTTGAAGCGCCAGGATTTATAAGAATTAGTTTTACTGCAAACTTATCGGATTTGAAAGAAGGCTTAAAACGGATAAAAAAATTTGTCGAATATGATTAACAGGAAAATACCGGCAACAATGGTTTCTCAGCACCCTGACCATGCGGGAAAGCCTTATTGGTTGGATGAGGAATTTATTTCGACCCATGAAGAAACAAAAGAGTGCTTCCTTTCTTTTTCGGATTTCGGAGCTTCTGAATATAAGTGGGATTGGGAGGGTAAACTTGTGGATGAATCGGTAATAGAGCGATTGTTTAGTGAAAATTATGAATTTTTTAAAGCTAAACCACTGGGTTATGAAAAGTTTTTAACTTTTAGGTTACCAAATCCCAAAGTTGAAACGGAATTCAGGCTTGGTCGAGCCTTTATGGGAATTTTATCTGCCTGTGCTTTGGCAAAGCAAGTAAAGCTTCACACACCCCCTTTGTTTGAAGTTATATTACCAATGACCGAAACAGCAGAGGAAATTATTGATATACAGGAGGCATTTTCCGAACTGCACGCCTTAAAACATAAGCTTTTTGGTTTTGTGAATGGTGATTTAAAACATATCGAAGTAATTCCTTTATTTGAACAAGCGGAAATAATTTCAAGATCTGATGAAATTATTAAAAGTTATTTAATACTTCATAAAAAAAGATTTGGATTTACTCCTGCATATTTACGTCCCTATATTGCACGTAGCGACCCTGCTCTAAATTCAGGAATAGTCCCCACAATTTTAGCGTTAAAACTTGCCCTTTCACGCTATATTAAATTAGAAAACACAAGTGGCGTAAAACTTTTTCCAATAGTAGGGACTGGTTCTTTACCATTTCGAGGAGGTTTGACTCCTGAAAAGATAGATAATTTTCTCAAAGAGTATAAAGGTATAAAGACCGCACTTTTACAAAGTGCATTCAGGTACGATTACAATAAAACGCAAGTAATAAAAGCTATAAATAAATTAGAAGAGAATTTACAAAAGAGCGATGCAATTTATATTCCTAAAAAAGATGAAGAGAATATTCGAAGTGTAATGAATATATTTGAATCATTTTATAAAAGTACTATAGAAGGGATTGCTCCGATTGTAAATAAAGTCGCAATTAACTTACCAAAACGAAGAGAAAGGGTGCAGCATATTGGTCTTTTTGGTTATTCCCGAGGTATAGAAGGAGTTCGTCTTCCGCGCGCAATCGGTTTCACCGGAGCTCTCTATTCAATAGGTGTTCCACCGGAATTTATTGGAACGGGAAGAGGAATTAGTGCCGTAAGTAAAATGGAATCTTTGCCTGTTGTCGAAAAATATTATTTAAATTTGACGGATGATTTAAAGAGAGCCGGACGTTTTTTAAATAAAAAGGTATTAAGAGAATTAGCGAAGAAAAACAGCGCTTGGAAAATGATTTTGGAAGATGTTAAGGAAATTGAAAAATATTTGGGATATGAATTCACTCCTTTGACAAACGATGATCTGTTATACCAGAAGTTGAGTATAAAAATATACAATAAGATTATTGGGAACGAGAACGCCGGGGAAGAAATAACAAAAGCAGCAATGTTAAGAAAAAGTATGGGCTAGATGGGTTGTTATTTAATATTAAAGAAAATACAATATGAATATGGAAAGGACATTAATAAAAGAAACGCTCGAAAAAGTTGGGGAAAAAGTAAAACTTGCAGGTTGGATAAATACTGTCCGCGATCACGGCAAAATTACTTTTATTGATTTACGTGCCCGAAGTGGAATTATTCAATGTGTAGGAAATAATCTTCCTAAAATAGGTCCTGAATATGTAGTTGAAGTTATTGGAAAGGTTGTGAAGCGACCCGAAAAGTTAGTTAATCCCAAACTGGAAACGGGTGGATTGGAAATTCAAATAGAAGAATTAAATATTATATCGCCTTCCGAAGAATTACCTTTTGATATGGGTACTGAAGAGTTAAATCTTGAACTCCCCACACTTTTAGATTTCAGATCACTAACAATGAGGCACCCCAAAGTTAAAGCTATATTTAAAGTTCAGGAGGTTGTTATCGATTCCTTTAGAGAAGCCCTGAAGCTTAAGGGCTTTTTCGAATTCCAGGCGCCTTCAATAATATCCTCTGCTCCTGAAGGCGGAGCAGACATATTTGAAGTTAAATATTTTGACCATAAAGCCTATCTTGCTCAAAGTCCCCAGCTTTATAAATCGCTCCTAGTAAGTGTTTTCGAGAGGGTATTTAGCGTTAATAAGGTTTTCCGTGCCGAACCTAGTGTCACAACGCGACATTTGACCGAAGTTATAAGTTTGGATGCAGAATTTGGATTTATTAAAGATTATTTGGAAGTTAAAGAAATGGCCGAATATACAATTAAATATATGTTAAATCAGGTTGAGGAGAAATGTAAAAAGGAGCTTGGATTATTTGGAGCCAACATTCCAAAAGTAGCAGAAAGTATTCCTATTATAAAGTTAAGAGAGGCCCAGGAATTAATATATAAAAGAACGGGAAGAGATGTACGCAACGAAAAGGACCTTGCTCCGGAGGACGAAAGGGAAATCTGCAAATGGTCTTTGGAAGAAAAAGAATCGGACTTAGTTTTTGTCAGCCATTATCCAACGAAAGCAAGACCATTTTATACTTATCCTGATCCGGATGATCCTGAATTTAATCAGGGCTTTGATTTAATCGGAAGAGGCACGGAATGGATGACCGGAGGAAGGAGAATCCACGACTTTAAGACATTAGTTGATCATGCAAGAAAATGGGGGGTGACTCCGGAAAACATTGAACTTTATTTACAGGCGTTTAAATATGGCATGCCGCCTCTAGGGGGATTTGCCTTTGGGGCAGAACGGATAACTATGCATATACTTAATCTTAAAAATATACGCGAAGCATCACTTTTCCCAAGAGATATGGAGAGAGTTGATATTCGTCTATCAACTTTACAAAAAGGAAAAAAGACGGTGGATAGTGAAGAAAACGATGTTTATGAAAAAATTATTAATAAATTGGACTCAGAAGGAATTCATTTTGAAAAATTCGAGCATAAGCCGGTTTACACAAGTGAGCAGGCCGCCGAAATACGAGGGACAGACATTCATCAAGGGGCAAAAGCTCTGGTGTTACAAGCAGATAAAGATTATATTTTGTATGTTTTACCAGCCGACATCCAGGCTGACTTAGAAAGACTTCAAGATAAACTACAAGTTAAGAAGTTGAAAATGGCTTCGAAAGAATCGGTGAAAGCAAAAACAGGATTGGAAGCTGGAGCAGTTCCCCCACTAGGTTCATTTGTGGGGTTAAAAACGTATGTTGACTCAAGACTTTCAGATAACGAGGAAATTGCATTTAATGCGGGTCGCCATGATAGGTCAATTAAAATGAACTATTCTGATTTTGTTAAACTGGAAAAACCTAAAATTGTCAAGATGTGAATCTATTTCACCTCTAAGGTGCAAATTATAATCAACTCATCCAACGTGAAACCTTTATATTTATCAATGCTTTCTTTTATTTTTATTTCCAGTACAACGCTGGCAACCAGCCGGATGATTATATCTGTCAAAATTAAAGCAACCGAGGTTAAGCCAAAAAGCTCTCTTGGGCTGGCTCAGTTATCTCCTATTCCGGTATTAGTAAAAGATGCACCCTTTCCGATAATATCTGCTCAGTCAGCTTTAGTTGTAGATATAGACTCGGGGCTGGCTTTATATGAAAAAAATCCGGAGGGTATTCTCCTTCCGGCTTCAACAACGAAAATTTTAACAGCTCTAATTTCGCTTGAATATTATCCATTGGATACCATCCTGACTGTCGGAAATGTAAAAGTAGCAGGACAGAAAATGGGGTTACAGTTTGGTGAAACTATTACTGTTCGGGATCTTTTGAAAGGTCTTTTGATTTACAGCGCGAACGATGCAGCTGAGGTTTTAGCCGAAAATTATTGTAGCCAAACAGGTTGTGGAAGAGACAACTTTATACGTCAAATGAATGATAAGGCAAGGGATCTTTCCCTGACACATTCCAACTTTGCAAATCCATCGGGCTTGGAAAATGAGGGGCATGTAACCAGTGCACAGGACTTGGCAAGACTAACCAGCGTAGCCATGAAAAATTCTTATTTTCGGGAAATGGTAGGAACTCAAAAGACGAACGTCGTAAGCGTTGACGGAAAGATTGTACATAAGCTTGTTAATTTAAATGAGCTTTTGGGAAAGGTTGAGGGTGTATTGGGCGTTAAAACCGGCTGGACCGAGAATGCAAGAGAAAACCTGGTTACATATGTTGAGAGAAATAATAAAAAAGTAATGATGGTGATTTTAGGTAGTCAAGATAGATTTGGAGAAACTGAAGAGCTGATTAATTGGGTATTTGAAAATTATGATTGGCGAGTAGTGAAGGAACCATCTTAATTACTGTCTTCGTTTCCGTAATACTCTTCGCTAATTGCCGGAACAAATGCATAGAAGTTATTGTCTCCCTCAAACACGACAACTGGTTGATAATTTTTAGTATATTGTCCCGGGTCGTAATAACCAAGGTAGACTCTTCTGATGATAATATTGGTACCCGTATTTTCACCAACATTTGCAATGTATCCTTCTCCGTTTTTAAGTTTTTCAAAGGCTTTATCGGAAGTAATTATCGTATATGTTTCTTTTTTACCGGCGTCTAATGGATAGTAATTGTATTCTGCTGCAATTATTTCATTGCCACGACCAGCCCCGATCACAAACCATATATTCGCCTCAGGCATGTCGGGAGTGACGCTTGGAACGTTATTATCTATTCCATAATTTTGTCTGAACAGATTCACTTTTATGGAGTCAGCTTCGGATAATGAAGATACTGATTGAAAGATTCCACCCGATTGTTTTAAATATTGATAAGTATAAATACCCTTTTTAAGATCGTCTTTTAAGGCACCCGCGCGTGATAGAAATCCTGCCGCCTTACGTGATGCTAATCCGGTTTCGGGCGGATTACCCACCAGCACAGAGGGGTCAGCGTCTAAATTGTAACTGACAGAGAAGATGCCTGTTATTATGTTCATAGTCAAGGTTGAAGGAACATTATTTTTCTGGAAAATATATACATTTGGGACGCCCTCGACAATTACTTTTCCGTCCTGGTTATATCCCATTGATCTAGCTTTATTTTTAGCGTCGTCTTCAACTCCGATATTCGTTTCAAATGGAGGCATATAATAGACCGCTTCTTGTTCAGGTAGCTTCGGTAACGAAACATCGGGCAATTCTAAAATGTAATTGAATTTTTTATCTCTATTTTTTTCTGGAAAAGGAAGCTTAGGCAGTTTACCAAATCCTAGTGTAGCTTTAGGGGGTGGCTCGGGAAATACCCTCCTGTATAAAGTTACCACTCCGCGAAAAATTAACCTTCCGATAAGTATCAGGATGATTGCATATATGCTATAGCGGATGACACGTCTTGCTACTACTGATGTTTGAGTTAAGGAAGCCATAGTATAGTGCAAAGCGCAAAGTGCAAAGCACAAGATTATAGTTATACTATGCGCTATGTTGTATGTACTATGCGCTATTTATCTTTGAGTATAGCTTTCTGCATGGTAGAATTCAATCAGTATGAAGAAGGAAAGAGTTGAAAAAGTTAGAACAAGATTTGCCCCAAGCCCAACTGGATTTTTACATATCGGAGGATTGAGAACTGCACTTTATTCTTACGCATTAGCAAAACATAGTGGCGGTGATTTTTTGTTGCGGATTGAGGATACTGATCAAAAAAGAAAGGTTGAAGATGCAACGGATTCATTAAAAAAAGTACTGCAAACCTTCGGACTTTTTTGGGATGAATTCTATGTTCAATCGGAACGTAGTGGTCAGGGAATTTATAAAAAAGCGGCGGAAAAATTAGTTTCTGACGGACATGCATTCTATTGCAACTGTAAAGCAAAAAACGCCAAAGATGAAGGGTATTCTAAACAACTCCGGGATCCATGCCGAGATAAGAACTTAAAAAGTGGAGCGGTAAAACTTAAAGTACCCCAAGGCAGGTTATTATCGTATTACGATTTTGTTCATAAAAAAGAAATATCGTGGAATTCAGATGAAGTTTATGATGCTACGCTTTTGAAATCGGATGGTTTCCCAACTTATCATCTTGCGGTTGAGGTTGATGATTTGGATATGAAGATTACACATATGCTTCGTGGGCACGATTGGCTTCCTTCAACCCCAATTCATCTTTTAGTATTTGAATATTTAGGCGGTAAAAGACCGGAAATAGGACATTTAACAGATATACTCTCATCGGAAACCGGTAAAAAATTATCGAAACGGCGCGATTCGGTTTTTGTTGAACAGTTTTTAAAGGAAGGGTATTTACCTGAAGCACTTCTTAACTTTGTCATGCTTTTAGGTTGGGCACCGAAAAATAATCGGGAACTATTTACCTTGGAAGAATTTGTAAAAAATTTTGATATAAATGGGTTTCAGGAAGCAAATCCCCGTTTTTTCATAACCAAGCTGGATTGGTTCAATGGTGAGTATATTAGAAAGTTATCCTTGGACAGCTTAAATTCTAAATTGCAAACTCTAAATTCTAAATTTGCAAAATTAGATAAGGAAAAACAGCTTACAATTACAGGTTTAGTGCAGGAAAGGATTAAAAAACTATCGAATTTTGATCAATTGGCCGGATTTTTCTTTGAAAAGCCAAAAGTCGATAAGAAACTATTTGGGGAAGATTATAAAAAACATCTGTCTGCTGCTTCTAAAGTTCTCGATAAAGTGAAAGATTGGAAGTTAGAAAATATTAATCGATTTTTAATGGAAGCAATTCAGAAAGAAGGTTTCAAAACTGGAAATTTCTTCATGGATTTACGAATTGCAGTAACAGGCAGTAGAGTAACCCCGCCAATTAACGATTCAATTGTCATTTTGGGCAAAAAGGAAACTATTACAAGGCTAAAAAGTATTATTACTAACAATTAACTACTAATAACTAATAACTATCGTCATGTCTGCCCGAAAGAAAAAATATACCCTCAGTGCTGAGGAGCTGAGTTATAAACTTAAACTAAAGCACTTGGAAGTAGCAGAGCGGATTCGCACAGCCTATCCTCATGTTGGGAAGCTGCTCAAAGATAAAGGTCTGCAGATTGAAAAAATTAGACAGCACTCGGCTAAGCTTCTTGGTGCCGGTGCAATAACCGGAGCTCTTCTTCTTGCTCCCGGAGAACTGAAACTTTTACCTTCTCCGCAGGAAATTATAGAGAAGTTGAATATTAAGAACGAAAATACTGATGCTGAAAAATTGCGAAAACTATTAGCCGATACTTTAAACGCCACATTACCCAAAAGACCGAGACCTTTAATGCGGGACGAGGAGAAGTTCCTCGAGGGAGTATTTACGAACACAATAGGAATACCCGTAAGAGCATCTCTGGAAGGGGAACATTTAAATACTACCTACGGTTTAATTGGTGCGGAACAGCATTTAAGACGGTTTCCAGGAGATAATCTGGCTCTGCACGGAGAGGGGCAAATCAGAATTGCAGGAATAGCACCGGGACTTTCCGCCTGGGGTTATTTCGCTTTATCGAAAGAGGCTATGACAACTTCTCTCGAACAGACGGAGAAATGGTATGCTGTTGTCCAAACTTTATATCTACCGGATTGGAATAAAAGGCAACCGTATCTTCGAGATTGGTACAAATACAGAAAGGTTTTTATAATAAATACTCAGAATGGTAATGCAGTAATTGCAGCTGTTGCCGATTCCGGACCGGCAGCTTGGACGGGTAAACATTTTGGAGGGAGTCCGGAAGTGATGGAATTTCTTGGAGGTACTAAATATAAAAAGGGTCCGGTAATCGTTTTTTTTGTCGACGATCCTGAAAATAAGATTCCGTTAGGACCCATAAAATATTAATTATATGAGCAAAATTTTCTACAATCTGAAAGAGTGCTATAAAATTTTGTAAATATATGAGCAAAATTTTTTACGATCATTTAATAATCTTGGAGGAGATCGAGGTTCATATTGGTAATATTGCCAAAACTTTTGAAGAAAAAGAAGAAATTTGGAAACTGATAGATGAATTAATTCATTACAGAGTCTTTAATTTGATATTAGACCATTTACCTCGTGATCATAATGAAGAATTTATTGAAAAGTTTCACAAAGCTCCATATGACGGGCGACTACTGACGTTTATTAATGAAAGAACACAGCAGGATATGGAAAAAGTAATACGACAGGAAATCAAACTTTTAGAAAATGAGATTCTTGAGGAAATAAAGGGCTATAAAAATGAATAATAAATATGGCGGATTGATATGGACAGATCATGTACTTTCCAGAATGCAAGAGAGAGATATAAAACAGAGCGATGTGTTAGCGGCATGGAGGAATCCGGACAGCTCTCGTTACAATAGGTCGAAAAGAAACTGGACATATATAAGAGATTTTGGAAAACAGAAAATTGGAATAATCGCAAAAAAAAATGAAAATAATGAATGGATCATGCTTTCTGTTTGGTTAAAAGAATAATTTCTTTAAAAAACTAGTTATTAGACAGGTAGTCATGGTATACTTGTCGTATTCATTTACACCTGTTTCTTCTGGTCGGATAAAAAGATGCCGCACAAGGAATAATCTTTTGTCAGTATCAAGCGAAGCAGTAGAGTGAAAACGAAAGGTGGTGATATAAATGTCAAAAAGATTATTCGTCGGAGGCTTACCTTATAGCTTTACTAATACCCAATTAGAGGAAATGTTTGCGCAATATGGAAAAATAGTATCCTGCACGGTTATTACCGATAGATATAGTGGTCAAAGCAAAGGATTCGGATTTGTCGAATTGGAAGATGATGCAGAAGCCGATAAAGCTATAGAAACGCTTAATGGAACCGATGTCGGTGGTCGAAAAATAATGGTCAATGTAGCCCGTCCAATGGAAGAAAGAAGACCGCGAGAAGATCGTGGGGGCTCATACGATAATAGAAGAAGTTTTCAAAGAAACGACAGAGGTGATCGAAGAGGGAGAAGGTAAAATTCAGCTTGCTTCTGATTAGATTATTCCCGTTTGTTAAAACGATTGGGATTACTGTGATGTTGGGATGGGGTGTAAAATAATGATAATTTTAGGGAGTCGTCTGGATCGAAGATCATTTGAAATAAATTAAATATTATTGGGAGGTCGTCTAATGGTAGGACAACGGGCTCTGAACCTGTTAATTTTGGTTCGAATCCAAGCCTCCCAGCCAATCAGCACACTCACTGCAGATAGATTTAGGATGATTTAACCCCTAAGCGAATACGGAAGGTAAAATACATTAATATTTCACTTTTTCCTAAAGTGTTTTTAATTTCCTGTCGAAATGCGGGTAGTCCAATTTTTTCTTCACTTATTCCCCTCTTAAACAAAATCTGAATATTGCTTTGGTTGAGAGCTAAACCGATTACTCGGTCACTATTTCCTTTTTCAATTCCATGAACTGCAAATTCTTTAGTAAATTTGAAAAGGCCACTCTTTTGAATTTGAAACAAGTGTTCGTTTTTAGACCACCTGTAAGCTGCATTGTCACCGCCTATTTCTTTTAGAATCTCCTTAGCGTGGTTCTCAAAAGATACGTCAACGTTTTCGGCTTCAAGATTAATTGTCGGTGGCCAATCATAATCAATGGCCGCAAATACCCCTCCAGGACGCAGGATTCGGACAATCTCTTTTAAGGTAGCAGTGGGCTCCATCCAATGGAAAGCTTCAACGACAGTTACAATATCAGCGCAACTATCCGGTAGACCTGTGGAAACGGACAGTCCTTTTTGATAACGAATATTTGAACCATCAGAATGTGACATTGCCTGAAAATGCATGTCGTCGTTGGGTTCAACACCAATAACCTCATAAGCTTTCTTTTCCCAAACGCGTGTAGAAAGTCCTGTGCCGCACCCTAGATCGACAACTTTTCGCGGTTTGGTAACACCAACCAATTGTGTAAGAATATCCACAATTACATTAGGGATGGAAGGACGGGAGGAGTCATACTCTTTTGCAAAACCCGAAAAACGGTCGATATTCGCGTTAAAGTATGGATCTTTTGGTGAATTATTAACTTTCATCGTCATTGCGGTTACTAACCAGAATACTACATGTTCCGATGTATTACATCCAGATTCGAGTTTACTTCATTCAACTTTAGGGTAATACACTTCTTCCTAAGCGGTTATGAGACTATAAGGTTTTAGGCGACACTTGATAAAGTGCACAGTCCCCGCCTTATATAAATTCCGACACTAATTTTTTAACTTTTTCCGAAAAGTTTTGTATCATTTCAGGTTTTCTATCAATAGCCCACCTCAGTTTATCAATAGTCCTCAGTAATCTTAAAACCGTAATTTCAGGTTTTAGACGAGATAATTCTTCCCAGGACATTCCGTATCCGGAAAGAAAATTATTAAACAAGGGATCGCTTTCCTTAAGGCTATCTTCAAAGATACCCATGATCTCAAAGTGAGGAACAATAGTTATTTCTGCCGAGCCCCAATCTATTAAAGAAACCTTAGTCTTCTCGACAATCATGTTAGCGAGCGATAAGTCACCGTGAGTCAGACCAAAATTAAACTGTTCATTTAGTAAACCTGAGAAATTGTTTTTTAACTTAATGGAATCAGAGTTATTTATTACACCTAAATCCAACAATTTGTCTTTCCGGTTTAACGAATCTATATTGTATTTAAGATATCTATCCCAGGAATCACTAAAGTTACCCTCTTTGTTAAGATTTTCTCCAAACCCATTAGCTTTTATTGAGTGTATCTTTTTTGCATAAGACCCCAGCTCATGCCATATGTGTGACTTATTCTTAGTAATTTCCCCTCTATTTGATCCTGGAATAAAACTGAGTAAGAATCCACCCGTCGGGTGATATATATTGACACACCTCAGGTTACTCTTGTAAGATTTTCTTAGTAGTTTCTAAAAAATGTCAGGTAAAAGGAAAGTGGTTTTTGCTGAGGGCGAAGTCTATCACGTTTTCAATCGTGCAACCGCTAATGAACAGATATTTGTTAAAAAGAAAGACCTTGAAAGAGCACTAGATCTTTTTTCTTTTTACAGATTTAAACAAAGTTTAAGATTTTCTTTCTTCAAAAGATTAACTGACCAAGAAAAAGACGAGCATATTAAAAACCTCTCAAACAAAGCTCCTATTGTTGATATTTATGCTTACTCCCTAATGCCCAACCATTTTCATTTACTTTTAAGGGAGAATAGTAGTAAAGGAGTGCAAACATTTCTGTCAAATTTTCAAAATAGCTTTGCGAAATTTTTTAACATCAAAAATAATAGATTTGGAACTTTATTTCAAAGACCTTTTAAAGCAAAGCACATTGACACCGATGGAGAGCTTTTACACGTTTCAAGATATATTCACCTTAATCCCGTAACAGCATATATTATTGAGTATGATGAGTTAAAAGGGAGCAACTTATCTTCACTTCCTAGCTATTTGGATAAGAAAGAAACATTTATAAGCAACGAGTTTTTAATCAAACTTGTCGGTTCAGCCGCAAGATATGAGAGGTTTGTAGCAAATCAGATTGATTATCAAAGAAAACTAGCCAAAATTAGACACCTTTTATTAGATTAAGTAAGGTGTGTGGTATTAGTGCACCCGACGGGTGAAAATGGAAATGGAAATGTGTACGATTTTACTGCTTCTTTTACCACTGCTCCTGTCAATTTTGGTTCAGTAAATCGGGTTAAATACATAATTTATCTTATGTAACAAAATTTTCGAAAAAACAATCTTTTTTAATCTTTAATCTTATAAAGAAGTACTACTAGGGCATTAATTCATTCTACTACATTAAAAAATTGACTAACAGCATTTCTTGCCATGCGGTTTATTTTGATTTTCTTTATCAAATTCTTTTTTGCCAATGTTATACAAGAATTTCCCAGTGAATGACTTCGGAGGTTTTTCCCCGAAAGCATCTTTTTTCGTCTTTTCAGTTTTTGAGCAACTACCACAACAATTAGACATGCTAGTTACCTTCCTTTTCTGAATTTTTCTCTCTCTTCCTTTGGTACCCAATAATCAGGATGTGCATCAAATAATTCCTTGTCTTTATCCGTATCAAAATAATAAATCTTACCTAGAAACTCAGAAGTAAACTTCATCTGAGATTTGGGCTTAATCATCCCACAAACAACATCCTTTACAAGTTTATCCATTATTTCTTCAAAAGAAAGTTATAGGCTTTTGCAAAGATGTAGCCTATAAGCCACCCTCCGGCAGTTGATGTAACAAACCCCAAGACAAAGGAACCGGGAGTAACACTAAACCCGGAAATTTTACTTAGATTAAGACCATGAAACCAGCTTTGAGCAATACTCATCGCCAAACCAGGAAATAATATCACTGAAAAAGCACAAACCAGATATATGACTCCGACAGTTACCCCCGTAGCTTTTGCCGTAGTATCAACATCATGTTTCATATTTCTCACCTCCCGTCGCCTCGCCGCAGTCCCGCTCAGCGGGACGTAGGCGGGTCACAAATTCCAACTAAATTTTCTCTCCTTAATCCCATCAACATCTTTAATTACAAGTTCGATGGATGAAGGTTGGGGTGAAACAGGACGGAATGTTAATACTCCTTCTCTGTGATGACCTCCCGGAGGAGCTCCATCCCAAGATAAAGGTTCATACTGATTTCTTTTGTTGTCGAAAAGTAGGGTAGACTTCGTGAGATCTTGGTCGAGTTCAACGCTATGAGTATTCAGAACTATCTTGAATTGCCGCAAATCTGAAGTGTCGGAAATCTCAATAGGTGTTACTTCAACTTCCACCGCACCTTCAGAATTTGTCTGAGGAGCCAAAGAAGTCTGTACTTCCTGTTGTTCACTCTCAAGTCGAGGAGTTTCTTTCTGTTTAAAGACCAACGAACCAAATAACATTGCTCCCAAGATAATTCCAACAACAATTATTATTTTTGTATTCATATATGTTTTGTCGCCCTAACGACTTTATTTGTCATATAGGCAATTCCTGCAAAATTAAAAGCCAAGCCCACCCAAAAAAGTTGTACTTGGTATTGCGAAATTACAGTAATAATTCCGGCAGCACCTAAAATCGGTAATACATTTACTAAGTAATGGGCACAGCAAGAAATCATAGCAACCGTTGATGTTGTACCCGATGCTGCTACAACCCCAGGAGTTACATTTTTAACAATCAATTTCAGATAACTATAAAGTCCGACTTGAATCCCAAATCCGACAGCCAACGTAACTACAAAGTACCAAAATTGACGGAATTGCGCTTCAGCAAAAGTCCAGCCGGATACAAGAGAAACAACCGTGAAATACACGATTAAAAGGACTGTTGTTGCTAGAACTCCATTTAATAAAGCTTTGATCATAGTCTTTTATACAGAAACCAAATCTTTCTCCGCTCTGTTTAATAAAACTGCATTAGTAGCAACAATAATCGACGAAATACTCATTAAAAGAGCTGATATCTCTGGTCGGAGGGAAATTCCAAACTTCGGATAAAGCACGCCTGCGGCAACTGGTATTGCTAAAAGGTTATATATCGAAGCCCAGAAAAGATTCTGTTTCATCTTAGTAACTGTTGCTTTACTCAATCGAATCGCTCTTAAAACATCTGCAGGGTCTGACTTCATCAAAACAACCTTTGCTGTTTCTATTGCAACATCTGTTCCTGCACCAATTGCAATCCCAATGTCAGCTTGTGCTAGGGCAGGTGCGTCATTTACGCCATCACCAACCATGGCGGTAAATTTGCCTTCCTGCTGTAGTTTCTTGACGTAGGAGGCTTTATCTTCCGGCAGAACTTCAGAAAAGATTCGATCGATATTGAGCTCTTGGCCGATAGCTTCCGCTGTTTTCTTATTATCACCGGTAATCATGGCCACTTCTAATCCCAATTCTTTCATGCGAGTGATAGCCTGCTTGGCATTCTCCTTCACCGGATCAGAGGCAGCAGCGACTCCAGCAATTTTGTTATCAACTGCCAAAATCATGATGGTCTTTCCTTCCGAAAGAAGTCGATCAATGTCTTTTTGTAGGGGCGAGGTTTCAACCTTCCAGTCGTTCATGAGTTTTACAGTGCCGACGAGTAAATGTTTACCGTCAACCATCGCTTCAACTCCGTGACCTGCTAGGTTCTTAAACCCTTCGACCTCGCTCAGGGCAAGCCTTTCTTTTTCTGCTTTTTCTAATACTGCTCTACTTAAAGGATGAGAAGATTTTGCTTCCACAGACGCACCAAGTTGAATAATTTGGTTGGTAGTAAATCCTTTGGAGGCAACCACATCGGTAATTTTGGGCTTGCCTTCAGTGAGGGTTCCGGTTTTATCCAGAACAACCGATTGTATTTTTGAAACTTGCTCGAGTGTCGGCGCATCTTTAATCAGAATATTATGTTTGGCACCCAGTCCTGTCCCTACTGCCACCGCAGTCGGAGTAGCAAGTCCGAGAGCATCAGGACAAGCGATGACGACTGTAGAAATAGCAAAGGTAAGTGCGAAAAGAAGGGGTTGGCCTAAAATGAAGAACCAAACAGCAAAAGTGAGTAATCCTCCGCCAACCGCCACTATAACCAAATATCTGGCAAAACGATCAGCAATCTTTTGCCCTGGAGCTTTTGAGTTCTGGGCAGTTTCAACCATTTTAACTATTTGTGCAAGTGCAGTATCTTCACCGATTTTGGTGGCTTTAAATTGGACCGATCCTGAAGTATTGATTGAACCGCCAATTACCTTGTCGCCAATTGCTTTAGCAACTGGTAATGATTCTCCGGTAACTAATGACTCATCAATAGCGGTTTCACCTTCAACTATCTCGCCATCAACGGGGACCTTATCACCAGGTTTTAAGACGATAACGTCACCTAATTTCACTTCCGCTGTAGGGATCAATTCCTCTTTCCCATTTCTCATAACTCTGGCTTGAGGAGGAACGAGATCAAAAAGTGCCTGAAGCGCATCAGTGGTTCCACGCCTGCTTTTCATTTCCATCCAATGACCAAAGAGAACAAAAGTAGTAAGCATAGCAGCAGCTTCATAGAATGACTCTTCACTGCCTAGGAGCGTTAAGACGACACTGAATACGTAGGCCGCAGTAATACCTACGGCAATGAGCACTGCCATATTCAGTGTTTTTGCTTGTAATGCTTTATAAGTTGAGTAAAGAAATATCCACCCAGAATAAAAATAAACAGGAGTCGCGAGTAAAAACATGATCCAGCTGGCAGAAATCGGCTCGGGAAGCTTTAACCTTAAGATATTTGTTCCTAGGGGTGAATAAGCAATAATCGGTAGAGTGAGGATGAGGGCGACGAAAAACTTATTACGAATATCTTCTTCCATAAGCTTAGCCATTTCTCGTCCTGCTAAACCTCCATGTTCCATACCCATGGCCATAGTCATACTCATCTTGAATTTTTCCTAAAAAGACCAGCCTTCGCCAAGGCTTCGGCCGGCAGGCATTTGAGAGACAGGTATCATCACATGCTCCCCATGCTTCATTGCACTGTGATCCATTTGCTTTTCTTGCATCTCTTTTACTGGAACAAGGGACATCCCACATTTAGGGCATGTTCCTGGTTTATCCATTCGTACTTCAGGGTGCATAGGGCATGTATATTTGGTTACTTCTTTAAACTGTTTCATTGTTATTTAGCCGATTTATCTCCTAACCATTAAATATTCTCTAAAAATCAACTCATTTTTGGTTTTAGGTTTACTAACATTTTCTTTAATTATCGAAAACTGTTCTGCAAACAAATTTTTGATAGTTCTTTCGTCAAAAATGTAAATTTTGACTTTTCCTGAAATGTCATCCCAAAAATAACTTTTTTTATATCCTCGGGGTTTAGCAAATACTCTTAAAAGTAATTTTCCCGCTTCTTTTGTGTGTTTTGCAATTTCTCTGATATATTTGTCCCACTCATTCTTATCTATTCCATGAAGGACTGCCCATTCTAAGACAAAATTAAATTTTTGGTTACGCAAGAATGTTAAATCAGTGACATCACCCGTAACAAATTCAACCTTATCTTGCAGATTTTCTTTATCTGCATTTTTTCTTGCATAGTTTATTGCAGTTGGTGAAATATCAACGCCGACAACTTTTTTAAATCTACCCTTCTTAGCTAAATAAATACTTTTCATCCCGGTTCCGCAACCCAAATCCAAGGCTGCTTTCCCTTTAATCTGCCTTGTATCAACAAGTTCTTTAAACCAGTCTGCTTGAGTATTCTGCCAGGGAATTTCATCAAGTGGCACGTTTTTGTAGAATTTATCCCAGGTTTTGCTATTCATTTTTCTGTTTCCTTACCTTTGCATACTGTTAATATTACTACATCTTGTAGTAGTCTTTACAAAATTATTCGGTTTTGCTTTCTTTTGAAAACTTCTAAAAGCTCTTGTACCGCATTTTCCTTTTTGCTGCTAAACTGTTCAACCAAATTGGACTTAAGATACTTATCCAGAATTAACACATCAAGACTTTTAAGAGAATTTTGTATAGCCATACTTTGATCAAGCAAACAAGTACAACCTCTGCCTTCTCTAATCATTTTGGCAAGCGCATCTAAATGTCCCTTCATTATATTAATTCGAATATTCGCAGCATGCGAATATGTAGAATCAAGCTTGCTTATACGCCTTCTTGCCCCTTTTTTGATATCGGTATTATTCATTTAAGATTACCAGATCCCCTAGGGGGGGTACAAACTAATATTAATTTACCGCAATGAGAATGAAGATTTTGTGAAGGCAGCGTAATAAATTCTGCCGAATTATTACTACTAACAGTTATTTACTTCCATAAGGTAAGTAAATAATTATCAGTAACACACAAAAAGTTTTTAACTTTCATTAACTTAAAAGGTTTCATGGCCTTTTTATATTCGCTCAACGTTCTGATAATAGTGATTGGACTTACCTTATTATGGATGTTTGACACTTCTCCACATAGGAATATGAAACCATCTGGTTTTATCACCCTTTTAATTTCAGCCAGTGTCTTCCTAAATAAACTCTCATTTACAATATGTTGTAATACTGTTACCTCAAGCACGACATCGAAATAATTATCTGAAAATCCAGTATTATGAGCACATTTAGAAAAAAAGGTAACATTATTAGATTTTATTACCCTTTGTGCTCTTGATAGCATTGCCGGCGAAATATCTATTGCATATAATTGTGCCGACCTTTTAGCCAAGTCAAGAGTGATCCTTCCAATTCCACAACCTATCTCAAGAATTCTCTTACCAGCCAATTTGGGGAGAAAAGAAAATATCTCGTTTTTAAGGCTTTCGGTAGCCTTTCTGCATTCGTCTTCACTCCACCTTATGGACATCACACTTAACAAACCAGGCCTTTTAGCTCTTTTTTCCCACTCACCCGCATTGAGATAGTTGTTCTTGGGCATAACAACCGATCTATTTTCAACCATAATATAAATTATAAGCTAAGGAAAAAATCAACGCTGAGTCTTGATTACGCCTGCCTGCGCAGGCAGGCTCGAACAATGGGTATTGTAACCTCTTTAATAATCTCTTAGGTACAAATTAAACTATTTTAGGTATAAACTGATCTTATGGATAAAGCTACTATTTCCAAAAATGGAATTGCTGTCCGCTTAACTGAGGAAAGGATGAAACATATCCTTTTAATGCACCCAAATTTAGTAGATAAGCAAGACGAAATCCTCAGGGCAGTTAAAAATCCAGACTGTATTTTGAAAGGTAAAGCTGGCGAATTGTTAGCAGTATTGGGATCTTCAAAAAAGACCTATCTTGTGGTAGTATATAAAGAATTCGTTAAGGATGGTTTTATTATCACGGCCTTTGAGACAACAGATACAACATGGTTATTTAAAAAGGAAATAATATGGAACAAACTTTCGTAACTAACGTTTTACCAAAATTAGGATTAAAGCACCTTTTTGGTATGAGGAAAACACCTTTGTGGCTCTCATACGATGGCGAAGGAGATGCTCTTCATGTAGTTTTCGAAGAAGCTAAAAGGAAAGACAAATCCGTACTTAATAAAGACGATATTATAGTTACCAAAAGGGGTAAAAAAATCATCAATATGACTATTCTTAACGCCAAACGCTTTATGCGTTAAAAAGGGCTAAACTCCGCAGCCGCCACCGCCACCTTGTGCTTTGGGAAGTAACCCTTCGGCTTGAAGCTCTTTATTGATAGCAGCATAACCCTGACCACTGGAATAATTCACGCCTAACATTTCTTTTGGATTTACATCTTTCCAAGCAATACCTTTCTGTGCCTTAAAGTACGTAGCCAGTTCAGCATAATTTTGCGGGAACCAGTATGAATTAAGAACCAGTGCTTTTTTGTAAATTTCATCTTTCGACATGCCTTGGGAAATTGCCAGTTCGATAAATCCAAGCATTGCGGCTCCGTGGTTACAATCCGGGAAACCGGTATGGTTTCCGCAACAAGGCCGGTAAATACTTTCCGCAATTTCTTTAACCAAATTTTCTTCTTGAGGGGTTAAACTAATAATAGATAAACTATTAAAAAGTTTCCCGCCTTCGGTTTTACCCAAAGTCCAGCCAGCCGTAGATGCAAAGTTGTCAATTTCATCTTTATACTGCGTTCCCATCGGACCTTCGGACAAAACCTTAGCTTTATTTGAAATTCCAAGTGGCCATAAAAGATTTAATATAAGCTGTGCGTTATCCGCGTTTAATACAATTTCATCACCGGAAGAACTCTCAAGTAATTTTTTCTGTGATTCTGTCAAAGGAGAACGTTCTTCATACAGTTTTATAAACTTATCCTTATCTATTGCTCCCATTTGGACCATTTTGGTAATTGCGTCATTAAATCTTATTCCGAGTTTATAATTAGAAGGTAATATTTCCTTTTGAATTTCTGAAGTTGTTCCTGAAGTTTGTGTATTTCCCGCAGTAGCCACTTTTGTACCCGCCTGCGCAGGCAGGCCTGCAACTTTAATTCCAACCGTACTCTCCAGATTTTTTATTCTTTGCCACATACTTCCTAAAGCTAGCGCAAATCCTATTGAAGTAACAAGAAGTATAGGAACCAATCTTTCCAGAAGATTACTTTCCTTTCGACCCACTTTTTTAATTAGACTTCTCGCAATCGGCGGTTTTTCTTTTTTTGCAACAACCATACATTTCAGACTATCAGACAAATCATTAAGATTTTATGAATGAATAAGTATTCCTTATGAATTCACAAGCTTGCTTATGAATGTTAGTTTCGACAATTTCTTTTCTTTAAAGGCATTTGTCAACGAAGGAATAAAAGCCGGTGTATATTTCTTATATTCCAAATATTCATCTTTAAATCTAACTTCCATTTCCTTTTCTTCAAGTTTTGACAACCGGTAGTATCGCCATAAAAGAAATGGTGCCATAAAAACGGTAATAATCGTTGGCCATTGAAGCAAGAATCCAATGATTATTAAAGAAAAACCTACATACTGCGGATGGCGAATGTATTTATAAAGACCGCTTACTGCCAACGAGTTTGCCTTGCGGGCTTTGTAGAGTACTTTCCATGCCAGTGCAATCATACTAAACCCAAGAATTATGAGAAGGTAACTTACAAGATGAAAGATGCTTAAATGCGGATTTCCCTGGAAGTTTAACAAAGAACCAATAAGATGTCCCGAGTCGTGAGAAAAACCCAAATTTGCTTTAACTCCAAAAACCGACATCAATAAATAAATGGTCAGGGGAAATCCGTACATTTCAGTGAAAAGTGCGACAATGAAAGCCCCGAAAGTTCTATAGGTCGTCCAATCAGCCTTTGTCCGTGGTTTAAAAACACTCTTTATGAAATAAAGAGTAAGTATAATGCTGACGCCGACCAGCCACCACTTGCCATAACCATATTCCATGTCTACAGTCTATCCAAAAGAGCATTAAGAAATTATGAAGAAGATTACTTAAAGTTCACTTGTTGGAGCATGTCTTCCGGCCTAGCAAGCTGTAAACTTAATTTATTAATTCTTTCTGTTAACCTCTTTTCTGTCTCATTAAAACGTTATTACACATGACTAGAACAGGAAATCGTTGCATGTTAATATGAATTGAATGAAGATAGTAAAGTTGGTTGCGGTATGTTTTCTATTGCTAATATTTCTGTTACTAGTAAGAAAGTATTACTGGAGGAATGTGGGAGAAACATCGGTATGGCCGATACAAAAAGGGAGATTGGAATTAAAATTTAAAGATGACACAAATTTGAAGGCCGTAAGATGGCAGTTTGCATTATTAGGAATAGTATTATCGGAAGAAACATTAAAAACAAAGTATTTAGTATTATCTACCCCAAAGAGAGGACTCTCTGCACAATATATAGATAATATAGAACAGGATCCTTGGGTGATGGAGGTGGGTGACTATACTGTCTATTTAAACGATCAACGACAAAAGACGGGAGAGTATCCGCTGAGGACACTGGAAGATCAAGATTACTTATATGTGAAATTAAATAAGTTGCTTAGCAGGGACGAATCTAAGAAATGGTTAGAGAAATATCCTGAATTAGTAGATGAAGGACTAAAACAAATCCATAATCGCGGTATAGAAACACCAATGGTAGATACAGTTACTGGAGAGGTGGTAAGTGGAGGAAATTCTAACGGATGGAATTATTCTTTGACACAAACTGTAAACATTTTGCCAGGATGGGAAAGAGAATATGCGGCAGTATTGAAACGACTGAGAGGAGTAGAAAGGGTCGAATTCATCCCCATGCCTCTGCCTTGACCTAGTACAAAAAGCCTTTGCCTCAAAAGGTCTGCCTTGTGAGGCAAATTAAAGTTTGTTAACTTCAGCAATCAGCTCTTTATTTCTCACTGCCATTTGAACATCATCTTTGATAAACCTTACAACCCCCTCTTTGTCGATTAGAACGTAGGTATGTCCCGGAAATTGGCCTCTGTGCATTGACGATTCCAAATTTAAAACTCCGTACGCTTTTGAAACTGCTCTATCAGGGTCAAAAAGAACCGTTGCGGGTGATAGTTCTGGCATCTTGGTTACCGCGTCTTTCCATTGATTTTTGGGGTCGGCAGTTATATTTAGGACAACAGCTTTTCCTAATAGATCTTTATCTTTCCCGAAAGCAGCAATCTGATTCCAACAGGCCGGATAACACATCAGACCCTCATTAAAGAATAAAAGCACATTTTGTCCCCTTAAATCGCTTAATTTATAAGTTTTACCATCATAGCTATCCAGACTAAAATCAGGTGCGAGCTTGCCCAATAAATTATTGAAAATTGTTGAATCAGTGGCCGCGGGTTTATGGTGATCATCTACTGCCCCTGAATTTTGAGATAAAACCTGAGAATTATTATTCTGGCTCGACCCAACTTTCGGTGTATTTATCGCCATACCTATAACTACTGCCGTAAGTATCATTCCGAGCACAACTATGAAGGTTTTTTGATTTGAACTCATATTTATCACCACCCCCAAGTGAAGTAGCACTTTGTGCACTTCACGGGGCCACGTTAGATGGTAAAGCCTATCTAACTGTGGCTTCTATCCAACTGGGACTTTTTCCATTCCCTAATAGCTAAAATTATTATTAATACAAAGATAGATACAAAGATGATTCCCCAAATAGGCTCAGGGATAAATTTGGTAACAACCTCAACAGATTTTATAAGCTTCGTAATGTAAATATTTACCATAAGCTGGTAATCCGAGTGGGATTCAATCTTGCCTGCTTTTGCTAAAATAACAATTATCAGACCCAAAACTAAAAACATTACTCCAGAAAATAAATTTGCGAAAGTCAGAATAATCCCTTTCCCGAATAATTGGTAACTTATGGTCCTTCTGAAAGCAAAGAATTTTTTCGTAAAGTCTTTTTTATCAAGGAGTGCTGCAATAAAGAAAAGCGGAAGAACCATTCCTAAAACATAAGCGAGAGTAAATATTCCTCCTAAGACAAATGAACCGGGTAGGGCTGAAAGAGCAAGAACTCCGGCCAAGACTGGTGCACAGCAAGTTGTAGCTATTGCCGAAAACACTCCCAAAACGAAAATTGATATTAAACCTTTACCTTTCATTTCTGGGTGAACAGGAGAATTAAAAGAAAAGCTTTTTCCTAAGATCAAGCTTAAACCGAGTAGAAGTAAAAAGAAGCCTCCAATCAAAAATATTGTATTGTGATATTCTCGAAAGATTTGACTTAAAAAACTTACTCCCAAACCAATTGGCAGAAAGATACTTAGAAGTCCTAAGAAATAAACAAATGTCATTAAAAATATTTTGGCCTTTTGCTTAAAAATTGAAGCAAAGTAAGTAGGTAAAAGAACGGTTATACAGCACGGTGCAAAAAGTGCAGCAACTCCTGCGAAAAACGAAGCTATAAATGACGCGCTAAAAAGTAAGTCCATACTTTACCGATACTACTAAAACAATCATTAAGATTTTGTGAAGAAGAATGTAGGTTACTGGACTATTTGACAAAATATATCCTATAAGTGATAATACAGATAATACTTGATACGGTTTACAGTGCTCACCGCGAATGAGTTTCTGTTATAAACGCTCGCGCGATATTCCGAACTAAAGGAAATAACCCAGAATGACGATTAATCCCGTACCAAGTACTATCTGTACTATCCTTCTTCTCTTAATCCATTACTTTTTAATTTAACGTCAAACGTAATGTCATATTCGGGATTATCCTCTCTCAATTTTGCGATTATTTTCATAACATCAATAAAAGAGTGGGATTCATCCGCTTTCTTTGAAGAAGTTATACTCCCAATTTCTGAGTTTTGTTCGCCCTCAATGCGACCTAAGGCTTTTTTACCCTCAAGAGTAAGTTGAAGTTTCTCTAATTTCTTTCTTCCAGAACTAAAACTGTAAACTGGGGTTAGAAGGTTGTGATATTTTAAATGATATAGCATATTAGATAACCACGCTTTATTCGCCTCAACATCTTCGGGGTTGGGTCTATCCCATGCGATAAAAGCATCTTCGATAGAGATGGTGTCTTTATCAGGAGCATTAGAGAAAAGTCTTTTGACGTTTGCAATTGATGCGTCTTTGCTTTTAATTTTTCTTTCTGACATGTTAAGCTAATATACACTATCGTTTCATATAAAGTCAAATATCTATATGAAAGAATAGAGAAAGGAGGTGAAAGGAGGAAAATAGTGTTATAATCGTCTCAATGGGAGTACAGTAAAATGTCCACATTTACGGTAGTTGTAGTTTGGTTATTAACAAACGTGTTAACTTACATCGGGGGTATTTTTACTGCCTTTGGTAAAGGTTGGGTTGATGATAAATTTAAAAAGATAGCCGAGGACAGGGCCGATTTGAGAAGCTCAAAAAAGCTAATATCGAGAATAATCGCCGAGGGGGTAACTCATGGATTCAAATTCAAACCTAGCGAATCTGTCACACTTAATGGTTTTAACGTAGCTATGCAGGTCGAGACAATGGGGCAAAAAGAGCTTGCATTTAAATTCCGTTCTTTTTTAAACCTCTGGGGACTATTACCAGCCATGAAAATTTATGATACCTTAGAAGACCACAAAGAACACACTAAGGACGTCAGAAAACTGGATAACCTGGCAAATGAGATAGTAGAAATGCTACAAAAGATTTGAGATTTTGGGCAGGAGGGCAGGTTACGCTATTTTACCTTTTACCTTGATAGAGGAAAGCTTCCACCTCGAATGTGTATTAGCTTGACACCTCAGAAATTTCTCAAATTTGACCCCATAATTATCTGAGAGTAAGATGTAACTACATTAATGAGAAAAGCTCTTTTCTTTATACCCCCTTTTCTTCTTACAATTTTGCTACTTTTATTTTCAGTTTCAGACTTATATGCAACCACAGTTGACCTTCGTCATCTCACTTTTGGATTTTATCGAGAAGATTGGCCGGTAATTTATAAGGACAAAATCTTATGGTTAGATGAGGGAATTGTAAAAGGTTACAATTTCACAGAACAAAATTGGTTTACCTTGTTTGAAGGAGAGCAACCACTGGCAGATTTATACGGTTTAGTGGGCTTCGATGGAAGATATGTTGCTTATATAAACGCAACTGATGAAAATTCATTTGATGTGAATGCATATGATTTGGAAGAAGGAAAAAATATTGTTATTACAGATAAATCGGGCACGCAGTGGGCAACTGATTACGATCAGAAAACAGTAATTTATATTGATGGAGCCCCGTGTGGAAACTTGATCGCATACAATCTTTCAAATAAAAATTCCATGTTAATAACCGAACATGCATGTTATGCAAAAATCTCTGGCAATAATATAGTTTGGGCCTATGGGAATAGTATTTATGGATATTACCTTAATAGAAACGAACAATTTATGATCACTCCAAACGGAGCTCACCCTGATATTTATGGCAATAACGCAATTTGGTTGAGCAAAGAAGAAGATACTACATTTGTAAATTTGAAAAATTTGAAAACAGGCGAGGAACGAGTATTAAATGAAGCCGAAGATTATGGAATTACTTGGCCAGCAATATCAAAAAGATATGTTGTTTGGGGAAAAACTACTTCTCAACATGTAGCCGGCGTCGAAGGAGTAGATCTAATAACGGGGGAGGTATTTGAAATTCAAGATCAAGGAAATCACCAGAATGGGGTTATCGCACCGCAGATTGAGGGCAACATTGTTGCTTGGATGGCATGGCGCACAGGAAACGGAGACATTTACGCTGCGGAAATAAATAAGTAAAAAGAGATTTTTCTTCAAATTTGACCCCCGAATATTAGTATTTAGCAGATACATACCCGGCGGGTGCTAGGGATTCATTTTGCTATAAGTAGGGCTTCGGCACCGACTTCGACAGCAGCTCATATTCGCTCATTCTTAGTGTTTGTGCTCACCATCCCGCATCATCCAAAAATGCAAAAGCGGACAGGCTAAGAGTACTCCTCCAAGCAAAAGTGTACTAACCGGCACTTTAAAAACAAAAAGAGCCGCCAAGGCAATTGTAATTAGAGATAAACAGATCCCTAGAGTCCTAGCAGAAACTACTAAACTTCCCTCCGGCTTGCTGACGGGTTCATGAGTATGTGTATTCATGCAATAAGTATAGAAAATAACAGATTATGAAATTATGAACAGAAGATTAATATCTAATTAATCCTGAGCTTGTCGAATGGATGAAAATTTGATTAATGCTTTCTGAACGGAAGAAAAAATCTGCTAAAATGTAAATTATGAAAAAGACTTCCCAAATTGCAGTTTTTGAGGGTAAAAAAATCCGCCGCCGTTGGGATGAAAAAAACGAAAAGTGGTATTTTTCAGTGGTCGACATTGTCCTAATACTAACAGATCAGGTTGACTTCCAGCATGCTAGAAAATATTGGAATAAGCTAGCGGAGAGGTTAAGGAAAGAAGGAAGTGAAGCGGTGACAAAATGTCACCGTTTGAAAATGAAGGCAGCTGATGGGAAAATGCGCTTAACCGATGTGGCGGATGTTGAAACTATGCTTAGGATTATTCAATCCATTCCTTCTCCCAATGCTGAGCCGTTTAAATTGTGGTTAGCTCGTGTTGGCTATGAACGGATTGAAGAAGCCGAAGATCCAGAAAAAGCAATTCAACGTGCAATGAATTTTTATCTAAAACGCGGCTATTCTAAAGATTGGGTTAATCAGAGACTAAAAAGTATTGAAATTCGGAAAGAATTAACCGATGAGTGGGAAAACCGTGGAGTAAAAGGAAAAAGTGAATTTGCGGCTCTCACTGATGTAATTACTTTTGCTTGGGCAGGAATAAAAACCGGTGATTACAAAAAATACAAAGGACTAAAAAAGGGAAACCTTCGGGATAATATGACTAATCTTGAACTTGTCTTAAATATGTTGGCCGAGGCCTCAACAACAGAGATTTCCAAGAAAGTTGAGCCGAAATATTTTGATGAGAATAAGAAAGTTGCCAAACAAGGAGGATCAATTGCTGGCTCAGCCAGAAGGCAAATCGAAAAAAGGACAGGTAAAAAGGTAATTTCAAAGTTAAATGCCAAAAATTTAGGACTTTTGGGTGGTGGTAAGTCAGACAAGTAAAAACAATGTCTGTAGAAGATGAAAATTTAATGAAGAGGAAGATAGGCAGTTATGGTTGTTCCTTTTCCTACATCACTTTTGACATCAATAGTACCTTTGTGGGCAGAAATTAGTGCTTGAGAAATTGCTAATCCCAAACCCGCTCCGTGCACCTTTCCACTACGGGATCCTCGGTAGAAACGCTCAAAAATGTGTGGTAGATCATTTTTTGAAATTCCAACACCGGTATCTTTAACTCGGAATCTCGCGTGACTGTTTTTCTTGGTAAGAGAAATGTTAACTGAACCGCTCGTTGGGGTGTATTTAATCGCGTTGTCGGTAATGTTAAGTAATGCCCTAAAAAGTTTGTCCTCAGAACCTAAAACTACTATATCCTGGGAAATATTTCCGGAAACATTGACCTTTTTTGCTTTGCCAAGTTTTGTAGCAATCTCTACTATTTCGGAAACAACTTCGGAAAGTTTTACTTTGTCCTTATTCACTTTTTCACTTTCTGCTTCCGACCATGCCAGATCAAGAATGTTTTTTAAAGTACTCGCAATCCTGTTATTATCAGAAAGTGCTTCAATGAGAACGCTCTTTAATTCTTTTGCTGATCTATCCTTGGAAAGTGCCACCTCAATACCACTTCGTTGAGTAGATAAAGGGGTTTTGAGTTCGTGTGCAACATCACCGATAAATTGTCTTTCCCTTTTAAAAGCCTGCAATAACCTATCTAGAAGTTGATTAAAGGCGCTCGCTAGTTCACCAATCTCATCTTCACTTTCAATATCAATAACTTTTTCACTAAGGTTTTTGCTTGTTATTGTCTTTATTTTTGAAGAAAGTTTGGATAATCCGTCGGTCATTTTGCGAACAATAAAAAAACCCTCAAGAGCCAGAAATATCAGAAGGGCGAAAAAAATAATATTGCGATAGGGCAAAGAGTAAATATGAACTGCAAAGTAGAAAAAAGCGGTAACGGTAATAAGTGAGGTTATATACCAAAAAAAGAGTTTGCCTCGGAGGTTTTTAAAAGGTTTCATAAATTAATCTGGCTCCTCACTAACCTTGTATCCTACACCATGTATTGTATGAATTAGTTTTACATATGAGTCCTTGTCAACTTTACGCCGCAATGATGCGACAAAAACATCAACAATATTACTCATTCCCTCAAAATTGTAATCCCAGACGTGTTCGATAACCATTGTCCTTGTTACAACCTCGTCTTTGTGTCTTAAAAGAAGTTCCAAGACTGCGAATTCTTTTGGAGTTAATTTTATAAGCTTTCCGGATCGCATTACTTTATGTTTTATCGGATCCAGTTCCAAATCAGAAATTGCTAATGTTGGGGAAGCCTCTTGCTTACTTCTTCTGATTAAAGCATGAATTCGGGAGCGAAGTTCCAAAAACGAAAAGGGCTTAGTCATATAATCATCGGCGCCACTATCCAGTCCTTTTATCTTATCTTCTACCTCCGATTTCGCCGTAAGCATCAAAACCGGAATCTTTATATTTTTGGCTCTCAGTTCCTTGCAGATAGTTAGTCCATCTACTTTAGGGAGCATAATGTCAAGAACGATAAGGTCATATTCTTCAGATTCTGCCAGGTATTGTCCTTCCTCCCCATCATATGCAGCATCAACCGCAAAGCCCTCCTCAGTTAGACCCTTTTTGATGATGGCAGCAAGCCTACGTTCATCTTCAACAACCAATATTCGCATAGCTCAAACTCCTCACTATAATCCTGAGCAAAGTCGTAGGATTACCCCAATATTATATCAGTAATCGTGAAGAATTTATGAAGATTTAGAGAACCATTGTCATTGGTACTTCCATAAACTGATACAAAAATTCTAGCTAATGAAATTACAAAATAGTAAAATATAGACAGAATGCCAAGGTATTCTCGGACCTCGTCTTCCAAAAGAAAAACATCTAACGTCAAGCAATACTTGGAAAAAACGAAATATTATCCGGTTTCTCCCGCTACTTCTTATGCAGTCATGTACTTAAACAACTATAAAAGAAGGGCTCTTGATTTAGGTTGTGGTGCTTTGAGGGATTCGAAATATTTTTTCAATTGCGGCTTTACAGTTGATGCAATAGACAAACAACCACAAGTTAAAAAGTATACCGAGTTTTTTAAATACCGACCGAAAGGTTTATTTAACATAATTGTTGCTGATTACAATAAATACAACTTTGGTAAAAACAAATATATTTTAATAAATGCTCAAAATACTTTATCTTTTAATAGAGAAGTCGATGTCAGTAAAATAATCGAAAAAATCTACAACGCTCTTAAAAAAGGAGGCTATTTTTCAGGAAATTTATTCGGTCCAAAAGACACATGGGTAAAAGAACGAGATGAGAAAATGAGTTTTTATACATTAAAGAAAGTTAAGAAATTAATATCCAAATTCAAAATACGAAAAATTTGGGAATACGATGAAGACGGCGAAACAGCAAATGGTGAAAAAAAGCATTGGCATATTATAAATTTTGTTGCTCAAAAGTCATCTAAGAACAATCAGATTCGGACAAATAATGCTTTAATTGGCTGAAGATCATGGATGCTTCTTAAATAACTTCAGGAATGTATCTTTATCCATCTGGGATTGTTTTAATATGGAATTTAGCGTTCCTGGAGCGATAGGCTTGTTGCGAATAGCAATAGTGATTTTTCTACCGTCTGAATGAATTAGTCTGGAGTGGGATCCTACTTGACGACTTACGACAAAACCCTGTTTTTGAAAGAACCTTACTAAAAGTCGGTTTAATTTGTGGCAATTTGGGCATTATGTGGCAAGCTTACCTGAGATCTGGCTACAAGTACATTATTATCCTCAATTTGGATTTTTTCGCCTTCTGATACCAAACACTCAAGATGAAACTGAATTAAAGATTGAATTTCTTTTTGCACTTCTTCCAGAGTATCGGCGTCGGTTGCAATACCCAGAGTTGGCACAAACGCGGTATAACAGGTTTTTTTTGTCCCTGTTCTTTTTTCTTTGTTTATGACAACGGTATAATTAGCAATATTCTGCTTCATGGGACGTATTATATCATGATTCATCTTTTTACTTTTTCTGTATTTGTTTCCAGAGCCAAATCCCCAGCAAGACTAAGTCTATCAAAACCACAATACCAAAAAGACTTCCGAAAATTCCGGCTCCACCCATCATCCCTCCATAACCACCAAAACCCATCATAATTATTCACCTCCCCCTATGAGATAGCTCTTTCAAAGCATCTCATGGGGCCACGTTGGATGGCTTTTAGTCTATCCAACTGCGGCTCCCCAAACATTTTGCTTCTCACTAGAACCTTTTCTATAATAGCAATATTCAGTTGTATGGAACAAGGCGAGCTCTGACTACAAGCCTCCTTGGCTTTCGGATCTCCCGAATTTTATTTTGCATCTTAGAGGTGAAATTTGTTATTGATTTTAGGTTATGTTCGGGTATATAAGTATCTTAGTCTAAAGAAAAAATGAAACTTTTACTGAAAGGGATACCAGCAAGTGTTGGAAAAGTTAGCGGTAAGGCTAGAGTTATCTCACTTTCAAAAGAATCTAATAAACTTGAGTTTGGTGAAATTCTTGTCGTTAAGATTACTGACGCACAAATGTTTGTAGATATTATGACTAAAGCAAAGGGTCTAGTAACAGATTTGGGAGGTGTAACTTCTCATCCGGCTATTGTTTCTCGAGAACTAGGTATCCCGTGTGTTGTCGCAACTCAAAAGGCTACAAATATAATAAAGACTGGTATGAAAATAGTTGTCGACGGAGAAAAAGGAGAAGTCTATGAATCAGATTGACCTTTGGATTAAATCATTGGAGCAGGCGTTTGAAAAAACTGGTGAAATTGCACCGTGGCCTGTTCATATAGGCAGCGTTGCTCCATATTTTTCAGATATGGAAGCAAGAAATATTTTTGACAAGCTTAAGAAAATTTCAAAAGAAAAAGACGCCCATAACATTGTCCGGAAACTTTTAATCTCTCCAGGTGTCGCTAAGGCGCTGTTAATGGATTTTATCATTGGAATGAAAGTAGCCAAACCAAAAATCACTAGGGTAGAGAGAATTTGGTTCGTAAATTATATTTTTGATGTACTTTCCGAAATGCAGGCTGGGGATATTTTCTGTTTTGATGGTAAAAACTTAATTCTTTCGGATGTTGAAGCCCAAAATCTAATTAAGGGAAGACCTTGGATATGGGAAGGTAAGGAAAATAGAGAGTTAGTTCAATCTCTATACAAGGTATCGGCAAGTACAAAATCCCTGATATGGAGTCTTTATTTTTATGGATGGGATGATATCGGATACGAAGTTCACGGCCCATATAACGTTCGAGGTCCAAGGGGAAATGTTTTACAACTTGTTATCACCGACTATTTCGACATAAAACCAACTATTCTCTGGAATTCTATGGAAAAATTTCCATACAACTCGGTTCGTCTTTTTAGTCTTTACAAAAAGGGTATTAAATTATCCATCGACATATTTTGCCATTTTTTCAATGAAGGTAATTTGCTGGATTCAACTGAAGGAATTTATATAGAAGCAAATGGGATTCCGTTAAGGATTAAGACGCAAGCTGAATCAATTACAAAGGAGCTTTTAACGAAAGTATCCGAACAGCACGCTTTAATTAATAGAATGACCAAAGAAGAAGTTATAAATAAATATATCGAAAGCCGCTATTATGCTTTTAGAAAATGGAGAGAATACTTTGGTGAAGATTGGTACCCGCCCAAAAAAGTTCTTAGTAGAATCAAAGAATGGGGAATAATCGAGATCCCGGAGGGAAAAGGCCCTTCTTGGAGTGAATTAAAAAAAGCCTTCGATCCGAGAACAAATTATATCCCTGGGGCCTGAGAGCTAAGAGGTATAACCTTTTGCACCCGAGAAGTGAAACCAATTCTGACTTCGTGAGGCAGAATTTACATCTTGGGTCCATTTAGAAATACTCATCGATAAACTAGCGCCGCGTGTTTTTCTAATACGGAACAAGGCGAGCTCTTACAACAAGTCTTCGAGGTTTTCTCGGATCCCCCGGTGGAACACAGGTAATTAAACTGATATATGATCCATCTTTATCCTGATCTAGAATCTGGATATCTTTCGGTAGTACCTCAAATTTTGTTTCAACAATATATTTATAGGTAATATCGTCATAATTAACAGTAATTTCGTCGCCTTTTTCAAGTTTTGGAAGAGTTGAAAATATTGATTTATAATTTGTAGGACTGAAAAAGATCGGAAGTGTTGAGTGGCCAAAAATTACACTATTACCCACCTTACCAGGAAACGCTGTACCCGGATAATGGATAAGCGACTTCGCGAGGTCTTCACCTCCGATTGCAACAGTTGCCCCATCTATGCCAAGTTTCGGAATAGACATTGTATAGTATTTTACTTCTGGAGCAACAAAATCTTCCTTCTTCGCACCCCCTTCAAACCAAGTACTTGCTTTTGTGGTCGCAGCTTTTGAATTAAAGGAGTCTTTTTCAACAATTGGGGAAATAAGTATAGGTGGGGCAGTTAGTTCATAAGAAATTATCGGAAAAAGAACAGAGAAAAGTATTGTCGAACCCGAAAGAAAGTTTATAAACGCAAAAACCCTCCTAAACCTTACACTCATAGAATCAGTTTATTTGGATATGAATTAAGAAGTTATGAAGATCATCTACTTTACGAAAGTAAGTTATACTAAAGGGAAATGGGTTGGACAAGAAAATTTTTTGACCAATGGGAATGGTATCACAAGCCGGTTTCGCCCATGGAGGAAACACTCCTTTTGCCAGAGCATATAAATCAGGCACTATCTTTGATTTCTCGAAGATTGGGTGTGAAGTTTCCTCCTCAGGAAAAAACTTGGAAAGTTATTGATGGTTATTTATATTTTACTGACAAATACTGGAAGCTATTCTTACAGATTGGAATTTTCCTCCTTCCATTCAGATTTTTTCAACAGCTTCCTAAAGCAAAGTATGACTGGTTAAATGAGGTTTTACCTTCTTACCAGAAAAAGATTGACGATCTTAGAAAAATCAATTTAGACAACTATAAGGGCAAAGAGCTTATTGAGCTTCTAAAAGACACAGTAAAAACCGAGGGTAAATTGATGGCAGAATCTGTTTATACAGTTTTGTATGCCATTTTTTCAGAAATTTCTCTCAAAATTGCCTACTGGGTGTTGATTAAAGACAAAAACCCTCTCAACTATCACGAATTATTGATTGGGTATCCAGACAGAGGAATTAAGTCAGATATTAGACTTTGGGAAATTGCACAGATCAAAAATAAGATAGAACAAGATAAGTTATTACACGAGTGGCTAGAAGAATATGGGTATAGGATTCAGGACAAAGATATAAGCTACCCCACGCTAGGAGAAAATATTGAAACAGTTAAAACATTACTTAATATCTACAAGGATTCCCCAAATCCACAGGAGCGGGTGAAAATATCACAGACCCGCAGAGAAGCAAGGGAAAGATATGTTAAAGAGAATTTATTACCTTTTACTGAGTTCATTTTTACCAAAATCAAAGGAAGTGCTCAAGAATATGCCCAGATTAGGAACTCTCGCCCTTATTACTATCAGGGCAACCAAATAATAAGGAAAATTCTTCTCATTTTGGCAGGGAGAATTCCAAAATTTAATGAGCCCAAGGATATTTTCTTTTTATACCTTGATGAACTTGAAATTGCACTTAACGGAGGAGAAGTTAAGAAGTTAAAAGAAGAAATTGTTAAAAGAAAAATACTATATGAGAAAAGGTTATCAGAGGAGCCACAATTAATAAAAAATGAGTAAAACATTGATAGGACGAGCTGCAGGTCAAGGAACTGCTAAAGGAACAGCGAAAATCATTCTTTCAGAAAAAGAATTTTCAAAATTCCAAGCAGGAGATATTTTAGTTACAAAGCAAACCTCCCCCGCATGGACTCCTTTATTTGCAGTTGCAAAAGCAGTTGTAACAGAACTAGGGGGAATATTATCTCATGCAGCTATTGTCGCAAGAGAGTACGGAATACCAGCTGTTGTAGGAGTCAAAAATGCCACAAAAGAAATTGAAGACGGATCAAGACTTGAAGTTTCAGGAAACGAAGGAAAAGTTGAAATAATTTGATTTTTTATTCCTCTTTGCTTTCCTCTTCTAATACTAAATCCATTCCACGTTTCGGACAACTTCCTGGTTTATCCGACTTAACTTCCGGGTGCACCCCAGCACTGCGGTTACTTGCTCCCAAATACTACGTGTTTGCGTCGCAAGGGCGCGAGTGCGGGGTAGTCACGTACCGAGCTTCGCTCTGGTACTGTGACATTGGACATGTATATACCTTTTGTCTTTCTTCCATATTTTCATCACCTCCTCATCTATCTATATAACTTTGAATTCGCTCATCATTCCTGCCTCCATGTGTTCAGGAATGTGGCAGTGAATCACCCAGTCGCCGGGATTATCCATCTGTACGAGAAGTTCGACAGTATCACCGGTTTGGATGAGGGTGGTATCTTTCCATACAAGGTTATTGTTCCTAACGCCATTGGTCAAAAGCACCAAAAACCTTTGCCCATGAATATGGATCGGGTGCTGCATCGGATGCATAGACTTGTCGTCGTTAAAGACCTTAATCTTTACCATATCTCCCTTTTTAAATTGCCAGTTAATATCCATATTTTCCTTGTTGGTTGCTTGGTCAAGAATTTTCCACTTGAGTGTGTCCTTAGTTGATTGAGCGTTCATAATACCCATATCATTTTCCCATTCAATTTTTTTGACGTCCCCCATAGTCATCTGCGTGTTTTGCATCATTTGCCCGTTGCCCAGCATATGTCCGCCCATGGAGTTATTACCTTGGGCAGAAGATGAACCCATTTGAAGTGTGAGCTTGATGTCCTTGTCTGGTGCTTTGGTAAATAACGGACGAAGCGGAGCAAGTGCATCAATGACGTCTTGATTGATACGCGGCACCATTAGGTAGGAAACAGTGACAGGATTTTGGGCAACAGCAATAGTTCCTAAAGTATAAGTTTTTTCTGGGGTTTGGTTTACAATTTTATATTCTCCGTCTTGGTCAAACCAGATTTCTACAATCTGCCGCTCAGACGGTCCAATTGTTACCGAATCAATCCATTCTTCACGCTCGTATTTTCCATTATCACTACCAACCAGTTTCATACGAGTGTTGGGAATTGCAAAATTAAACGTTCTGGTGTTGGCCGCATTTGTAACGTAGAAGCGTACACGCTCACCCTGTTTGATAGGCAACTTGTAATTATTATCTCCGTTAATAAGCATTGTGTTACCAAATCTTCCCATGAGCGTATGGTCAACAGTTGATTTATCAAACTTGGCTATCTGTCCGTTCTCGATCAAAATGTCATCTAGGAAAAGTGTTTCTTCACGATCTACCTCTGCCCAGTAATCAGGAGTGTTTGGAGTAACCAGGAAGTTCCCATAAAGTCCCAACTCCTGTGCATAATCCTCGCGAATATGAGGGTGATACCAAAATACACCAGCATCAGGGAATTTAAGTTTGTAGGTAAATGATTCACCGGGTTTTACCGGATCTTGTGTCACATCGGGTACACCGTCAAATCTATTTTCAACTCTTACCCCGTGTGAGTGGATAGTCGAGTCAACATCTGTGTTGTTGGTAAATTTGAGAGTAATTTCTGCTCCTTGAGACACCTTGATTAGCGGTCCTGGGATCGATCCATTGTAGGCGAGCATCTTCACTTCTTGACCATTAATTGTTTTCTTAACAATACTGGCAGTTAAGTTGTATGTATCACCTTTTGAAAGATTTACAACTTCCTGCGGTTTTGCATTATCAATACTATTTACGGAAGTTGAGAATTCTCCCTTCCCTTGGTAGGTTGTATTAGTAGCTTTTTGCTTAAAGAAAAGATAGGCTCCTCCAATATTAACAATTGCAATAAGTATTCCAAAAATTAATCTGTTGTTTTTCATAAACTGTATTGTAACTAAAAATTAATGAAAAATTCATTAACCCTTCGACTTTGCTCAGGATTAATGGTGAGTGTAATCGAACCATTAAGAAATTTCCGATTAATTTTACCTTCCTTCAATAAATTGCACTAAGGCATTTTCGTCAAGGTTATTAAATGTCTGAATTTTCCCCATCCTTGTTATTGCAATCTTTTTGCTCATATTTGGAAATGGTGCAATATACACAAATTCAGGATATTTATTTGCAATTTCTGTAAGTCTGTCTTTCAAATCAGAATCGCATCCGAAATCCTCGCAATTGTAATTAATGACCACTCCGGGCGGACCTTTCCCGTCTGAATGTTCAAGCATGTGCTTTTGAACGGACAAGGACATTGGCTCATCCATAATATGCGATGGGGGATTTTGCTCAATATGACCTGTCATATCGGTGGGGGGTAAAACTTCTCTGTTTGTTGACCAATAATAAGCGCCGCCAATAAGGGGTACTGCAACGACTAAAACAATACCCCAGTTGTGAATTTTATCCAAACTCACCGAAGGTGAGGAGTGGACAAACTTGTCCGAAGGACTATTTCGTAGTTTGCTACGAAATAGTTTATTGATTAAAGTACTTTTTGTTACCTCTTGCGCTTTCAATTCTCTTATTTTTTTCTTGCGTTCTCTTTTTGATAAATCATTCCACACTTCAGGATATTCCATAGTTATTTTTTTCTCCTCACTTCACAAACAAAAGGCTGGTTAATTTTCTTAAGAGTCAAACTCATGGCAAATAAAAGTATACCAATCCCCAGAAAGCCGAATTCCTGGCCCCTAAAAGGAAGGAAACCTAAAACAATAGTTGCTGATCCAAAACCGACGAGCGTCGTTAACACCACCGAACCACAGGACGCGCAGCCTACTCCCAACATACTGGTGGCTACTCCCACAAAAGACACTCCCATTGATTGTTGTACAGCAGCCGTCCGGTGAATATAAAACACGAGCAGACTTGCCTGAAGTCCGGTGAGGACAGCGCTCGTCACGGTAACAGCTTGGGAAAGTGGGGTGAAATTTGTTTGCAATGAGCCCAGTAAACTGGTCAGAAGATTTGTCTTTTGCCAGATGGTCATGGAAGAACTGGTCATAGTCCGGGTAATTAAGTGTAAATTAGGTAACCAGGCGGCAAAAGCAATAACTATCAAAGCAACTAATGTGGACAGGGTTAAATACTTTGGGTTAGTAATCACTTTCGCTATTGTTACCATGCCTTTCTACTGGAGCATCGGATCAATCACTGCCTGAAAGGCCGAAAATGGTTGGGCACCGACTACCAAATCTCCATCCACTTTTCCGTTTAATGTTGTTTTGCCAACCACGAAAGTTGGTGTGCCGGAAGCTCCTGCCGCTGTTCCATCGGCTATGTCTTTTATAACTTCGTCAGTATGTGCTTGATTTGACAGACAAGTACTAAACTTACTAGTGTTTAATCCCAGGTCGCTAGCAATTGTTTGAATTTTCTCGTCATTTAGGCCATTGCCATTTGAGGTTGTTCGTTTGAAAATCTCATCGTGGAATTCAAAATACTTTTTATCTCCACCCTGCTCTCTGGCACAATTGGCAGCTACGGCCTCTTTGCTAGCCATTGGGTCATGAAAGGACAAGGGGAAATCTCGGTAAACAATCTTTACTTTTCCAGTATCAACATAATTTTTAACTAACTGAGGAAGCGTTTCGTCAAAGTGACGCTTACAAAAGGGGCATTCGTAATCGGAAAACTCAACAATTGTAATTGGTGCATTTTTGTCTCCTAAAACAGGATCATCGTCAACAGTTGCAGCACCTTTGGTTGGTTGTTGTGGTTGGGCTGCTGCCTGTGGATTTCCAGCTTGCGCCCCATCTCCTGCGCCTGCTTGCGTTCCTGCAATGCGTGTTGTTCCGCCACCTTCCAAGTTTTGAACTTTTTGCCAAAGCATTCCTACAGCGAAAGCAAGCCCAATTGAAGCAACAAGTAGTATGGGAACTAATTTTTCGAGAAGACCCCCCTTGACCTTTATCGCCATAATATACTACAAAGTGTAGTAGTTAACAGGTGAGGTTGTCAATATGTAAAAAGAGAGTACTTAGTCAACGGTGTTAAAAGAGGCAAATGTCGTCTGAAATGCGGGGATAATATTAGAACTTTGGTAAAGCTTATCTGTTGGGCAGTGTGTAGAACAAAGGTTATCTTCACAATTTGAAAGGTATGAATTTCCCGTAGCCTGAATAGTATGTATATCTCCCGGAAACTTGAAAAGGAAAAAGCCAGCTAAAATGACTGCCACAGAAACTGAAAGGTTAAACCTTTTGATTTTGTAATCGTTTCTTTTTTGAGCCAAAGGCCCATCATCCTTTGGATGAGAAAAGTTTGGGTAAATCTTGAAACGATTTTGAGAACCTACCGTTTCAAGTGCTAAATTTAAGTGTCTTGCCGTTTTTTGTTGTCCGAAAACGTATCTATCAGCCTCTTTTTCTAAAACTACTCTCATTTTTTTGGTTAAATCTTTTAATAATGGCAAGAGACTCAACGACGAAGATAATATTTCACCCACAATAAGAAGTAGTGGGTGCAGGTTCTTTAAATGATAATTTTCGTGAAGTATTACTGCCTCAAGCTGGTTTTTATTTAACTTTCTTATTAACTGGGTTGAAACTACAATTTTTGGTGAAAACCAATCTATTGTAAAAGCATAGACATCCCCCTCTTCTACAATAACAATTAAATCTTTTTGGATACCATTTCTTTCCAGAATAATTTTCAGTTTTTGAGGTAAAGAAAAAATTTGTTTTTGTAAAAGTACCTCTAATTTTCTTTTTGTTTTAATATATGAAAATAAAGTTTTTAGAAATAACCCTAATGTAATTGCCAAGACGATAGCTGTGAGAACAAACCCTATATAATGAGCTCCGGTTGAAAAAAAGCTCGAAGCAATAACCTTGCAGGTCTCTCGAAAATGCTCGAAAGTTAGTCCCGAATATTTTTTAAAGAGAACAAAAAGAGAAAAAACTGAGAAAGTAAAAATTAACAGAATGCTTAAGGTATAACTTATTTCTTTTTTCATATGATCTCTTACTTGTGTCGTTTAAGTTCATCTGTAAATGCAGTTACCGCTTCGTGTCCGTACTGGTCAACCAATGAGTTAACAATTCTCTTGATGACATTCTTAGCAGTTTGCTTTTTGGATTTTTTAGGAGAATAAAGGTATGCTTTTCCTTCCATTTTCCTAATCAGAAACCCTTTTTCTGTTAACCGAGTCATTATTGTCATTACTGTTGTATAAGCAATTTTGCGTTTCTCTTGAAGACATTTATGGACATCCGAAACTGAAACATTCTTCTCTTCCCACAGACATTCCATAACTTCTTGCTCAAGCGGTCCTAAATTATAGCTAGTCATATACTACGAATTGTAGGAGTAGAGACAGAAAAAAACAAGGACCTGTCGCGTAGCGTATTCAGCAGAGACGTCAAAAATCTTCATAAAAAGTTCATACTTAGAAAGCTACTATTGATGTATTATTAGATAAGGCCAACGGCCTGAGGAGGTGATTAGCATGTCAAAAGAAATTATGTACGGACTGGGCGGAATAATTATTGGGTTAATAATTGGAGTTCTACTTGCGCAAAACGCCGTGAATTATAACCAAACAGGAATGATAAGGATGATGGGGATGCGAAGTCAAAATAATTCCATGGTCGCCTCAACAATGGATGCACACTTCATTGAGCAAATGATTCCTCATCACGAGGATGCGATAACTATGGCTGAACTCGCAAAAGACCTGGCAAAGCGTCAAGAAGTTAAAACCCTAGCACAAAATATTATCGATTCTCAGTCAAAAGAAATAGGTCAAATGAAAAGTTGGTATAAA
>Ga0075719_110_pt1 | contig 60613 bp, 65 predicted proteins | sample RifGroB1_FD_67780 | JGI IMG/M metagenome (GOLD analysis project Ga0075719, IMG submission 67780) | Microgenomates (Woesebacteria) bacterium GW2011_GWB1_38_8
AAGTGGGTTGAATACTACAACACCAAAAGATTACACTTTAGCTTAAACTTTGCTACACCAGAGGAATACCTAGTGTCGCATATCTAGTTACCTTGTACGGCTTGTTATGAATATTAATAGTATTATAGGCTATGTTAGTAGAACAAAAACCGGCAATTATATACACTCGAGGTTTAGGTAGAGTTTATGGTGCACGAGCTCAAATAGCAATGCTTGAACCTAATTGACATACAGGAGAAACCTTTGAGATAAAAATGAAAAGGTTCTCAGATTTCGTTGAACCCTTAGCACAAGAATTTGGTGGCGTTTCTTATATTGGTGTTAGTGAAGGTGGTGCTTTCGGTTTGGATTATCAGATAATGAATAAAGTATTGGAAGCCAGTGCTTCGCACAACCCGGATGATATCTTAGCTTATACAGATGAATTTCCCGCTGTTTCCCAAGCCTACCCGCTAGACAGATTAGCTTTACTTTGTTCAAGGCTATCAGCAGGAAATTATAAACCTGAAGATTTTAGAAATTTTGATTTAAGAAGTAAAAGCAGTCTATCTTATAATGAGTCAGTATTATGGTTTCAAAATAATGAGAAGTTGCTTAGTCCTGAAGATAGACTAAATGTATTAGTAATAAGAGCACCGCTTGATCCTGTGGCCCCTAAGGATACAACTTTATTAGAAGGAACGTTTAGAAATTATTCTCTTCCGGGTGAGCATTTTGTTGGAATTGCAATAGGATTAACTGCTTTAGCTCCTGTGTATATGAATTTCTTACTACGCGAAAATAATTATGCATTATAGTTCACATTGATGGCATTCTTGTGATATTTTAATGCCAGATGGCAAAAAGATTGCTGTGGGCTGACATGACAAGAATTGTTACCCGATAAGTTAAAATTGTAATGCATGAAGATTTCAAGAAATTTTACAAAAGAAGAACTTATCGACTACCCAGATAGCAGCTGGTGTGGTTGTTGTTGGAGCAGTAATAACGGGTGGTTTAGTTCTAAAAAGAGAAATAGAAAGGAGAAAAGAAGATGATTTTGTAGAATTATCCCCGGAAAAGCAAAGAGAATTCGACGCTTTAATAGATAGTTATCTGCCGGATGTATATAGTCTGCTTATGTTTGGTTTACAGGGGGAAGAGCGAGTGGCAGAGGAATTAACACAGGATGTATATCTTAATGCATTTAGACGCTACGACAAGTTCATACCAAAAGAAGGAATAGATAATCCGGGTCGTGCATGGCTTTTTACCATTGCAATGAATACTTTAAAAAATGAATATCGAAGAAAAGGAAACAGGGTTGTGGAACAAGGAGTGGGATTACAGGAAGAAGATAATCGGATGTACATGGATGTTTTGCCGGATTTTGTTTTAAATCAGGTACATTCGTTAGAAGCTGTGGTTGATATAGAGCCCGACTTGATGAGTTTACGTCAAGCGATACCCGAACTTCCTTGGAACAGACAGCTTTTAATTTATTTAAAAGGAATGGATTTCACAACCGAGGAAATTGCTAATGTTTTTGGATCAACTCCGGGAGCGGTAAAATCTTTATACAACAGAACAACAGAACAGCTAAGAAAAATAATGGCGAGTCCAAGTTAATTTGATTATATCTCTAAAGAATAGTTAAATACTGCATATGGCCAGAGAAAAGGAGATTAAAATAAAACTAGTGGGATTACCTTTGGATAAGTTCACAGAAAGAATCACGAATAAAGGGTTCTATTTAACCAATACCCTTGATCAATTAGATATATATTTTGATACAAAAGATTGGTATTTATACAAAAACATGGCTGCCCTACGGCTTAGAAAGATAGATGATAAATATGAGCTTTTTACATTTAAGAAGGTTTTTTATGTCCCGAACAATACAAATAATTATTTCGTAGAAGAAATTGAAGTAAAAGCGCCTTTTAAGGATATAAAAAGTTTAAAGGATATATTTTCCAGACTTGAACTTGACTATAACAACATAGAATTTCAATCGGGAAGTCTGATTATAGATTTTTTAAGAAAGCAAAAGTATTTTGACGAGCAGAAAATGAGTAAAGTTCGAAAGGTATATAAAAGGGGCAGTAATGAAATAGTGATTGATAATGTTGACAAAGTCGGAATTATTATTGAATTGGAATGTAAAAAAGATGAACCATTGGATTTGGTCCGGACATTCTTAGACGATTCTGAGTGGGAACGCGACCTTGAAGGAACAAGTTATGCTTGGTTAAAGAGGGTTAAAGGTTTTTCTGAACATGATAATTATCTGAAAAAATTTCAAGAAAATCCTAAATGGAATGTATGGTATAACGAGCAGGGTATGTATAGAAAACTTATTGAAAATTAATTCATTACAGTGCCACTGTTGATAATAGTTAAATTTTTTGTAGTGCTTTCAGCACACCCGCCAGCAATGCTTCGCAAAGCGATGCGGGCTGAGCTGATGCAGACGGGTCAGGAACTTCTATGATCCAAGTTACAGTTGACAAGATATAATATTTCTGATATTCTGAATTTCAGAATATGAACCAAATACAGGCTACTTCAATAATACGTCAGCGAGGCCAATTGACCATACCCGATTCTATAAGGGGAACAACCAGTTGGATTGCGCCTGGGTCGGCTGTGATTGTAGCCAGGGTGAAGGCGGATGAAATAGTGATTAAACCTCATTTAGGAGAACCTAAAGTAGTAAACTGGAATAAACTATGGAGAAATATCGAACTATCCCGTTCGCACAAAGGTAAATTCCACGGGAGTTTGTCTCAGTTTATTGCTGAAGATAGAGAAAGTAGAAGGTAAATATGCGAAAGATAGTAACTGATAGTTCGGTGATCGTTAAATGGTTAAATCGGGATAATGAGCCTCATCTAGAAGAGGCTGATCTAATACTACAAGAGGTTCAGTCGGGAAAGGCTGCTTTATTAACTCCGGAGTTGGCTAAGTACGAAGTAGGAAATGCTCTTCTTAAAAAAGGTTTAACACAAGCTCAAGCTTTTCAGAGTTTAGGTACAATTTACAGTCTACCTCTTCAGTTTGTTTCAGAAACCGAAGAATTAGCAGCTCAGACTTATCAAATGGCCGAGGAAGTGAGGTCTGAAGGCAATACTAAGTTTACATATTATGATGCAGCGTTCACTGCGTTGGCAAAACAGGAGAATGCAGTTTTAATTACGGATAATCCCAAACACCAAACAAAGATTAAAAATGTTAAAGTTTTACCTTTAGAAAGGTATAAATAAATCGCATTCTAGAAATGGCTTAAGGTTGCGATTTCTGTAGCATACATCACGTGCTATTAAGTCCAATCTTGACGCGCGATGTCTGTAAGTAATTGCAGCTTGCCGGGGCTAGTCCTTCGGTATACTCAGGATAATTATACTTTGTCAGGAACTTCTATTATTTTCTTGTTGAAAGCCACTTTTGAAGAACAAAATTATATATGAATTAAAGTACCAAAGGAGTGATCCCCGTCAAGAATTTGAGGGAGTCTATCTAAGTCTCTAACGTCGAAAACAAATATTGGGATTCTAGATTTCATACACATGGCAAAGGCGGTCGTGTCCATAACACCTAAACCCTGATTTATTGCATCCCAGTATGTTATTTCCCTATAACGTGTTGCATTTGGATTTGTACGTGGGTCGGAATCATACACTCCGTCAACAGTACTTGCTTTGAAAATGATTCCACATTGAAGCTAGTCAGCATATTGTGCAACAGCAGAGTCGGTCGAAAAGTTAGGTCTTCCTAAACCACCTGCAATAATAACAAGTCGATGTTCATCAAGATGATGTCTTGCTTTGGGACGGATAAACGGTTCGGCGAAATCATGGACATCGAAAGCTGTCATCAGACGGGTGTCCGGAGTGCCATTTCGGTCTAATGCTTCGCGCAGACCGATACCATTCATAACGGTTGCTAACATTCCCATCGCATCTGCTTCAGTATGATCCACATATGTGGCTGCTTGACGACCTCGAAAGATATTACCGCCTCCAACCACGATAGCCATTTGGATATTGGTTACATCTACTATTTGTAGGATTTGGCGGGCTACAAAATCATAACGTTCAAAACTAATATTCTTGTCTTTTTCGCCAAAAAGCTCACCGGTGAGTTTCAACATTGCTCTATCAACTCTCTCGGCCATAGTCTTTGACATTGTCGTTTTAGAAGGATTAACGGTCAAGATATAAATATTATGAAGTTTTAAAATTTGTTAACCACTTCTGGAGTGAAATAGCTTCACTCACCGGGAATTCATGATAATTACTATTACTTGGCAGCACCTGATGCTTTGCCCTTCCGTAGCTTTTAGCGTAGGAGGGAACTACGTTTGAACCTATTTCTCAACCCACAAAAGCTCAGCCGTATTAGTTACTTCGCTCGGGTAGATATTGATAGTGTAATTATCGATAAGAACGGTTGCAATTCCCTTACTTCCGACAGGACCGAGTTGATTAAAAGCAAATTCTTTGTTCGTGAAACAAAACCAACTGCTGTTATTATTTGACGCAGGTTTGGGAATTTTTTCTAACGATTCTTTTGTAAAATCTGACATGCACACAGTATCTAGCTCTTCCGATGACTGGGCAGACATAGGTCCTGAAAAAAAGTAACTACCTGTAACAACAGCTTTACCCCCAAATGAAATCTTTGCATTCTCCGAGAGAGGAATATCTGTATCGTCTAAAAATGGACCGATTTCAGTTACCTTCATACCTGCAACCTCATCTTCCACTTTGACGGTAGAGATGTCAAAAATATTGTCTTCTTTTTGACTATTTACTTGAGTTTTTTGGGTTTTTGGTCTAATTTTCAACCCAACGTTGTAACCAGTAAGAAAAATGAGGAGAAACATAAAAATAGCCAGTAAAATCATAAAAAGTTTTCGTGTATTCATTATTATTTATTATAACACTGGAAAAGGTAGTGGTAATTTGAGCTAAATTTAACTACGTGTAGTTTACATAAATGTAGTAAAATGGGACCCCGAAGCTTAAATAACTTTCGTTGAAATTTTTAGTTTATTCAGGGAGAAAGTGGCTCTAATCCTAAATGTTTTTCAGTTCTTTCGACTCTTTTTTGAGTGTTCAAGAATTCTTTGTCTAAGAAATTTACAGCATATTTAAGATCCTTTTGAATTTTATTGATTTTTATTTCGACGTTTTTTAGACGATCTTTGATGTTATTTATCTCTCCCAAGATGCGAATTTGAGACATTTTTATGTCCGCCTGAAGATCATCTTTAACGTTTTGGATCTCTACCTCAATTTCTTCTCTTACTCTTTTTTTAACGATTCTGTCGATTGCTTGAAGATCAGTCTTTGTAAGCATACAAATAAAATACTTTTTATTAATAAACATTTCAATAATACAAACTATATCAGCAGCATACGATGGACGACGCTCAAAACTTTTATGCGTTAGTTCCACTTTAAATTGTCGTTACAGCCGAGAATGAATTAGAAGATAAATCTCATAAAAATGTAAATTTTTACCGATTCTGATATATTACAGTCAAATGACTAGCGAGTTAAGTGAACGTTTCCGTTACCCAGGTGGCGAACAGATGAATGGGTTTTATATTTGCAAGAAATTGACAGAAACAGAGTTGGATATTTGTATAGGTTTAGAAGCCAGCGGCCCACTTGGCTTGGGGGAAGAAAATATCGAAAGTTTGGGAATCGATATTTCAATCGTCCAAGCACTGGTAAACGATGGGGTGGTAAGAAAGACACACTTTTGCAGCTGGCTTGTGATTTGACCGAGGACGAGTTAAGGATCGTAGAAATGAAAGAGTGGATGAGCCAAGGTGGTTTTGATGAATTAGACAGAGAAGGAGACAGAAAACTTTTTAGAAACTTTGAACAAGCGCTAAAAATTGTAGAGCAAGGGGAAGTTCCGGAGAATTTAGTACCTAGGTATCAAGTGATAACGGATTTATACAACTATATAAATTTAATATACGACGACCGTTAGGAATGCCTCTTAAATCTGCAGCACTTGATGGTCGATGTTCGAACCTATTTTATCACGATAAAAGAACCTGTTTTCATTCCTTCATTTACACAAACAATACAAATATCAAGTTAGATAGATTTACTTCTGGTAAACTATAGCTATGTCAAGTAAAAAAACCGTCAAACAACACAATCCTTATCAGAAATATCTCGAGGAGAAACATAATAAATTGAATGCTCCAAATGAGATTATTGAGAAAGTTGTAAAGAGGGCAACAAATTCCACTATGGTGAATAAAAAAAGAATAATTGAGGGTGAAGTCAATGAGGTATACGAAGTTATCACTAAAGATAATCAAAGAGTAATTGTAAGAATATCACGTTCAAAACATCCCCGTTTTGAAGCTGAAGAAAAAGCCATCAGATTAGCCTTAATGGCAGGAGTCCCTGCCCCGAAAGTTCTTTTAATTGAGAAGGTCAGTTTAGAAAATGAAAACTTAACTTTTTGTGTGGAAAAAAAGACAGAAGGTCAACCCCTCAAAAATTTAATGCAAAATATAGACCAAGAGACTCTCAAATCAATAATTGCTGAGGCTGGGCAGATTCTATCTCAGATTCATAGTGTTAAGTTAGATGGATTTGGTGGATTAGATAGAGATGAACTCTACAGGAGCTGGGAGGAGTTCGTTTTAAGGCCAAAGCAGAAACTAGAGAGAATTACCGAAGCGGTAAAGACGATGAGGATTGACATCAATCTGGTAAATGAAGCAATAAAAATCCTCAAAGACCACACGGACTTATATAAAGATACTAGTCCACAGCTTTTACACGGAGACTTCAGCATCAAACATTTCCTTATTAAAAATAATCATATTGTAGGTATTATTGACTTCGAGAATGCAAAAGGAGGCGACCCTGTTTTTGACTTTGCTTGGCTAAACTACTTCTATGGCCAAGTGGTTCCAATTGATTGGCTTAAAGAAGGTTATAAAAATAAGGACCTGTTTGATTCAAATTTTGAAACAAAAATGAAATTATACAGATTACATTTAGGGTTAGGATTTATTGATTACTACGAATACGAAAAGAACGAAGCAGGGATGAATCATACTAGGCAAAAATTCTTAGAAGAGCTAAAAAACTTTTAATTTACTGGCTATTTTCCGTTTTGCCTAATCTAATCGTAAAATGTAAAAATTTCATTATGATTAAAGCCTTCCTTTTCACTTTTATTCAAACTCCCTGAAAACCGTGGACTTTTAGTCGTTGGAAGTTTAATTAAGGAGAGATTGTTTCTAATCCCAGGTGTTCTTCAATTCTTTCGACCCCTTTTCTTAATTGCAGATATTCTCTATCAAATATAGAAAGCATGACATCGATATCTTTTCTTGTTTTTGCAACATCAGATTTTATTGGTTTTAATTCCCTCTTTAAATCATCTTTAGTTGTAACATTTTGGAGTCTTTTGGAAACCACGTTATCAATTTCTTTTAAGTCAGATTTTGTTAACATAATCGGACTATAGACTAGATAATAAAAATTCTCAAGAAGTCAAAATGTATCAGTAAAGCCAAGTATCGAATGGTACTCGGCAACCCTGGATGGATAGTATTCGAACTTTTTACGTTCAAATTTGATTTAAGGGGATTAATTAACTTTTTGAGGAACTTCCATCGAAATATTTATCAATATGAGTTAGAATTTCTTGATATGGTTAATGATGATACTAAATTATTCCCTAGAAGGATTGCAATTGTAATATTTTACGACCTCGATTTTAACTTTCTTGTTCAGTTAAGGAAAAAACATTCAAAAGCAGGGGAAAAGTTTGGCTTTTTCGGTGGGGGAATTGAGATGGAAGAAACAGCAGAACAAGCGGTTCGGAGAGAGTTGCAAGAGGAACTTCAATATAATCCTAAAGTGTTAAGATACTGGGGAGTTTATTTGTTTAAAATTGATTTACCTGGCTCAAAATATAATGGAAAGGTTAGATACGGCGAACTCTTTTTGTCTCCAATAACCGATGAATTATTAAAAACTAAATCTGAAGACGATACCGAAAAAATAATTCTCCCTGGGAAAAGAGTTTTAGAAAATAAAGACAAAGAATTTGGGCCGGTAGAGTTTATAAATTCAGCAAAGTTAAAGCGGGATTTAACAAAAATTATTAAAACAGATAAAGTAAGGTAAGCTGAATTGAGGCTATTTTGCAGGGGCTAGTCCTTCGATTTTACTCAGGATTATAATGAACTTTGTCAGGAACTTCTATTACTCTGGAAATACACTAATTAATTCTCTCCAAGCGGTTTGAAGAGGAATTAGTTGTTCTTGAAGTGGTTCAGGTATAGATTGAGTGTCTCGGATATCTCTTTCAAGTTTGTCGAGTACGGACTCTTTTGAAATGCCATCATTTAACATATAAATATAAACAATGTCTGTCATATGGCTTGCTGAGTCGGCAGCAGCAAGAACTTTCGCCTCAATTGTTTCAGGTAAGGCGTCTGGTTTACATCTGTGTGTTCTTACACAATGTGCCACCATATCTATTCTTTCCTCTGGTAAGCCTAAAGTAGGCAAAAATACTCTTGCTTCTTGTTCAGAGTAGATTTCATGATTCTCCATATTAGCTTTGTTTGTATGACCGATATCATGTAGCCAAACTGCAAGAAGAACAACTTCCCGGTCTGCTTCAGGGTAAAATTCCAGAATTCGAGACGCCCATTTTTCTACCTGTCTAACATGATGAGGAAAAAATTGGTGGACTGGATCACCTTCACTTATTGTTCTTGTAAAATGTTCACGAGTTGCTACAACCAACTGGCTCTCTTGAACTTCGTACTCTTTTGACATGTGGAGATTATAGCTTATTTGAAGCTATTTTGCAGGGGCTAGTGAACTGTGTCAGGAATTTCTATTGTTTAAGTTCTTTTTCAAACACAACTTTCCAACTGCCATAGTCCCTCGGGTCGTTTTTATTTTCACTAGTTACCGCTGCTATACTCGTAACAAGATACTTTTCAGAAACCTTCAACTTTTTGGCCAGCCGATCCTTTTCTTTAGCCGACAATCCTTCTTTATATAACAAACTAATGTGAGGATTTAGAAGATAAGGAGATTCACCACGCCCGAAAGTTTTATTTAGAGAGTTGCTTATCATGGTCAAATTTGGGTTATCTTTAATTTGTATATAAAGTGTTTTATGCCACATGTTAGAGTATTTTATTGAATCCTTTTCAACCTCAAACTTTTTCATTCCTTCAATGCATTTTATAGACGCACTTATTGCTTCATCTAGTTCAATTTGTGCATAACTACTTACACTTATGTGGGGAGGAAATACGTCTCCGTTTACATATTTTCTGCTAAGCCTTTTAACAATAGGAGAAAGAAGTTTGTTATCTTTTTTTGAGAGATGCATCCAACAACCATAAGAACTTTTCATAGGTGAATTATACCATTCTGAGACTAAGTTGCAGCGCTTGATGCTTTGCCTGCCGACGCGTCCCTCGAAGCTCTAGCGGAGTACGAGCTAAAAACTAATTTCTTACCCTCTTTTTATCTGGCTGTGGATCCGTCATCCCCAGCCAGAGTTTTTACAAACTAACCACTGAAACTCTATTTCGGTGGTGGCTGAACAAACACAAGCTTATTGTGGGTGTGCTTGATGATTACCTCGATCAAGGAAACCAGAAACCGTTAGAACGACGACGTTGTTCACGTCTTTAATCTGTAGTCTCACATGATCAGATGTACCTGGTTCTCCGTCATCTCTAAACTCCCATACTGCTGTCGCGCCAGATACTCCGTTATAGCGACCTGTCCCTTTACCTTTGTATGTGTCAAAACCGGCAACCGGTTGCTCTTCATCAAGATTTGGATCATCTAAACAGATAGCAGATGTCAAACTCTCAAGATGAAATCTATTGCCTCCCCAATTTACCTCAAGCCTGTTTGGTAAGTTGGAAGCATCACAGTGCAGTTCAAATCCATGCGTCACTCGACCAGGATTTGCTGTGAATACGCTACCACCGCCAGTCATGCGAAGTTGCACTGGTTCCAACGGACAAGTACCAGGCTCAACCTCAAAGGCCTCGTAGAGAGGCGTATTAGCCGGGTCACCGACAGGTCCACCGTAAGCATCTTTTGCCAAGATTGCCTCTTTTGGCGCATAGGTAACTGGGTCGCAGGTCAAATCTTCTACTCGACCAGCAGTTGTTGCGAAGGAAGAAACAAAACTCCCTGTTGTTTTGTCTACTCGTCTGATTTCACTAGTGCCATTTCTGCCGATGTAAAGACTGTTAGCAGATCCAACTACAACTCCACTCACAGAACAGTCCTTAGTTCCTGCCGCATTTTCGGGAGTAACCTTTCCTAAGTAAGTTCCGTCCGATGCAAAGTTGTAGACGTTACAATGAACATCCGGGCTATACAAACCGTCTACCAAGACAATTCCTGGTAACTTACCAAGAAGATCTCCTGCATCAACCTCTGCGGCCGGTGCCGTCGCCGATGGACTAAACACAAATGTAGCAAGCGCCAAACCGGGAAGTGTGGGATCACCGACATTGATCAGATAAACCTTGTCGTCGTAAGCCCCCCAGACTTTATTCCTGGAAGGATCCCAAGCAAGCGCACTGATTGCAACAGGTGTAACTCCGTCAGCAGCGTCTACTATAGTCTTTGTTGATACTAATGTAGCTGGGTCTGGCGGAAGGCCTGGAAGGACATCCGGTGCAGGCGGCGTGTAAATTTGCAAAGTGCTTCCTGCACAGCTCGGAAGACCGCCTTTCATGGTCATGTAGTATGTTCCAGTGAACGTACCTGCAACTGAACAATCACCATTCCCAGGAAGTCCGACTGTGTCAAGTAAATCTCCAACGAGGGCAAAAACTAAAGTAGCACTGACTAAAAGAGTGACTGCGCCCCCAAAAACTCCTCCAATTATTTTCTTTTTAAACATTTTTTCTCACCTCCTTTCTGACAACAAAAACCAGACCCTTAGGGGTCTGGAAAATCACAATAATTAACTTTTTTGGACAAAATAGAACAGGCAAACATTGTTTATTATAGGGCAGAAAGTCAGAAACATTCGCAAATATAATTTACAAAAAGTAAATACAATTGTCAGTTAGAGGTTATACTTTTACTATGTTAGATTTCTAACAAACGAGTATACTAGGAACAAACACAGAATGGACGTACACGTAAAGCTTGATAAATTCTTCTCCAGCTCTAAAACTATAACCTACAAGAAGGGCGAAACGATTCTCAGGCCAGAAGACAAGCCCCAGGGTGCCTACTTTATAAAAGAAGGCTTTGTTAAATTGAACACAATTTTTGAAAACGGCAGGGAACTTACTTTAAACATTTTTAAGCCAGGAACTTATTTTCCAATGATGTGGGCCATAGGGGAAATTCCGAATTCTTACTATTATCAGGCCCAAACTAACACCCTTATTCACAGAGTTCCAAAACAAGATGTCCTTGCCTTTCTTAAAAACAATCCCGACGTTCTTTTCGAGCTCACCCGAAGAATTTTGGTAGGTTTGGACGGAGTTCTCACTAATATAGAATATATGCTTTGCGGAAATTCATACATCAGGGTAGTTGGAGCGATATATCTTACAGCAAAGCGCTTTGGAGAACGGACAGATGGTGGCAAAATTACAATGAATTTACCTTTAACACACCAGGACATTGCAAATATTGCCGGGATTTCCAGAGAAACGGCAAGTATTGCAATAAATAAGTTGGAAAAGAAAAACATCATTTTTCGTAAAAATCACCTGATCGTCATAACGAGTATGAGAAAATTGGAGATAGAAGCCCACAATATAAATAAAAAGAAACAGAAAGATTACGCTATATAATGAAAACCTGGAGTGTATTAGATAGACAGGCCTTGTGTTTCAAAGATTTTTGAGCAGGGGTTGGTGGCTCGACTTTGAGCGTTGTGGTATAAAGTTAATGATTTTGACTTCAGTCCTGAAAATGTTGTCCGCTTCTTAAATTCCCGGTTATGGGTTATCTTGCCTGGTTTAAAAGGGTCTTTTCCCCGCACCTGCTGCTCGTGATGCACCATTTCGTGAAGAAGCGTTTCGCACTGGGCATACCTGCCAAACCGCCAGACCTTGATCTTATCGCCATCTTCTGTTTGACCGTCGATGTAGTGCTGTTTGTTGAGGGTTAACCTGTAATTGAGCCCATATTCGTCAGGAACGACGTTGTAAGCTGCCAGGGTCCGCATGTTTCGGAGGTTGTCTATTGCAATCGGAGCAACCGGTAGGGGAGGGCGGTCGGGCGATAATACTCCGTCGAAGAAGCGCTCTTTAAACTGGTCGAATTTCCGGTTGAGCCAGGTTACTTCTTCCGAGAAGTCCCACTTGCGGTTTTTCTCGGCGTGTCTTCTTATTTCAGGGTAGGGGTTAGCGGGATCGATCAAAGTCCCCCTGTTAGCTATCTCTGGTAATCTATCTTTCATAAACCGTAGTCTTTAATGCTTATCTCCTCGAAATGCCTTAGCGTATTGTCGTTAATTACATCTCTCATGTAATCAGCTAGGTCAACAAACTCCGGCTGAACATAACCATTTGAAACAAGCCCAACAGCATTAGCCCAGGTCCCGTGCATATTGCAAACAGGCTCCCATTTCCCATCTATTGTTTTTATGTTTTCAACCGCCGGGATTTGCGCATAATCTTCACAGTAAATGCACACTATCGGTTTTGGTTCAATCTCCCTCTCTATCATAGACTACAAAGTAGCAGAGGAAAATCATTTTTTCAAGTACCATTTTCGGGAGATATTCGGTTAACAGTGTAAAAGGTTAAGGATAAGGCCGGGGGGATAGGTAAGGTTCTTCTATTGTTTAAGAAAAATCCTCTTATCAATTTGCTAATTTGTCACCGAAAAAATAGTACATTTGTCTATATACTTTTCGGTTGTTATTTTATATAGTGTTTTCAAGCGGTTTTGTCGAAATTTAATAAAGGGGCTTTGAGGGGAGCACTGATGATCAGGCAAGTAAAACCAGTTTCCAAGAACAAGTTAGGATTGATCGCGCCCATTATCTTAATTGGCCTATTTATAGTTTTTACTCTTGCTGTAGCCATTAGGGTTGGTCTAGCCTCACGATCATTTCAGAACAGGAACCAACAACAACTAACTATCCCAAGATATTCTTCTCCGACACCTTCGGCTGAAGTAGTAGGAATTCCTCCTGGAATTGGTTGGCAATATCTTTCTAGTCCGGTTTATGGTTTCCAAATTCAATATCCGACAGGATGGAATTTTTTCGAGTATAGCCAAGAAGACTCAGGCCCCGATATATCGGGAGAATATAGAGTAAGCAAATTTAAAAATTTTCCTACTGGTTCTTTGTCACAGGATAGTAGTCCTGCTGACCTCGAATTAACCTTATCTTATTTTAGAACAAGCTCGCCTTTAGAGAGATGGATCGACAATTATCAGGCGAACTGGGTTCTTTCAGATGATGAGGTTAAGTCTGAGTTATTGAATATTAATGGGCGAAAGACTATCCATATTTCACGATATAACAATAAGATCGCACCTAATTATATCGAAGAAAATTTCTTCTTTGAACAACCACCTGGAGTATGGAAATTACGTATCGCTGGTTATAAGGAACGAAATGAAGAAATGGTAAGTATTTTGGAAACCATGACGCAAAGTTTCGAAAGCAATAAAAACGTTCCCTAAATAACAGGATTTCTCCAAAGTGCCTAAGATCCCTCTATCCAGTATCTACACGATATTTTTCAAATAGGAAGAGGCCAAATGTTTTATCGGCAATATTTAAAATTTTTAAGACGATATGTTTTTCCAGCCGGGATAGCGTTATTTCTTTTAATAACTGTTTACGTTATTGTTGAGGCGCAACCTAACTTAAAATTCCCTTGGGATGCTCCTGACAAATGGTACTTCACTCAAGGCCCTCATAAATGGGGAAGCTTAGCAGGTTCCGGAATTGACTTTGCTCCTGGTCCTAAGTCAGCAGTATTATCTTCCTCCGTTGGAGACGTAAATTTCGCAGGATGGACTTCCTGGAAATGCGCGGATGGATCATCGCCAGCGAACCTCAACGTAAGGATAAATCATGGATCGGGTTGGGAAACATGGTACTTGCATCTAGGCAGTACATCTTGGGGAACTCCGGGTACGATTTCACCTTCAATTTCGGTGGGTCAAGGTGAATACGTTGGCGAAGCTGCAAGTACTGGTTGTTCTACAGGTAAGCATATCCATCTAGAGTTGGTGGTTAACGGAAATCATGAGAACTGGGACGGAAAAACCGCACCCGTCGGGTGATATAGCTTCACACCCATCGGATTTAGGATTTTGTGGGCAGCCTTGGATGGAAGACATTCGAACTTATTACTCACAAAATGTTATATGAGATTTTAAAATTGACATTTGGGTAGGTATTAGGCTTTGGATTTTGCCTGTGTATGTTGTTATTATTCAGCGCAAGGGAATTCAATAATTTTTGTAGGGTTTGCAAGCCATTTGTTTGTGGATAAATACATTGTAAACGTTTTCACTTCATATGTTCCAAATCTTACGGAGCTATTTTTTTGAACAAACTCTTTTACTTCTGGTTTTGGAACTTGTGTAAAGGCTCCCAAATGAACCCATGTTGTCACAAAGCGTTCGTCGATTAATACAGGCGTCTTCGTTAACTTACATAGTGTTATTTTTGTTTCTACAAATGAATCGGTTGTTGGGTAAAATTTGATACTAATACCCTGTGGGCCGAACAGTAATTCTTCTACTCGAAAGAATAGGTATGATTATGTATTATCTTTCCTATTTCGTAAGTTTTACTAGGTAAATTTGCATCAAGATTCTTCCAAAATAATGTAATATGGTAATTTCGGTAACCATTAAGAGAAAGTGAGCTATCTATCTCCTTGAGTTTTAATGCAACCTCATAAATTTTTTGAGCAAGTTTTGTATTAATTTTATTTACTATTGTGTGATGTGGGGCGACCTCTATTGTTTTTAGTATATTTACATCTTCCGCATGAAGATACGTATTATAGTTTTTTACTATTTCATGCGAGATTTGGTTGTATAAGTTGATTTTGTTCACTCGATCTACCTTTAGTGAAATTATAGCAAAACTTTCGTAAAATCGCACCCGTCGGGTGATATAGCTTCACACCCATCGGATTTAGGATTTTGTGGGCAGGGGTGGAGGGAATCGGACCCCCAACAAAGCTTTTGGAGAGCTCTATTATACCATTTAACTACACCCCTAAATTTTAGCTAATGCTGTGTATATAGACTTTATCTTTCTGGCTACGTCCGCAGAATAATAACATATTCTAACACAGCCTTGATAATTTTTTCTTATTATTTTTTTAGTATGTGGTTTAAGATAGCTTTTATTAAATTGTGTAAGTGGAATTTTTGTTATATTTTGCCAGAATTTTCTTTGTCTTTTGTCATTATGGTATTCGTGTATGTGGATATTTGCTCTGAGTTTTGACTTATCAATATAAAATCCTCTTTTTAGAAATTTGATAAAAGCTTTTATCATGGTTGGGTCTGAATTCGTGAATTCTAAATGGTTATCCATGAATTTTCCCCCTTCTGCCCAGTAAAGAAGAGAACAGTATATTTGGTAGTGAATTTTTGTGTGGTTGATTTTTTCCAATATTTCTATAGCTTCTTTATTGTATTTTTTTCTCAAATTTTTTGTTTTAGTTTTTATAGTTTTTAGGGCTTTTTCTCTAGCAACATCCTGTCTTTTTTTAAGTCTTATTCTCCCAGCTAAGGTTAATTTTTCTTTTGAGGTCCAGAGAGACGCCGTACTTTTAGATATATGAAATTTAGTAGAAATTTCGCCAAGAGAATATCCTAGTTTTCGCATCGCTCTTGCTGACACTATAATATCTACATGATAAGACATAAGTTATATAACCTAATTATGTAGTTCGATTTTGACGAAGTCAAGATTTAAATATTTGGAGACCCGGGTCCTACCACTGAACGACAGCCCTATGGAATTGAACTTAACCTAATTATTTTACCACCAAAGCTTACAATGGTAAATCATGAGGATAACTACGATATATCAAAGTCTAAAATTAGAATTGGATTAATAAATGCGGCCGCCAGCGTGTTTAGCAGCTAGTTTTGCGGCCGACAGGCCTAGTCCTTTCAGAATTTCAATTAGCAATTTTTTTCTTTTCCAAGGTGAAAGTTTTTTATTAATAAATTTATAAATTTCAGGTCTGTCGTACATTTCAGAATGAACTCTCGAAATAGTCTGGTTTGTAAGATTTAGAGATCTAGAGATTTCATTATAGGAAATATTATCGAACAACATAATTATGATAGCAAGTCTTTTAGCTATCATTATATTTTCAGTGTTTGTTACAAGAGCGGAAAATACTTTATCAATTTCTCGTGGTTTAAGATATGTAAATAATTCTTTTAATGCGCTTGTTAATATTTTTTCCGTCTGAGAATCTAATTTTCTCCGGGATACATGAGTCATCAGTAGTATGATATATCATACTGAATAACGGAACAATAGAAATATGTGGAATGTTAATACGAGCGAAGTTAAAGAATGGGTGACTGTAAAGACAGAATCAGTTAAGAAATTATATGTCGGATTTGTGTTAGAGTTCGATTAATTTTTCCTGTTTTATTCTCGATAATATTTGGGAATTTATCCTGGTATTTTTTATAAATATTGAGCTCTTTATTTAAACGAATTTTTAATCTTTTTTCGTTATAACTTTCCAGGTCACGCTTTTTGTATCTTTTAAATACCACATCCAAATTCTCAGGTTTGAGTAAAACTTTTATAGTTCTTTTGACCAAATCTTCTGCGGTTTTTTTATCGTATTTTTCATAAAAAAGATTTTCTACCATTGCAGCTCTTTCCATATCGATTCTCCAGATGACATCTTTCTTGTCAAAGACTACTTCGATTTCTTTTTTTGAAGTACCTTTGTAATGTGATTCATAGATAACGTGCTCGAGCATTTCTCTTCTTTTTATCATTTTTCGAAATTCGTATTTACTGACGAAATTATAATCTACCCCATGTTTTTCGTTTGCACGGGGAGGTCGCGAAGTATGTGTGATAACTTTTTTAAAGTCAGGGTTAGATTCTATAAGTTTATTAACAACAGTATCTTTGCCCGAGGCCATAAATCCGGTAATGATTATTAATTTACCTTGGTCCATAAATAGGAATTATTTGAGTTTAGCGGTTTCCTTATGAAGCTGGACTTTTTTACAAAATTTACACCATTTTTTAATTTGTAGTTTGCCTTTTCCTTTTGTGTCCATATTAACCTTGTTACGTTCGGTTACGTAATTTTGGCTTTTACAAACACTACAGATTAATGCAACAATTTCCCTTGCACCCTTTTTTGCCATGGTTCGAATCTTTGTACTCACTCACCACAAGTACAATGGGTATTTTAACATCGAGTGTTTATTCATAACAAGCCTTGATTTACTTTTAGCTAATTTACTATAGTAGAGTTTGTCTATGAATATTATTATTTTAGGATACAGGGTTGCGGGCTTGGATGGAGTTTCGTTGGAAACAGTTCATTGGAAGAATATTTTAGAAAGAATGGGGCATAAGGTAACTTTGGTGGCCGGAGAACTTGACCGCGAAGGCATTCTCATTCCTGAACTTCATTTTAAATCCCCGACCGTTGCCGGTATTCATCATAGGGTAGTTTATGGCAACGAATCATATGAGAAAATTGAAAGAGCAATATTTGATATCGCAGGAACTATAGAGGGTAGGTTAAGACAACTTTTCAGAAACGGCACTAAACCTGATTTGCTTATTACTCCTAATGTTTTTTCCATACCTATGCACTTTCCTTTAGCTGTTGCGTTGACCCGGACTATTGATGAATTTGAAATAAAAACTATTGCCCGGCATCATGATTTTTGGTGGGAGAGAGAAAGATATAATAAATCTCACATGTTTAAGTTTTTCGAAAAATGGTTTCCTCCCAAAAGTGATCTGATTAAACACACGGTTATAAATTCTATTGCCCGGAAATCACTCAAAGATCATTCTGGGATTGAAGCCGAAGTAATTTGGGATACTTTTGATTTTGATAATTCTGACTTGGGAGAGATAGATTCTTACTCAAAACACTTCAGGAGTGATTTTGACCTTGATGAGAAGGATATTGTTTTTCTTCAAGCAACAAGGGTTTTGCCTCGGAAGAGGATTGAAATATCCATTGAACTAATGCGAAAAATGAATTTGCCAAATGCAATATTAATCGTGGCCGGAACAGAAGGGGATGAACAAAAAGGATACCTTAAAAAGCTCAGAGTTCAAGCCAAGGAATCGGGAATCAGATGTAAATTCATAGGTGAAAGAGTTAACTCTCAACGTAAAATAATTAGCGGGAAACGTACATATAGTTTGTGGGATTGTTATGTCAATTGCGACTTTGTTACTTACCCTACCAAAAAAGAAGGGTTCGGTAACCAATTTGTTGAAACCATGTTTTTTAAAAAGCCAATAATTCTGACTCCTTATCCTGTTTATGAAAAAGACATAAGACCTTTGGGATTTGAAGTAATAGAAATGACGGAAAATATTACTGATGCGACTTTGAAACAATTAAGAAAAATTATGGTTAATCCTTCGGAAAAGCAAAAAATGGTAGAAAAAAACTTCGATCTTGGTAAAAAGTATTTTTCCTATGAATGGGTTGAAAATAAGCTTCAAAAAATTATTGAGGAGATAAAACTCTCTTGAGCCTGGATCGGGAATCGAACCCGAGACCTCATTCTTACCAAGAATGCGCTCTACCGGCTGAGCTATCCAGGCTCGTCGGAATTCAGCTCACTTGTCGGATTTATTCTTTTACAAGAAATAAATCCTATACGTTTGCTGATTCCTCCTCTCAACTCCTCGTGTAACTCGGGATTGGAAAAATTAGATTCAAAAAGAATTATATACAAAAATCTTTCAAATGGCTATTGAAAAGAGTAAAATATTAGTGCTTTAATAATAGGAGTATGACATCAAGGAAGATTTTAGTTGCATTTCTCATTATCTTGGTCGCGGTTGGCGGATTTGTAGCCGGTTTATTTCTGTTACGGGAACGCCAGGATCTAAGAGAAGAAGCTGCTGTACCCACAGGACAAGCGAAGGTTTCCATCAAACCGGAATCAGGAAGTTTTAACGTCGGAGATGATGTGCCGATGCAAATTTATTTCAATCCGGCAAATATTCCTATTTCCGGAGTTGCAGTCAGATTAACTTACGGTTTCTCGGGTTCATCTCCCGAAGTATCAGTTTCGGCAATAAATGTAAATGCCACAATGTTATCTACAGGTGATTGGACATGTCCGACGCAGGAAAGCAGGCAAGAAGGAAGCGATGTGGTTATCGAGATTGCTTGTGCGAATACCAGCAGTGCGGGTTTTGTTGCCAATTCGGATACGCTTTTAGCTGATGTAACTTTGAAGGTTAACAAAGCTCCGAGTGTTTCACCTTTTTTGGTTCGATTTGATCCTGCAGAAAGCGTGATAACCAGAAAGAGCGATAATTCGGATATTTTATTAATCCCAACCAGCACAGGAAGCTATAGCATAGCAGGATCTGGAGTCCAGGTATCGCCGACAGTAACCCCTCGAGTTTCAATCAGTCCTACACCGACTACCAGAGTAACCGCGACACCGACCACCAGGGTTCCAACAGCAAGCCCTACTGCAACTACCAAGGGCGGGGAGCAACTTCCTGTTGCGGGGGTGTCATATCCGACCGTGTTCGGAATTGGATTAGGAATTTTAGTTATAGTTGGTGGAGTTCTTTTGGCTTTGTAAATATTATGGCAGCGAATAAAAAAAACAAGGAGCTACTCTACGTCCTCGTTGCCTGCGCAATTTTCGCTTTTATGGTGATTGCGATAATTACTGTTAGATAATCAATTGTTGCAGGCTACGAAGAAATATATACCGAAACATCTACTGCTTTGGATTTTTTTCTGTGCGATCTTCAGTCTAAGTACATTAATTTCATTCAGCCTGAATAAATATTTGTTAACTAAAAGAGAAGTTGTATCTACGCAGAAAATTTATTTACCTACTCTTACAACTAAAACTTCAAAAGAAATTGAAAATATCCAGCCGGAAATAAAAGTTTTATTGGTTGGGGATGTTATGCTCGGCAGAAAGGTGATGCTTGAGTCCCAAAAAAAGAAAGATTTTATTTATCCATTTCGCAAAGTAGCAAGTACTCTGTCTACTTCGGATATTGTTTTTATCAACTTGGAGAACCCAATGGTTAAGGACTGTCCTTATACATATGCGGGTTTTAAGTTCTGTTCGCTTCCCGAATCAGCGGAAGGGTTAGTATCAGCTGGAGTTGATGTCGTAAATTTGGCGAATAACCATTCAATGAATTACGGTCAAGCCGGCATTAATGAAACTTTGGAAATATTGGGCGATAAAGAAATATTGGCAACCGGTTTGGGGGAACTTAAAGTACTGGAAAAACAAGGAACCTCTTTTGGCTTTTTAGGATTTGATTTTACAATTAAAGAACCGATTGCCGCGGATTACGAACAGATAAAGAACGCAGATGAACAAGTTGATATTTTGATTGTCGGTGTACATTGGGGAGTGGAATATACCGATAAACCAACGGTATCACAGAGGTTGTGGGCAAAAAAAATTGTAGAGTCAGGTGCTGACGTTATTGCCGGGCACCATCCGCACTGGGTACAGGGAGTGGATTGTGTGGCCAACAACGGTTCAGTTAGTTATATAACAGCATTTGATTTTAAAAACGGAAGCGTGTGCCAAACGGGCATCATACCTGTTTTTTATTCTTTGGGAAATTTTATTTTTGACCAGATGTGGAGTGAGGAAACTAAAAAGGGTGCAGTAGTTGAGCTAACATTTTTATCCAAAGGACAATCGACCTCCGGCCGAAAAGGAACCTCCCTGCAAGGACGGGTACCGTCCGGTACCCGTCAAGGTATGAAAACATTCAGAACCTATATCAGAAATTGGGGTCAGGTTGAGTTTGTAGATTAAATATAACTTCATCTTACCAAATTTGAAAACCGGGTGTATAATATGCCCACCTATAGTAAGCATGAGTGTGGAACAGAAAATTGATTTAAATATAAATCCCCTTCAGGGAGGAATCCAAGGCTGGCAAGATATATTAGAATTATCAAGTCAGCAGGAACCTATATCTGATAATGAAATATTGGATTATTCAAATCTTCAAGACATAAGAGAACTGAATGGTTTAACTGTTAGTGGTGGAAGTATTCTGGAAACACTGGGCGAGGTTGTTTTCAGTCCTCGGGACGGAGTCGGAAACTCAACGCTTCGGGAGGGATTACGAAGCATGACTGATGTATTGAATCCATTGTCTATTACAGAATCGTATGAACTTCAAGAAAAAGCAATTAAAGCTGAATCCGGTCAAAGAATCGTACCTGAAAGAAGGTCGCTCGGATGGACCGCTGAAATGTTTGAGGGGTTACCTGAACAACTAAGTCATATCGGTGTAGAAACTTACGATCGCTTTGGTGACCACAATAATCATCCCCAGACACAGTTAGAAGCTGTCCAATTATTTAAACAAGCCGCTGCGGGGGTAGTACACTCATGGGCATATGGTGAAGTTGGACATTTACCGCGGGGTGAAAAAAGGACTGTGAATAATGCTACTGCTAGGGTAGCTTTGAAAACATATATTCAATTAGAACAACTTGAAGTCGAATTGATTAAAAAACTACAAAGTCAGGGAGTAGAAGTTCCTGAACAAAAACAAATTGGCCAAATCTTAAAATATGTTCCACTTAGTGCACTGACAGTACTGATAGTAACTTCATTTCTTATTAGTGCTTGTGGTGGAGGAAATGAAGCACAGCCTAATGTTGTACCGATAGACCCGTCTACTCAAGCTGGTGAAATAGTCCCCAGTACTGATAACACATCTGATATCAATGTCGATACGGTTATGGGCGAAGGCGATACATCAGTTACCTTTAATATTACTAATGGAACCTATACGGGTGGTTTATGCAATGAATTAAAGGAACTTGTTGAAAGTCCTTATGAAGGTTATTTGTGTAATGTCAGAATGCCTCAAATGGGTGCAAAATCATTAACATTTCCGTTTGACGGTGGAGTCCTTTTTGAACAACCTGATGCGGCAGATGGTAAATATAATGGTGCTGTTGAATTTATATTTAGTCCTTATGACGTTGCGCAGGCAATCGCGATTTCTTCTTATCTTTCGCAAAATGGTGGGAGTCAACAGATTGAATCTGCTCCGCAAGAAGAGATTCAACCACAGGATGAAAGAGCATTTACATTTGAAAATCTTCAACTATTTATGGCAGGTACCGAAGAACCCTCAGCAGGATCCGATTTTCTGCAAATTACCGTGCAATCCGATCAGGGAATGCCAGCAGAAAATCTTGAGCAGGAGGGTGACACATTTGAAGTCTGGTCCTTCACAAAACTGAACGCTGAAGATATGGTAAATTTTGAAGGTGAACACAGTAAAGCTGATATTGAGGATTTATTTGATAGTTCTTTGTCCGGAGGAGGTAATTGTACTACTGACCACATAAGCAAAGATGGTGACGTTGATAATCAAGCACTTCAGATCGATTGTATAAAAAGTAATATTGACGTTAGTAAAATTGCTGATTTTTTTGGTTTAACTGAACAGGAATTACTTGATCGTATAAACGCTCGGGACGGGATTACGAGAGAAGTTCTAAGAAAAGTTGAAGAAGTTACAATTGCTACGGTTACTTCGAATCCCGTTTCAGGCATCACGGAGTCTGAACAATTTATGATAACTGAAGATTATGAACTTCCTATAGACGAAGGTTTAGAACCACCTTCTGTGGAAGAAGACAGGCAAGGATTGAGTAAGGGATTTTGGATTGCATGTCTTGGAATACCTACATTGGCAGTAACTGCAGCCTGGTTTACATCCTTATATTATAAATTTAAGTCAAGAAAGAGAGGGTGATAACTCAGGTTAAGGAGCTTCTAATAATTACTTCAAAAAAACTTATTAGTATTTCAAATCTGTTGTGCTGGGACCAGGATTCGAACCTGGGTAGCCCGTACGTGCGCTAGATTTATCCCAGTAGCGATCTTGCTATGCTCGATGCGGGACAGCAGTCTAGTGTCGCGGGTAGGATTCGAACCTACGTAGCCCGTACGGGCGCTAGATTTACAGTCTAGTGCGATTGGCCGCTCCGCCACCGCGACATATCTTACGAATTGCGATTGCTTGCCCCGTTTTTCTGCAAAGCAGAAATTTACGGGGGCCGCTCCGACCCGTCAAACGGGTCAGGCACGTTAGACGTGCCGCCATCCCAGCTCTTCGACTTCGCTCAGGGTAAACTGAACCGACGTGTACATTCGTCATGCATAATATTATACCTTGATTGTGAGCACTATCGAACCCAATCCAGGCTCATTATTATGAGCCGTCTTAGGGATTCGAACCCTAGACCTGCTGTTTACAAAACAGCTGCTCTACCACTGAGCTAAGACGGCACAAGCTGATTTTACGGACCCCGTACATTCGGCTGTTTCTTTGAAACTAGCACGAATGTACTGTGACAAAATAGCTCTCTACCGCTTAAGTTACGCCGGCGCAAAATGAATTATACCAAATTGAATTATAGCTTCCAATAAAATGACCCTGTTTTGCGGAATACGGACGAAGTCTTTTCCCGGATAAATCCAGGTGGGTGCCCTGTCCAGAAATCCTTAGAACCCTTCGACAAGCTCAGGGTTTTAATCCTTCACCTGCTTCAGGACTCCGTGGAGATCGAGAACTTCGAGCTCCCAAGGTGAGAAAACGGTGAGAAAAGGCTTTCCCGATTCCCCTCCACAGGGTCATATATATTCTAGCAAATCAGGTCAACTTTGGGGAAGTGCCAAATTAAACCATTCCAACTCCGGGAAGCAAAAAACTAAGTACTAAATTAATGAGTGGTGAAATTACAGCAAATAGGGGTGAAGTACCATTAAAAGTCGGAAAGATCAAGAAAAAAAGAATTATCATGCCGTAACGCTGAAGAAAAAAATCAGCCTCGCGAGCTTGTTGATCCGGCAGGAGCCCTATAAAGATTTTGCCTCCGTCTAATGGATGAATTGGGACCAAGTTAAAAATTGCCAAAAGTACGTTTAATGTAATAATTGGGATGAAAAGTGTTGCTCCTCCATACAATCTTAATATTAAGGATAAAATTGTAGCAAGCAGAAGATTTGATGCCGGTCCTGCCAAGGAAATTAATGCCGAATCGCGTCTCGGATTTTTCAGGTTAAATGGGTCAAATTGAACCGGTTTTGCCCATCCGAAAGGTATGACCGGAAAACCAAGTGCTCTCAAAAAAACTAAAACCAAAAGCAGTGTTGTACCTATCGGGTCATAATGCACCAAAGGATTTAAGGAGAGCCTTCCCATCAGTCTTGCCGTAGGATCACCCAACCTGTCCGAAGCAAATGCATGCGATGCTTCGTGGATCGTTATTGCAATAACAAATGCTAAAATCCAAGCTATGATTGACATAATTTTAGTAAAACAATATCTAGTTTACCAAATCAGGTTTTATTTGTATAATTGCAAAAGTATATGAGCTATTTATGTCAAATTTGCGGAAAGCAAAAATCTGTCGGACGAAGCCAAAAACACAAGAGGGGTGTCGCGGGCAAGCGTTGGAAATATAGGGCACCGGTAACACCACGTCTTTTTAAACCAAATCTGCAGAGAGTTACTTTAAAAATCAATGGAGATGTTAAGAGTATGCGGATTTGTACAAAATGCCTCAAAAGAATCAAAAAGTTCGGCTCCGTCCATGAATATAAAAATATCGCTGTCGCCTAAGTCATCCCTATGTTGCAGCGTAATCAATTCCGAAAGTCTACTACTAACTATTATTACTATTACTATTAGCTTGCTTTGGAGTAAGAGGTTGAGCTTCGCATCAACCCGTAGGGTTGATTAGGTTCTAACCTTTTACTTTTTAAGAAGAAAAATTTGCTTCTGGGTAGCCTTCAAGGAATTGTTTCCAGGAAACCGGGTTTTTGCCTTCCAGTTGCACTTCATCCAAGGCGAGATACGGAATACGAGATACGGAATACGATTTTTCGTTTTGAGTTTCTTGACTTTTCTTTCGAGTTTCAATATGTGCTTTTAGGATTTTCAGGCGTTTATCGTTTTGCGTATTGCGTATTGCGTTAAGCTGAATATTTGTCCAAGCAATAGGCCATGGTTGCATGGCGCGGATGAATCGATCCAGGGAATAGGCACTAGGCACCAGAGAATAGTTTTTTATGAAAGGAATTTTCCATTCGTTATTTTTTTCCGACCACTGACCACCGACCACTGACCACAGCAATTCTGGCGGGATAAATGCATCTTTTTTGCCGATTTCTCCTGCGAAAGTTGCTTTTGAGTCATCTTGCATTTTCAGATTAATTTTACCTTTAATGTAAGCAGGTAACATCCCCACTAGGACATCTGCGGATTTGGCAAAAAGCCTGTCACGAAGAGTTCCATAAGTGTCATCCTCTTTTATTTCTTCTTTAAATTGTGTGACTATTGGACCATGATCGAATTTATTATCCATTTTGATGATTGATACCCCGGTCGGATTAGTGTTTGTTATAATTGCCGCAGGAACCGGTGAACTCCAACGAAATTGAGGTAAAAGCGAAGGATGAATTACTAATATTCCATACTGAAAATATTTTAAAACAGCATCCGGAATAATTGCACCAAAAGAAGCAAGTACTCCGATATCAGCTTTGATATTTTTTAACACAATTTCTTTAGCGTCAAAAAAAATTGGTACATGCTTTTTGTGAGCCCATGTATCAACCGCCGAATATTCGAGTTGTTGTTTTCTCCCGCTCGGTTTGGGGGATTGAGTAACTACTGCAACAATCGGAGACTCTCCTGATGTGGACTTGAATGCTTTATGCAAAGAGTCGAGTATTGGAATTACATATTCCGGTGTGCCAAAAAAGATTATTTTCATAATTCCACTTCTTCCCATTCACCATTCTTATATTCAAATAATGGTTTTTTCTGTTTAATAAGTTCGTCAATGAAAAGCCTTCCGTTCAGGTGATCGATCTCGTGTTGCACGATTTGAGCGTCCAGGCCGTTAAATGTTTGAATATGTGCCTGTCCTTTCTCGTCTAAAAACTTTATTTTAATTTTTTGCGAACGTTTAATGTTTCCGTAGAAATGGGGTAGCGATAAGCAGCCTTCCATAATATTTTTCTTTTGATCATCTTGCGCCTGCTCTTTTTTCTTGGAAATAAACACGACCTCAGGATTAATAACTGTTTTTATTTCCTTTCCGGGTTTCATGACAAAAATCTTTATGTTTTTGCCGATTTGGGGTGCTGCAAGCCCGATTCCATCGGGGTCGTTTTGCACAACCAAGGTATCTTTCAGGTCTTTTATCAACGTTTGTACTTTTTTATCGATAACCGCTACGGTCTTCGATTTTCCACGCAGTCTTTTATCTTTGGCGTCCAATATTTCCCGGATCATGCTTGGTATTATACAAATATTCAGGTTCCAATAGCTAATTTCTAATCATTTTAGTTCTTCGAGTTCCCTTTTGGCTTGTTCATCGTCGGGACTTATTTTATCAAGAATGTACCGGAGTTCGTTTTTGGCTTTCTCTATGTCTTTGGTATCAATGTACATAAGAGCCAAAGCGTAATGCGCATTGTAATAGTTTGGTTTCATCTCAATGGTCTTTTGTATAATCGAGATGGCTTTTTCGTAATCACCCATCCTTAAGTAAGATAAACCAAGATTTAGAAATAACTTGGCTTCGGTTGGAGCAAGCTCTGTTGCACTGGTTAAAGCATCCTTGGCGCCAACGATATAATTCGGATTTATAGCCGATAGCTCAATAAAAATACTTGCTTTATTTCTGAGGATATTAACATTTGACGGAGAAAGATCACTTGCCAACTTGCTTTCCGCAACGGCAGATGCTGCTAATTTTTGGGCCGTATCCTGATCGCCTTGCTCGGCCAGATAGTAGGCAATTTTTGAAGTTGAGGTAGATAGTTCATCCCAGAATATACTTTCACTTGGGGAAAGCTTTACTGCGCGCTTTAGATAGTTTCGTGCGTCGACAAAATTACCGGCGTCGTTATTACCTTTGCCGTATGAGTAAAGGTAATCGGCGTACCAATAGCGGGCAGTAACCAGTAAACAGTAACCGGTAACCAGTAATATAACAATTATTCCGGTTTTTTGAGTAGAATTTAAACCGGTCGAATGCTCTATTTTGTTACCTTCTTGGTTGTAACCGGTAGTTAATCCTACTGCTAATGCCGGGAAGAGGAAGAATAAAAGTGCAACCGGGACTACAGAGAAACCGAAGAAGTTGGTAATTAAGATGCTTACGAAGCCTGCAAGAAAAGAAGTAGGAAGTAGGAAGTAGGAAGTAGGAGTAACATTTTTTCGTAATTCTTTGGCGATTTGAAAAATAATAGCCCCGATTAATATTATATATGACAATAGCCCGAAAGTACCTGTTGTTGCCGCAAAGTTCAAATATTCATTATGTGCTTTGTTATAAAGATAATCCCATTCGGAAACTAAATTGTGCTCAACCTGCCGAAATTGATAATATGACAGGGCAAAAGTTTCAACACCGGTTCCGAGGATCGGATAGTGTTTCCATATATCTATCGCCCCCCTCCAGACAATTCTTCTTATAGTACCCGATTCCGAGCCACCGGTTTCCAGAGCCGGACCTTGAATAACTACAGGTTGTATGTTGATAGTCGCAGATTTATAAAGAATGTCTTTAAGTTTAGTTGTCCAAGGAGTACCAGAAACCAGCACTAAAATTACAAATGACAAATTACAAATGAGAAATGTTCTTATTAAATTTCCTTTTTCTGTTTTATTTTTTAAAAGTGTGAACCAAGACAGTGACCAGAAGATGATGCTGGAAATGCCGAATGCTAACAAACCTGAGCGTGATCTTGTATAAAGAAGCGTTAAAAAAAACAATATGGAAAGTAATATCCAAATTAACTTGTATAATGATTTGAAACTTGAAACTTGAATTTTGAAATTTGAAACTGCCATAGCCCATATAACAGGGATTATCGCAACCAGCCAGGCAGCAAGCCAGTTGGGTTGTCCAAGTGTTGAAAAAACCCTGTTTTTAACATCCTGCACCCAAATATGGGCGTCAATTCCAAAGTGTTGCAGAATTGCATACAAACTAACTACAGTTGCTGAAGCAAGAAGGGACTTGATCGCATTTAAGGTTTTTTGTCTATCCATATTCGAAACGAAAGCCCAATATAATAATGCATAGGAGTAAGAGGAAAGAAGGCCTCCATGAAACCGGGAGTAGTATCCTAAAAGCGAAGTTCTGCTGTCAATTGATATTAGAGTGCTGAGCGTTTGAGAGGTTAAGAAAATTATTAAAGGTATATCCAATAAGGTGCGTCTAAAGTTTACTTTCTTTTCGATAACCATTCGTACGAGCCATCCGGATACTATTAGAATGGTAAATATATAAGTCAGTATCATTTTGTTGAACTCGAATAGTTCAGAAGTTTTTGGGAAAAGTATTAACGGCACAGTGAAGAAAAGAAGAGAGTAAAAATAACCTATTAATTTATCAGCAAGACGCATATACAATAATTTACTACAAAATGATTTAAATTTGAAATACTGTTTGCACTTTTATACTAAAAAGATATACTGGCATTGAAATGAGAATAACACTTCCTAGAAAGATTAAAAAAATATTACCGCTATTTCCGGCAAATAAGATATTTGGTTTTTTCTCGCACGATATAGGTATCGATTTGGGTACTGCGAATACATTGGTTTGGGTAAAAAACAAGGGAATAGTTATAAGAGAACCGTCGGTAATTGCCAGACACAAAAAATCCAGGGAAATTTTGGCAATAGGCGCTCACGCTAAAAGGATGCTGGGTCGCATACCCTCTACAATCGAGACGATTAGGCCATTAAGAGACGGGGTAATAGCTGACTTTGATGCGACATCCGCTATGCTCTTGCATTATATAAGGAGAGTTCACGAATCAGGGAGCGTGATTCCGAAGATTCCCAGGCCTAGGGTAGTTATTGGCATACCATCCGGTGTTACCGAAGTGGAACGAAGAGCTGTTGCCGATGCTGCCAGGACTTCCGGAGCACGCGAAGCGCATCTAATTGAGGAACCGATGGCAGCAGCACTAGGGGCCGGCCTGCCCATTGATCGCCCTGAGGGTATATTTATTGTTGATATAGGCGGGGGAACCTCTGAAATGGCGGTGATCTCATTGGGCGGAGTCGTGGTAGGACGCTCGATACGCATAGCAGGGGATGAAATGAATGAAGCTATTATCTCGTATGTCAGGCTAAAGTATTCTCTATTGATAGGTGAACCTACAAGTGAAGAAGTAAAGATTAATATTGGTAGTGTTAAATCTTTACCAAAGGAAAAATTTTATGTCGTTCGTGGAAGGGATTTGGAAAATGGCTTGCCAAAATCAATAAAACTGACGAGCACGGAAATCCGTGAGGCCTTAGCGCCAACAGTATCAGAGATCATTGGTAATATCGTTGGTACTCTAGAAGAAACTCCACCTGAATTGGTAGCGGATATAATGGAAAGAGGTATTATTTTAGCCGGTGGTGGATCACTAATACCCGGGATTGATGAGTTGGTTTCTGAAGCAACAAAAATGCCTACTTATATCGCAGATGACCCCTTGACTTGTGTTGTCAGGGGTTGTGGACATGTTTTGGAAAATTTGAATCTTCTTAATAAAATTAATGTAACCGGAGGTTTTTAGTAAAAAAATGCAATCTTTGATTTCCACAAAAACCCAAAGTTGGTTGGTGTGGTTTCTGCGGGGATTATTAATAGTCGGATTTTTATTGCTTTTAACAAGGTTAGTAGAGCTTCAAATAATCCGTGGAGCTTATTTTAAAGCTTTAGCTGAAGGTAATAGGATAAGACGAGTTCCAATTTCCGCAGCACGCGGTGAAATTCACGCAAGAGGAGGAGAAATTTTAGCAATGAATAAAGAAGTAAAGCGAAAAGTCGTATTTTATGATGGAGGCTATAAAAAAGAAGTGTTGGGAGTAAACGAAGGCAGCGATTTAATCACAGAGTGGATAAGAGAATATCCCGAAGGGGGTGGTTTTGCTCACATAACGGGTTATATCGGGGAAGTAAATGAGGAAGAGTTGGGCAAAATTATGGCTGAGTGTCCCGATAAAGGACCCAGAAGACTTCAGGGATTGGTGGGTAGAGCAGGTTTGGAAAATCAGTATGACTGTGTACTAACGGGATACGACGGTGAGGAGCTGGTCGAGGTTGACGCAGAGAATAATAAGGTTAGAACTTTGGGTCGAAAGATGCCCGTACAAGGTGATAATATAGTTACAACAATTGACTTTGGACTTCAAAAGAAAATTGGCAAAGTATTTGCGGGTAAAAAGGGAGCGGTTATTGTGACAGATGCCAAAGGTCAAGTCTTGGGGTTATATTCATCAGTATCATATGATCCTAATATTTTTGTAAAAGACGGTAATGAAAAAAATATCCAATCCGTTTTAAGCGATAAAAATCTACCACTTTTCAATCGAGTTATCGCAGGTGAATTTCATCCCGGTTCTGTTTTTAAGCCTGTTGTGGCAACTGCAGCATTGGAGGAAGGTGTGATAGATGAAGATTATATTTATGAAGATACCGGTCAAATAACTATCTCAAATATTTACGGAAGCTTTTCATATAAGAATTGGTATTTTACGCAATACGGGGGTGTAGAGGGAAAAATTGGACTGGAGAGGGCTATAGCGCGATCAACTGATACCTTCTTTTATAAAATCGGAGAACTTACCGGAGTTGATAATTTAGTCAATTGGGCTGGAAAATTTGGATTAGACAACCTTACCGGAATTGATATTCCCGGTGAAGTGTCGGGTCTTATTCCTTCTCCGGAGTGGAAAATGAGAGTTAAGGGAGAACGTTGGTTTTTGGGTAATACTTATCACATGTCGATCGGACAAGGAGATATTGCCCTTACGCCTATGGGGATTAACCAAGCAATATCTGCTATAGCTAACGGGGGGAAACTTTGCCAACCTCATATTTTTTCCATCGAAGCTTCAGGGAATTTCCAACCTGCCCGTCCGGCAGGCGGGTTTCCAATTTCCAATTTCCAATGTAGAGATTTGGGGATTAAAAAAGAAAATATTGCTTTAATTAAAAAGGGTATGGTTGGCGTATGTAGTCCGGGAGGAACAGGGTACACCTTTTTTGACTTTGAACAAAAATCAGGCAGGAGTGTTGCCTGCAAAACCGGAACTGCTGAAACCGAAAACGGGGAACCTCATGCCTGGTTTGTTGCCTTTGCCCCTGCAGATAATCCGGAAATAGTAGCAACAGTTCTGGTAGAAAACGGAGGAGAAGGCTCAAAAGTTGCGGGTCCGATTGCACGCGAGATTTTTAATTATTGGTTTAAAGTACCGGAGGCAACACCTTCAGCTACTTTAATTCCACAACCTGCAAATGAATGAACGCGAATATCTAGCAGCACTTTATTCTTATACCTACTTCGGTCCTAAACGGGTAAAGCTTCTAATGAAGTATTTTGGTAGCGCAAAAAGTTCATGGAATGCAAACTCTGACGAGCTTGTAAATGTCGGTTTGAAAGAAGCGGTTGTAAAAAACTTTAATATATATAAGGATAAATTTGACTTCAGGAATTATTTTCAGAAGTTGGAAAGACTTGGGGTGTGGTATTTGACAATTAACGATAAACAGTACCCTCGGAATCTCATGGATTTAGAGGACGCTCCCTTAGTTTTGTATGTAAAAGGTAGAATAAAAGCGCAGGATTCAAATGCAATTGCGATAGTTGGGAGTAGAAAGATGACTTCTTATGGAAAGGAAGTAGCGTCAAAATTTTCATCCGAACTTGCAACTTTGGGTATAACAATAATTTCAGGGCTTGCTTTTGGAGTAGATGCTATGGCGCATAAAGCATGCTTGGATGTCGGTGGTCGTACAATTGCGGTTATTCCTTCAGGTATAGATATTATGACGCCGGCTTCTAACTTTTATCTGGTTAAGGCTATTTTGCAGGGAAATGGAGCGATTGTGACCGAGTATCCGTTGGGACATCCGCCTCTGAGAACAAATTTTGCTGCAAGAAATCGAATAATATCCGGATTGTCGAAGGCAGTTGTTGTTATTGAGGGACAAAAGAAAAGTGGAACATTATTAACCGCTTCTTCAGCTGCAAGCCAGGGAAGGACGGTATTTGCCGTACCCGGTCAGATTGCCTCACCTATGTCCGAAGCACCAAATTATCTTATTCAAAACGGTGCAAAGTTAATAACTAATGTAAATGACATATTAAGTGAGCTCGATTTGCAGCTAAAGGTTGATAAAGAGGAAATGGATAAAGTCATGCCCTCCGACAAAAATGAGGAAAAATTGATCAACGTTTTATCAAATGAACCTTTGCACCTTGACGAACTTGCTAGAATATCAGGGTTGAAAGTGGAAGAAATATCAGCTAGGCTGACTGTTATGGAATTAAAAGGGTTGGTTAAAAATATTGGGAATGGAGTATATAAAAAGGTCTGAAATAAATACCAATGAACACCAATAAATACCAATATCTAATTTCCAATTAGAAATTTGTATTTATTTGAAATTGGATTATTGGTACTTATTTAATCATGAATTTAATAGTTGTAGAAAGTCCAACTAAAGCACGTACGTTATCCCGATTCTTGGGAAGTGAATATGACGTGGAAGCAACTATGGGGCACATTAAAGATCTGCCGAAAAGTGAGTTGGCTGTTGATATTGAACATAATTTTGAACCCGATTATGTTGTTGTTGAAAAAAAGAAAGATAGTATAAAGAGAATAAAAGAGAATGCATTAAAAGCCTCAAATATTTATATAGCAACAGATCCTGACCGAGAAGGAGAAGCTATAGCTCAACATGTCAAAGAAATACTTCGAGATACGCAAAACGATATACGAGAAACGAACGTGTTGCGTATTGCGTTTCACGAAATAACCAGGGATGCCGTAGAAGATGCGATTCAACACCCGCGCAGTATAGACAAAAATCTTGTTGATGCGCAAATTGCCAGACGTGTGTTGGACAGATTGGTGGGTTATAAATTATCACCCTTATTGTGGAAAAAAGTACGTCGTGGTTTATCGGCCGGTCGTGTTCAGTCGGTAACTGTCCGATTGATTGTAGAAAGAGAACGCGAAATAGAAGCTTTTAAAGCGGAAGAATATTGGGAGATATTTTCAGAGGTTAAAAAATTATCCACCCCCGAGGTGAAAGATGTTCCCACCTCGGGGGTGTTTGTGGTCAAGTTGGTAAGGATTGATGATAAAAAAGCTGAAATCAAAAATGAAGTAGAGGCTGGTAAGGTAGTTTCCGATTTAGAAAAGTCCGACTATAAAGTTTTAGACGTAAGAAAAAAGGAAGTAAGAAAAAGCCCGTATCCCCCTTTTACCACTTCAACCATGACCCAGGCGGGAGCAAGGATCTTTGGCTGGTCAGCAAAAAGAACGATGTCTATAGCTCAGAGATTGTATGAAGAAGGTTTAATTACTTATCACAGAACAGATTCCGTCAATTTAGCCTCAGCTGCCGTTTCCAAAGTCAGGGATTATATTGAAAAAAATTACGGTAAGAATTATCTACCTGAAAGATCTAGATTTTTTAAAAAAACCTCAAGATTAGCTCAGGAAGCGCATGAAGCGGTAAGACCTACGGATGTAAACACGAAATTCGAAATTCGAAATTCGAAATTCGAAAAAGACGGAGAAAGATTATACGAGTTGATTTGGAAACGCTTTGTTGCCTGTCAAATGGAATATTGTGTTTTTGATGAGACAGTTATTGATGTGGAAGCAAGAACCACCCCCGAGGCGAAAGATGCTCCCACCTCGGGGGTGTATGGTTTGCGAGCATCGGGACAAGTCATGAAATTTGACGGTTGGAGAAAAGTGATTCCGTTGTCCAAAGATGAAGAGCCCGAACTTCCACAGGTAATAAAAGATGAAGTTCTAGATTTAATAAAAGTATTGTCAGACCAGAAATTTACGCAACCTCCGGCACGTTACAATGAGGCATCATTGATAAAAACCCTTGAGAGCCTAGGTATTGGCAGACCTTCGACCTATGCTCCTATTATCACAACGATTCAAACCAGAACTTATGTCGAGAAAATTGAAGGAAAATTCCAACCGACGCCTATCGGTATCGCGGTGAACGATTTTTTGGTTAAAAATTTTGACGACATTGTTAATTATTCATTCACGGCGGCGATGGAAGACGAGTTGGATAATATTGCAAAGGGGGAAAAAGAATGGCAAAAAATGATGAAAACATTTTACGATCCTTTCGAGAAAAAGTTGGGAACTGTCGAGAAAAATGCGGATAGAGTGAAAATTGAGGTCGAGAAGCTGGGTAAAAAATGCCCAACCTGCGAGAAAGAAGGAAGGACTGGCGACAAACAAGGGGAGCTTGTTATAAGAATGGGAAGGTTTGGTAAATTTATTTCGTGCTCACTTTTTCCGGAGTGTAAGCATACGGAAAAGTATATCGAAAAACTTAATATGAAATGTCCGGAATGTAAGACGGGAGAAGTAATAATAAAGACAACAAGAAAGGGAAAACGATTCTATGGCTGTTCCCGTTACCCAAAGTGTAAGTGGGCAAGTTGGAGAAAACCTGAAATCAGTAAATCAGTTAGTCAATAAACCACTAAGTCAATGGTATATAAAAATGAAAAAATTCGAAATGAAATTCAAGAGAGAACCAAAGACTTCTCGCTTAATTTAATTGGAGCTTTGACTGGGTTGCCAAGCACAGCTTCTAACCAAATTCTTGTTAAACAAGCCGTACGTTCGGGTACTTCTGTAGGTGCAAATTACAGAGAAGCTTGTGAAGCCGAATCAGGAAAGGACTTCGTACATAAGATAAGAGTTTGCAAAAAGGAGGCTAAAGAAACTATATATTGGTTGGAGTTATTAACAAATATAAATCCAAAATTTAAAGACGCATTGAACAAATTGCTAATTGAAGTTACAGAGTTTGTAAAAATATTCTCAACAATTTCATCTAAATTTAATGATTGATTTATTGACTAATTGATTTACTGATTTATTGACTAATTGATTTATTATTAATCTATGCCGATTGGGCCGAAAATACTTTTAAAATTGGTTAAAGAGAAGAAGCTTGTTGAAGATCTTTCCGAGAGGGAGTTAACAAATCCCGAAGGTACGGGATTTGATTTACGATTAGGAGAAATATACGAAATAAAAGGTAATGGATTTTTAGGAATAGAAGAGAGGAAAACACCCAACACTGAAGTTCTTGCTACTTACATTAAAGGAAAAAATAGAACTTTTTCTTTCAAACCGGGAAGCTACTATTTGGTCAAAACTATAGAAAGCGTAAATTTACCTGAAAGTATCGGAGGGTATTTATTTCCCAGATCGACAATTTTTCGTAGCGGTTTACTACAAGGGCTGAGTCAAATTGCACCCGGTTATTCAGGACAGTTAGTAACTTCAATCGCAAACGTTGGACCTTGTGAGGTTGAAATAGAATTAGGAGCAAGATTCATGCATATCCAGTTTGAATACGTAGAAGGCGGCGGTTCTTCATATCGTGGTCAATGGCAAGGTGGACGGGTATTAATGAAGAAAAAAGAAAAGCAGGTGTAATTACCTTATGCGTAACGTTAGAAGCTAATCAACCCGTAGGGTTGATTAGCTTCTAACCCTTTACTTTCTAACTAAGAAGTGTAAAAGTAGATTTCATCAGGAGCTAGGTTGAAAATATATATAGAAGGGTGTGCAAATTGAAATTAAATTATCTTGGGTGAGAAAAAATTACCTCCGAAGGGGTATTAATAAACGAGATACACCTTACAAGGATTCTCCTTTAAAGTCAGATTTTTGTTAGATCTTGTCAAAATCTATTTTGCTTAAAATAGATTTTGACAACTGCCCTCCGAAAGGTGGGTTTTTTTATGGGCAGAAGGAGAAAAATACTTACAGAGAGGTTGGCCGAAGCTAAGTCGGAAAAAAAGAGATAGGTATTCTGCGAGAAAATATTCAAGACTTAAAACTTTTAGGGACCTTTTATGATAAGAGGATAGAAGACCCTTTACTTCCTGTTCAGGTTGGTTGGGTCCATACAGGGATTGTAGCTGTTTTGGAAATCAATCCTCGTACGACTAACCAACTGTTATTTAGGACAAGCGAAATCGCGAAAGCTTGGTGGACATCATTTGTAAGAGTCGAAGAAGAGTTGGAAAAAAGACAAAATGATTGGATTAAGGGCAGGGGACCCAAAGTCGAAACTTGGACAGAAATAATGATAAAAGAGTTTTGGAAAGATTATATTTCTTCGGCTGGGGTATAATTGCTTCGTGAATATTAAGGTTGTAAAAACTCGTAAATTCTTGCCGTCGAAAGATGATTTGTGGGGTTTAATAAAAGAAAGCGTTTCTGAAGTTAAAGAAAACTCCATTGTTTGCATTACTTCCAAAATTGTTTCAATTGGGGAAGGCAGATGTATAAGCGAGGATAGAGTAAATGATAAGGATGAATTGGTAATTAGCCAAGCAAAAAAATATCTTCCCAGATTTAAAAATCCAAAACACAGACTTCATACAATAACTAACGGAATTTTAGCCGGTTCTGCAGGGATCGATGAGAGTAATTCAAACGGTTATTATATTCTCTGGCCAAAAGATCCGGACAAATCCGCAAAACTTATTTGGAAATATTTAAGACAGGAATATGGGGTTAAAAACGTTGGGGTGATTTTGACAGACTCGAATGCGGTACCTTTAAAAAGAGGAATTGTCGGTCATGCAATTGCATTTTATGGTTTTTCGCATATTAAAAATTATGTAGGTATGAAAGATTTGTTCGGAAGGAAATTTAAATACACTAGAACTAATATTCCGGACTCTTTGGCTGCATTTGCAGTGTATTTAATGGGAGAGGGGCGTGAACAGACACCGATTGTAATTTTTAAGGATTTACCGTTTATCAAATTTGTTACGCGAACACCACACTACAAGAAAAAATACATGTCTTGGAAAGTTCCGCTTGAAGAAGACCTTTTCCGCCCATTTCTGAAAGCAGTAAAGTGGAAAAACGGTAAGGTTCGAACGTAATCAACCCGTAGGGTTGATTAGCTTCTAACCCTTTACTTTCTATCTACTGAAATTAAATAAAAATTAAATAATAACAAAGAAATTATCCTGTTGACTTGTGTTTCATTAATTGTTAAAAAGTATAAGCCAGACTTCGCCTGAAGTTATGTTGTGTAAGCTTGCCCTTAGATTCATTAATGACTGCTCGAAACGCATATAACAAAAACGGTTTAATCATAGAATCTGATAGTCTTGCCGATCTAATTACAAAATCAAAAAACCAGTTACTGAAATTCGGTAATAAAAGTACTTCTCAACGTGGTCAAACGTGGAGTTTGAACAATATTCTACTTGTTTGGCGTAAACCCGAAATAGATGAGACACGGTTTAATTTTTGGTCTCAAAAAGATGATCTGTGGTATCAAAAGAATTTTGTCGGCAAGAAAGGTGAAAATAAACCGGAAAATCTTGCTTTGAAGGGTGAGTTATTATTTCCGTATAAATACGCCCATCGCTCCCGATTTTATGATTCGGGATTGGGATATGGTTTAGCCGTAATTCGTGCATACAGTAAAGTTGGTAAAAATTTTAATTTAATTCTTAAAAAAAGAACTGATTTTGAAGGTTGGCTATCCGAAATGGGTAAATTTGTTCATTTACAAACTATTATGTCTGTACTTTTGTGGTGGGGAAAAGATGGTTTTGAATTTTGGTCTAAAAACGAAAAATTTCTTGAAGAGTTTATAAAAAGATCGCGGATTGATACATTAGACAAAGTCGTAAATGAGGTTTCAGAAACTTCTCTGACACGGCGTGCAATTATACCTTCCTTTATGTACACGGGTGACTATTTGCTTCATCCAATGATGGGAGTGCCTCCATATCAAAATTTTCAGCTATTACCGACCGAGTCAAATGAACCGCTTTCAAGTCTTCATTGGCATCGTTCCCTTGATACTTCTGGTGGTGCACAACTAGATTTTAATCACGACTACTCGTGGCTCGTTTATGCTTGTGAAAAGACAAGGAGACCGATGGGGTCGATTACTATCCTGGCCGGTAATTTACATTTATATTCTGCACGAGAGGATGGTAAGTCAGAAGGCGTTTTAGAAAATGATAGTATAAAAAAAAGGCTTTGTATGTGGACTGACGGGTATGAAAGCGGAAAAGGACTACCTGGGGAATTGCTTAAAAATGAAAATTATAGTAAAAATGCTGATAGGGTTTTTACTAAACTAAAATATGCTTGAGTACGATTTAAAATATCAGCTACTTTTAAAGAAAATTCTCAAGGATGGAATCGAAGAACTATCGGAAAGAACAGGACACGCGACAAAAGCCCTTCCCGGTGAAACCATAGAATTGGATGCGGGGAAAAGTTTTCCTGTACTTACTTTAAGAAAAATCCCCATAAAGCTTTTTGTGGCCGAGCAGGTATGGTATTTGACCGGAGGAAGAAGACCGCAGGATTTTCTGACTCAATTTACTAACATATGGGATGATTTTAGCGAAATTGATGGTGTTGTCACGGCTGCATACGGATACCGTTGGAGATACTACTTTGGAAGAGATCAGATTAAAGCACTTATTAATTTACTTACGAAAGAACCCTCCTCAAGACATGGTGTAATAGTAACTTGGGATCCGGGAAGCGATGGACTTAATCCTAACCGCAAGAGAAAGAATGTTCCTTGTCCATATACATTTACTGTAAACATAATCGGTGGAAAACTTCACCTGCATAATATTATCCGTTCAAATGATATGATTTTGGGTTTTCCGCATGATGTTGGGGGATTTGCATTTATACAATATCTTTTGGCTGCAAAGCTTGGAGTTAAAGTTGGTAAATATACGCATTCAATTTCAAATGCGCATCTTTATGATAATCAGTATGCTGCCGCCAAAAAGTTAATAAATAGAAAAAATAACCACGCGCCGATTAAATTAAATTTAACAGCTAAAGACTTTGATCGAGCACTCAAAGGTGATAAAAATTTGGTACTTGAGGTAGTTGAGCAATTAACGTCACAATACCATCCGATGCCGCCGATTAAGGGGCTGCAAATTGTACTCTGATATGAAAGTAGTTTTAATAACAGCAATGAGCATGGATGGTAAGATTGCCAGGGGAGTTGATGATCCTATTGACTGGACGTCTAAAGAAGACAAAAAATTCTTTGCAAAAGAATCAAAAAAAGCCGGTGTAATATTGATGGGAAGAAAGACTCATGCAGCAATCGGGCGCGTACTTCCCGATAGACTTAATATTGTATTTACGAAAAATCCAAAAAAATACAATTCTTATAATTATAAAGGCAATTTAGAATTTACTAATAAAAGCCCGGAGATTGTATTGAAAGATCTAAAAAAACGTGGCTTTAAACTCGTCATTCTTATCGGCGGTTCAACCCTTAATGCAGAATTCCTAAAAAGAGGGTTGATAGACGAAATTTGGATAACAATTGAAGGAATAATTTTCGGAGAAGGGATACCTCTTTTTGCAAAAGGGAAATTTAAGGTGTTGACCGAATTAATATCTTGCGATAAGTTAGGAACATCAGGGGTGCTTTTTAAATACAAACTGAAATATTAACATGAGTATTTTGGTAAAAGAAAAAATATTAGAGCGTTTATATAAAGGAGATATTGTCTTTGAGCCGGGACTTGATATATACCAACTCCAAGCTCACTCGGTTGATCTAAGACTGGGTTTCACTTTTCTTGTTTCTAAAGATTGGAGGTTGACTGATAGAGGACGAGTTGCAATTCAGCTTGATTACGGAGAGTCGAGTAATCATTTTGAGACAATTGAGTTGGAGAAAGGACAATATTTCGAAGTTTTACCGAAAGAATTTGTTGTTGTTGCAACATTAGAGAAAATAAAATTACCAAAAGATATTATGGCGGTTTTATATCCACGATCGTCAATTAACCGGAGAGGATTGTCAGTAGATTTAAGCGGAATTGTTGATGCGGGATATGAAGGTAATTTAATTATACCCGTAAGAAATAATACCTCAAATCAGGTAGTCCGAGTTTATCCGGGGGAACGTTTTTGTCAGTTAGTATTTCAAGATTTGGGTGAGGTTATAAAAACCAGGGATAGCAGGTGGGCAAAAAAAGATGTCGTCGTAGGGATTTTAAAGGAAAAATACCCGACTGAAAGCAGGTTGGTGCGACTCGGGTTAATATCTGAGTTAAAAAAGAAACACCCTCTTAATATAAAGAAAAAATACTAAACCACTAAAGCATATGAATGTCCAGAAAAAAGGAAAATTTATTGTAATTGAAGGTATTGATAGTTGTGGGAAAGGGACACAGCTTAATTTGCTATCCAAAAGAATTAATAATTTAGGTAAAAAAATTCTGACTGCAGATTTTCCCCGCTATTATTCTTCAGAATGGGGAAAAATGGTTGGGCAATTTTTAACCGGTAAGTTCGGCAGGTTTGATGTTATTGACCCTCATTTAGCAGTTTTACCTTATATGATTGACCAATATACTTGGGCGCGCGATATCGGATTTCCATGGTTAAAAAAAGGAGGAAATATTATTTTAGATAGGTATTTTACTTCCAACGTACACCAAGTTGCCAAATCTAAAACAGTCGCTAAAAAGAAATATCGAGAGTGGTTATGGCCGATGGGATATAAGGAGTTGGGAATTTTAATGCCCGACCTGGTTTTGTTTTTGAATGTGTCTCCACTCGTAACCAAAAAGCTTATTAAAACAAAAGAGGATAGGGGATATTTAAAGGGGAGAAAGAAAGATAATGCTGAGAAAAATTGGAAGCACCAATGGGCAGCTTACAGAGAATATTTATATATGACGAAAAACGAGGAAAGTTGGATTTCCATAAAATGCATGGCAAAAGGTAGAATTGAACAACCAGAGGTTATTCATGAAAGAGTTTGGAAAAAGGCCTCAGGTATTCTCTAATAATAAATTTTTTTGAAATTTACCTCTGTTTTAAATATACTTCCGCTTAATGGATTCAATCTTACCCCAAACTATCGGATTTGAAGGTCCAGACGGAACTAATAAAACGAGATTTTCGTTAACTGTCTGTAACTTACTCAGATTATGTGAGCAGAAAGTATTGTATTGTCCTTATCCTAATCCTCATACAGCAGCAGGATTGTTGTTGGGCAATAATCAGCGTTTCGAACCGAGGATAGCATCTGAAGCTTTACCTGCACTCCAAGCGGCTAGCAGGGCAGAGACACTTCCACTCCTTAATTACTGGATAGCAGGGTAGCCAACATTGGATAGTTTTTGATAGAACAAAATATTCTGGAGAAGCATATGCTCGGGCCTCTGGAGAGAATGACTTAGAATGGTTGAGAGCTTTAGATAGATATTTTCCTGACCCCGAGTTGGGATTTTACCTTGTTAGACCTCTAGAAGAATCACTAAAAATTGCCGGAAGAAGAGATGAGACTTCCATTGTAAAAGACGAGCTAGATAAAAATATTCAATTACAAGCCCGTATAAGAGAAATATATCCTCAAATATTGCAAGGAAAAAAGAACTGGACTTCTTTAAACGTTAGCGGAATAGCAGATAATCTCGAAGAATTCCAGCGTTGGGAAATCAAAGTGGGGATGGAAATTTGGGGTACGATTAGTACCTACTTCGGAAATGAAAATTGGTTAATGGATGGAGAATCTTTAGTTAAAGAATCTTTATTGGGTCCCTTTACTCAAACCAATATAATGCGAGAGATGGAATTGATTAGATCTGCAAATTTATGGAGAGAGTATATGAGTAAACGAACAAATGTTGAAAGGTGATTTAGGTTTTGAATTGGTTCAGGTAAACAGATATTCTCTTAGAGAATGGATAAAATATTTGAATTGATTAAAAAAGAGGAAATTAGACAAAAGGAAACACTGATGATGATTCCGTCGAGGAAGTAATGTATCTTGACAAAGTTAATGCAAATTGATAAATTTAATGTATGTATACAGTATCCATTACATCACAAGGACAGATTAGCATTCCTGCAAAAATTCGGAGAGAACTTGGTTTTCATAGATCTAGTAAGGCTATTGTTTCTATCGAGAAGGGAAAAATGGTCGTCGAACCCGTTGTCGATTTTATGAGCCTTAAGGGAAGCTTACATAGATATGTTAAAAAGGGGATGTCTTTAGATAAGATTATAAGGATGGAAGAGAAAGCTTGGGAAGAAGCTGCAGTCGAAAGATATTTGAAAAGTTTAACTCCACAACAAAAACGGATCGTAGATAAGTATAGAAAAAACTTAAAGAAACGCAGATGAATACTTATATAGCGGACACAAACTTTTATCTGCGGTTTATTCTTCAAGACATCAAAGACCAAGCAAATATAACTGAAAAGTATTTAGAACTAGCAAAGTCTGGCGAAATCAATATTATTTTCCTTGACGAAGTGATTTTGGAGATGGAATTTGTTTTACGTAGTTTTTATTCTATTAAGAGGGCCGATATTGTTCAAAGTTTAAATGCTTTGATAAAGCTGAATTATGTAGACATAGAAAATAGAACATTGTGGGCTGAGACTCTTGAAACTTATAGGAAGAAAAAGTTAAGCTTACTTGACATTTTATTGTTCTATAAAGCTAAGGAGATTAACTCAGATGTCCTTTCTTTCGATGAAGACTTTAAAAGATTAAAGAGATATGAAAGACAAAATATTCGAACTAATTAAGAAAGAGGAGGTAAGACAGCGGGATACCCTGATGATGATTCCGTCGGAGAATTATGCATCAAAAGCGGTTCGGGAAGCAGTTGGTTCGGTTTTGATGAATAAGTACTCCGAAGGATACTCGGGTAGGAGATATTATCAGGGGAATAAGATTATTGACGAAGTTGAGACGTTGGCAATTGAGCGCGCAAAAAAACTTTATGGTGTTCCTTATGCTAATGTCCAACCTTACTCAGGCTCGCCGGCTAACTCTGAAGTATTGTTCGCACTGTGCGAGCCGGGGGATACTATAACCGGTTTGGAACTGGCATCAGGTGGACACTTAACTCATGGTCATCCAAAAGTTACCTTTTCGGGAAGATATTTTAATTCTGTTCAGTTCGGAGTAGACGAAAAAGGTTTATTAAATTATCCGCGCATAGAAAGACTAGTTAAAAAGGAAAAACCCAAACTGATGCTTGTCGGAACAACAGCATACCCCTTGGCATTTGATTGGAAGCGTTTTGCCAAAATTGCGGAATCTGTCGGTGCATGGCTGGTTGCTGACGTATCTCACGTAATTGGTCTTATCATAGCCAAGGCTTATCCTTCTCCTTTTCCTTATGCTCATGTTGTTACAACTACAACTCATAAAACCCTTCGTGGTCCGAGGGGTGCGATTATCCTGGTTACTAAAAGAGGTGTAAAAAAAGACCCGGATATTTTTTCAAAGATCGACAAAGCAATAATCCCGGGTATGCAGGGTGGTCCGCATAATAATACGACCGCAGCAATTGCAGTTGCGCTTCAGGAAGGTTCCGAACCTGCATTTAAAATATACGGAAAGCAAGTGGTTAAAAACGCTAAGGTATTGGCTGATACCCTACACGCGGGAGGCTTGACGCTTGTGAGTGGAGGAACCGAGTGCCATTTGGTTTTGGTTGATTTGAGACCGTTAGGACTTTCAGGAAATGTTGTTGCCGAAAGCTTGGAAATTGCCGGAATCGTCGCTAATAGAAACCCAGTACCCAATGATACCCAACCACCGTTTTACCCCTCAGGCTTGAGATTAGGAACTCCCGCGATTACTACAAGGGGAATGAAGGAGAAGGAAATGAAACAAATTGCTTTGTGGATTTTGAAAGTTATAGACTATGTAAAGCCTTATAAACTACCTTCAAATCCTGAGGCAAGAAACACATTTTTAAAAGCATTCAGGGCGAAAATCGAGAAAGATAAATATTTATTGGGAATTGCCGAAGAAGTAAAATCCCTTTGCAAAAGATTCCCCGTGCCTTAAAAAATATTCGGAAATGTACATATTATTGTACCTTCAAGAGTACACAATTTAGTAATTACTTATTGACATTTTAATGTGGTACAGATACCATGGTATTAGTATGACGACAATTATTCCGATAACTAAAGCACGAGGGAAACTTGGTAACTTAACCGAAAAAGTTTCCGGGGAAGATTATGTGATATTGACTAAAGGGGGAACCCCCAAAGCTGCATTGGTTGACTTTTCATATTTAAATAAACTCCAAAGCGAGGTTAAAAAGATTTACAAAAAAACTTTCATTGATCCGAAGCTTTTAAAATATACAAGAGAATTTAGCGATAAAGAAATAGAAGAATGGATAAAGGAAGACGAACTTTAAAAACTGCGTTTTTGGACTCAAGCGTTTTATTCACAGCCGTTAACACTCCAACAGGCGGTTCCTCAAAACTTTTTACTCTGAAAGAATTAAAATTGGTGGTTTCGCCACTTGTTTTGACGGAGACGGAGAAAAATGTAAGAAAAAAACTTCAAAGTTATCATTTAGACAGATTTTTTATACTTTCCGATAAACTCGAAATTCAAAAACAAGAGCCCGATGACAAAAGTATTCAGAAAGCCAGAAAGGTTATAGTAGAAAAAGATGCTGTTATTTTAGCAGAAGCAAAAAAATCAAAAGCAAATTATTTAGTCACCCTTGATAGAAAGCATTTTTTAGCTGACCAAGTTGCAAGTTTTTTAAAACCCCAAAAAGTTCTAACGCCTCACGATTTGATTAATTTGTTGGAAAAATGAAGGCCTAAGAATTAGAATCCCTCTGCTAGAAATTCCCTCAATACCGTAATTCCCAGGGTGCCAATTCAATACACCCCCAGGGTGGTAAGACGGTAAACTACCCGAATGGATTCACTGCATGGATGCCTTTGAAATTCGAAAAGTCCTTTATATTTAAGGTAAGAATATTATTAATTTGGAATATAATTTCTTGTTAAATGTGAATACATAAATTAAAATTGCATTATGAATACTCAGGTTTTTGACGGAAAAGCTCACGCTAAACAGAAAGAAGAAGATTTAAGATACAGGATTCAGGATTTAAGAAAAAAAGGCGTTGTACCGAAACTTGTATCGATTTTGGTTGGAGATGATCCGGCGAGCCATTTATATATTAGTTTGAAGAAAAAAGCAGGGGAGAGGGTGGGGGCGGAAGTAGATGTAAGAAGTATGATGTCAGATGTAAGAAGGGAGGAAATTGTTGGATTGATTCAGGCTTTAAATAAGAATAAAAGTGTACACGGGATTATGGTTCAGTTGCCGCTACCGAAAAAATTCTCCAGAAAAGACAGAGACGAAATGATTAATACAATTTCAAAAGAGAAGGATGTTGATGGACTTCGTGAAGATAGTTTGTTTTTGACACCGACGGTTAAAGCAGTCTTAGAGGTAATTAGAGAGGCAACTCCTTATGTTGTGCGACAATCGTACAGGGAATATCCCTACACGGTATGCGTAGTAGGATATCGTGGATTTGAAGGGAGAAAGATTTTGAATGTGTTAAATGAGATGGGATATGAAGTTGAAGGACTTGGCAGAAAGACTTCAGACTTAAAACAAAAGACTAAAGGTGCCGATATTTTAATAAGTGTGACGGGTACTCCCGGAATTATTGGGAAAGAAGAAATAAAAAATGGAGCGGTGGTTATCGATGTCGGTTCACCGAGAGGTGATGTAAAGACTGAGGAGATCCTAAATAAAGCAAGTTTTATTTCTCCCGTTCCAGGTGGTGTCGGTCCCGTCACAATTTCTTGCCTTTTAGAAAATTTAGTTGAGGCTGCAAGGCCTTTAAAGTGAAGATAAAGTAAAGGGTTAGAATCTAATCAACCCGTAGGGTTGATTACTATTGCAACCTTTTACTTATACTGAATTTTGGAACGGTAGTTGAAAGTTTAGTATTACTTTGTTAATATACAAGTCGTAAACACACATCAGCCACGTTTCCTGAGATCTTCTCGGCTGATGGCGGAATAAGGAAACAAAAATTTCTATGCCGGAAGTTTCACTAAAAGAATTGATTGCGTCGGGTGCACATTTTGGGCATCAGAGTAAGCGTTGGAATCCAAAGATGCAAGAATATCTGTATGGCGCAAAGGACGGCGTGCATATTTTTGATTTGACCAAGACAAAGGAAAAACTTGATGAAGCATTAGAACTTCTAAAAACAGCATCAAGAGAAAATAAGGTCATTCTTTTTGTGGGCACTAAAAAACAAGTTAAGGCCAAAATAATGGAAGTTGCGAAAGAAACAGGAACTTTCTATGTAAATGAAAGGTGGTTGGGAGGAACTTTAACCAACTTTGAGCAGATGAAAAAATCCACTCATAAATTAAAAGAAACAAGAGAAGGGCTTTTAAGCGGCAAATTTAAAGATCGTACCAAAAAAGAAAGATTGATAATTGAAAGGGAAATCGCGAGACTTGAGAGATTTTTTGGCGGGGTTGTGGAAATGACGCAATTTCCGGATATAATTATCATCGTAGACATAAGACGCGAGCATACTGCCGTCAAGGAAGCGCGATTTAAAGGTATAGAATCGATCGCAATAGTCGATACAAATTCCGATCCGACATTAGTAGACCATCCGATCCCCATGAATGACGACGCATCTCGTGCTTTGGAATACGTGTTGGATTTAATGAAGGAAGCAATAATGGAAGGGAAAGAACGTAAGACGAGAAATGTAATACGAGATACGAAAAGTAATAGAACAAAATAAATATTATCTTTCGTGTTGCGTATCACGTATCTCCTATTTCGTATCACATATCGCGCACAACGTATAAAAATGAAAATTACAGCAGATCAAATTCGAGAACTTCGAGATAAGACCGGGGCTCCTGTAATGAGGGCTAAAAAGCTTTTAGAAGAAGTAATAGGAGACCTGCCCGCAGATGCTACGCATCAAGCGTTGCAGGCGGGCATGAAGAAAGCAGAAGACATACTAAAAAAAGAAGGTTTTGAAAAAGTTGCCAAAAGAGCGGGACGCGAAACATCCCAAGGCCTTATTGAAAGCTATATGCATCATTCCGGAAAGATTGCTGCAGTTGTCGAACTTTTGTGCGAGACCGATTTTGTTGCCAGAAACGACTTGTTCAAGGATCTTGCTCATAATTTGGCCTTGCAAACCGCTTCGATGTCGGCAAAAGACAGTAATGAATTATTACAGCAGGAATTTATTAAAGAACCCGGAAAAAAAGTTGAAGACTTGGTTAAAGAGGTAATTGCAAAAACAGGTGAAAACATACGGGTTGGTAGAATTTGGCGTATTGTTTTAGGAGAATAATTAAGCTATACTTTTTCCAATTTATGGACGAGTCTTCGTTACGCTCCAAAATGCAGCAGGTTCTGGATTTGGTTGTAAGTGATATTGCGTCTATAAGAACAGGAAGGGCAACTCCGGCACTGGTTGAGGATTTGCACGTTGCTGTCTACGGCGGTCAGCAAAAACTTAAAATCCAGGAACTTGCAACTATATCGGCACCGGATATACAGACTTTGGTTATTGAACCATGGGACAAATCAATAATCGGCGAAATTAGACAGGGTATAGTTGCTGCTAACATTGGCTTGAATCCGGTTATAGACGCTGAGATATTGCGAATTTCTCTCCCTCCTTTAACTTCTGAGGACAGGGAAAAATATGTCAAATTACTTTCAACGAAACTGGAGAATGGAAAGATTATGATAAGGCAAGTCAGGGGAGACTTCATGCACGAGATAAAGAAGGCTTTTGAAGTAAAAGAATTGTCCGAAGATGAAAAATTCGGCCAGGAAAAAAGTCTCCAGGAAATTACCGATGAATTTATTGATAAGATCGAAGAAGACGGAGAAAGAAAGAAGCAAGAATTACTACAAATATAAAAAAGTATCCAGTCTCCAGCTAATTCTCAAGTTTAAGAATTTGTAAATTGGAAATTATTGAAAATTAACATATACTTACACAAGTTATGATTACTTCCGTAATCGCTTTTATTCTTGTTCTTTCTGTTCTGATTCTGGTTCACGAATTCGGACATTTTATCATGGCAAGACGGGCGGGGGTTTGGGTCGAAGAATTTGGTTTCGGGTTGCCCCCGAGAGTACTCGGTAAAAAATTCGGAGATACAATCTATTCTATTAATTTACTACCGTTTGGAGGTTTTGTACGCTTGCATGGAGAAAATACCGAAGATTCGATAACAAATCCCGATAAAGCGTTTCTGAATAAAGGAAAATTTATACGCAGCAAAATTATTTTGGCGGGTGTTGTCATGAACTTCATTTTGGCTGTTTTTTGTTTTTCCTTAGTTTATACATTTTCGGGGATACCCCGGGAGAGCCAGAATGTTAAAGTTTTGGAAATAAGAGAAAATTCACCCGCGGCGATATCAGGATTAAAAATCGATGATATTGTGCGCAAAGTCGATGAGGTAACGGTGACCAGTAATGACGAGTTCATAGAAAGTGTTGATGGAAGGAGAGGAAAGACAGTGGTTTTAACAATTGAACGCGATGGGAATTTGCAGCTAATTTCGGTGATGCCCCGAGAGAATCCACCCGAAAGCGAGGGTGCGCTTGGTGTAGTGATATCTTCCACAGAGGTCGTTTTTCCGCCTTTATGGAAAAGACCTTTTCTGGGAGTTTATAACGGTTTTAAAGAGGCTTGGTATTGGGGTTCGGTTGTCATACAAGGCTTTATTAAAATGTTTAGCGATCTTTTTGGCGGAGTGGTCCCCAAGGATGTTGCCGGGCCGGTAGGTATTTTTGCCCTGACAACCCAGGCTGCAAAATTCGGTATCTTGGCACTTCTTAATTTCATCGGTATTCTGTCGGTAAATTTGGCAATTTTGAACGTGATTCCTTTTCCTGCATTAGACGGAGGAAGATTACTTTTTGTCGGCATCGAATCGTTATTCGGGCGAAAAGTCGTTCCGAGGATTGAATCCACTATACATATGATCGGCATGGTTATATTGATTATTTTGATTATTGCTATTACGGCACATGATATACAGAGATTAATTTCTGCCGGCGGCGTGACGGGTTATATTGAAAGCGTATTCAAATAACATCCTCCGCAAACTAAAGTTCGCGGTTTCCCTGAGGGAGGATGATATATTAGGTTCAATTCCTCCCTGGATTAAAATCCAGGGTATCCTTGAAATCTATTATGAGACAGTCAGTTCTTTTTCCGAAAACAAAAAAAGAAGCTCCGAAAGGAGCGGAAAGTGTCAACCACAAACTTCTTGTTCGGGCTGGGTTTATCGATCAGCTTATGGCCGGCAGCTGGACCTTACTTCCTTTAGGTTGGCGCGTTATTACAAAAATTAATCAAATAATAAGAGAGGAAATGAATTCAATTGGAGCACAAGAAATACTTATGCCTCTTTTACATCCAAAAGAAATCTGGAATGAAACAGGGCGTTGGGATAAGGCAAAAGAAGTGATGTATCAGTTCAAAGACAATAGGGACCGTGAATATGCGCTGTCATTTACACACGAAGAAATTCTGTTAGCCTTAGTCCGAAAACATGTCAGAAGTTATCAGGATTTGCCATTAGCTTTATATCATTTCTCAACAAAGTTCAGGAATGAGGCCAGGGCACGCTCCGGAATTTTAAGAGGAAGGGAATTTTTAATGAAGGATTTATACAGTGTTCATGCAACCGAAGCCGATTTTTGGAGGTACTACGAAGAAGTGAAGAATGCATATTCCAGGGCATTTGAAAAAATCGGTTTTGAATTTAAGGTTGTTGAAGCGGCGGGTGGCGTATTCACAGATAACATCACACATGAATTTCAAGTATTAACTTCCGGAGGCGAAGATACAATTTACCATTGTGATAAATGTGATTGGGCACAGAACAAGGAGATCTATGGTGGTGACAAGGGTGGCCCCTGTCCAAAGTGCCATAAAGGAGTAGTAAAAGAGTCAAAATCAATTGAAGTCGGTAACATTTTTCCTTTCGGGACTTATTATTCGGAAAGGATGAAAGTAAATTACGCGGATGAGGATGGCAAAGTGAAACCAATGTGGTTTGGAAGTTACGGTATTGGTACAACCCGCGTAATGGGGGCCTGGGTTGAGGTAAGTCATGACGGGAAGGGAATTATTTGGAATAAAGCTATAAGTCCTTTTGATGTACACTTAATCGAAATTCGAAATTCGAAATTCGAAATTCGAAAGAAGGCGAAAGAAGTTTATGAAAAGTTGCAAAAAGCGGGGATAGAGGTTCTTTGGGATGAGCGTGAGATATCGGCCGGAGAAAAATTTGCGGACGCGGATTTGATAGGCATACGGGCAAGACTTGTTGTTTCAGAGAAGACAAGTGATAAAGTTGAATTAAAATATAGAAATAGTGAAAAGACTGAAAATTACGAACTTCTAAAAATAATTGATTTATTAAAAGAATGACCGGCTAGTTTATACGTGCTTGAAATACATAACAATATTTGTTTATACTTAATGACAATGCGATTACTGCCATATAAAATACTTCTTTTTCTTTTTACTCTCGTTTTTGTTACATTTTATCTTTCAGGTAATGTTCTTGCTGAACCTACAACGGAAACTTTGCCGCATAAAACAGATTTTCTGACTTTTCCTTACTGTGTAAATAACCCCGTTGGAGGTTCTTATTGCGGAACAACTTGGTATGCCAGAGCTTCTGCCTCTCAAAGAAGCGGCTATCGAAGTGCATTGAAAAGCTCAACTAAGAACTATACCCATGTTTACCTTTCAGTGACGAGTAGCAATGCAGGGCATAATTTCTATACCAACCCGAGTGGGTTTCATGCCATATTGAAGGAAACCGTAGATGATGGTATAAAACCCGTAGTCTGGTTAACTTCCGATTCCGGTACTTGGAAAGATAAACCTATAGCTGACATTCAAAATGATATAAAGAATTTGATTCAATATACATCCGGCGGAGTAAGTGTCGATAGTATGGTTAATAGTTACGAGATTGGTTTGGAAGCCAATGAGTATTGGACACAAGCAGAGGTAAATTCTATAGCAAATTTTTTGGACAATTTGACGACTAAACCGTTAGCAATGCATCAAACTCCGGGAAGGTGGGATTACTGCAAAGGCCAAGCCTGGTGTGACTATATGATATTGCAGTATGGTTTTGGCAAAACGGAAGATCAGATAAAAACTATGACAACTAATGCGATAAACGATCTGGGTAAACCGGTTGTTGCGGGAGAGTATAATTCCGACGAAACAGTTTCGGGATACGAACAAATTTCAATCAGACTTGGTAATGCCGCCCTAACAAGGTGTGCGGCGGGTTTTGGCAATGGTGCAACGCCGGGGAATGTTATTTGGCCCTCGTGTTCGGGAAGTAATACACCCACCCCAACTCTCAGAATTACTCCGACTTCTGCTCCTACATTGGTGCAGAATCAACCTCCGTTTGCTCACAATATTACTGTAACTACGTCCCAAAATACCCAAGTTTACATACAACTTACTTTCGATGACCCGGACGGTCCGGGGCCGTACACTTATACAATTACCCAGCAGCCGGTAAATGGTACTCTTACAGGAACGGATAACGACAGATACTATACTCCAGAAACCGGATTTACTGGAACGGACACGTTTAAGTGGAAAGTCAGGGACGGTCTGGCAGATTCTAATATAGCAACGGTTACAATCAATATTGCAGTAAAACCCGGCGATGCGAACGGCGACGGCAAGGTAAATATTGCCGACTATGCAATTTGGCTAACTAATTATAATAAAAATCTTTCTGGTCCGACATTCGGTGACTTCAATTCAAACGGAAAAATCGACGGTATCGACTTCATTATTTGGTTAAAGAATTATACTGGTTAAGATTTTGCCTGCCCTGAGGAGCGCAGCGACGTAGGGTTATTTGGCTTATTACTTACACAGGATAATATTAATTGAACTTTTTTTAAATATTAGTTAACATGAATAGTGTTAACTAAGTTTTTTAAAATTGCCGCCTTTTTAGTTTTTTCTGTACTGATTTTTGTTTTTATAAATAATGAAAGTCAGGTTGAAGAGTCGAAAGCGCAAACGAACCTTGTAATCTCAAACGTTTCTCAATCCTCAACAAGTGTCCCTCAATACGACAAAATCGAGGTTAAATTTGATATAAACGGAACTGTCGCAAAAAATTTGGATTTTCCATTCGATCCGGGTCCGGTTGTCGGTATGACGGATCAATCGCTTCGAGTAGGCATTACAATTGATGGACTTTTTTTACCTCCAGGTCAATCAAATTGGAATGATGCCGAGGTCCAACCGGCGTTTGTCTATCAACCAACCATCAAGGACAGGAATACAATGGCCGGCGGGGATAATTCGGAATGGATATATCCGGTCGGAAACCCATATTGGCTGATCCGTTTTGCTCCAAAGGTTAAAGGAAATTGGCAATATAAAATTCGTGCACAAGATAATTCAAATTATCCTAATTGGGTAGAGTCGTCTGTTAAAACTTTTAGCGTGGGAAACCCGAATCCGGAAGTGCACGGTTTTGTAAAAGTTAGTGATCGGGATAAAAGATATTTTGAATATTCCGACGGAACTCCTTTTACAGGAACTGGAATTAACGCAGCGGACGGGGGAATTTATCATTCGGAACAGCGTGCCGAGAAAGAATTCAGGGATAAGTATGCAACCGGAAAAACTAATTTTTACCGGACATGGATGGATATGGAATCGATTTGGTCAAGAGGTACGCATGGCTGGGATGCATGGAAAAAGAAAAATGCAGTCGGAGCAATTGATGCTTCGGATAGTTACCGATCCAACGAGCAAATATACAAAGATCATGATTTTTCAATCAAGCTGGGTGGAGCCAGTAATTATATTGTTCAGTATTCTGACGGTAACCAGGCAATGGCGGGAGGGTTCGAAAGCGGTAAAACCTATAAATTATATTTAGTTGCTAATTTGGTGAATCTTTCGCAAAATGATGTGGTTGTTAAATTAATTTCGTCTCCGACTAACTTTAATTCCGATGTTCAAGTATTGGGTCCTAACCCAACCTGGCAGGTTAGTGATTTGGGAAACGGCTGGAAAAAACTCGAAACAACTTTCACCAACAACCAAGGTAGATTTCTTTTTAAAAACAGCAAATCTTTAGCAGTGGGTACTAAAAGTGCATCAGGTAGTTTGTACTTGGACGAGGTCTTTATCGGTGAAGATTTGGGCAGCGGTAGAGTCGGACCAAACGTTGTTTTTAAAGGAAGACTTAACTATCATCAATATTTTGACCCGATTTCTTCTTCGAACTGGGATGATATTTATACTCATGCGGAAAAATATGGATTAACTCTTAAAGTTGTTATAAGCGACAAACAGGACTTTATTTTACATGATATTGATCTAAATTCCGGGATTTTTACTTATATATCGGGATTTAACGAAGCCAACTTCTATTCCAAAAGAGGTTATAAAGTAAGACGGCTTCAGGAATACTATTGGAGATATTTGGCAGCACGTTGGGGATACTCGCGGGGGATACATTCTTGGGAACTTCTTAACGAAGGGGCACCGGGAGATACTGCGCACTACGATCAAACAACCCAGCTGGTTGAAACCATCCGTAAATACGATCGCAACCACACAGCAACCACATCATTCTGGACCAGTTTTCCCGTCTCAAAATTTTGGGGAAATCTTACTTACAGTCCCTTGGATTATGCAGACGTGCATGCATATGTAAGTTCGGGTTGGATTGAGGATGCGAGTTTGGAATCGGATGAAGCAAAATACCATATTGTCTATAGCGACACGACTAGAGATTGGTTATTGGGATCGGGCAGAAATATGCCTGTAGTTCGGGGCGAAGCGGGTTTGGATATTTTAACAGCGCAAAATGAGCAGGATATTTTGGCAAATGATTTAAACGGAGTATGGCTGCATAACTACACTTGGGCAATGCTTGATCCCGGTGGAATGTATGAACTTTATTGGTGGAGTGATAATATTAGAAATAAGCCGGGTCCAGACGGTATTACCACAAACGGATTGTTTGAAGTGTTTGCGCCATATAACGAATTTATGGCAAACATTCCACTTAACGCAGGAGGCTATGTTGATATAGGAATTCCTGAATCCGGGAATAACCGGGTGGTTGGGCAAAAGAATAATAATGGAAATGGTTCAACCAGAGCACATCTTTGGATTCAAGATAAGCGCCATACATTTAAAAATTTAAGTGCAGGAAGTTTATCGGGCGGTTTTACAATAACAGGAATGAAACCGAATACCGGTTTTAATGTCGAATGGTGGGATTTTAATACTAAAGTGGGTTTGAGAAAAAGAACGCAAACTTTGACATCAAACACAAGCGGAAATTTGGTTTTAAACGTTGCAGCATCTACTTTTGACGGAGTAAATGTTACGGATATTGCGGTAAAGATTGGAGATTATGGTTTGATTCCTACTCCACCTCCGACTGGTACTTCAACTCCAACGGTCGCGAATTCACCGGGGGATGCCAACGGTGACGGAAAAGTAAATATTGCGGACTATGTGATTTGGTTGACTAATTACAACAAGAATCTTTCAGGTGCGAGTAACGGAGATTTTAATTCAAACGGAAAAGTCGGCTAATTTGATGTAATATTATATTAAATGCTTAGGTAACTGAAAATGATTAAAAAGCTTAAATTTATTATTATTCTACTGTTGCTGCTTTTTGTCAGCACGAAAGGCATTAATGCTCAAACAAGTCCAATAAAAGTTTCTCCGGACGGGCACTTTTTGGAATACAAAGGGAGGAAAGTTTTATTGATTGGCGATTCGGTTACGCAAGGATGGATGGAGTTGGGGACTAACTTTAATCAAACCGATTATTTAAATACACTTTCCGCTAAAGGCATTAATGCCGTACTCTTATGGACTTATATCGGCGTCGTTAATCAGGTTCAGGATGCAAGGATAGGATATGATGCTCCTGAAATTTGGCCTTGGAAGAAATCCGGATCTTTATTTGATTTATCGCAATTTAACCAGCCCTATTTTGACAGGTTAAAATCTTTTGTATCTACTGCTGAAGCAAAAGGAATAATTGTAATAATTACTGTGCACGACGGTTGGACAAAAGAAAGATTTTCCGGGCATCCTTTTAATCAGGCGCTCGGTGGACCCTTGTCGGTTAGGGACGATTATGTAAATTTAGGGATTAGTACGAATAAACTCAGGCAGGAAGCATTTGCGCAAAAGTTAATAAGCGAGTTGGGAGCATATAGCAACGTGATGTTTGAAATGTTTAACGAGGGCGATTGGTATAATCAAACTTAACAAACTCGGACCATATAAGTTTGGATTCTCCCAGGAGTGACACAAAAGTGGATATTGTTTCTTATCATGATAACTGGACAACCTCAACGACTGCTTTAACACTTTTCAGTAGTTATGCGGCCGAATTCAACAGAACTCCGGTTAAGCCGTTTTTCTCAAGCGAAACCGTAGGTGCTTATGATGGTGATTTAGGTGATCATGATGCTCTGATGAGAGTGATTTGGGGAACTGCCTTGGGTGGGGCAGGGATTGTTGTTCAAAACGATGCCAGTTTCGGTTTCGATCCGAATGCAAATATTTCTTCCAAAAAATCAAATCTTCTAAAAATGCTTGATATTGAAGGTTATGCCACAAAATTTTTTAATCAAAGTAGTATCGATTTAACCAATATGAAACCACAAGGTGCATTGTCATCGACAGGTATTGTATTAGCACGGCTGGGGGAGGAGTATGTAGTCTATTCTCAATCGGGAACAGGCTTTACGGTGGATTTGTCTGCATCGAGTTCGAGTTTTACGGCAAGATTTTATAATCCGAGATCGGGACTGTTTGAACCTAGTTTTAATGTAGCCGGAGGTTCTGCGACTCGTTCATTTACTAAGCCGACTTCAAGCGACTGGGTTTTGCATTTAGTTAAATCCGGGAGCGTAACATCTACGCCTACCCCATCAGCTACAAAAACGCCTACTCCTACGCCAACGCAGACAACTATACAAGGAGATGCGAACGGCGACGGATTGGTAAATATTGCCGACTATGCAATTTGGCTAACTAATTACAACAAAAACCTTTCGGGAGTAAGTAACGGGGATTTCAATAACAACGGAAAAGTCGACGGAATAGACTTCGTGATTTGGTTGAAAAACTATACAGGCTAATACATAATGATTTAATGTTCTTTGGAAAGCGAACAATATCTATCCTTATCTCCTTTCTGATTATCTTAGCGTTCACAGGAATTTTATACCTGACAAATAACTCAGAAAATCGATTAAAAGTGGACAATGTTTCTGCACAAACTTCTGCGGAGTGGTATATGGCGGGGGCAAATCCGCAACGAACCTCGTGGGTTACTTCAGGTATAATACCTAACCCAAATAATTTAGTCTGGTGGAAGACTTTTTCGGCTTTCATTCCACATAAAGTTCAAATCATAGGCTCAGGAGATTTTGTTTATGTTTCAGCGGCCGACGGATTACATGCGCTGCGATATGATACCGGAGCAGAAGCCTGGTTATACAGGACCGATATGCCTGTGGGTCATTCGCCGACGATAGTAAATAATGTGGCATATTTCGGTGCATATGACAGAAAGATCCATGCAGTTAATGCAACAACCGGTACCAAAATTTGGACTTTCCAAGGTAGGCGCGGATTTGATAACAATCCGTTAGTCATAAATGGTGCTTTATACACCGGAGGCCGTGACGGCTACTTTTATAAATTGAATGCAACCAACGGATCATTAATATGGGAATTCAGACTCGAAACTCCTTTGTCATACTCACCTGCGATAAAAAATAACATTCTGTATTTCGGAGGTCAGAATAGTCATGCTTATGCTTTGAAAGATAACGGAACAAGCGCAACAATGCTCTGGGATAAACTTATGCCCGGTCACGGTTTCGGAGCCTTCTGGCCGGTAATATACGGGAATTACGTGATTTTTGCCGGCAACCACAATTACGGTGTAACTCATTCACCTTATGATAAAACTATATCTATCGACTTAATGGACCCGGCCTGGCCTCAGCCTGCTGCTGAAGGGGCTATATTAGGTCCTTACGTTAACGGCAACTGGGTAAGAGCAGACACTGCATATAATTTGTTTAAATCAAATCCTCATTTAAGGACTGTTTTTATATTAGATTCACAAACCGGTAATGAAAGTGAAGTAGCCCCGTTTTTATGGAATGGAAACGAAGGTATGGAAACACGCTTCCCGCCGGTTATCGGTAAAGATAATTTAGTCTATATGGACGCGGGAATGATCTTTGAAGCTGCAATTCCTTTCGCCCGCGTACTTGGTTGGAAACCTGATACACCCAACCTTTTGTATTATCCCTACACCGGCGGCGGAGAAGCAATTGACAAACCGGGGGCTATTGCCTCAGGTGGGGATTATATTTATTTATCCGATAACCGGGGAAAAGGTCATAAACTAATTAATATTAACGGAGGCGGATCAAGAAACATTGTAACTTTTCCCGACGGTTACTCTGCTGGTTTAGCTAAATTTAAGTACGGTATACCGAAGGAGGGTAGTACTCCCGGTTCAGGTTCTTTTGATACTCACGGATTGCAGAATCCGCCAATACCTTTTCGGGGAAGAGTGTATTTTCACCACACTAATTCCGTATTTTCGTACGGTCTTTAAGTTATGAAAAAGTATTACTTAATTTTTATTTTATTAATTTTTATATCGGCTCATCCTGTAATGGCAGTTGAGGTGGATGTCAAAGCTGAACTTGAAAAAGAAGTAAATGAAATTGTGAATGCCGGGCATCTTCGACCGGGATATTTTGTCACCGGTTTAATTGATGTAGGTATTCATCGTGAACACGGTGATCAGATGGGACATTATTTTCATAATACGGCAGATACTGTCTACACCTTAATACGGGTATTGCCACATCTTTCTCCGACTTTGGCAGGTAAGACTAGAATATATATCCAGTCAGAATACAGTAAATACCCTTTAACTGCTTATACATACACCGGCTGGAAGGATGGGGTGAACAGAGACAGTTACAGTCTTCCTCCCGTCGTATCATCTGCTTTTACGTCCGGACCGGGTAGTTATTCCGCTTTTCCGGCCTGGTCATTTAATCCGTTTAATTTTTATGCTGCGGCAAAATATGCAAAGGAGTTCGGAGGGGCATCAGCAATTTATTCTTCTATGAGAAATAAATTGAATACCCCACCGGCTGATTCATTACTACTGGATTTTCCTCATGCCCTGAATGTTTATATCGCAGGTTATATGGGCTATCTCGAACTTGAGAGTTTAGCCGGTCAACCAAAAACAATAAGCGTTGAAAATACATTAAGTCGGTTGCTTGCGCTTAGGCTAAATCACTTGGATACAGTTAACCCGAGTGATATTAGGGGTTCAGAAGTAGCCGGATTCAATTATTTAGTCCCGGAACTGGGAGATTATTTGTATAAAAACAGACAATCGAAGGTAGCGCAAATTGTTTCAACCTATAACGAAATTATGCCTTACTGGTTTGTTGCCAAAGCCGATGAACAGATAAGGGATACAAAACCCAATGGAAACCCAAATGAAAGCTCTACAACACACTTATATGCATATCATTCATTATTTTTGGCAAAAGCACTGGCGCTGAAACAATCCAGATCAGAACTTGAAAAGTATCTCGATATCGGGGGTTTTGAGAGGGGTGATTTATTCTATATCCAAAACTTAATTTTTACATTGGAAGCACCCGGTGTTGCACCTACATATCCGCCGACGGGTACTCCTTCCCCGACCTCGCAAGTAAAACCGGGAGACGCAAATGGTGATGGTAATGTAAATATTGCCGATTATTCGGTCTGGTTGACAAATTATAATCAAATCCTTTCCGGACCCATATTCGGAGATTTTAATTCAAACGGAAAAGTTGACGGCATCGACTTCATTATTTGGTTAAAGAATTATACAGGGTAATCTTTTGGATTACAGAATTAGGATTAATAATTTTTGAAAAAATGATATACTACCGCCTTTTTTTCTATCTTTCTTTGATTTCCATTATTGGTCTAGTATTTCCAATAAATGTAGTTGCAGCAGGGTATTATTTTCCTCCACCAGGGCAAACACTTAGCCAGCAAAGTCAACAAACTCCTCAAGCTGTCGGTTTAAATCCCAACGTTGTTACGGCTCTTTCAGGTAAAGCCTCGCGTTGGGCGCTGTGGCGGCATGGGTATCTGGTCCATGTTGAAGGCAATTTCAATCAGACAGCCGAGGTGAAATCTTTAAGAAAGACTTGGCACGCATTGACAGTTGGTGCAGCTGTCAAACAGGGAAAAATCCCGGACTTCAAGACCCAAAAAATAAGCGTTTATCAAACCAACTTGGTAGGTAAAGACGCCGATGCTACTTGGCGGCATGTGATTACCCAATCGGCAGGGTTTGATTATCCGGGGTGTGGTGACAATACCGACTATGCACCCGGACAAATGTGGACATATTCAGACTTGAATTTAAAAAATCTTACTGAAGGTTTATACAAGGCATGGGGCAGTCCTGGAGGTAGTTATACTGCTGACAATTACAAAACTGTCCTCAACCAAGCCTATTTTAACGCAATCGGTATGCAGGGCTGGAACACTCAACTGAATGCCGACGGAATCCGTCTGGTTTTAGACCTTGAAGATATGGGAAGACTAGGACTCTTGGCTTTAACCGGGGGTACCTGGAATGGAGTAGAGCTCATACCAAGCTGGTTTGTGAATGAATTCTCGACCAAACAAACTGCCGGTATGCAAGTTAATTACAACGGCTGTAATTATGGCACATACCCGGCAGATATCGGGCTGACTAAAAGTGCCTTTCCAGAGGCGCCATATGGCTATCTGACTTGGGTAAATGCCAATAGCAAATTTTATTCCGGAGCCGACTCTTCCTGGGTTTGGGGAATTGGTTCTGGTGGCTTTATGATTTTGTGGAATAAAAATAACGGAATTGTCTACGCTGGAGTTGGGGTTAATGAATCAGTTACCTCGAATGGCGTTCCTCAAATCATTGAAAATGATATTACCGGACCAAATCCTCTGTATGAGGGCGAGGGAACTCCCACACCCCCGACATCCACACCCACAAAAACACCCACACCGACACAGACCATGATACCGGGAGACGCAAATGGTGATGGTAATGTAAATATTGCCGACTATGCAATTTGGCTAACTAATTACAACAAAAACCTTTCTGGTCCAACAAACGGAGATTTTAATTCAAATGGAAAAGTTGATGGAGTAGATTTTGTGATTTGGTTGCCTACATTCCAGATCGAATCGCAACCCTTTGGTTATTTAGCTTAGCAAAGAATACCTCAAAAGGGGTGAAATATCCAAGACATTTTCTGGGACGATTAT
>Ga0075719_118_pt1 | contig 55518 bp, 70 predicted proteins | sample RifGroB1_FD_67780 | JGI IMG/M metagenome (GOLD analysis project Ga0075719, IMG submission 67780) | Microgenomates (Woesebacteria) bacterium GW2011_GWB1_38_8
AAGTGGGTTGAATACTACAACACCAAAAGATTACACTTTAGCTTAAACTTTGCTACACCAGAGGAATACCTAGTGTCGCATATCTAGTTACCTTGTACGTACTGGGGAGTCTTGACAATGTTATGAAATTATTTCATAATATGGTATGAATTACCGAAGAGTTACGGTAAGTTTACCAAAAAATTTATATGAAGACCTTTTGACAATGTTTGGTAAAGGGAAAATCAGTGGCGTTCTAGCGGAAGCCGCTGAGCGCAGAATTTTAGAAAAAAAACTTGAGCCCAAAGATCCTATTAAGGCCTTTTTTGCTTTGAGAAAGATTACTTCTAAACTTACGCACGAAGAGATAATGGACGCAATCCATAAAGGCAGGACATGAAGTCGTATTTAATTGATGCTTCAATTGTATTGAAGTCTATATTGAATGAAGATGCTTCAGTATCAGAAAAATTTCAAGAACTACTTAAAAAAGTCGTTTCCGGGAAAACACAAATATCATCCCAAAAATTTTTAATAACAGAAGTTGCCAACGGAATTAGATATGGAGAAAAAGATAAAACCGCGGGAACACAATATTTAAAAGTTTTTTTAGAGTTGCCTATTAAATATTTAACATTATCAAAAAATCTCCATAAGATAATTTTAGAAGCCTCATATGATATTGGGACAACTGTTTATGATACCTCGTACCATATTCTGGCCAAAGCTCAGGGGGCAATATTTTTAACTTGTGACGAGAATTACTACAAGAAGGCCAAAGATATTGGAGATATCGAGCTTGTTAAATAGTTGTTAAATTGTTGCATACTTCTGGCTGCTTGCTACATACTACATATATATGTTTAATTTTCCGAAACTTGAGGATGTTGAGGTTTCTGGGAAAAGAGTAATCGTCAGGATGGATTTGGACGTTGACGACGATTACACACGATTGGAATTTGCCGAAGAAACACTTGATTATCTGGTCGCGAAAAGATCGAAGCTGATAATAATCGGTCATAAGGGCAGACCTGAGGGAGAAAGGTTACCTGAGTTATCTCTGGCACCAATAGCCGATGTTTTGGGGGGAGTTGTAGGTGAAAAGGTCAATTTTTTCCACGATATTACCGGATATGAGGCTCAAAAAAGGGCAGTATCGCTTTCCGCGGGAGAAATCCTGCTTTTGGAAAATTTAAGATTTGAGCCGGGGGAAGAAAAAAATGATGAAACTTTTTCTAAAAATTTGGCCGGACTTGGTGAAATCTATGTTAATGAAGCATTTGCGGTATCGCATAGAGAACACGCTTCAATTGTTGGGGTTCCAAAGTTTTTACCCCACGCTGCCGGTTTTCGTTTTGTAAACGAGGTGGAAAATCTGAGTAAGGTACTTGTTACCCCTAAAAGACCTGTTGTATTGGTTATCGGGGGTATTAAAGATGACAAAGTGGAGTACATTAAAAATTTCACTAAAATTGCCGACAAAATATTAGTTGGAGGTAGACTTCCGATTTTATTCGGTGAAGAAAATCCGGATCCAAATAAAGTGATAATGGCCCGGCTTATTCCTGATACCGAGGATATTACCATTCACACAATTGAAGTGTTTAAAGAGGAAATTGCAAAGGGAGGCACAATTGTTGTTGCTGGCGTTCAGGGTAAGTATGAGGATGAAGGTCACAGACAAGGAACCCTCGAAGTATTTAGAGCAATTGCAGAATCAAACGCATTTAAAATTGCCGGTGGTGGAGACGCAGAGGCAGCAATTACGGAATTTGGACTGAACGATAAATTTGACTGGATCTCGGTTGGTGGTGGTGCAATGCTTGAGTTTTTGGTCAAAGGAACACTGCCGGGAGTTGAAGCGCTTATCCATTAAGGCAAGGTAAATAGAAGCAACTATTGTAAAGCTGGATTTGAATAGAACGAAGCCTGTATTATTTTTAGGAATAATTATCACCTAGCTTACTTGCTATTTTAGTTTTTCCGAAGAATTTCATTTTTAAAAGTTTCTCGTCGTTCGTCAGAAAGTAATTACATTCAGCCTCGGCTGCTGAGTGAAGTTGTAAGTTATCTTCTAAATCTCTTGTTGGACCGCTTACAGCCTTTTCGAGAATCTCTCGTGTTAAATCAACAAAGCGAAATTTTCCTATCTGTATCGATAAATTATCATTTGGTACTTCAATTTTAAACAAATAACAGTAAATGGGTACTGAAATAGGAGAAACATAAGCAGCATAGCCAATTAACGCTTCCAATATGTTCTTCTCCGATTTTCTATGGATTGCGTCAATGAAGTAATTAGTGTCTAGAAAAACCCTGTTATCCATATCGCTTCTTCAAATAATTTCCATAACGTCTCTCTCTTTCTTTATAAGAAAGTTTTGGTAGATTAAGTCTTTTTGCGATTTTTTTAAGTTCCACAATAGTTTCTTTAGTGAATTGTTTCGGTTCATGGGCGGGTTCAATTTTTCCAACAACTTTGGAGCGGTGAATAAGTTTAACTCTTCCGCCACTTAATAACTCTTCGACAAGTTGTCTCGATTTGGTTCTTAATTCTGTCGTAGTTATATATTGCATATTTAAAGTGTATATTTAAACATACATATTGTCAAGCCTTTCCTTTTTTAGTATGCTAGACATAGCATGGTAAAAGTAGGTATAAACGGATTCGGAAGAATCGGAAGAATTGCTTTCAGAGTTTGGCTTCTAAAGCATACATCTGAAATGGAGGTTGCTGCTGTCAATACTTCGGGAAGCATGAATACTGCCGGATGGGCGCATCTCGTGAACTACGATACAATGTACCGAAAGTTTGAATTCGAGATTCTTGCCGAGGAAGTTAAGGATGCTAAGGCTGTAACCGACGATGATCCTCTCATTGGATACCTTAAAGTTAAAGGAAAGGATTTAAAAATTCCGGTTTTAGCACAAAAACAACCGGACAAAATTCCTTGGGGAAAGTATGGCGTCGACGTTGTCATTGAATCTACCGGTAGATTCACTTCTGAAGAAGACGCAAAAAAACACGCGGTAGGAGGTGCAAAAAGGGTTGTCATTTCGGCGCCGACAAAAGGAGGCAATGTCGGAACTTATGTAATTGGAGTTAATGAATACGACGGGAAAGCGGAGGTTATTAATAATGCATCTTGCACAACAAACTGTGTTGCACCGGTTGCAGCGGTAATTCATTCCGCATTTGGGATTGAAAAGGCTATAATGACAACAGTTCATTCCTATACTGATGATCAGAATCTGCAGGATAATTCGCATAAAGATTTAAGACGTGCACGGGCAGCAGCCGAAAATATTATTCCGGCTTCTACCGGGGCGGCGATTGCAACTACTGAGACAATTCCGGAATTGAAAGGACTTTTCGACGGAATGGCACTGCGTGTTCCAACTGCAACCGGTTCTATTTCCGACTTTACGTTTTTGCTTAAAAAGCAGGTAACGGTAGAGGAAGTCAATAATTCTTTAAAAAAAGCAGCTAACGAGAATGCCTTATATAAGGGTATATTGGCAGTTACTGAGGAACCTTTGGTTTCATCGGATATTATCGGTCGAAGCGAATCTGCGATAGTTGATTTGTCTTTGACCCAAGTCGTTGCGGGAAATCTGGTCAAGGTTTTTGCCTGGTACGACAACGAGTGGGGATATGCGAATAGATTGGTGGAACAAGTGATACGGGTAGGTCAAAGACTGGATAGTAATCAAGCGCCATCTGATCCAATAACATTGAGCTTCCAGAATTCTTAATGATCAATTTTCAATTTACAATGAATTTTCATTTGCTTAATTTTCAAAATTGTAAATTGTAGATTATGGATAAAATTCCCAAAGGAAGAAACGACGGACATGTTTTTGATTATTCCAAAATAACCGACCAGATATTTATTGGTTCTGATCTGTGCAAAGCAGGGGTTTGTCTAATACATGGGGAAGAATTTAAGAAACTTGACGTCAGCGTAGAAATTAATTTGAGCGCGGAAAATAATGAGTTACCACCTAAAGATCTGGAAGCCTATCTTTGGATTCCTGTTATCGACGGTTACGCGCCAACCCAATTCCAGCTTGATTTGGGTACCTGTGCGATGAATGACGCACTTAAAGTCGGGAAAAAGGTATATATACATTGCAAAAACGGTCACGCCAGAAGTCCTTCGTTGGTAGTTGCTTATCTGGTTCGATTTGAAAAGATGAATTTGGAACAGGCGGAAAGTCTAATGAAAGAGAAAAGACCGGAGATACATATTGAAGAATCTCAACGTAAAGCATTGGAAGAATTTGTGAGAAATTTAAGAAGTGATTAACAGTTAGCCATATAATGTATGGTCGAAATAATTCCATCGATTCTAACCGACAACCCTGAAGAGTTAAGAGAACTTATTTCGTTGTGCGAAGGGGTTGTTCAAAGAGTTTCTATCGATATTATTGATGGAAAATTCGCAGATAATAAAACTATTGATCCGAGCATTTTGTTTGACATCGATACAACACTAAAGGTTGATTACCAATTAATGGTGGTGGAGCCTGTAAATTGGGTCGAACGCTGTGTCAGAGGTCAAGCTGATAGAATAATAGGGCACATCGAACATATGACTAATCAGTTGGAATTTGTTGGAAAAGTACAGGAGGTTGGAGCGATGGTCGGACTTGCTCTGGATTTGGATACTCCCGTAGATAAACTGGATCCAACCATTCTTAATAACTTGGATGTAGTTTTAGTAATGAGCGTAGCTGCGGGTTTCGGCGGTCAGAATTTTGACGATAGAGTTCTTGATAAAATAAAGAAGTTAGATGAGATAAGAGTGAGAGATAATACACCTTTTAAAATACAAGATGATGGAGGAATTACGCTTGATAAAATTGACGATGTACGTTTAGGGGGAGTAGACGAAGTGTCTATCGGAAGACGACTCTTTGAGAGTGATTTAAGAAGTAATATTGAGAAATTCACAAAAGCAGCGTATAAAGAAATCTCATTTTGAAATCGGATTAAAAATGTGATTTCTATAGCATATGTCACACTATTTGTAATACTATTATGATACTAAATCAAAGTGCGACATCTGTAAAAAGTAGATATGATTAAACACCTACCAAAACCCTTAATAAAAAATATCGGTTTTTTTGGAGACTCGCAACTTCCCAGAAAAAGTCCTGTCTATAAAGACGCTTACGAAATTGCGCGGTTATTAGCCGAAGAGGGCTACACTATTGTTGACGGTGGAGGTCCGGGAATAATGGATGCGGCAACAAAGGGAGCTGAGGAAGGCGGGGGAGAAACTATTGCGGTAACTTTTTATCCCAAGGATGCTCCCGGATTTGAGGGAAGATACGTCGGAAACATAGTTGATATAGAAATAAAAACCACTAATTACATTGAACGCATGTTTAAACTTCTTGAGCACTCGGATGCTTTCATTATATTTAAAGGGGGATCCGGAACAATCAGTGAATTCGGGACTGCTTGGGTTTTGGCAAAACTCTATTACGGTCACCACAAACCTTTTATTTTGTATGGAAGTTTTTGGCATCCGATTATAAAGGTGATAAAAGAACATTTACTCATCGACAAGATTGAATCAAGCGTTTTTCGAATTGTCGAAAAAAAGGAAAACATTATTCCGACGATAAAATCGTTCGAAGAAGATCTGATGAAGATTAAACACGATCACGAGAGTAATTATATAGAAAAAGCATTCATGAAATGAAAGCTCTTATAGTAATAATTATAGCTATATTGTTATCGGTTATTTTTTATTTATCTGTAATAGGCATTAAAGAGTGTGGAGGATTTGTCGGCTTATCTTGTCCAAAAGGTTTTTCCTGCAGAGTAACTGATTCGTACCCTGATGCGCTAGGAAGGTGTGTATTTAATCCTTTTGTAAAATAATGACCATCGATGAATTACAGAACAAAGCTAATGAAATTAGGCAAGATATTATAAAAATGCTTCTGGAGGCCGGGTCAGGGCATTCGGCAGGACCTTTGGGGATGGCCGATGTTTTTACCGCATTATACTTTGATATATTAAATCACAAAGCAGACAATTCTGAATGGGACGAAAGAGATCGACTATTTCTATCAAACGGACACATATGCCCCGTTCGTTATGTTGCCATGGCACATGCAGGATATTTTCCGATTTCAGAATTGGCAACTCTAAGAAAGCTTGGTTCAAGACTGCAAGGACACCCTGAGCGGGAAAGACTTCAGGGTGTTGAAACTACATCAGGCCCTCTTGGTTCAGGTTTAGCACAAGCTGCAGGATATGCCTATGCTGCGCGAATGGATACTAAGAAATTCAGGATTTATTGCGTGACTTCCGACGGTGAACATCAGGAAGGAAATCACTGGGAGGCAGTTAATTTTGCCGGTAAATATAATCTTTCCAATTTAACGGCTTTTGTCGATAGAAATAACATTCAAATTGATGGATACACAGAGGATGTAATGCCTCTTGAGCCTTTAAAAGCAAAATACGAGGCTTTTAATTGGTCGGTAATCGAGGTCGACGGACATAATATCGAGGCGATAATCGATGCTGCCAATATGGCAAAAGCGATTCATGAGAATCCGACAGTTATTATTTGTCGGACAATTCCGGGGAAGGGAGTCGAGTTTATGGAAAATCTGCCCGAATGGCACGGAAAACCCCCCAACCTGGGCGAGGCAATAGAAGCATTACATGACTTAAGAACTTTGGGTGGAAAGATAAAAAGCGAACATGAGTAACTCAAAGGTAAATTATTTACAGATTTCAGATATAATTAATTTTAGTTATTGGTTTTTTTTAATAATTTTTAACCTCGCTATGCTGTTTTGGTTCCTTAAATGGAGAAAAAGTGGCCATAACAGAAGAGAGGGTTTACTTCCAATATTTCTTGCTCTAATTATAACCTCAATTTTAATATTTTACCGCTGGATTGTAGGTATTTTCTTTTGTTGCGAAGTAACCATTTTAAATATTCCAAATATAAACAATTTACCGACTTACTAAAAATGACTATATGTATAGTTTAAAATTAAAATTTATAAAATGTTAAATTCAAAAGCTAATTTATCAAAAGATATTTTTCAGGAAGATATTGAAAAGGTAGCAACCCGACAAGGGTATGGACAGGGATTGGTGGAAGCGGGAAGGAAGGACGAAAGGGTGGTGGCATTGTGTGCGGATTTGACTGAAAGTACCAGAAATGAACTTTTTAAAAAGGAATTTCCGGACAGATTTATCGAAGTTGGCGTTGCTGAACAGGCAATGGCTACGATCGCTGCTGGAATGGCAAATTACGGAAAAATTCCTTTTATATCAAGCTACGCTGCATTTTCGCCGGGACGGAATTGGGAACAGATAAGAACAACGATTGCTTTGAATAATGTACCGGTAAAGATCGCAGGGCACCATGCGGGAGTATCGGTCGGGCCGGACGGTGCAACTCACCAGATGCTGGAAGATATTGCTTTGATGCGTGTCATGCCGAATATGATCGTAATTGCACCCTGTGATGCAATCGAAGCAAGAAAAGCGACGTTTGAGACAGCTTTTAACGGAAAACCTACATATATTAGATTTGCAAGGGAAAAAACCCCTGTTTTTACTACTGACGAAACTCCTTTCAAGATTGGCAGAGCAGAGATTCTCTGGGACTCGGTGAACCGTAATACGCAAAACGCAATACGAAACACAGTCGCTATTATCGGTTGTGGATCATTGTTGTATGAGTGTTTATTGGCTGCGCAGGAATTAGAAAAGAGTGGAATAGGCAGTATTGTTGTAAATAACCATACAGTTAAACCAATGGATGAACAAACTATTGTAAATGTTGCCAGAAAAACAGGAGCTGTTGTAACTGTTGAGGAACATCAGATAAACGGAGGTTTGGGCTCGGCAATTGCAGAAGTCATAACTCGCAATTATCCGATCCCCATGGAGTATGTCGGAATGCCCAATTCATTCGGTGAATCAGGAGAACCTGATGAGTTATTGCAAAAGTATAGAATGAGAGCAGAACATATAAAAGAGGCTTGTAAAAAAGTTATTTCAAGAAAATAGCAGGTTAAGGCCGCCAGATTGCTTCCGAACCATTACTAATTCTTACTTTATTACTTCCATCTATCTTAGAGATAAAAATATCTTTTGGATATTGTTCTCCTTCAAGAAACACTTTCCACTCTTTTGATGGAGAATAGCTTGTGTAATCATATTCTTTTTCCCGATAATTTTGCAGTTGGGTAGTTTTGTCTGTAAGAATATCCATTTCCCAAAAAGTTATAACCGGATTTTCATATATTTTGATCCACTTATCATCTCCCGGTAAAGCAAAAAAACCTTTTTGGGTTGGATCGGTAGTATGATTGAAAGGTTCAGTATATTTTAGTTGTTTATATATGAATTTATCGGGATTAATCCATTCCAGGATTTTATATCCCTGTTCCAGGTTTGCCTTGATTAGCTCTCTTTTGCTAACATGGTCGTTTTTTATTTCGAATAAGTAAAGTGAGTTATTTGTAAGAGGCGGATCTGCGGGTATAACATATAATTCTTGATTTTCAGCTTCTAGTATGAATTTACTTCCATCAGTAGCCCACGAGAATCCTTGACCCGTTAATTCAGCTATTATTTTGCCTTTTTCAATATTTACTAAAGTTCTTCCTCTGTCACCAGGGCAACAACCCACATCAAGAATTACATAAATATTATTAGTAGATAAAAAACTTTGGTCCCAAATAGATCCTCCTAAATCGGAATTAAGATCTATCATGTTTAATGATTCATTTTCGAAGTCATATACTCCCAGGTCTTGAAGATAGCTGAAGAAAAGGAATTTTCCGTTTGTGGAAAATACGTATTCATCGGGAAAATCATAATCGTCTTTAGCTAATAAATCATTCAGTTTAAGATATGTTTTTTGCATTGTAGTTGTGTCTAGTGTATAAAATATTCCTTGTTCTACGAGAAATATTTGACCGTCATTTATTGGATTTAAATTTTGCAAGTCAATAGATTCGTTCATTAATTCCTGAGAATTTATTATAAAGTCTGTTGAAGTAGGGGTTGGTGTAATATTGGTATTATTACGGTTATTAATTTTTTGCAAAAACACCAAAGTTAAACCGGAAATAACCAATAAAAGAAATAATAATGTGAATAACAGAAGTGGAATTTTGAGAGAAGATCTTTTAGTTGTAGTTATCAAAACATCAGATTCATAAGTTTGTTCCGGCTGTATATTAGTCGACGGTGATTGACGGACTTTAGCATTTTCAAAGTTTATATTATTTCCCGAAGGGTTATCTAATTTAGGATTTAGCTGTTTTAAATAATCTGGATTCATATTGATTTAAAGTATCCATCAACAAATAGGTGAATGCAAATTTGTAAAAACGAAAAAACTTTTAGGAAAAAGGACATGAAATCGCATCATATAGTCGATGCTGTGAAGAAAGTCTTAAAGAGAAAGAGTTCTTAATTTTTAGTGTTTTGCAAGGCAGGATTTTAGTTCTTCGGTATCAGTCCAAGCGCACTTTCCACTGTCTTGTCTTTCGCAACGGGAGGATTTGTAGCAATCGTATTTCGGATCATAAATACATATCGATACCGCCTCTTCTTCCTGAGCGTTTTGGCAAATTTCCGAATTACATCCGCCAACCTTGCACCCTTCTCCGATTAATAAAGTTTCGTTGAGTTTCTCAGGAGGAGTTTTAAGTTTTGCAGGCATTAGCAACATAAATCCTACGCCCAGAAAAACAAATAGCATTACTACAACCAATACGATCAATTTGATTGGCGAATAAACTCCGCTTCCCATCATTAAGAATAATTATTAATCAATTATGTTCAAAAAGAAATAAGATACCTGATTATAAGGATGATGTTTAGAAGCGTAACTGCTCCTACAATGATATAAACTTTATTTAGTTTAATTTTTTTTGTAACAAGTTCTATTGTTTGGGCAAGACCAAAAGCGAGCAGGGGATATGTAGTAACCATCATGCGTATGCTGTAGGAACCGCCTTGATAGAAACCACTCCATGAGGAGATGAGACAGAGTTGGACGACGAAATACAACAGGGCGTAATGACTAATATTGGGAAGCCATTTATTGCCGGAAATTCTAAACTCTAATGATTTGAACGATTTAGGAATGCTCAGAAAAATAATTATTAAGCCAAGAAATGCAATTCCAATGGACGGTGTTATTGTGAGCAGACCGTTTTGGTTATTGAAAAGAACATGAAGAACTTGCGGCTTAATAAAGTTAAATCCTTCTTCCAAATACGGACTGTACCAAAATGTATTAAATAACTTTTTCCAAAAAATAATTTGGGGAAGGAAGCCTATAAAAAAGCCGGTAACCAGTAACCAGTAGCCGGTAGCCATTAGTTTAATGGTTTTTCTAAATTTAAATGGGATTTGTAAAATAGGGGTAATCAAAATTAATGAGTCTTGGGTTCGGACGAGACCTGCGATACCGCCGATTATTCCGAGAATAAGGTAATAATATTTATCATTTTGGTGACGAAGGAAATAATAAACAAATAATGAAGATACAAAAAAGGATACGGCATGAGAGCTTATGGGTTCTACGGCAATGTAAAATAAAAGATTGGTTGTTATAAAAAGCATGATGGTAGTAAGAAGCGATACTTTTTCTGAAAAGTGATCCTTTAGAACTTGGTATACAAGATAAAGCCCAAGTACCCCAAGCAATATGCTACTGATAGCAACTGATATTTGGTAAGCGATTCCATATCCCAAGGTGTCCAAGGTAAGCCACCCCCATGTACCAAGTGTACCAACTGAGTTAATTAGATATAAAAACCCGTCTGTTATAAAAAATAGTGGCATCCAAAAAAAAGGAGCACCCGGAGGATATTTATTCCAAACATAGCCACTGTGTGTATAAGTCGGAGTAACTCCCAAATTTTCAAATTCATTGCTGAACTTGATGTCTTTGTCTTTAATCAGGGAGCGGGTAATCGAATAATAGAATCTCCCATCCGAAAAAACCGCGGTTTTTGTAAATAGCGTATGAGCTAGAAATACAGTTAGCGAGAAGAGAAAAATGAGCGGGAATATAATTTTATTCGAAAGATAGCGATCCATTAAGCCTTTATCTTTTTATGCTTTGGTAAGCTATAAGAAACGCCAGAGCAAAAACAATTATCATTAGAGTACAGCTGACTAAGACGGTGAGAAACTGATTAGGTTTATTTATTTCGGGAGACTTTTTGTTATTTGCGATAGTTATATCGTTCATAAAATTGGTTGTCCTTTATATTGTAACATGTTAGAGTGAACTAACATGGATATTCAAGTATTACAATCAACTGCGAAATTGCTTGTTGCCTCGGGCAAGGGAATATTGGCTGCTGACGAGAGTACAAAAACCATAAAAAAGCGATTTGATGCCGTTGGTATTGAATCGAATGCCGAAAACAATCGGATATATCGGCAGCTTTTATTCACGACACCTGGAATTGAGGAATTTATAAGTGGGGTTATCATGTTTGATGAGACTATAAGACAAAAAACTGACGACGGGATACCCTTTGCAAAATATTTAGAAAGTCGAGGAATTATTCCTGGAATTAAGGTTGATAAGGGAACGGTTGATTTGGAAAATTTTCCCGGGGAAAAGATAACCGAAGGCTTGGATGGATTAAAAGATAGACTTCTTGAGTATAAGGATATGGGTGCAAAATTTACAAAATGGAGGGCGGTTATAACAATAGGAGAGAACACACCTACCAATACTTGTATTGGTTCAAACGCCGATGCTCTAGCCCGTTTTGCAGCTATCTCCCAAGACACGGATTTAGTTCCGATTGTCGAGCCGGAAGTTTTAATGGACGGGAATCACGATATTAAAAAAAGCGAGGAAGTAACGTACCTTACACTCAAAAGTGTATTTTCAAAGCTATCTGAGTACAAAATTGATTTTAATGGAATGCTATTAAAGCCTAATTGGGTTCATCCGGGAAAAGAAAGTAGACAGGAAATTAATGATGAAGAAATTGCACAAGCAAGTTTAAGAGTACTAAAAGAGGTTGTTCCACCCGAGGTGCCTGGTATAGTATTTTTATCCGGTGGAGATTCTGCCGGAGAGTCAACAGGTCATCTTAATGCGATGAATGTACTTGACGATGTGCCTTGGCAACTGTCATTTTCTTTCGGTCGAGCCCTTCAGCAACCAATACTTGAAGTTTGGAAAGGTAAATCAGAAAATATTGAAGTAGCTCAGAAAGAGTTTTACAAAAGAGTAAAACTGAATTCTCTAGCGAGGAATGGAAAGTATGAAAGGGGAATGGAGAATGAATGAACTTGAATTACTTTCAATAGGCGATGTTACTTGGGATGTGTTTTTGGCGCCGACCGAGTCTAACTCATTGTGCACTATTAACGATAAAGAGTGTTTTATATGTTTTTCCTATGGAGAAAAAATTCCGATTAAGTCACTGGAATATTCAGTTGGTGGGAACGCGGCGAATAATGCGGTTGGTACTAAAAGGTTGGGTGTTAAGGTCGGATTAGTAACGACTTTGGGGGGAGACAGTATCGGAAACCAAACTGTAGAAAAAATAGAGAAGGAAGGAGTTGATATGAGTTTTGTAGTTCAACAACCAACGGCCGGTTCTAATTTTTCAACAGTAATCAATTACGGCGGAGAGAGAACTATATTTACATATAGAGCCCCCAGAAGTTACGAATTTCCGGTACATTTGTCTGTTGCTCCCTGGATTTATTTAACTTCCATGGGAGAGAGTTTTCAACCTTTCTATAATCATTTTATGGATTGGTTAAAGATGAACCCGACAATTAAAATGGCTTTTAATCCCGGTAGCAGGCAGATTCGCGTGGATAGAGTAATAATTGATCCGGTTTTGAAGGCAAGTTATATTATATATGTAAACAGAGAAGAGGCAGAAAAGCTGGCAAGAATGGAAGATTCGAACGGAAAGGAAAAGGAGCTTCTTAAGAAAGTGTCAGAGCTGGGGCCAAAGGTTGTAATCGTTACAAACGGAGGCGGAGGCTCGTTTCTTTATGATAGCGAGAATGAGAAATATTACAAAGCAGGAGTAATGCCGGTAGATGCATATGAGAGAACTGGGGCAGGAGACTCCTTCGGCGCAGGTTGTATCGCTGCAATTATTAGAGGCAAAACTTATCAGGAGGCACTTTTGTGGGGGACAGTCAATGCCGCATCAGTTATTGGTTATGTTGGTGCCCAGAAAGGATTGTTAAAGGAAAGCGATATGCCGGAATGGATCGAGCGAGCGAAGAGTAGTGGAGTGGGAGTTGTAGAGATATGAACAGTCTAAGATTTCAGTTTAAGCTTAAGAATTAAAACGCTGAGTTATTTATTTGGTTATCTTAGACTTGTACTTGTATTTATACTTAAACTATCATATGAAGATCTTTGTAACCAGAAAAATACCGGGAACCGCTCTGGATAGGCTAAAGAATTCAGGATATGACATTGAAATCTCTGAATTTGACAGGCCTTTATCCGCTGAGGAGCTTCTAGAGAAAGGCAAAGGAGCTGATGCACTATTAACTTTATTGACAGACAAAATAAACGGGGAAGTGCTGGACGTGATAGGTCCGCAATTAAAAATAGTTTCAAACTATGCAGTCGGTTTTGACAATATCGTAGTAGAGGATGCTTCGCAAAGGGGGGTAGTGGTAGTCAACACTCCATCACAGGAAGTGGATGAAGCCGTAGCTGAACATGCTTGGGCTTTAATGTTAGCGTTAGCCAGGAGGATTGTCGAAGCGGATGAATCAACTAAAAGAGGAGCTTATAAAGGTTGGGAACCGGGTATATTTTTAGGAAAAAACCTGATCGGTAAAACGCTGGGAATTGTTGGATTGGGCGGGATCGGATCAATGGTAGCCAGGCGGGCGAGCGGATGGCAAATGAGGGTTTTATATAACAAGAGATCACGCGACGAAGGTGCGGAAAAGGAACTTGGAGTCGAATATGCGGATATAGATAAACTTTATGCCGAAAGCGATTTTATTACCCTTCATGTTCCATTAACAGACGAAACCCGACATATGATAAATAAAGACGCATTTTCGAAAATGAAAGACGGAGTGATAGTTGTTAATACGGCAAGAGGATCAATTGTTGCCGAACAGGAATTGGTTGATGCTCTAAGAGAAGGAAAAGTTGGCGGAGCAGGACTTGATGTATATGATGCCGAGCCAAATATCAATCCGGAACTAATTTCCATGGAAAATGTAGTGCTTACACCACACATTGCCAGCGCCACATGGGAGGCGCGACAGAAAATGGGTCAACAGGCAGTCGATGCGATTTTGAAGATTTTAAATGGCGAAAAACCGGAAAATATTGTTAATGAAGACGTATGGAATAAACGGAGAAAATAATGGCTTCCGTGTAATATAGTTGTTCGTAATAATATCCTCTCATCTTTTCCAACTGCTGTATTAATTGGTTAAAAAGTTAATCTGCTAATTAGTTAATTGGTTAATTGTTGTAGAATGTGGGTATGGCATTTTTTAAAAAAAGAAAAGATGATGAAGACGATGAGGAATATGAGGAAGAAGAGTTATATACTCGTAGAAGAAAACCCCGGGACAAAGATTTTAAGGATTTAAAGTCGGAGAACAAAAAACACAGGAAAGAGCCAAAAAAGCCTTGGGGCAAGAAGGAGCGATATTTAATTTCGGCCACGCTTCTTTTTACCATCGGCGTTTCTGGTATTTTAGCTATGTCGGCTCGCTCATGGAAACTTCCCGGTTTGCCCAGGATAAGTTTTTCGACGTTTACGCTTCCGAACTCTCTTTTCTCCGAAGAAACGATCATCCTGGAAGGGGATCGTAATTATCAAGTTAATCAAGAATTCCAAAAAAAGATGGAGGAAATAACTTCGGCTTTTAAAGATAAAACAAAAGACCTATCCGGAATTTACGGGCTTTATGTCATCAATTTGAATAATGGTGCATCTTTCGGAGTTAATGAAAATGAAAAATTTCAGGCGGCTTCGTTAATTAAACTTCCTGTTATGGCTGGCATGTATATAGAGGACGATAAGGGGAATATAGACCTGGATGAAAAATATACACTAAGAACTTCGGATAAAGTAAAAGGGGCGGGAAGTTTATACTCAAAACCTGCCGGATACAAAATAACATACCGTAATTTGGTTGAACTTATGGGAAAGCAGTCGGATAATACGGCATTTAATATTTTCCGCAGGATTTTGGGGGAGGAGAAAATTGGCGAAATAATTGGAAATATCGGAATGATGGATACATCATTAAATGAGAACATTACAACTCCCCGCGACATTGGAATTTATTTTGAAAAATTGTGGCGCGGTAATATCGTAAACGATCTATCCCGCGATGAGTTATTAGATGCATTAACAGATACAATTTACGAAGATTGGTTAATTAAAGGTATTCCCAAGGAAGTCCGTGTAGCACATAAATATGGACGCGAACTTCATGTTGTTAATGATGCCGGTATAGTCTTTGCTGAAAAACCTTTTGTCATTGTGATAATGAGCAAGGGCGTGGTTGAGGCTGAAGCAGATAAAGCATTTCCCGAACTAACAAAGATAGTTTACGATATAGAAATTAAGAATGGTTACTGACTTTATCTCCTGTTTTTCTTTTCCTTGCCATATCGCAAGTTAAGAATGGGATCTAAAAACTGATTTCTACGATCATTTCCTTGGGTGGGTAGGAGCACGTTTTGATTTTGAGGCGGTGGAGTCAAAATAGCTTTTTGATTAAACCACTCCTGTTTACATGCAAGTTTGGGTTTGTTTTCTTCCAGAAACCACTCCATTTTTGCAGGACAGCCCTGACAAGCTAAAGTTCCTGTAAACGAGCAGATAGGAACTTGAATTAAACCCGCAGGTATAGGCCAGTCGTGATTTGACTGCTGAGCAAGCAAGGCCGTCATTATTTTATTCCAAATTGGAGTTGCTCCTGTTACTCCTGATGAAATTCTGGCCATCGGACTATTGTTGTTATTACCGACCCATACCGCAACCACGTAATCTTGGGTATATCCGATTGCCAGATTATCACGAAGATCATTACTGGTACCTGTTTTGACGGCAACTTCTTTATGATTTGGAATAACTAAAAGTGAGTTAATTCCGAACGAAAGTGAGCGGGCGTTATTATCGTGGAGAATGTCGGTTATTATAAAGGCAATCCTTGGGTCCAGAACCTGTTTCCCTTGACAGTCTTGTACATCGTTTAGCGCGTTATTAAATGCAGATTCCGTTGCTGCAGACACAACATCAGTATCTTTGGGGTCTTTGACCAGATCGACCTCGTTTATGGAGTCGCATTTAAACTCTTCCAGAACATTTTGGTTTGTATCAGTTACTTTTAGCAAGGCAGAGAGTTTTGGTCTTTTTCCGTAGTTTGCCAAAGTTGCATATACCGTTGCCAAATCTAAAAGTTTGACTTCTCCTCCTCCCAAAGTTAAAGACAATCCATAGTTATTGGGATTTTCCCATGTTGTGATACCCATTTTTTGCCCCATCTCGATCATAGATTCAACTCCGAACAACGCAAGAGTTTTGACTGCAGGAATGTTTCTTGACTCAGCAAGCGCGTTTCTAAGACTTATGTTCCCGCGATATCCTCCCTCGTAGTTTTTTGGTGTATAGGGTTCTTGGCCATCTACGTGGAAAGTGAAAGGAGCGTCGTTTAAAATTGTCGCGGGTGTTAAGCCGTTTGAAAGCGCATTTGCGTAATTGACGACTTTAATTGAAGATCCGGGCTGTCTTGGCCTTAAGGTAACATTCACATTTCCGTCTTCCGCTATACTAAAATAGTCCTTTGAACCAACCATAGCTAAAACTTCGCCCGTTTTTGGGTTTAATACTAGTACTGCGGCATTGGTAACATTTAGGCTTTTCAGTTTTTCTATTTCCTCTTTGACGATATTTTCTGCCAAGTTTTGGATTTGTAAATCCAACGAAGTTGTAACCTCAAGTCCTCCTGCCTCTACCAGTTCTTTACTGTATTTTTGTTCTAAAAGTTCTCTTACATAAAAAACGTAGTGGGGGGCTTTAATTGATGTTTGGTTTTGAGCGAATTTAATTTCATGGGTTTCGGCGGATTTTTTCTGCTTTTCGGTAATAAAACCATTGATTTTCATAAGTTTAAGCACCTCTTTTTGTCTCTCTTTTGCTTTTTCGGGATTTGGACCGAAGGGAGAATAATAGGTCGGGCTTTTTGGCAAACCCGCCAGTAGTGCCGCTTCGGCCAAATTGAGATCTTTAATATCTTTCCCAAAGTAGGTTAATGAAGCAGTTTGAACACCGTATGCTGTGCCACCGTAGGAAACTTCGTTCATATACATTTCCAGGATCTGGTCTTTTGAAAATGTTAGCTCGACTTGTACGGCCAAGACTATTTCTTTTAATTTTCTAACCAAAGTCTTTTCAGGGGACAGAAGGGTGTTTTTGACGAGCTGTTGTGTGATTGTTGACCCTCCGGTTAGTTCTCCTTGGCGTAAATTCTTAAGGCTCGCGCGTGCAATGCCTTTTATTGAAAATCCAGGATGGTTATAAAATTCGGCATCTTCGATGGCTATTGTCGCAAGCCTGGCCTCTAAGGGTATGTTTCTTAAGCTAACCGGAGTTCTGTTCTGGTTGCGATAAATATTATAAAGAAGCCCGCCGTTTCTGTCGTAGATCTTAGTTGATACCGCCATTTTCCTTGATATAAGATTTTGGGGTGAGGGCAGATCTCGAATTACATAAAACCAAAAGAATGCTCCGGCCATACCAAGGATGATGAGAGAGAAAGTAAAAATATAAGTCAGGAACTTAAGGATAGAGAATTTTCTAATTCGGAGTTTCGGCAAGAAGTAGGATAAACGCAAAAGCTTGATTTTTTGTGCCAGTAGAAATATCTGCAGCAGTTCAAGCAGATGAAAAAAAGTAAATTTGGTCTTCAGGATTACGAAGAATTTTGATATTAATTTTTCCAGTGTAAGCAAGAATACTTCGGCTTTCCAGCTTAATTTTTCCGATTTTACTTTTATTTTTTTAAAATAAACAAGGCTTTCCCGAAGCAAATTATTAATTATCCTTTTTAGAATAAGAAGCATGATCTTCAATTTAAGCTGAGATGAAGAAAATATCGTGCCTTTTTTCTTGAGGTTCTTTTGCGGCAAAGAACTTGTAATTTTCTTGGACGATGTTCTTATTAAATCGTAAGTTAGAGTCAGATATTTGGAGATCGATGGAAAGATTAAAGTAAAAAAGGAATGGAGTGTGACGACTAAGGCTTTTAATATACGTCCTGTAATATAGATAATGCTCAAGGAGATGATGAGCAGCAAAGAGAATAGAAAAAAGAATGGTTTACCAACAAAAACCAAAAGCCTTGATATTAATTTGAAGGCTTTTGGAACTAAAGCAGGGGCAAGTATTTCATTATAATTTGTTTTTGGGTTTTTACTACCCACTTCAGCCTATATTGTATCAGGATAAGCAAGAGGTGACCACAGTTAGAAAGCCTTGCTTCTAACGTGGCAGGGAAGAGATAAGTAATAAGTGACAGGTTACAAGTAAAAAGTTAATCCATGAACTTAAATGTAGAGAGGATTTGATTTCTTAATTCTTCCGATTCCAGTTTTCCTGTCATAATATTAACCAAGTAATCGGAGTTTGGTTTAATAATATATAAATTGGAGGAGGTTCTAATGGTGGGTTTACCGCTCAAATAGATGACAGCTGCATCATTGTAGTAATTATTTTTAATTTCCTCCAAAGTCCGAACGTCTTTTTGAGTATTTATACTAAATACTTCATTTCCGGAGTGGCCACCCGAGCTGTGGTCTGCCGGAGTTCCCTCAAGAAAAAAATCGACACTCTGTGCTTCTTCACTTTCAATATAAGGTTCCCAATACCACTCCGGAGGGTATTTGAATGTAACAACTCCGTTAGAACTTGTATATGTTTCCCAAGTATTGGTTGAGAAGGGAGCAGGAGTACTGATAGATTTTACAGGAATTAGGGTAGGTGTTAGAACAAGTTGCTTAGAAGCCGGGGATCGTTTACTTAGAATTATTCCCAAAGCCATTATTGTGATGATGGAAATAATCAGCGTGTAGGTTAGAATTTTATTTTCTGCCTCTTTGGAAATTTTCGATAGGGGTTTTATCGTGGATGTTTCAGGTTCTATTTTAGGAGCCTTATACTTAGCAGATTTTTGTGGAGCTGTTTTTGACTCTTTTTCTTTGGGAGGACGGGCAATTTGTTTAGCTTTTCTTTCGGCTTTGTACTTGGAATATTTCTGGATTTCTTTATTTATGTCCGTTCTTAGCGTGATGACATAGTCCGTGAATCTTTTCCACTTTGAAGTTGAAAAAATATGCTTATCTTCCATGCTAGTTATAATTTTAGCAGAAAGTATTAAAGGGAAATTAGAGGAATTTAGAGGGAGCTATTGATTAATCTAGGCCTTTGATCTCAACCCCGGGACAGTTTTCCAATATCCAGTTGTATTGAGCTGAACCTTTAGAACAGTATTGAGGTTCAAAGTATGGGCAAGGCTCTTCCATACAAGGACCGCAATCAATTATTTTTGATTCCGGACAGACAAATCCGGTTTCTTCGTCGATAAATTCGAAAGTGGAGAGGATTTGGTCTAGTATTTTTGGCATATCAGTATTACTTTCTGAATCATCATGACGATAGGTAACACTTATTATTTGGGTAGAAGTATCACTTGTGGAGAGAAATATTTCCGTAACATAAAAGTCAGGATAATAAGTATATCTGTACCCACTTAAATTTCCATAGACTACTGTATCTTTTGAGACACTATTTGCATATTGAGAAGGCTCAACCATTTCTAAATATTGTTTAAAGGTTAATTCCTTCTGTAAAATTTGGTCATAATAGACTCCGTCCGTAATAGTCATTTTTATATTTTTAGTGTTACTATCATCTTCAAATTCAATCTTAAATTTTGTGGATAGTTGATACTCTTTTGGTTCAGGCCAGGTATTCGGATACTTAAACGAAATAGAAGTATTTGTATATGTTTTCCAATTAGTAGTTTCTTCCAATACGGCAGTTGGAGTAGGGGAAGGTGCAGACTTATTAGTTAAAGAGTTTAATTTTATCTGCCCGTTTTTGAAGGCAAAAAAGCCGATTGTCATTAATACTACCAATGCTCCTGTAAGGATGATTATGAGTTGTGCAAATCCAGATACCAGTCGATATCTGACTTCGCCTCTTTGGTTTTTATCCATTAAACTATTGTAGCATTACTTCAAATTAACATTTTGTAAAATTGAAAACTATTTATGTGTATGCTAAATTGTTTTTAACAAGTTATGTTCTTGAGAGACAGCGGTAAAATTTCACTTTTGATTAAAGCGTTAATACTTTTGGATTTATTTATTGCTATTGTTCAAATGTCAGTTTTTATTTTGTATTTTACTTTCCCTGACTCCTCAATTGTCCAACTAGCTAGTCGTTATACTGGCCCTTTTGAATCAGGAGGTGCTTTTGTATTCTTAATCAGTGGAGTTATCTTTCTAGTTATAGTTCGTGGACTTTTAAAAAATAAACATTGGGCTCTTCTACTACAGGTTTTTTTATTTCTTCCACTAGTTGGTAGTTTTCCAATAGGTACTTTTCTTTTCTTATTAATCGCTTATAGACTTTGGAAACTAGAAAAAAGCGGGCACTTTTCTTAAATATTTTTTAGTCAATAAATCTGAAAGCTATAGCCCTGAGTTAAATCGAAGGGTGGAGAGGATTTGGTCAAATATTGTTCTATATTTCGTTCTTTGAATTTCTGATATATTCGGGTAGTCAATATCAAATATCATTAACTGATTTTGTTTTTCTACAAAAAAGGAAATATGGGTATCGCCCTCAACTTTTGCTGCATTATATCCTAAAAAACTTTGTTGGGAACATTTCAGTTTTGATCTTCCCTTTTTTAAATATTCACACCTTTTAACCACAGTATCGCTTGGGTTAAGTTTGTCTTTTGAGAGTTGTAACTTCACACCAGAAGTGGTTCCTGATATTGGACTGCTTTCTCCGATCTCAAAATCTGGGGTTACCAAAGTCACAATGGTGGAATCCTCTTTTATAAGTGGATTATATTCATTAAATTCAGGTGGGTATTTAAAATTAACTATTTTATCTGAGTTAGTATATGTTTTCCAATTTTCTATACTGCTGGTAGGTACTTGGTTTGTGGGAGTGGGGGAGATATTCATTTGAGGAGTTAATCTGATCAGTTCGTTTTTGTAAAGATTGAAACCAACTAAACCCAGAGCGACTACTGCAATTCCGAGGATTAAGATGAATTGTATTATTCCTTTTTGGTTTTTCATTAATTTACTGTAACTGTACTTTGACATGTATCACTGTACTCTCCGTTAGTTGCTAAAACTCTCATTTTTACAGTATAAGTGCCGGCAGGCTGATATGTATAGTACTGGGCGTTTGGTGAAGCACTCGTATCCCAACTTCCATCTCCGATAAAATCCCATTCATATCCAGCGATCCCACCTGCTAAGTCAGCATATCCCTGAGGTTGAAGCAGAGCATTAAACGGCGCAACGCCGGTTGAAGAGGGGTAGATGACGGGGCTTAAACATCTGGGTTTTGGTTTTGGGGAAGGTGTAGGTGGGTTAGTCGGAGTATCCCCGGATACGGTAATTGTTGTTGTAGTAAGTTGTCCGGAGTTTACACTAATGGCTTGGTAACCGGTCCACTGACCTTTATATTGTGCTCTAATTGAATATGATCCCGCGGGAACAGACGAGTCGCCTACAAGGATACCGGTTTGAGCCTGAATGTTTACTTTTACTGCTCCTGTCCCTGCGCTGGTATTGTAATTACAGCTTGAACCAGAGGTAGAACTCTTAGTAGGAGTAGTGGTTGGTTTTTGGGTAGGTTTTGCTGTAACTTTTGGAGAAGTTGTGGTCTTCGGAGCAGGACTTGGAATAGTGGTTATATTATTTTCTGCACCCTGACCATTCTGATTTTCGGGAGAAACAGTTATTTCCGGATTAACTTGTGTTTGATTCTTTACTTTAGAGTTTTTATAAGCCGAGTAAGTAATTGCACCTAATCCAATTACTACAACTGCAATGATCAGGATTAGATGTACAAAACCTTTTTGGTTTTTCATTGATTTGTAAATTTAAAGGTGGAGAGGATTTGGTCAAGTAGATCTGGGTATTTATCTACCTGTTCAAGAGTTTCATATTCCACAAGAATCTCACAGTACCCTTCTTCTTGTGGAATTAAAACACGCTTAATAGGGTAAGGCCTTCCCCAACCAAATGGGGCCTCGTAGACGTATACTAACTTTCCATCTATATTTTCATTAGGTTTTCGAGTAAATATTTCTTTCCAGTCGCCCGTTTGGAATGTGACAACTGATTTTCCAATTTCTAAATCTAATAGACTTTTAATATTTTTATGCTCGTACGAGCCTAACTGGTTTTTCGGAACATAGCTGATCCCTAGTCCTATTAAGAGATCAGATCCCTCCCAAAATACGAATATCCTGTTCTCAGTGGTTGAGTTCAGGACCTTAATATTTGATGAATATTTAAAAGATATTTCCAATGCTTTACACACATTGGTTTCGTATGTTTTCCAATTTGCTGTTATATCGGCAGAAGGAGTCAATTGGTCGTTTAGAGTGGAAGGTAATTTTACCTGCCCGTTTTTAAAGGCAAAAAAAGCGATTGCTGAAATTATTACCAATGCCTCTGCAAGAATAATCAGAAATTGTGCAAAACCTAAATCGTTTTTATTCACCAAAACCATTTTAACACCTTTTAAATCGTTGACAAAACATTAGGTCTGTAATAACATTGTACTAACATGCAAATACAAACAGTTTTTAAAGCGGGGAATAGTAATGTTGTAGCTATTCCTAAACACTTAGCCAAAGAGATTAATTTGAAGCCAGGACAAAAAGTTGTTATCGAAAAAGCACAAAACGAGGAGGGGTTAATTATCAGAAAGCTGGAAAAGAGTACAACTAAAAAACCAAAGGTTGATGAAGAATTCAAAAAGTGGTGGAAAGCATTTTTAAAGGACAATGCGGAGATTTTAGATGAGCTTGCGTTACGTTGATATAAATCAGGTTTATTTAATCCACGAACTTATTATTAAACGAGCCGGGACTAAAGCCGGAATTCGAGATTTTACTTTACTTCACTCTGCTGTCGAGCGTCCCAAAGCCACATATGGAGGGATCGATTTATATACAACAATTTTCGATAAAGCAGCAGCTTTACTTCAATCACTTTGTTTAAATCACCCTTTTACCGATGGAAATAAAAGAACGGCGTGGTCGGTAACTCATAAGTTTTTGTGGGATAATGGATATCTTTTGAAGGCAAAAAGAATGGGGGCTGCTGATTTTATGGTTAGGGTTGATAATGAGAAACCGGAGATTAGCAAAATTTCCTCCTGGCTAAAAAAATACTCAAGAAAAATTGGTTGATATATTTGAAATTTATCCCCCTCCGCCAAGGCTTTGCGGGATCAGTTAGTAAACTTAAAAGTGGAGAGGATTTGGTCGATTTCAGATGCTGGGGATGTAATTGCATAGCCATATTTGTCGTGGTTAACAAACGCAGTTGTTAGTGAGACATAATCAGACGTTAGGAAGATCCTGTAATTAAGTTTTGTCCAAGTGATGCCATTCATAAGAGACGTTTCTTCTGATTCAATTTTATCGGTAATATGACCAACAAGTTCCGAACGATAATCCTCTATAGAATCCTTTTTGTTTACTTGCAAATTATAACCATGCTGGCTGTGTAGAGGTACATTCCCAAAATTAATAGATAACAAGTAAGTAAATTGACCAGCCTCTTCATTCCCGACTTGTTCGTTGGGACCCGATTCGGAATAATACGTAATTTCAAATCCATACTCCTCATTTCTATAAACTTCCCATGAAGGAGTATTAATTGTGGGAGCATTAACATTATTTGATTCTTCAATTGCAGCAATTTCTTTTGAACTATACCAACCTGACCCCTGGCCTTGATTGCAGAGTCGTTGGTAAACTTCCCCAAGAGGGATATCACATAAATAATAGATACATTTATGTTCTAATTTAGACTCACAATCTTCTTGGGTTTCAAACTTTTCGATCTCTGCTGAAGTTGGAGTAGGGGATGGTTCTTGGTTCGGAGTAGTTTTTATCAATCCCTTCTGCCAGGAATAATAGATGAGTCCACCAATTGCTAAAACTAGTGCTACAACAATAAGAAAAAGGTGTGCAAAACCTAAATCGTTTTTATTCATTAATTTATTCTATATTTAATTTACCAATTTCATCTACGAGAATGATTTTCAGAGACTCTATCTTTATATTTTTTAGTTTTTGATCGTTAGTTATAAATATTTTGGAATTATAAATAAGTGCTGTTGCTATTTGGATTGAATCCGGAGTTTTGAGATAACGGTTTTGTCTTCTAATTTCTGACGCCTTTTGAGCAATTTCCCAATCGATTGGATAGATGGTAAGATTTGGAGTTTTTTGAAAAAATCTTGTAAATGCCAGTGTTTTTTCGATATCTTTTTCTAATCTTGGTGCAGATAAAACTTCAAGGGGAGTAATCATGGAAGTTATTGCGTTTAACTTTCCTTTTTCCATCTGTTCAAAAAAGTGTTTTATCTTCTCAATATATCGGGGGTCTTCCTCAAAAAGATATATAAAAACCATTGAATCGATGGTGACAATCGGAACATTACTCATTTGATTCCCAGCTTGTTCTTTCTTTCTCTACATATTTTTCTCCCTTTCCCCATAGACCCTTTCCGAGTCCGGTAACATAGGAAACCCAACTTTCGGGTTGGGGTTCAAGAATGGCTTTAGGAATTTTACCTTTGGTTTCAACAGACAATATGATTTTACTACCCGGTTTTAGGCCTAACCTTTTTCTTGCATGGCTTGGTATAACAACCTGCCCTTGCGATGAAACGGTTAAAGTGTACGTCATAATATATTTACATTATCAGAAGTCTAAATGAATGTCAATTATAATTTAACTTTCCTCACTCCAGAAATTTAAAGGTGGAGAGGATTTGGTCCCGAGTTTGTTTCCATTTATCTCGATCTTTGTATGAGAACCAAAAACTTAAACCCGTGTTTTTATTTGGTTGAATAAAATAGATATCGAAGACCTTGTTGTCAAAATAAGGTCCCGAAACTACGGTTACAGACAAATTATTTGGTAAAGTTGTTTCTTGGATAGTAAATGTGTTCAAATCACAGCTAGGGAGTAAGTCGCAATTTATATAACCAGGTTCTTTATTTAGAATTCCTTGAATGAAAGTGTTAGCTTGATCCCGAGTAGAACCATTAAAGTTGACGGTGCTTATTGTTAAATCAATTCCATTACCCACTAAATCTACATTAGACCCTCCGGAAAAGTCAGCGGGACCACTGGCGTGGTCTAGCTCAAATTCTCGGGGATATTTAAATGTAAAATTGCCGTATTTTTCGCTTTCTATAAAACCGTCATTTATAGCATCATATGTTTTCCAGCTTTCCATGTCACCATCTGGTGATTGGGTAGTAAATAGAGTGGGGGAAACAGTTACTTGTTTTCCAGAGGGGGTTATTTTTATCTGCCCGTTTTTGAAGGCAAAGAAGACGATTGAAAGAATTATTACCAATACTCCTGTGAGGATGATTATAAATTGTGCAAATCCAGATACCATTCGATATCTGACTACATCTTTTTGGTTTTTATTCATTTCCTTTTCTTAAGTAAACTTAAAAATTCTTCAACTGTAAGCGGTATGTTTTTAAGAATACCATTTTGGAGAGTTCCTTTCTTTAAGACTTTATGGTCAGGAACAATAATGGTTTGGGTTAGATTTGTTTTTAATCTTTGAAGTTTAATATGACTTCCTTTTTGTGATACTTTTTCAAATCCAATTTTTCGAAGAGCTTTAATAACTTCACCACCGCTGACTTGGGGCAGTTTAGGCATATCTTACCTTAATCGGAACCAAGAATTGCTTATCGGATTTTTCGTCACCATATTCCAAGATTTCAGGAGCTGATTCCAAGTAAAGTTCAATTGCCTCCTTTATGTTTTTTATAGTCTCTTCAAATGTTTCTCCTTGGGAAGTACATCCGGGTAGAGCAGGTACCCAGACAGAATATCCTCCCTCTTTTTCTTCCTGAATAACAGCGTTATATTGTAGAATTTTAACTTTTTTCTTTGCCATATGAGTTATTATACTATGCTAATCTAAAAATCTGAAGGTGGAGAGGATTTGATTTCGTGTCTTATCAAGACTTTGCTGAGTGGCAATTGATATTGAGTAAAGAATATTGTTATTTTCTGTTTGTAATGCGTAAGTAGGCTCGGTTTTACTTCCTGAATCTTGAGATCCTTGTGGCAGTTTATACTCACTCCATTTGATACCATTAATCTCAATGACTCCGGAAGAAGCCGTGTCGAGATACTAGAGAATATCTCCTGGTAAGTAATCTTTATCAGTTTTGATTGAAAATATTTGGTTGTTATTGTTGTCTCTCAAGACCACGGCAAACATAGGCTCTAAACCTGCAGGTGGAAGTTCTTGAATTTCAAAATCCGAAGGATATTTAAAAGAATACTTGTATGTTTCATTGGTATACGTTTTCCAATCTGCAGTTTCTTCCAATACAGCAGTTGGAGTAGGGGAAAGAGTTTTTAAAAAATTTGGATTAGCCAGCCTCTTTTGCCAGGCGTGGAAATTAATTAGCCGCATCTGCCAGGAGTAGTAGAGTAATCCACCGATTCCGATTAATACGATTACAATAAGAAGAAAGAGATGGACAATACCTTTTGAGTTTTTATTCACTAAAAATATTTTAGCACTTAGCCATCTATTTTTTAAGCAAGCATCAAGCGCATGGGTCGAAGTTTTCTGCTAAAAGGATCCACCATTAAACCCATTCCTTCTAAGGTAATTACTCCAAGAAGTGGAGAGTCGTCCTTCTGGCCTATTACTACGGTGTCAACTAGAAATTCCCCAGTCACTTTTTTATTACCTTTCAGATTTGTAATTGTAGTTTGTATTGCTGTTATTCCCATTTGAGCTCATTATACCACACAGTTTTTGAGCTCTAATCTGAAAACTTATCCTCCTTCGCCGAAGCTTCGGAAGGACCAGGTTACTTCGTAAACTGGAAAGTGGAGAGGATTTGGTCAATTATTTCCTTATTAATGTCATACCTTGGTGCTGCAGCAAACGTGTGAACTCTCTTTGTTAGAGGATTTTGTACATAAACTAAGAGAATAGTATTAAATCCCACAGAAAATGAGGAGTCAGTTTGAGTTTTTAAAGCTCGTTGATTGTCTATTAACACCTCCTTGTATTCTCTTTTAACCTCAACTCCCCGCAGTTCAGATGCTTCTTCGTCTTCTTCCTTTACATACTCTTCAAGAGAGCTAGGTGGGTTAGTCGATGTGTAGATTTCAATTTTTATCTTATCTTTGTCGCGTTCTGGATCAAAATGCCCGTTGGATGACTCCTCCGCACGATAACTATAAAGCTGGTTCGGATTGCCTTGATGTAATCTCCACGCTTCAGGATAAGAAAAGGAGTACTTTTCTGAATCGTCCGCATACATCATCCAACCGGTGGTGGGGCTCGGGGTAGGTAGTTCAATAATAGGAGTAGGCGTCAATTGCGAGGAAGCACCCTTTAGTTTTTGGTTTTGGAGGTAAAGATAACCTCCCCCGACAATTGCAGCAGTTATTACAAATAGTAATCCTATTAATAATATTTTGTTTGAACCTTTGGAAGAAGGTGAAGTGGGGACTCCGGTTCGAGGAACCTCTGGCTCGGAGAGAGGTTGAGGTTCAACTGGGGATTGGGAAGTATCAGTAACCGGTTGTTGAACGGGAACTTCTGTTACCGGCTGTACACTTCCAGGAATTTGTGGATTTTGATCGAGTCCGACTCGATTTTGATTTTCTTCCATGAGTCTATTTAATATTAGGGGGTTGTTGTAGGCTTTGCAACGATTGGGTACGATATTTTTGCCGATTGTGACGCGGGAGAAACCGGACAATCAAGACAAAGAAATGTTCCCAAAGGGTCGTATATCACATTTTGTCCGCGGGTTTCTATAAACTCGGGAGGAGTTTCTTCGTTTATAAAACCCCCTGTTCGTTTATCGTAACCAACATCCTGAAACCCTCCTGCGATTTGCGAAGGAGCGGTGCCTTTGAGGAAATACTCATATCGTGTCGGGCAGCCCGCCGGGCCAGAGCCCTCTGGGCTGGAGGCCTCTCCTTCTTTGGGAACTATTCCTGTGGTTGCGCATACGTTTGCACCGGTAACCGAATCCGGCTGCATCGGCCAGACGTGCCCCTCCTTCGCTGAAGCTTCGGAGGGCAAGCTATCATCGATTAGATCGTAATAACCGTCTTCTGCTTTATCCAAAACCTTGCGCATTATCTCGTTCCAAATAGGAGATGCTCCGGATACACCCGATACTGCTCCGCCCATTTCCGAATTATCGTTATTACCTACCCAGGAGACCACAACCGCCAGAGGAGTGTAACCGATAGTCCAGTTATCCTTTCTGTCGTTTGTAGTTCCTGTTTTTACCGATGCTTCAGGATGTCCTTTGATATTCAAATACGAGCTCGAACCGAATGCGGCCGAGCGGGCATTATTGTCGTGCAGGATATGAGATATTAAAAATGTAACGTCCGGCTCAAGAACTCTGTCACCCGATAATTCTGTTTCATCAAGATCTACTTCTTCCAAAACTTTTCCTTTCCAATCGGCAATCTTAAGTATGGGTATTAAAGGTTGTTTTATACCTGCATTGGCAAAAACTCCGAACGCTTCCGCCATGTCGATAGGTCGTACTTCGCCGCCACCCAAAGTTAGAGATAATCCGTAGTTTTTAGATTCTGTAAAAGTTGTGATACCCATTTGTTTGGCAAAATCAATGAAATGCTCGATACCGTTAAGAGCCAGAACCCTTACAGCGGGTATATTGTATGAATTGCCCAATGCAAATCTTACCTGTACTGCTCCGTGGAAATCACCGTCGTAATTTTTAGGGCAATACGCAGTTGTTCCCGGAACCGAAAAGCACGTCGGAACGTCAGCTAATACTGTTGATGGAGTAATTTTTTTATCCTTGATAGCCAGTGCATAATTTATCGGTTTTATCGAAGAACCGGGTTGGCGTCTGGAGAGAATTACATTAACATTTCCGTCTTCATCAACCGCATTGTAATCTTTGGAACCGACCATTGCCAGAATTTCACCCGTTGCTGGTCTGGTCACGACCGCAGCACCATTACCGACATCCAGTTTCTTAAGTTTGGCTACTTCACTGGCGACAGCGTTTTGGGCAAAATCCTGAAGGTCCAGGTCCAAAGTGGTTGTTACTCTTAATCCTCCCTTTTCAACAACAGCCTCGCCGTATTTTTCTGCCAGAATTTCTTTGACCCAGAGGGCAAAATGGGGGGCTTTCAGTTCCTGGCCTTTTGCGAATTTCAATTCTTCCGACATGGCCTTATCAGCATCTTCCTGGGAAATATATTTGTCTTCGACCATACGCTTGAGTACTAGTTCCTGCCGCCCTTTGGCTTGTTCAGGATGTGCTCCGAAAGGTGAAAAACGGGAGGGTGCGGCAGGCAGTCCTGCCAGAAGCGCTGCTTCTGCCAAAGTCAGGTCTTTTACCTGTTTTCCGAAATAAAGTTCGCTGGTCGCTCCTATTCCGTACGCAGTAGAACCATAAGGAATCTGATTCAGATACATCTCCAGAATCTGGTCTTTTGAGTATAAAGTTTCCGTAACCAAAGTTAGCGCAAATTCACGAATCTTTCTTTTAATTGTGCGTTCGGAAGTAAGAAGAGAATTTTTAATCAGCTGTTGGGTTAATGTCGAACCTCCCTGTAATTTCCTTTCAACGACAGTTTTGTAGATCGCGCGCGCTACGCCCGTAAACGAAACACCATAATGGCGGTAGAAGTCTTTATCTTCGATAGAGATCGTCGATTGCCAGACATAATCAGGTAGTTCATCCAGTGCTACGGGATTTGACCTTTTATCGGCATAGATTTCGTAGAGTAAGTTACCGTTCCTGTCAAATAATTTTGTCGATACGGGAACTTGCTGGCTACCAAGCTTTGTAGGTAAAGGTATTCCCCAAAAAAGCCATAAAAAGATAGCGGATAGTGTCCCAAAGAAAATAATTTTCTTCCAAAGTTTTACCTTTCTAAATAGTGTTCCAAATTTAGCATGGCGTTTCGCGGATTTTTTAACGGATTCTTGTAGATCAATTATGGATTTATACCGAGCCAAATTAGGTTTAGTTGTTTTGCCAGGTCGCGGATGAACTTTTTTACTTTTAATACGCTTGACACTTTTGGTACTTGTAATACCTTTCTTTCTTTTTGTCATGTTCTCAATTATACCCCTGGACATAACAAATTCGAAGCACGAAGCATGAAATTCGAAAAAAAACTAAATTTTTAAAATTCGTATTTCCCAAACTGTTCAGAATTTGATAAATTATAATTTAAATATCGTTTCGTATTTAGAGTTTCGGATTTCGATTTTATGAAAGAATCATTAAATAAACATCTTTGGTGGGATTATATTCATGAGGATTTGAGGGAACTTCTCAAGGAAGCAAATCTTCTTGAAGATAAGGTGGGCAAGTGGAACGAGAAATTTCATGACTATTCATTCATAGTGTTTCCGGCCGCGAAAGCATACGAGGGTTTTCTGAAAACATTATTCCGCGACCTTGGTTTTATAAGTGATGAGGATTATTTCGGAAAACGATTTAGAATCGGAAAAGCATTAAATCCTTCACTCGAGCACAGTATAAGAGAAGAAGAGAGTGTCTACGACAAGTTGGTAAATTTTTGTGGTGGAAAAGATTTGGCGGATAATCTCTGGGAGACATGGAAAGAGGGGAGAAACCTTTTATTTCATTGGTTTCCAAATGAGAAAAGCGCAATAACTTTTGAAGAAGCCAGATTAAGAATTGACAAGATTCTTGCTACTATGGATTTGGCATTCAAAGAGTGTAAGATTAATAGTACATAGAACAAAGTGCAAAGGGCATAATTAATAGATATAATATGGACGTATTGTAAATTCTTTGTACTATGTACTTTGTTCTTTGCGCTGTGCGAAGCACATATGCCTAAAAAGGAAATTGCACTTAAAAACTCGACCATTCTTGCTACTTATCTCATCATCGTATGGGGATTTTATCGGATTCTATTCAAACTTCCAGAAGAGGTTGAGGAATTGGTCATAAAACCTTTCATATGGTTAATTCCGGTTTTTTGGCTTATACATAAAGAGAAAGTCGGTTTGGGTTCCCTGGGAATAACTTTTAGAAATTTATTTCAATCGATATATTTATCACTCTCCTTGGGTATACTTTTTGCTCTGGAGGGACTTGTAATCAATTATGTTAAATACGGAGGGATTGAGTTTTCTGCCAATATCGGAATGACTCCATTTTGGAGCGCACTGGGACTTTCTTTTGCAACAGCTGTCTCTGAAGAAGTCGCATTTCGAGGATATTTTTTCAATAGGATTTGGTATGTAATCGGAACCGAATGGAAGGCCAACCTTATAACCAGTTTTGTCTGGGCATTAATACATATACCGGTTGCAATCTTTTGGTGGGAATTGAATTTGACGGGGGTTGTGGGGTATACCTTGTTGACGTTAATATTTGGGATTGGAAGCGCTTTTGTTTTCGCTAGAACTAAAAATGTTGCTTCATCTGTACTTCTTCATGTTCTCTGGGAATGGCCAATTATTCTTTTTCGATAAAGATGTGTTGATTTCCCAAGTAGATTGAACTAACATTCTATTACTTCCATGTGGCAAAAAATATTATTCGTAATAGTAACTCTTGCCTTTGCTTTTGCGATACTTTTACTTTCCGTTTTTCGAACTGCTGCGGTTAAATATGAACTTTCAGGAAAGAGTGTTTCACAAAACGACAGCATGCTGGGTGAGGGAAATGTCACGATTGATTATTACTTACCATATCCGGGAAGGGTACTTCCGGACAATCCCTTTTGGTTTTTGAAAGCCCTTCGGGATAAATTATGGTTTTCTTTTACCACCAACCCGACCCGTAAAGCTGAACTACTTCTATTATTGGCGGATAAAAGGTTGGGGAGTGCAAAGATTTTATTCGAAAAAGGTAAAAATTCAGAAGCTTTGTCTACCCTTACAAAAGCAGAAAAATATCTTGAAGCTGCAATGGTTCAAGGGCGTGAGAACCGCAAGCAAAGTTTAGACACTTCTGAATTTTTAGTAAGGATTGCCAAGGCATCATTAAAACACTACCAACTAATGCAGTATATAGAAAAAAACGTGCCGGACGATATTAAGCCTGCGGTGATCGTATCTCAGGAATATCCTAAAAGAGTTTATGAACAAGCCAGAAATTCGCTATTGGAAAACGGATTAACACCTCCTGAAAACCCGTTCGGCTGGTAAAATTTAACTTTATTGTATAATTTTTCGTGATGGGATGACTAGCTATTTGATAAATAGATAACAAAAAGTCTTCAATAGTAATCCCACTTTTTTTCAAAAGCACAGCACTCTAAAAAGTTGGTTAGAAAAACAGCTTCAACTCGAAGCTGAAGTGATATATTTTGACTTACATGTTGCTAGTTGACATTCTATATGTAGTGCATGAATATGTGTACTGTCACTAGGGGTAGTGGAATTTTTTTACACTCGTGAAACTATATGCGTTGTCCTTTTTGCGCCAGTACTGCCACAGCAGTTCTTGAATCAAGGGTGGTTGAAGACGGGGGTGCAATACGCAGAAGAAGACAATGCGCAAAGTGCGGTAAAAGATTCACGACATATGAGAAGGTTCGGGGAAACGCTTTATGGGTTGTCAAAAAGAACGGTCGACGGGAAGTATTCGATCGCGAGAAAGTAAAAAGGGGAATATTACGGGCAGTAGAGAAACGTTCCATATCACTTAGTCTGATCGACGATATTGTGGAACAGGTTGAGCGAGAAATGCTCAGAATGCAAAAAGAGGAAGTAAGCTCAAAAGCCATCGGACGCGCAATATTAAAAAGACTGAAAAAAATAGATAAAGTTGCTTGGCTTAGGTTTGCAAGTGTTTACCTGGAATTTGAGGACTTAGAGGATTTTGCAAAAGCAATCAAAACTTAAAAATGAAGCATAAAAATATTTCAACAAACGGAAAAACAAACCTTACTCTCGAGGATATATCTTTCCCTTCTTATGAAGATATGTTAGCCGGTATTAAAAAAAGACTTGGAAAACGACCGCCTGTTCCTAAAGATCTCCCCAAAGGTAATTGGACAGAACAATCACTCAAAGTACTTTCCGAGCGTTATCTTAAGAAAAATAATGAAGGAGAGGTGATTGAAACACCTGAAGAAATGTGCTGGCGTGTTGCTTGGGATATAGCTTCGGCCGAAGTGCACTGGGGTAAGACAAAAAATGAGATTAACAAAACTGCAAAAGAATTTTTTAAGTTATTGGTAACACATGAGTTTCTTCCTAACTCTCCGACATTAATGAATGCGGGAACCGGAAATGGTCTTCAGTACTCCGCTTGTTTTGTACTTCCGGTTGATGATTCTTTGATTGGTATATTTGATGCAATAAAGTATCAGGCACTGATTCATCAAACAGGGGGGGGAACCGGTTTTGCTTTCAGCCGTCTTCGGCCGCGGGGTGCTGTAGTCAAATCCAGTAAAGGAATTGCTTCCGGGCCGGTATCGTTTATGCGCATATTTGATTCAGCTACAAACGAAATAAAACAAGGCGGAAAAAGACGAGGAGCTAATATGGGTATATTAAGAGTAGACCATCCTGATATTTTGGAGTTTATCCACTGCAAGGAAGAAGGAGGAATAACAAATTTTAATATATCGGTTGCGATAACCGATAAATTTATGGAAAGCTTGGAAAAAGACGCCGATTATGAACTTTTTTCTCCCCGAACAGATATCGGCGGTACTCATACAGAAGTGGTTGGAAAATTGTCGGCAAGAAAAGTTTGGAACGAAATTGCTGAGGGAGCTTGGAGAACAGGAGACCCGGGCTTGATATTTATTGACAGAATTAATACATCAAGCGCTAATCCGGTCCCGCAGCTGGGACCTGTTGAATCCACTAATCCATGCGGTGAGCAACCACTGTATCCTTATGATTCATGTAATCTGGGAAGTATTTTTCTAACCTATTTTGTCAACGACGTTGGCGGCAAACCTAAGGTAGACTGGGATAAACTAAGGCGCGTAACAAGACTCGCAACAAGATTTTTGGATGACGTGATAGAAATGAATCCTTATCCCCTTGAACAAATACGTAAGGTTTCCTTGGCTATAAGGAGGATCGGCTTAGGCGTGGGGGGTTGGGCTGACATGTTGATTAGTTTAGGTATTCCTTACGATACAGAAGAAGCATTAAATTTGGGTGAAAAGATTATGAAGGTTATTCAGGAAGAGGCGTTAAGAGAATCTCAGCGACTTACGAAAAAAAGAGGCACTTTTCCGATGTTTCCTCTAAGCATTTACAAGGACGAAAAACCAAGAAGAAATTCTACGGTAACTACAATCGCGCCGACCGGAACGATTTCAATTATTGCCGGTGCTTCCTCAGGAATAGAACCTTTGTTCGCAATATCTTTTCAGCACATAGTTAAAGATAAACATTTGGATAGGACTTTGACCTTTTTTAACCCTAATTTTGAAGAGGTAGCGCAAAACAGGGGTATTTTAACAGATGATGTACGAAAGAAGGTCACAGAGATTGGAGTTATCCGAAATATAAAAGAAATTCCTGAAGCTGTAAGACGCGTTTTTGGCACGGCTCACGAAATTCATCATGATTGGCATATAAAACACCAGGCAGTATTTCAGAAATATACCGAAAATGCCGTTTCCAAGACTATAAACATGGCAAATACTGTAACAGTGGAGGATATCAAGGCAGCATACCTTTTGGCATGGAAGACGGACTGTAAAGGCGTTACGGTCTTTCGGGACGGATGCAAGGATGCACAAGTTTTAAATCTTGGCGTAAATGGAAAAAGTCATAAAGAAGATTTAAAACAAAATTTTAATACGGAACCGTTAATAGAACGTCCTTTCATGGTCAGGGGGGCAACGTACAGAATAGCAACTCCTTTGGGAACTGCGTTTATTACGATCAATGAAAATGATTCTGGTGAACCTCTCGAGGTTTTTATAAATGTCGGCAAGGCGGGAACCGACGTTTCAGCGATGGCGCACGCTCTGGGACGAACTATATCCGCAGCACTTCGTTTCCGCGGCACTTTGAGTCCAACCGAAAGAGCTAAAGAAATTGCCTCTCAACTTGCAGGGATCGCGGGAAGACGTTCTGTTGGATTTGGGCCAAACAAGATTCTTTCCTTGCCCGATGCTATGGCGATGGCTTTTTCAAACCATCTGGGATTGAAAGTGAACGGTTTTGTGCCAGTACAGCAGGATTCAGTTATAAAAAATAATGATAATACAAATGGGAACGGAAAAGTGATAATTACTAATTTGGATGCAATATCTGAGGCCCAGTCGGACTTGGCTGGAGCTGTTATGTCGGCGCATTATCCTGCTCTGCGGGACTCCGATGCAAATCGGGGAGACGACCACACAGCGGCTTCGGCTGAGTCCCACTTGACCCCAGATAGGCATGACTTGTCAATAGACACTCCTATTGGCGTATTACCGGAAGTTAGCCAACTGACGCTTGATGCAATAACTCCTGTTGCAAAAATAGGCGACATCTGTCCTTCCTGTGGCGCCAGCTCATTTGTATATCAGGAGGGTTGTGCGAAATGTTACTCTTGCGGACACTCAGAATGCTAAATATATAATGCTAATCTACCTGCCCGAAAATGCTACGCATAATGCGTTGCAGGCGGGCGAATATATGCGAATGTTACAAATAACTACTTCCAAAGAGGTAATATTAGCAGCCTCAAGTATTTGAATCCCTATTGGTTTATCAAAATTTTTCCTAACCTCCCATACCTACTTTCTTATACATTTCGAGGTCATTGACCGCTTGTTTAAAAGCTTTTTTATCGTCGCTGTCACAAAGTGGAGCGCCTGGAAGAGCACGAACGGCAATCATTGCAGCTAGAAACTTCGGCGGTAAATTTCGCATAACTGGGATTATAATACAGTATGGTTATTTATACTAAAAGAGGAGACAAGGGGGAAACGAGCATGTTTGATAAGCTTTCAGCCCAAAGAGCAAGAGTTTCCAAGGATTCCTTGAGGGTGGAGGCACTGGGAGCGATTGACGAGCTGAATAGTTTTCTTGGAATCACTAAGACGCAACCGGATGATACAAAAATAAATAAAATAATTGATGAAATTCAAAGAAATCTTTTAATAATAGGTTCTATTACAGCCGGGAGCAAGTTAAGATTTTTTAATTCAAAGACAAAACAGCTGGAAAAAATAATAGATCAACTTGAAGTAGGTTTGCCAGTACTCAAAAATTTTGTGGTTCCGGGAGGTTTACCTGCTGCGGCACAGCTTCAATATGCCAGGGCGCTATCGCGCCGAGTAGAGCGTCGAATGGTAGCGCTTTCTAAGGAACAAGAAGTAAGAACACAAATTCTACAATACTTAAATAGACTTTCTGACTGTTTGTTTATGTTAGCAAGGGAAGTGAACAGTAAAGCGGGAATCAAAGACGCTGTATGGATAGGGAAAAAACGCTAACTTCACATATCTCACTTCTCACTTCTAACATCCAATTTCGGGTGTTACAATTATCTAGTATGGAACCGGAAAGAAAAGACCAACAACCGCAGACACAAGTTCAAGAAGGAGTGGTGAAGGAAATTCCTGATGTGCCGGAGATACCCAAGCACCTCGAAAAAGTAGCCCAACCTGCTCAGTACCAAGTTACGGCTAAAGTAACAGATGATTCCGGTAAACCAATGATGACCTCGCCCGCGACTCAAAAGGTTACAATAACTATTCCTGCGGCGCCTACAAAACTTGCAGATTGGTCCAAAGGTTCTGCAACGAACTCGTTAACTTGGTTTGCAGCCTTTTGGTTGCGCTTGATGAAAAAAGCACTGCATTTTGGTTGGAAAATCGTAATGAAAGGCGAGAAGTAAATGTTAACATCAACTTTTGATCTGACATTATTTTTTATAACCGTTCTTCTGGCGGGGTTATTTGTATTGGCTATCGCTGCAGGGGGAGTATTTTTCTTGAATTACTTCAAAGGGAGAGGAAGAGAAGAACATTCAATCGACTCGATACTCTTGCAAGTCGCGGTAACCCGGGGTAATGAGGTGAAAATCGATGCCATGGAGCAACTTTTTTCGGCATTATATTCGATGAAAAAAGGTGGGTGGAAACAAAAATACAAAGAACAGCCGACAATATCTTTTGAGATCGTGGGAAAGCAGGAAGATATCCGATATTATGTTTGGACCCCCAAAAAATTCCAGGACCTTATTGAAAAACAAATTCACGGGGCTTACCCCGATGCGGAGATAATTGAGGTCCCGGAATATAATATTTTCCCGGAAGATGCAAAGGTTGCGTTTAAATCACTTCAATTAAAGAAAGCAAATTTCTATCCTGTTAAAACATTTAAAGAACTGCCGACGGATCCTATGGCTTCACTGACTTCTGCTCTTGCCAAGATGGGACCAAACGAAGCGGCAGCAATTCAGATACTGATTTCTCCGGCGGACTCGTCCTGGCAAAAGGCAGGATCCGGATTTATCTCAAGTACTAAAAAACAAGAGTCTGACCCTGAAAAGGCCAGGTTTTCTGTTGGAGCAAAGACTTTGGAAGCGGTTGAAAATAAAGTATCAAAACCAGGCTTTGAGGTAAGCATAAGAATTGTTTGTATCTCAAACGATGAAGCATCAGCCAATACTCATTTGACCAATATAATGGGTGGATTTGAACAGTATTCGGGAGAAATGAATGGTTTTTCGGGTAGAAAAATTAGAAGAAAAGGAGCATTCGTTGAAGATTTCCTTTATCGATACCAGCCTCTTTATAATTTCATGGGCAATAGGGTTTCGGTCTTGAATTCTGAAGAGTTGGCAACAATATTTCATTTCCCGAACAAATTAGTCACGACCCCTCATATTTACTGGATCTATTCAAAGCGCGCACCGGCACCCTCGGAAATTCCTTCAGTGGGTACATATCTTGGCGAAAGTGCTTATAGAGGCATAAAAAGATCCGTTAACATATCAGACTCTGATAGAATGCGCCATATTTATATTATCGGAGCAACAGGTACAGGTAAATCCGAACTTCTTAAAGATCTAATAATGCAGGATATAAAAAAAGGAGCGGGGGTTTGTTTTATGGACCCACACGGAGATGCGGTTGAGGATCTTTTACAAATGATACCGCCGGAGCGGGCAGAAGATGTGATTTATTTCCGCCCGTCCGATACGGAGCGACCTATGGGTTTAAACCTCCTGGAAGCGAATACCGAGGATCAGAAGCATTTTGCGGCAACAGCTGTTATTAACATGATGTACAAACTTTTTGATCCTTATAAAACAGGAATAGTCGGACCAAGGTTTGAGCACGCGGTCAGAAATGCAATGCTTACCGCGATGAGCGAAGAGGGTTCGACCTTTGTTGAGGTAATGAGGATATTAACCGATGCAAAATTCGTTCAGGAAATTCTGCCTAAAGTAACGGATCCGATTGTAAGGCGTTATTGGACAGATCAGATAGCTCAAACGTCGGACTTTCATAAGTCAGAAGTACTTGACTATATAACCTCAAAATTCGGTCGCTTTGTCACGAACAGGATGATTCGAAATATCATTGGGCAATCAAAATCCTCCTTTTCTCTACGCGACGTAATGGACAACGGTAAAATTCTTTTCATTAACCTTTCCAAGGGAGAGCTCGGAGAAGAGAACTCAAGCTTTTTGGGACTTGTCTTAGTCCCCAGATTATTGATGGCTGCTATGAGTAGAGCAGATACTCCTGAAGCTCAAAGACGCGACTTTTATTTATATGTCGACGAGTTTCAGAACTTTGCGACACCTGATTTTGCCCAAATACTTTCCGAAGCAAGAAAATTCCATTTAGCTCTTTGTGTTGCTAACCAGTTTATCGGCCAAGTTGAAGAAGAAGTTAAAAACGCGATCTTCGGCAACGTCGGAACAAAAATTGCATTTAGGGTGGGAGTAACTGATGCGAATTATTTGGCGCATGAATTTACTCCGATTTTTGGGGAGGATGATCTACTTAACATTGAGAGATTTCATGCCTATGTAAAAACTATTGTCCATAATGAACCGGTACCGCCATTTTCAATGAGCTTATTCAAGGATATGGGCAAGCAAAAAGAAATGATGAATCCCAAAGTTGCCGAGATAATTAAGGAGATGAGCAGGCTCAAGTACGGCCGAGATGTCCGGCTCGTCGAGGCCGAAGTTGCCCGTAGGGCAAAATTGTAGTAAATTTCTTATTCTAAATGGCAAATATAGGCATAATCGGTTGGGGAGTGGTTGGTCAGGCTACTGGAAAAGGTTTTAAAAAAAAGCATAATGTATTTTGGAACAGTCCACATAAGGAAGATTCTACTTCTATAAAAGACGTTGCGGATAAATGTGAATATATTTTTTTATGTCTTCCTACTCCTGCAGATTTTCAAAATTATAAAATAGACCTTTCTATCATAAATAAAGTTGTTTCAGATTTTGCACCTTTGGTTAAGGGGAGGAATAAAGCATTAATAATCAAATCGACAGTAGTGCCCGGTACAACTGCAAAATTTGCAAAGAAATATCCGGGAGTTAAGTTTGCAATGAATCCGGAGTTTTTGACAGAAATCAATGCTCCGTGGGATTTTTTGCACCCCGACAGGGTAGTAATCGGGGCGTATGACGAGGACGTAGCCAATAAGATTGCAAGACTTCACAGAGACATCCTGGGTTATAAGGTGAAAATATTTATTACTGATCCGACGACCGCCGAACTAGTTAAATATATGAGTAACACCTTTATGGCTACTAAAATTATTTTCGGAAACGAGTTTGCCGAGTTATCTGGAAAGTTGGGTGTCAATTATGATGAGGTCGTTGCTATGGTTGGAGCAGATAAAAGAATTCTGCCGTCCTTTTTTAAAAAGACGTCTTTTGCTGGTTTTGGAGGAAAGTGTTTTCCTAAGGATACAGTATCAATATTGGGTTTGGCAAAAGAGTTAGGGGTCAATTTATCTGTTCTTGAAGCTGCTTGGAAGAAAAATTTAAAAGTTAGAAAAATTCGAGATTGGGAGGAAATTAGAGGAGCAGTTAATAAAAGAGAAGTAAGAATTAAGATGTAGGATGTAAGAAATGAGAAGTAGGTCATGAGTATAAAAATCGGAGATTATGAAAATATTAAAATTTAAGTACAAGAACTGGGAAAGGAAGAAAGCGTTAAGAAATGTTCGTCCAATTAAAATTTGGTATGGAAAGACGAAATGGCATGCCAAGGATCAATGGTTTTTAAAAGCGCTGGATTTGGATAAAAAAGAAGAGCGCGACTTCGCCCTCAAAGATATTATCAAATTCCTTTGATACTTCCTACTGTGCTTTGATATAATTACCTCACTTGGCCCGATAACTCAGCGGTTAGAGTGCGATTCTTATAAAATCGAAGTCGATGGTTCGAATCCATCTCGGGCCACCTAAAAATTTATTGTTTAATTATCCTCAGCATTTTAAAATGCATAAATATTCTAATTTATCGAATTATTCAGCCAAAGAAATTCATAATTTGGGTAGAACTTCTAGAGAAAAAGACGCTCACTTAGAAGCACTGCAGTATTTAGACCAATCAATCATTGGTTATCAGAAAGAGAAAGATTATCGGGGAATTATCGATGCATTAGCCGAAAGAACAATAACTTGGAAGCATTTTTTTCTACTAACAAATGATATGGTTTATGCTATCTTAGCCCAAAAAGACGCTGAGGCTATGCTTAATATTTCTCAAGAAAAAAAACTGAAAGATAAATTGTCCACATCGTTTTTTAGACTAGGGGAAGTGGCGATGCTTTTTAAGGAACATACAAAGGCGATTAATTATTATAAAAAATCTTTAGTTTATTATTCAGGAATTTTATCCCAAAAAGGCCAGTTTCGTTATCATTTAGGAGAAGCCCTATACAGAAATGATGAGAAAAAAAGGGGGAAGAAATTAATGATAAAAGGATTGGAAGAAATTAAAGAGGGTTCAAAAAAAGCTCCAGCCTTTTTTATACATGTATGGGAATCAGGTTGTCGAATGCAACTGGCTGATTTATTACGTAAGGATGAACCTGAAGAAGCAAAAAAACACCTAATTGAGGCTGAAAAAATTATAAAAACAGATAAAAAATTGATAATACGAAAGAGGCAATTCAAAGAACTTAAAAAAACTTTTTCATTTTAAAGCTCGGTGAGGGTTTGTTTTTTACCTGATTCTTTTACTTGTGCGAGTTCAAGGTAGCGTTCGGTGGTGGAAAGTCTTTTGTGGCCTACAATATGAGAAAGAAGTACAAGATCGATTCCGGATTTTAAATTTTCAACAATAAATGTGGTTCGCAGATCATTTACCGAATATTGCGGTATTTCAGCTTTCTGCATGTACCGGTCGACCGCAGCCCTGATATTTCTAACAGCCAGCGGTTTTCCATTTTTACTTACAAAGATGTATGGAGAACCTGTTTGGGGACGTATAGCGAGATACTGATTAAGCTCGTTTAATGCCGGTTCATTCAAGGGAACCGAACGTTCTGGCTGTGTAGCATAAGCATCAATCATAATATGATCATTTTTAAGATTTTCCATGCGCAAGTTAGCGACTTCAGAAATTCTCATGCCTGTTTGTAAAATAATTTCAACTATTGCGGCAATTCTGGCATCGTCCCTGACAACATCACGCAGGGCCCTATACTCAATGGGGGAGAGAAACCTCGGCATAGCGGCCTCAATTTTTGGATGAGCGACATCTTCTGCGGGATTTGACGTAAGGTGTTTTTCTGCCATAAGCCATCTGAAAAATGTTTTAACCGCATTTAATTTTCTGGAGACGGACTTGGGAGTGTATTTTTGGCTAAGTAGAGCGTCTCTAAAAACTTCAATGTCAGGTTGGCTGGGTTGGTCAATGGTAACCTTGTTCTTCTCTTGTAGAAAATCCAAAAGCTGCTCCAAATCTGCTCTATAGGCGAGAATGGTAGATGGAGAACGGCCTTTACTTTCAAGATAGTTAATAAATACAGGAAGTAAGCTTTTCAAAGTTTCTTGTGTCATAATTGATATTATTTCTCTTGATATTATAAAAGGGGTCGTTAGGCCCCTCTGACAGACTATATGATAACATAGTATTTTAAAAAAGGTCAACTAGTCAAGTCTTTTAGTATGCAATTTATGTTCAAAGGAATTATTCAAAAAGGTATAGAAAAATTCGGTAATTTGTTTTTGGTACTTTTGCTGATAATAGTTGGAATTTCTGTTGTTCGTAGTATCAGTAATTATAGGGAAGCCAGTCGGCAGATAAAAAGTGAAGAGAAAAAACTGGATAGTATTGCGAAAGAAAACCAAAATCTTAGAGAAGAGCTAGAAAAAGTTCATTCCGTGGGTTTTATTGAGAAACAACTAAGGGATACTTTGGGATTGGCAAAAGATGGTGAAATAGTTTTAATTTTACCAGATGAAGAGGTGGTAAAAAAATTCGCTCCGGAATACGATGAAGAGGAAGAAACTCTTCCTGACCCGAATTGGAAAAAGTGGCTAAAAATGTTTTTATAAGTGACATATGTTCATGATATAATAAACCCTGAACTTTGACATGCGGGGTAGTGTACGGCAGCACGGAAGGCTCATAATCTTCCAGACTAGGTTCGATTCCTAGCCCCGCAACAAGTGATACAATTGTTTTGTGTTTACGTATACAAAACACGCACTTTTGAAAAAGAGAGTTTTAAAAGAACTGGGTTGGGATATTAATAAAAAGCTAATAGAGAAAACAGTTAGTAAACCTATTAGAGTAGATGAAGATTTGGGTCAGATTGAAAAGGTATTTATTGCCAACCAACTGGTTAACAAAAAACACGTATTACGTATAGTTTACAAGAAAGTTAAAAACTCGGTAGTTATTATCACATTTTATGTCGCAAGAAGGGAAAGATATGAAATATAGATACACGAAGGAGGATGATGCCTTACTCATTCAATTTTCAAGGGCGAAAATTGAAGACGCCGCCCATAACAGAGATGTTATTACACATTTTGATAAGGATGGGAACTTGGTTTTATTGGAAATACTTAATGCAAGTAGATTTTTGAAAATGACAAGCAAGGCTTTGCCAAAAGAAGTTAGAAAAGAATTATTTACTTAATATTTGGCATACAAAATTGCGAAGCGATTTTGAGAGGAAGGATAGTGAAGCGGTTAGCAAAAAGCGTGAGCGGTTTGCGAAAAGCGAAGCTTATCCTGACGCGCCAGGGTAGCTCAGTTGGCAGAGCACAGGATTCATAAACCTGCGGTCGTGGGTTCGATCCCCACCCCTGGCACACTTCGACAGGCTCAGTACGAGCTTATTCGCCCAAAGGCGGATTTTTTTGTTAAACTAATATTATGCAGAAAAAACGCGTTTTGTCAGGAATAAGGGCAACCGGGAGGTTGCATTTGGGGAATTACCTTGGAGCAATCAAGGGAATGATTGCATTGCAGGAAAATCCGGAATATGAGACTTTGTATATGGTTGCGGATTTGCATTCGATTAATACTCCGTACGATACCAAAACTTTTCAGAGTGACGTTCGCGGAGTAGTTCTGGATTATCTTTCTGCAGGACTCAATCCTTCCAAATCAACTATTTTCATTCAATCTCAGGTTCACGAACATGTTGAGTTATCTTATTTGTTTTCATCGGTACTAACCGTTGCCAGAATGCTTCATCTGCCTACATATAAAGATAAATTAAAGGAAAATCCTGAAAATGCTAATATGGCGATGCTTTATTATCCTGTTTTAATGGCTGCAGACATACTGATCTATAAAGCAGATGCCGTACCTGTAGGGGATGACCAGTTGCCTCATCTTGAAGTTGCGCGTGAAGTTGCAAGAAAAATGAATGAAAAATACGGAACTGATTTCCCTGAACCTGTTCAGTTCAAAACAGAAGGGCATAGTGTACCATCTTTAACTGGGAAGGGGAAAATGAGCAAGAGCGTAGACGGCAGTTATATCAATTTGACCGATGACCTGGATGCTATAAAGGGAAAATTAGCTTCAACGCCCACTGATTCAGGCAGAGGTGACAGTCTTCCAGTAACCGGCGGAGTAATTAGTCTTTTAAAGCTAGTTGAACTTTTTCAAAATCTTGAAAAAAGAAGAACATATGAACGGCAATATCGGGAAGAAGGAATAAGATATAAGGAGTTAAAGGAAGAATTGGCCAAAGCAATTTACAGGGAGTTAGAACCAATTCAGAAACGACGAACCGAACTAGAGAAGGATGAATCTTATATTGAGAATGTGCTGAAAGAAGGGGAGGAAAAGGCAAGGAGTATCGCCGGGGAAACCTTGAGAGAAGTGAAGGAGAAAATGGGATTAATTTGATATTTAGAAGAGAGATGAAAATAAATTTACGTATAAATCTATTAGATGTTTCTTTTATAATTTTTGTGGTTGCATTATCGATGTCATATTTTTATCATTCTGCAATAAATGAATACTCTTCAGTTAGGAGCTTTTTGCAAATAATTGAACTTGTAAATTACTTTATAATATTTGTTTCTATTGTCACTTTGTTTTTTTGTGGGATATATGAATTTATATCTAACAAAAAATTGAGAATAAGAGTCGCATCGTATTTGTGTATTATGATGATTATTTTATATCTGATTTATCAATCGTTTGCTAATTCAATAATCATTGACTAATGGGAAATATAACAATTGAGGATTTTTCCTCCTTCGCTAAAGCTACGGAAGGGCACAGCAGAAATTTATGACAAATGTAACAATAGATCAGTTTAAACAGTTGGATATAAAAATAGGTACTGTTCTGAAAGCGGAAGTTCCTGGGTGGAGCCATTGGGTTATGAAATTGACAGTTGATCTTGGTCCTGAGATTGGGGAACGGATCATTTTTGCCGGGATAATGAAACACTATAAACCGCAGGATTTGGAGGGTAAACAAATGCCATTTGTTGTTAATATGGAACCTAAAAAAATAGGACCTGAAGGGGACTATAGCCAGGGAATGATGATGGCCGCCGAACTAATTCTGGATCCGGAAAAACCTGACGAAGGAAAGCCTGTACTTTTTGAATTAAGTAAGAAAGTGCCAAATGGTACCAAAGTAAGGTAGCTGGTAGCAAATAGTATGGGATTTGTGGCATGCTACTTTCTACGTTCTACATACTACTGATTCCAGTTAGCATTTATTCACTTTTTCTGCTAATATAGCCTCGTGATGAAGGGGAATATGGATCCACTAGAAAAATTTAAGAAACTCAAACCCAAACCAAGAGGCAAAAAGCGCGTTGAATTAAAACTTCGAATAAATCTTTGGAAGGTTCTTATTGCAACCTTTCTGGTTATATTTTTCTTACCCTTTATAGTTTCGGTCTTCGAATTCCAGCGTACGGAAACAAGACTTGATACATCCCAGGCCCTATCAGATATAAAAGAAAAAAAAGTCAAGAATGTTACTGTTCAAGATAGTAAACTCGTTCTGAACTATCATGACGGGACGACAAGAACTGCAACCAAAGAAGATAACGAAAGTTATGCGGAGCTTCTCGAGAAAGCAGGTCTCGAAACGACTATTGTTCCTTATACTGTTGTAGATCAGAGTTTAATGAAAGCTGTAGGGGACGTACTAAGCATTGTTTTGCCGCTGGGCCTTATGGCTGTTTTCTTCTTTTTTATAATCAGGGCCCAGACAAAAGGTGCCCAAGATATATTTTCCTTCGGCAGAAGCCGTGCCAAGCTTTTTGCGAAGGGTAAACAAGACGTCACTTTTGCCGATGTTGCGGGAGTGGATGATGCTAAAAAGGAACTGGAGGAAATTGTCGACTTTTTGAAAAATCCGGGCAAATACAGGAAAATCGGTGCACGAACTCCAAAGGGGGTAATTCTTTTCGGTCCTGCAGGGGTGGGAAAAACATTATTGGCTCGCTGGTTGGCGTTGGAGCCTCGCGTGTTCGTGACTTATTTGCCAATGCCAAAACATCTGCCCCTTCAATTATCTTTATTGATGAGATTGATGCTATTGGCAGACAGCGTGGACGTGGTTTTATTGGTGGTCATGATGAAAGGGAACAAACTTTAAATCAGATCTTGGTTGAGATGGATGGTTTTACTCCGAATGATAATGTGGTGGTTTTGGCTGCTACTAATCGAGGTGATTTGTTGGATCCGGCACTATTACGGCCCGGAAGATTTGATAGAAGGGTTTTACTTGATATGCCGGACAAAGAAGGAAGAGAAGCGATCCTTAAGATTCATGCCAGAGGTAAAAAATTTGTTAAGGGGATTGATTGGGGAAGGGTGGCAGATAGAACTGTAGGCTTTTCCGGGGCTGATTTGGAAAACATGCTTAACGAAGCGGCAATTTTAGCGGCCAGAGAAGGAAAAGAAGCGGTTAATATGGACGATGTAGAAGAAGCGGCAACAAAGGTAAAGCTTGGTCCCGCCAAGAAAAGGTTGCAAAGCAAAGAAGATAAAAATATTACCGCTTATCATGAAGCAGGTCATGCAATTGTAACTCACTTTTTACCCAAAATGGATCCTGTTCATAGAATTTCAATCGTTGCCCGGGGAATGAGTCTGGGACATACCTTGATCCCGCCGGCTGGTGATAGGACCCATGAAACAAAGTCAAGGCTTTTGGAGCAAATTACCGCTATGATGGGAGGACGGGCTGCAGAGGAGGTTGAGTTTAATGAATTATCGGCCGGAGCGGCCAATGATATTGATCAGGCAACAAGAATTGCTCGCGCGATGGTGGTGGACTTTGGTATGAGTTCTTTGGGACCGATTGATTTGGGGCCTCAATACGATAGTGATGAAATGGGAAGATCTTCTTGGTACGAACCTGCGAATATCTCGCAAGCCACTCAGGAAAAAGTTGATAAAGAAGTCCTGGATATCATTGAAACGTGTCACAAAAATTCAATTTCTCTTGTAAAAAAATACAAAAGTAAATTGGATAGTGTAGCCAAGGAACTTCTCGAGAAAGAAACACTTGACCGCGACCAATTTGAAAAAATTGTTGGGAAGAAAAATGGTAGTTAGTAGCTGGTAGCATGCAATAAATTCTTCATATCCATACTACGTACTACATTCTACATGCTACTTAGGATAAAATATCCTCATGGCTAAACTAGTTCTGATTGACGGTTATAATATTCTTCACCGTGCTTACTTCGCACTTCCACCAAATTTAACTACGAGAGCAGGAGAACCTATAAATGCAATATATGGCTTTGTTTCTATGCTCCTTCGTATAATTGCCGATCTTAAACCTACTCATATTGCAATATGCTTTGATCGCGAGGAACCAACCCTTCGTAAAAAAGAATTTAGTGCCTATCAATCTCAAAGAACCCCAACAGAAGATGCCCTCAAATCTCAATTCAAAAAGGCTCGGGATGTGGCGAAAGCCTTTAACATAGTAACCTTTGAGCTTTCCGGATACGAGGCCGACGATTTAATCGGAACAATTGCAGACAAAGCAGAAAAAAAGGTAGACGAGGTTATAGTTGTGACGGGGGACAAGGATATGCTTCAGTTAGTTTCGAAGAAAACTAAAGCTTATTTCCCTGTGCGTGGCTTGAGTGATACACAGCTTTTGGGAGAAAAGGAAGTTAAAGAGAAATTGGGAGTTATACCATCTCGGGTCGTTGATTACAAAGGTTTGGTGGGCGATCCTTCAGACAACTACCCTGGAGTTGCCGGCATTGGTCCGAAAACTGCTCAGGATCTACTTAACAGGTTCGGAACTTTCAAAGGAGTTTACGATCATTTGGAGGATGTATCTCCTTCGGTTGTCAAAAAACTTAAAGAAGGAAAAGAAGGCGGAGAAATATCTTTGAAACTTGCAAAAATCTTAAAAGATGTTCCAATCGAACCAGATTTTGAAAAGATGGATGATTGGCAGGTTGATAATCAGAAAGTACTCGATTTATTTTCAGAATATGGATTTAGAACTTTAACAAATAGAGTAAAAGATGTGGGAAAAAGTATAGCAGCCGAGAACCAAATGAAATTAATTTAATGAAAGTTGCGCTAGTACATGATTATTTGAAAGAATACGGTGGGGCGGAAAGAGTTTTAAAAACTCTCTCAGAGATTTACCCAAACGCTCCAATTTATACCGCTTTTTCGGTGAAAGGAAGTACTGCCGAAAAAGAGTTTAAAGGTAAAGAAATTCATGAAAGTTGGGCAGCGCCGCTTTTGAAAATAGGCAAACTATATAGCCCCTTGAGATTTCTTACACCCCTTATTTGGGGGACAATGGACCTATCAAAATATGATTTGGTGATAACTTCCTGCAGCTGGTATATAACACGAGGGTTTAAAGTTGGACCAAAAACAAAAGTTATTGCTTATTGTCATACACCACCGCGTTGGCTTTATGGTTATGAAACTTCAGTTGGTTTTACCAAATACTGGCCGGTGAGGATTTACTCCACAATTGTCGGGCATTTTATGAGAATGTATGATTTTAATACTGCACAAACAGTAAGACGTGATACGCAATACGAAAAACGTAATAAGACAAATGGGGGAGTGGACTATTTTATAGCTAACTCGAAGAATGTGCGGGAAAGGATTAAAAAATTTTACAGAAGAGACTCGGTTGTAATTTATCCGCCGGTGGACGTTGAAGGAATTATTAATGCAACACGCAACAAGCAATATGCAACACGAAAACAGGATAACTATTTCTTGATAGTTTCCAGGCTGGTTGGAGCAAAGGGTTTAGAGGAAGCAGCAAAAGCATTTAAAAATCTACCATATAAGTTGAAGATTGTTGGGGAAGCTCATGGTTTTTCCGATGTTGAAAAAAGATTGAAAAGGCTTGCGGGCAGTAATATCGAATCGGTTGGCCGTGTATCAGATGAAGAACTTTATTCTTTGTACGCCGGAGCCAAAGGGTTTATTGCTTTAGCCCGCGATGAAGATTTTGGAATAACACCAGTTGAAGCAATGGCGGCAGGAACTCCGGTTATAGCCTTCAATGGTGGAGGATTTAGAGAGACTGTCATAGACCCTTCGGTGGATTCGGTGGGCTCACCACAGGCAGGCTCAGTGCAGGTGGCGACAGGAATTTTAATTAACGACACTGATGAAAAAACTCTGAAAGAAGCGATCAAACGATTTGATAAAATAAAGTGGGAAAAAGAAAAGCTCCAAAACCAAGCCAGAAAATTTTCTAAAGAAAGGTTTGTAAGGGAAATTAAGGATTTTGTAAATAAACATGTCTAAATGGTTATTGAAGTTTGCTTCGTACAAACAAAAAGATGATATTTTTAATATGGTCAAATCTGGTGAGAAAACGATTGAAACGAGGCCTTACGATCCGCGTAAGAAGCGGAATTACTCAATAGTTAAACCTGGAGATATATTAATATTTTATTCACTTGACTCGAAAAAGAGAATTGAAAAAATTGCAACCTTTATTCATATTTATAACTCTGTTGAAGAAATGGTAAGAACGGAACCGGTGGATAACATTTTTCCCGGTATAAAAACACCTGAAAATCTTTTAAAAGTATATGAAGAAGTTAAGAAAAAGTGGGGAAAATCTTATGCTAATAAATTAGAAAAATATGGTATTGTAGCAATAGGTTTTAGATAATTATGCCGGAACTTCCTGAAGTAGAAACAATCAAAAAACAATTAGAAAAATTTATAAGGGGACATAAGATTGAAAATGTTTCCGTTAATGTCCCGAAGATTTTTAGTGGGAATTCAAAAGACTTGATTGGAGCCAAGGTTGAGGAAATTAGGCGCTTTGCAAAGGTTTTATCTATTGACCTGTCTAACGGATTTTCGATTGTTATTCATATTAAATTGACCGGACAACTTATTTATCGTGGTCCGAACTTAGAACAGGTTCCGAACCTGTCGAAAAAGGTAGTGGGAGGAGTTCCGGGCAGACATACTCATGTTATCTTTAAATTGGATAAAAATGCCTGGCTTTATTACAACGACGTTAGACGTTTTGGGTGGATTAAAGTTATTAAGACTAACGAAGTTGAAAAGATCGGATTTATCGGAAAACTGGGTCCCGAACCCTTCGGAAAACTTACAAGTAAACTATTTAAGGAAATACTTTCAAAAAGTAGAAGGCCGGTAAAAATTCTTCTTATGGACCAAGAAAAGATGGGAGGGATCGGAAATATCTATGCCAACGATGCCCTTTGGTTAGCTAAGATTAATCCGAAAAAAGAAAGTAAGAAATTAGGAAATGAAGAAATTAAGAAGTTATATGATGCAATTCATAAAGTTTTAAAAGAGGGATTGAAGTTTGGGGGAGCATCGGAATTGGCTTTTGTTACTCCTGATGGGTCCGAAGGTGAATATCAAAAACACACATTAGCTTACGGACACCAAGGAGAACCTTGTAGCCGCTGCCATAAAGCCAAAATCGAAAAATATTTTCTTTCCGGCCGCGGTACCTACTATTGCCCCGTTTGTCAAAAGTAAATTTTCCCTTGACGCCTACAATATATTGATCTAATATATATTCAATATGACTATTGTTAATTTTACAATCACAGAAACCTTAGATAAACAAATCAAGAAAGTTGTTAAGGAAAAAGGTTTTCAAAGCAAAGCCGAGCTATTTCGTGTTGCGGTGCTTCACTACCTTAGTGGTGTGAGTAAATCGAAAATGATTACAGAAGCAACCGAGGATGAGAGGTTCGAATACTTTACTGCAAGATTGGCGTATCTTTTAAAGAAAAAATACTCAGGAAAAAAACTTCCTTCTCTCGAAGAACAGCTTAAAGATATATAATTAGGCTGATGATTTATGACTTTCGGATAACTTCATACTTTTCAAAACAGCTAAAACCTTATGTCAAGAAATTCAGACACCTTAAAGATGATATTCTTTTAGTTTTAAATGAATTTGATAAAAGTAAACATACATATTTAGACAATGGTGTATACAAAGCGAGGTTGAAATCAAGGGATTTACCCAGAGGTAAATCCAAATCTTTCCGCTTGATTATATTTTTATTGGAAGAAGATAATCTATTAGCCCCGATTGCTATATATTTTAAAGGCGGTAAAGAAACGACTAGTAAGGAAGAAATAAATTATCATTTAGCGATGACAGTTAAGGAACTAGAAAAAGATTTAACTAATGAAAACTAGAACTGGCCGAGGTACTTACTTCTGCCCGGTTTGTCAGCGCTAAGGCACAGGCTTTGCGGGCAGGCCTAATTGTCAAAAATTTTAAACTCTATAAATTTTTCTATATACTACAGGATAAAGTTTTCAAAAACCTTAAATGACTCCTGAACAAAATATAGCCTATCAAGCAAATGAGATTGCTGTAGGCAATTTGCGATCAAATTACCAACCCTTAGGTATATTGGCAGGCCCTGAAAATCATGCAGAATACGTAACAAGAGATGGATTCTTTGCCTCATTAGGAGCTTGTGCTTTAGGTGATTATGATCCAGTTCGTGCAACTCTTAATTTGGCACTTCAATATCAAAAGGAGGATGGTCAAATACCATTACGTGTTGAAGAAAGAAACCACGCTCTTAATTACATGAAGGTTAATGTTACCTACAACCCACCCCTTGCAAGATATAAGTCTAGCCAGCTTTGGGCGGGGACTACGGTAGACACATCGGCGTTATTTATCATATCTGCCATGAATTATGTAAGGGTTTCGGGAGATAGAGATTGGTTGAAAGAAAATCTTGCTCACTTAGAAGGAGCTGCCGAGTGGCTCTTACAGAGAAAAAATGGATTGGGATTAATCGAAGAAGAGTGGATGGCCAGTTGGGCTGACATGATTCCAGGAGGAGGATCGGTCACTTATACAAATGTACTCACTTGTAAAGCTTTAGATGAGTTATCGAGAACTAATGCAATATGGACAAAAGAAAGAGATGATTTGAAACTAAATATAAATGATAAGTTATGGGACAAAGAGAAGGGATATTTTGCTGATCGTATCGGAAGAAATGGGAAAGTTCAGAATTACTTTTTTGCAGATGGAAACTTATTAGCTATCTCTTGGGGTCTTGTTGATAATGGTCGTGCTGAAGAAATATATGATTATATAGATAGCTATAGTTTGAATGAAATTCCGATAATTGTTTGTCATCCTCGATTGCCTAGAGCAATTGATCTGTTCGTAAAAGTTGTACTCCCATATTATCACCCAACAAAACGTATATTCGCCTGGTGGGGTCCGTGGGAAATAATGGAAAGGTATAAACTTGGAGATAAGGAAGGTGCTATACGTGGTCTAACCGCCCTTTCTCAGGTTATAACAGCAAACGAAACTGTACCTGAGGTTTTTAACAAAAAAGGCAGAATAGTAGATGGGACTATATTTAAACCTGAACGAGGTGTTTCTTGGGGGGCTGGAACGTTAATTTATATGATGAATGAACTTGAAAAGATGGGAGCGTTTAAATAATAAAAAGTGTAGTTTACTAATGATTTCTCCTAGAAGTAGTTCGAACAGCCGGTACGGGACCTAAAACTTGTTTATTAAAGATACTATTTAAGACAAATCCAAACAGTCTGTACCAAACGTTCAATAAGAGGTTTTTTGTAACAGATTTATGACAATGGTTATAAAATCACATCTTAAAAGGTAATTTTTTAGATATATTAGTGTATTATATGCTAACAGACATATGATTATCAGGAAATTGCACTTATCGAATTTCAGAAGTTTTAAAGAAAAGACAGTTGGTTTTTCGGAAAATACTACTGTCATTATTGGTCCCAATGCTTCGGGTAAATCGAATATTATTGAGTCATTATTTTTGTTATCTACCGGAAAAAGTTTCAGGGCAAGAATAGAAGAGGAGATGGTTAATTATGAGGAAGAAATCGCCAGAGTAAAAGGAGCGATAGTAGAAGTAGATAATAAAGAACGATCCGGAACTAATTTAGAAGTAGTCTTGACCAGAGGGGAAATAACTATTGGGGAATCCCCAAAGAAGTATGAAGAAAATCTACATGCCGGCAAACAAGTAGCCAGAAAGAGACTTCTGATAAACGGTGTCGGAAAAAGATTGATTGATTTCGCGGGTACTTTCAGGACTGTACTTTTCGGGCCCTGGGATTTGGGGCTGGTAACAGAAGCGCCAAGTGTCAGGCGAAAGTTTTTGGATACAGTATTATCGCAAGTTGACCGGGAATACAGGCGCGCGAGCCTTTCCTACGAGAAAGGGTTAAGACAGAGAAATAAGCTACTTTTAGGAATTCGGGAAGAAAACTTACCTCGTAGTCTACTTCTTTTTTGGGACAAGCTTCTTATTAAAAACGGTGATTACATAGCGCGCTGTCGAGGGGAATTTATAGAATTTGTAAACGGCGCGAATTTCCAATTTCCAATATCCAATTTCCAATTAGAATACGATAAGTCGGCGATATCTGAGGCAAGATTGGAGCAATATAAAGATGAAGAAATCGCGGCTGCGAGCACTTTGGTCGGACCACATAGAGATGATTTTGTATTCGAGATACGAAATACGAGAAACGTAAGACGAAATACGGGATACGAGAAACATAATTTAGCATCTTATGGGAGCAGGGGCGAGCAAAGAATGGGAGTTTTGTGGCTGAAATTGGCCGAACTTGCATATATTGAAGAAGTTACTAAAGAAAAGCCGACGCTTTTATTAGACGATATTTTCTCGGAACTTGATCACGAGCATAGGGATATTGTTTTTGAAGCGGCCAAAGGTCAACAGACTATAATTACAACCGCCGACCCCCACTATATTGAAAATTTTAAAAAGGTGGAGAAAATTAACCTCTGACTATTTTTAAGAAATCTGCAGGGGCTATGATTTTTATTCCTTCAAATTCTTTGATATCCAGTAAGTGTTTATCACCAGTAACAATATAGTTTGCTTCTGCTTCAAGTGCGCATTCGATAATTTTATTATCTTTTGGATCTTTCTTAACAACGTTAAGTTTGGTAGACGGAGCAATCACTTCGGTTATTTTTGAAATAGCTTTCAGGGTTTTACTTATCCTTTCCTCGTTCCAGTGAAACTTTTGGTTTAGTTTTTCAGCCACCTCAAGTAAGATCGAGGCAGATGTATAAGCAACAATCATTTTATTCCTAGCTAGTTTCAAAACTTTTCTGGGGTTTCCACCAAATATTATTCCTGAGAGGTAAATATTTGTATCTGGAACTATCTTAACTTTGGATTCCTCTCTTAATAGCTTTGGAATTTTTGTTCCCCGGAGGTAAATCGATAATTTTGGTGACTCTAATATTACAGGTATTTGTAGACGGGAGCGGAGAGGACCCACATTAGTCATTTATTATTTTTAATACATCTTCTTCGCTTTTAATATTGAATTTACTACGCGTTTCTACTCCCCATTTAAAAATTTCTTCCCATACTTCATCGGCTTCATATTTATCCAGAAGTTCCCTTATTAATTGGCTTCGAGATTTACTTTCTTCCTGAGTTAACTTTTCGAGCTTCTTTAGGTATTTTTCTGGTAAAGAAAACGAAACTACCCTTCTTTTCATTGTATTACAAATTATTACAGAAGGTGCTGCACTTGTCAACAGCCGACCCGCACTACATAGAAGGACTGGAAAAGGTAGAAAAAATTAAGTTATAATATCAAGATGGCAGAGTTTGATACAGGACTAGGAATAATAAATGTAGAATTCAGAAATAGATTGCAACCACCAACTACAGAAACTAGGCTGAAGCGATGGAATATTAGTGTCGGAGCAGATGACCCTTTTGGTAATGGTGTCTATAGACCGCCTTTAAATCCAACACCTGGTGGAACTTCAGGTTATGGACAAGGTGAAAGTGAAAGATCAAGAGGTAGTAGATCACCAGAAAAGGGATCGGGGGGAACAGAGCCCGCAGGTTAATCTTTCTTGTCCTTCCCTGCAATCTTACTTAAGTTGTAGGTTACTCCAACAGCCAGGAGGGTAATAAAAACTGCATAAATTAAGCTGGAAATCATTCCTGATTGCTCTCCGAAAATCGGCTTTATATAATTTTCAATAAATTCTTTTATAACTTCATTCCAAGCCAATGCTGCAACCAATCCGAATCCGCTGGTCATCAGATCCAGCGTTTTTTTTGCAAATTGTTTCCTGAATTCTTTAATCTCTCGTTTTAGTCTATGTTCTTTTTGCAGCCTCTTTCCTACATTCCAGATCGAATCGCAACCCTTTGGTTATTTAGCTTAGCAAAGAATACCTCAAAAGGGGTGAAATATCCAAGACATTTTCTGGGACGATT
>Ga0075719_108_pt1 | contig 54562 bp, 51 predicted proteins | sample RifGroB1_FD_67780 | JGI IMG/M metagenome (GOLD analysis project Ga0075719, IMG submission 67780) | Microgenomates (Woesebacteria) bacterium GW2011_GWB1_38_8
GAGTATTCACTCTTAGACGGGCTTTCAAAAATAGGGAAATTAGCTACGCATGTAAAGGAATTAGGCATGGATTCCGTTGCTATTACGGATCATGGCGTCATGTACGGGGTTATTGAATTTTACAAGAAAATGAAAAAAGAAGGGTTAAAACCGATAATCGGAATGGAAGGATATACCACAAACTTCGATCACAAGGAAAGACCCGAGAGAAGCAAGCTAAAAAATTACCACCTGCTTCTTCTGGCAAAAGACAATGAAGGATATAAAAATCTGATGAAGTTGACTTCAATTGCACATTTGGAAGGTTATTATTACCGGCCTAGGTTTGACCGCGCTACTTTGAAAAAGTATTCAAAGGGTTTAATTTGCACATCTTCTTGCCCGTTAGGGGAAGTCGGACAGGCATTATTAAATGACGATTACAATCAGGCGAAAAAAACAGCTGAATGGTATTTAAATGTATTTGAAAAAGACTATTACTTGGAGATCCAGCGTCATGAAGCGGAAAAATTTATAAAAGATATAAAAGACGATCAGATCAGAAATCTTGTTCGGGAACAGGCAGATAATGAAAAAAAAGTTAATGAAAATATAGTTAAACTAAGCAGAGACATTGGAGTTCCGCTTGTTGCTACAAACGACGTTCATTATATCAAGGATAAAGACGCTCAAGCTCAGGATGCGTTGGTTTGCATTGCAACCGGTAAAAATATATCTGACGTAAAACGACTGAGATTTATAGATATACCTACATTTTACATACGACCGCCTAATGAAATTTATGAGTTATTTTCGGACTTACCCGATGCAGTTAAAAATACTTTAAAAATTTCGGATAAATGCAACGTTGAAATCACACTAGATAAATGGTATTTTCCGAAATTTGAGTTGGAAGAAAAAACCCCGGAGGAAGAATTAGACAAAAAAACTTGGGAGGGAATAGAATCACGATTGGATGATGTGTCAGCGGAAATAAAAGAAAGGCTTGATTATGAATTGAATATCATCAAGCAAAAAGGCTATGCGACTTATTTTCTGATTGTAGCCGACATGGCACAGTGGTGTAATGAAATGAGTATAGTTACAAATACCAGAGGCTCCACGGCAGGTTCACTTGTTGCATTTGCATTGAGTATTGTGAACATTAATCCACTAAAATATGATTTGCCGTTCGAGAGGTTTTTGACTCCTTGGAGGCCGTCTCCGCCGGATATAGATTTTGATATTTCGGATTCCAGAAGAGAAGAGGTTATTGACTATATCACCAAAAAATACGGCAAGGACAAAGTTGCACAAATTTGTACATTCGGAAGAATGCTTGCGCGGGGTTCCGTTCGCGATATCGCCAGAGTTTTGGGTTACCCGTATGCAACTGGTGACAGGATCTCAAAACTTATCCCCCTGGGTTCACAGGGTTTTCCGATGACAATAGAAAAAGCACTGGATGTATCGGTTGAGCTGAAAAGTTTATATAAAGAAGATAAAGATTCCAAGAAAATAATTGATCTTGCAAGAGAAGTCGAAGGTAATGCAAGGCACATTTCAGTCCATGCTGCGGGTGTAGTTATTGCACCGGAAGATATTACGAATTTTACGCCGATTCAGCTTGACCCTGAAGGAAAAAAAGTTATTACCCAATACGATATGGATGCACTCGATCCCAATGTATCTCCCGGCGAAGCAGTCGGTCTTCTGAAATTCGACCTTCTCGGTTTGCGCAATTTATCTATTTTAGGTGAGGCTATACAGATAGTCGAAAAGGAACGGAATATTTCGGTTAAATTAATGGATATACCTTTTAATGACAAAAAAACTTTTCAGATGTTATCCCAAGGTGAAACGATGGGAGTGTTCCAATTATCCGGCGGCGGGATGACCAAGTATCTAAAGGACCTAAAGCCCGAGCGCATAGAAGATTTGATGGCAATGGTAGCCTTGTACAGGCCAGGACCTATGGCACAAATACCGGAATATATAGACCGGAAAAATAATCCCGAGAAAATATCTTATTTTGATCCCAGAATGCGTGAATATCTCGGAAAATCATACGGTCTTTTAGTCTACCAGGATGATGTATTTTTAACGGCGATAAATATCGCCGGATATACCTGGGAGGAAGCTGATAAATTTAGGAAAGCCGTAGGTAAAAAAATTCCCCAGGAAATGGAAAAACAACGCGAGAAGTTCATCGAAGGTGCAATCAGAAACGGTATGGATAAAGATAAAGCTCAGGAATTGTTCAAATTAATAGAACCTTTTTCAGGATACGGTTTTAATAAAGCTCACGCCGCATCTTATGGCATGATAGCCTATCTGACGGCATATTTGAAAGCCAACTATGCGGTTGAATACATGTGTGCTTTATTAACGGCGGAGGCAAAAGACAGCGACAAGGTGTCACAAGCAATAGCGGAATGCAGAAGAATGGGTATTAAGGTCTTGGCTCCTGATATTAACGCAAGCGATTACGGTTTCAAGATAATCGAAGACACGGAGTCCGAATATAAGCGCGGAATAAGATTTGGACTTGATGCTATAAAAAATGTAGGTAAAGCTGCGATAGATGCCATTCTTGAAGCAAGAAAGAAGAATAATTTCTCATCTTTTTCCGATTTTCTCTACCGGGTAGATGCACGTCGTGTTAATAAAAAAGTGCTTGAAAGTCTTATCAAAGTGGGAGCGTTAAGTGCTTTTGGCGGCAGAGCTGCTCTTCTTGCAGGAATGGATGAGCTTAGGAATAAAGTGTCCAAGAAAGGTGATGAAAACCAACAGGGATTATTTAATGATGATGCTGCTGATGCACATTCCTTAGATATTCTAAGGATAAATTTGGACGTTAAAGAGTTTGACGACGACGAAATACAGGGTTTGGAAAGACAACTTTTAGGTTTTTCATTATCAGCAAAACCGATAAGTGAAATATTGGGAAATTTAGATATACTTGCTACCCACAAAATTCAGGATCTTTTACAGGAAGAGTTAAAAACTGGTGATGTAAAAATTGCGGCCGTTGTTTACGAAGTAAGGGTAATTCTTACAAAAAACGGTGGCCAGGAAATGGCTTTCGTTAAAGTCCGGGACGAAACCGGTTCTATCGAATTGGTTGTCTTCCCAAAAGTGTATGCCGATACCAAAAATCATTGGATGGATAATAAACCATTGCTTATATCCGGAAAAGTTGACTCGCGAAACGAAGAGCCGTCTCTTTTGGTAAATCATATAACTTCAAAAGACGAAGTAGAAGGATTAAATGACAAGTTGTTCATTAAAATTCCTAAAAAAACCGACGGAAACGTATTGGCTAATCTAAAAAAACTTTTATTGGAAAATCCCGGGAATCAAAAAGTAGTCTTAATTTTTGAAGGATTCGAAAAGCAGATAGAGCTTCCATTACAAATAAACTGGAACCAGGAGTTGGCAGGCAAAATAAGTGATGTGCTACAAAAAAACGCGCAATTGGATTGATGCCGTTGAATGAAAATAGGGTTTTAGTGTAAAATAGCAGGCTATGGCTATAGAAACTACATATAAAGATGAAAATTTCGGTATTGGCGACAGGGTACGCGTAGTGCAAAAAATAAAAGACGGTGAAAAATTCCGTTTATCCTCATTTGAAGGCATAGTATTGGGAATTAAGGGCAGGGGTGAAAACAAGACCTTTATGGTCAGAAGGATCGGTGAGGGACAGATAGGCATCGAAAGGATCTTTCCCTTGTCATCACCTACCCTGCAAAAGATAGAGGTTGTGCGAAAAGGTAAAAGAGGTGTAAGAAGAGCAAAAATATATTATATACGTAATAAAGCAAAAAGGGAGATTGAAGAGATCTATGCCAAGGCAAATAATCGGGAAACTTCAAAAAACAATAAAATAGTCCCTAAGACAGTGCAAAGCACATCTCACGGGATAAGTAAATGAAGGGAAAAAGAGCATTTGGGGAATTGGGCGAGGATTATGCAATAAAACTTCTTGAAGATAAGGGATACAAGATAATATCAAGAAATTTTCGTTGTCGCTTGGGTGAAATTGATATAATAGCGATAGATAAAGATACACTTGTTTTTGTTGAGGTCAAGACACGCTGGAGCAAAAAGTTTGGAAGACCTGAAGAAGCTGTGAATTTTCAAAAATTATATCATATCAAAAGAACTGCTGATTATTTTTTGCTTAAAAACAAAAATCTTCCCAAAAAACTGAGAATTGATGTTGTTGCCTTGGAAGTTGCCGATAACAGAATTACGAACGCAAAAGTGATTAAAGTCATATAATTAAATATCTGATACAATAAACTTATGAGAAGGTTTAACGTATACTTCCGCCAGACCGCAAAAGCATTCAGAGCCGCACGCCAAGCACAAGTTTTTATACATGTAAATAAAAATTTGCCATATAGGATATATCAATTTTCCAGAGAAAAGTTTGAGAACCAACTTCACAAAGCACAGAATGGATTTGGGAAAATAAGAACAAAACTGCCAAATAAATTCAAACAGAGACCCTGATATCCGATTACATCCGAATTTTCCGAATTAAATATTATTCGGGTCGGTCTAGGATTTGATGCAGAAAAAGCTTCCGATTTTAGCGATCTCGGATAATTTCAGGTTTTGTTCCAGGAACGCTGAGTGACTTCCTCCATCCAGGTTTAATGCATCCTTTATTTTTAATGAAGTGCTTTCATTCAAGTTTTTGATAAGACCTGGAAGTTCGTTCAATTTAGGACCGGACAATGTATTTAAAGAAGAATAAAAGACTAAAAATACTATTTCATTTCTATCCGTTGTAGCCACGATAATGCGTCTTGCAGATTCTTCGTTATCCGGATTTATATTTATAACCTTGCCGCCGGAATAAATTAAGGGGCCGCTTTGTACGGCAAATCTGGCTGACGCCGGAACTTTTTTGGAAATTAAAGGTTTTAAATTATTACTTAGCGAAAAATATGCGTTGAATAGGGAATTTTCTTGAGAAGAACTAATCATAACACCGTCGCTAATAAACAGTCCGATGTGATTACCCTCTTGATCGAAAAATCCACCACTGACCAGATATAAGCAGTTATTGTTAATAAGCAGCTCGGTAGAAGTTTTTGCATCTTCCAGGTTTGACATCAATTTTAGTTTTTCAAAATCTCTGACTATTATCCAGGCTACCCTGAAACCGGATATATCTACACCGGGATAGAATGTCGGCCTGGGTGAAAGAGAAAGCTCAACAATTGCCGGGGTCGAAGTTATTGAAGTAGTGTTTATAGCCGGAAGATTATTATTTTTAAAAAAATTACTAAGAAAGTATAGTAGGGTGATAAAAGAAACGGCCAGGAATATAAATACAAAATATTTTTTCATCATGGATATATTATATAATGTTTTAAAATGGCAAAGCTTACTTATAAACAGTTAATAGAAAGGCATTTAAAGATCTTAAAGGGTTTGCAAACCGGATCGGGTTTATTTTTGGCTTCAAAAAGCGGCGTGGAAACGGGTTATGATAAGAGCTGGCTTCGGGATAATTTTTACGAAACGATTGCATTTGAGATCATGGGTGATTGGGAAACTGTTGAGAAAACATACAGGGCAATATTGAATATTTTTCTTAAATATGAGGATAAGATAGATTGGGCAATAAAGGAAAAACCGATTGCCAGCTACCAATACATTCACGCGAGGTTTCATCCGGAAAGTTTCGATGAATTTTGGGAAGAGTGGGGCAACAAGCAAAACGATGCCATAGGCTGTATTCTTTATAGGCTGGGAGAACTGGAAGTAAATCAGAAACGTTCGGTAATTAAAACGGACGAGCATATAAGAATTGTAAATAAATTAGTCAGATATCTTGCTTCTATAGAATTTTGGCACGACAGGGATGCCGGTATTTGGGAAATTGACGACGAAGTTCATTCCTCATCTGTCGGAGCGTGTGTTGCAGGCCTGGAGTCTATTGCACAAATTGCTTCCATTGAAGTTCCTGTCTGGCTAATTAAGAAAGGTCAAAAAGCTTTGAATTCACTATTACCCCGGGAGTCTGAAAAAAAGTATGTGGATTTGGCACTTTTGTCACTAATATGGCCATATGATGTTGTGGATAAAGATCAAAGCGAGAGTATTTTGGAAAATGTTGAATACCACTTGCTTCGTGAGAGGGGAGTTGTCAGGTATAAGGGAGATCATTATTATAACAAAAATCCCGACGGTTATTCGGAGGAAGCCGAATGGACTTTTGGACTTTCGTGGTTGGCGATAATATACGATAAATTAGGACAAAAGGACAAAGCCCGAGAGCTTATAAAGGATCTTATTTTAATCGACACTCCGGAAGGCATGCCTGAACTTTATTTTTCAAATTCTCCGGAGTACAACGAAAATACTCCGCTTGGTTGGAGCGAGTCATTGTTCATCGTTGCATTATATGAGATGGAAAGAAAAGCAGAAGCTTAAAATACCTTCAAGAAGATTTCAGATATTCCTTAAATTCTTTTTTTAACTTCTGAATTTTGGGATCGATAACCAGTGTGCAATAAGGTTTTTGCGGATTTTTGACATAATAATCCTGATGATATTTCTCAGCTTTATAAAATGCCCCAGAGGGTATGACTTGGGTAACAATAGGATTAGAATATAATTTTTGGGCTTTTTTAATTTCTTTTAACGCGGTTTTCTTTTGCTCATCATTTGCATAAAATATTACTGATCTGTACTGTGTTCCGACATCAGTACCCTGCCGATTCATGGTTGTGGGGTCGTGAGTTCTCAAAAATACATAAATTAAGTCTTTATAACTTATTATTTTAGGGTCAAATATTATTTTTATGGTTTCCGCATGATTGGTGGAGCCGGATGAGACCGCTTCGTAGGAAGGATTACTAAGCATTCCGCCTGAGTAGCCGACTTCAACACCGTCGACACCTTTCAGATTATTAAATAAAGCCTGCGTGCACCAAAAACAACCTCCGGCAAAATATGCTTCGGCTGCATTTCGTTTCATAATAATTATTGTATACTTTGATTACTAATTTATGTCAAAGCGGGTTTTTCTGGGAGTGCCTGTTGAGCCGAACTTAGCCTCTGAAATTGAAAAATGGATGAGAAAAAAGTTCAGGGCACCCAACGTCAGGTTTATTTCGGCCAATAATATGCATCTGACTTTAGTTGCACCTTGGTACGAAGATGATATTGATAGTGTTATCGCTAAATTGAAAGGATCATACTTCAAGAAATTTACAATTAAACTGGATAATGTCTCTTTCGGACCGGATCCAAAACACCCAAGGTTGATCTGGTCAAGCGGGGAAGTACCGATAATAATGCTGGATCTGAAGCAAAGTCTTGAAGTGAGGTTGGATAAAAGACCCGAAAAAAGACAATATCTGCTCCACCTGACGATCGCCAGATTCAATCAGCAAAGCTTTATAAATTTTAAAGTCAAGGATATCGATGAAAAGGTAGGTTGGAAATTTGAAGTTGACTCCTTTTGTTTATACGAATCAAAGCTAAAACCGACAGGTGCAGAATATTCTGTATTGTCTACTTTTTCTTGCTGATATATATTGTATATAGGAATATATATATATGAAAATAATAGTAATAATTGCCGCAGTATTCAGCTTGATATTATTAATTCTGGCTATATTCGGGATAATCGTTATACCTGGTGTTGGTATTTAGGTAGGTCCAAATGAGATAGTTTTCGACATCTCATGGGATCCTGTGAAGAGAATATGGTGCTACTTAACCGGAGGGGGTGATTAAACATGGATCAGATCAATGTACAAAAGAAAGATGGCTCTGAGGAACCTTGGAGTTATGATAAGTTAGTTGCTTCGTTAACAAAATCCGGGCTTCCTGTTGAAGGGGCGGAGAACATGGCATCTAAAGTTCAGGAATGGGTAAAATCGGAGGCTAAGGACGGAATTATTAATTCCGGCGCAATAAGAGACAAGTTATTGGAGATAATGAAATCGGAATATCCTGCCGAAGCTGAAAATTACCAATCTTACAAAAAGGAATAAGCTTACTTTGAAAGTTTTTTTACTTTTTCGACTATCTGATTAAGATCAGTGTTTGCTTTAATAAGATAATCGTCAGCGCCTACTTGGAGTGCTTGTTCTTTTTCGGTATCAAGATTGGTCAGGACGATGACCGGAATATTTTTGAGCTCATCCGATTTTTTCAGTTGTTCCAATAGTTCAAATCCATTCATTTTTCCCGGGAGCATGATATCCAAAAGAATTATCGAGGGTTTTTCACTTTTTGCCAAATGCAGTCCTTGCAAAGCGTCTATTGTCAGAATAACTTCATAACCCTCCATACTAAGTTTGGAGGAGTATATCCTCTGAATGTCCAAATCGTCTTCTACGAGCAGGATTTTATTGCTCATATTTATAATATAATATCACAAACCACAAAAACATGGATGACGAATATTTCAGAAAGTTGGTAGAGGAAGCCTTGGAAGAAATTCCGAAAGAATTCAAAGAAAGAATTGAAAATGTAACGGTTGTTGTTGAAGAATGGCCCAGCAGGGCTCAACTTATGACGCTCGGAAAAAGAAACAAAACAGGCATGATTCTGGGTCTATATCAGGGAATTCCCCACATAAGACGCAGAAGCTACGGAATAGGAGGCGCCATACCGGATAAAATTACTATTTTTAGACAACCAATCCTTTTGATATCGGGAAGCAGTCAGGATGTCAAGAAAAACGTAAAAGAAACTGTTGTGCACGAAATAGGCCATCATTTTGGCTTAAGCGATGAGCAAATATATAAAGCGTTAAGATAATACTAAAAACCGGTTTTAATTCATAATGATTTGGTATATCATTTAGTTGTGGATGAAAATAAGCCCTCCGACAAATATTTTGATGAGCCGCAAGTGCAAGTTGTACAAACGGGTGAAAATCCTCAAATAGTGCAAAAAAAGAAAATAAAACCTGGGTTTTATGTATTATTAACTTTGTTTTTATTGGGACTAATTGGTTTCGGAATATTTGCTTTTTACCAATATTTTAATAACGGAAATTTTCCGGGGAAAATTAGCCAAAAGATTTTGCCCACGCAAGATGTAAAAGTGGAAAAGTTTAAGAGTATTGATGAGTTCAAAGCTTATTTAGCAGAAATCGAAACGGCATCAAACTATTATGGTTTAGGAGTCAGGGAATTGAGCATACCTTCGTCAGATACGGGTGTCGCACTGGCACCGGGTGCCAATTTCGGCAATGCCAAGCTTGATCAGGCTGCGTCAAGAGTTTCAGAAACGAATGTTCAGGTAGAAGGGATAGATGAAGCAGATATTGTCAAAACAGACGGCAAATCGATATATTATTCTCCTGCTACTTTCTATTACGGAAGAGAACTCCCGCTTCCATTAATGGAAGCAAAACCGGGCTCTTCTTTTTTACCTCCCGATATGCTCAAGCCTCAAACAAAAGTTATTAAGGCATTTCCGGTAAATGAGCTTGGATTGACAACTAACATAGATAAGACAGGGAATCTTTATGTTTCGGGAAATAAATTGGTAATCATTTCCGCAAATGAAATTTGGGGATTTGACATTAGCGATAGCGCTAATCCTAAACAAGTTTGGGAATTTAAGTTGGATGAAAATAACAGCATTTTAAGCTCGAGATTATTTCGAGGCAGGATATATATTGTTAGTCAAAGATTTATCGATCCTCAAAAGCCCTGTCCCATACCTTTAATGACTGGCGCTGCAAAGCTTGAAATCGGATGCGCGGAAATATATCACCCGATTCAAGTTGTCCCCAGCGACACAACATACACTTTTTTGACAATAGATACAGAAAGCGGCTCGGTCGAGAAAAAAGTGTCATTTATAGGCTCGACAAGTTCTACGACCGTATATATGTCTCCTAATGCTATTTATTTGGCTTGGGCTTATTCAAAAAGTCCTGTCGGCTTTTACTATAATTTTTTCAAAGAAGAAGGCCAGGATCTGTTAGCAAAAGATATTTTAAATAAACTGCAAAAGCTGGAAAGTTACGATATAAGTGAATCTTCAAAAACGATGGAATTAGGAGTAATCCTGGAAAAATATTTCAGCGGGCTTTCTAACGATGAAAGAAAAAGAATCGAGAACGAGATGCAAAATAGACTCAAAGGTTATACTAAAAAACATTTTAGAGAATACGAAAAAACACAAATAGTCAAAATAACTACGGATAAATTGGAAGTTGGGGCAAACGGTGAAATTCCGGGTTCGGTACTGAATCAATTTTCAATGGACGAATACAACGGTAATCTGAGAGTTGCCACGACACTTTCCGGAAGAGTTGATTTTTCATCAGGCGAATCCGCAAACGATGTGTATGTGTTGGATGAAGAGTTGAAAGTGGTCGGTAGCATAATGGATCTGGGTTTAAGCGAGCGGATCTACAGCGCAAGATTTATTCAAGACAAAGGGTATGTCGTGACCTTTAAGCAAATTGATCCGTTTTACGTTTTGGATCTGTCCGATCCTAAAAATCCAAGGAAAGCGGGGGAATTGAAAATCCCCGGTTATTCATCATATCTGCATCCGATCAGTAATAATTTAGTTCTAGGTGTAGGACAGGAAGGGGCAAACGTTAAGCTTTCTTTATTTGACGTAGCAAATCCGGCTAACCCACTTGAGCTTTCAAAATACAATATGGATGCATACTGGACCGAAGTGTCTGAATCGTACCATGCGTTTTTATTAGATACTAAACACGAGGTTTTCTTTTTGCCGGCAGGCCAGGATGGTTATATATTTTCTTACAAGGAAAATGAACTTAAATTAGATAGAGTAGTAACCGGAATAAACGCTCAAAGAGCAATTTATCTTGAAGATTTTATGTACATCATAGGGGATGCCAAGATTGTTGTTCTTAATGAAAACGACTGGTCGGAAGTAAATAATTTGTCCTTTTAATTTACTTAATGTAATATTTTATATATGTCCGAAAAGATAACAGGGTATTTATTGGTGCTACTCGGAATAATAATAATGGCCGTTGCGTCATTCAGCGTGTATTCGGTTTTTACGAACAAGGCAAAACCGGTTTCCTTTTTTAAACTTCCGGGTGTTGCACTTGATCTCGGTAGTTTTGTGAGCCAGGAAGAAACAGCAGTACCCGCAGGACAATCTTTGAAAACCGAGTTAGTGTCACCCGAGATAATAAATGAACCCATGAATTTACTGGCACACCTACTTTTGATGGGTTTTATCGTTAACGCAGGATATAAACTTGCATCTCTGGGAGTGCAGTTTGTGAGGCCGATTAAAGTTACAATAAAAGAATCAAAAAGTATTCTCGAACCACCGCCCATTAGATAGTTCATACGGAACATCTAACGGGGTAAATATATGAAAAAGAAGTCGTCGGATTTTATGGTTTTTGTTGCTTTGGCAGCATTTTTTCTGTCATTAGTCATTATTACGCTATTTGTAAGAACAGGCAGCAGGACTAAGGCCTTGCCCAGCGTTGCGTCTTCCGGTCGTGAAGTAGCCTGTCCTTTGGGAACTGCACCGGTCAAAGATTGCAGCAAGCTTCTGAAAAATAATAACAGATGTTTTTGGAGGTGCGAGCCGGAAAAACTAATACCCAGCCCGGGAGTTGCGATAAACGGCAGCTGTGCCATAGTGATTTGCCCGCTTAACTGTAAAACCGTAAAAGATACTTCAAATTGCGACACCTGCGAATGTGGTTTTTGATTTGATTATGAGCAGATTCACTACAATGGATTGTATTCCTTGCAGGATCGGTGCTCCGACCCTGTCAAAACAGGAAATAAATTCATATCTGCATGAAGTTACCGGATGGATATATAAAACTAACCCTGACAAAATAACTAAACAATTTGAATTCAAAGATTTTAGAAGTGCGCTGAAGTTTGTTAATAAGGTCGGTATCATCGCAGAAAAACAAAATCACCATCCTGATATTTTATTGCACTCATACAAAAAAGTCAGAATTGAGCTTTGGACGCACAAAATAAATGGACTGCACCAGAATGACTTCATTCTGGCAGCAAAAATCGACAGCGTCAAAAGTTGATAACTCTTTACGCAGCAGAAAATCCCATTGACAAAGACATTCGGCTGGAATAATCTGACTCCTAATTATATCGATGTTTTTTTTACTAAAAAAAAGAGAGTGGAGAATATACCTCATAGCCCTTTTGATAATAAGCATATATCCTCTGATAAATATTTACATAAATAAAACAAAGCCTGAAAGGATAAATACGCCGGTTGCCAAAGTGGAAAATAGTCAGGTTGCTTTTCCGGATGAAACACAAAATGTCTTAGCAGAAAAAATTGAGGTTACTGTAATGCCGACAAAAAAACAAGAAGTTAACAGGGAGGTTAAATTAGGAATCAGTTCTGAGGATTACACAAGGGCAGATGGCTCGATACCTTCTTTGGAAAAGCAACTCGGGATTACTTTCAATACAGTTTCCATTTACAAGCAGTTTGGCCACCCTACGAATAAATATGTTTCAGAAGAAGACTTATCATATCTAAAATCGACAGTTAAAAATCTTTTAATTGCTTGGGAACCATGGAATCCTTTGGAAGGGGGAAGTCAAAGCGTTGATTATTTGCAGCAAATTCCGAAAGGGTCAACTGATGAGTATATAAAAGCTTTTGCCGCGCAGTTAAAAAGCTTCTCTAAACCGGTTATCATTCGCTTTGGGCACGAAATGAACGGTAATTGGTATCCCTGGGCAGGCAGACCGGAAGAATACAAAACCGCTTACAGATATATGGTTGACATGCTGAGAAAGGAAGGATTGACTAATGTAAAATTCATGTGGAGTATTAATGCGGAAAATGTACCTTTAACCGATATCGCAAATGTTAGTAAGTTTTATCCGGGAGAAGCTTATGTCGATATGATAGGTATCGATGGTTATAACTGGGGAGGAAGCAATTGGCGGAGTTTCAAGGACATTTTTTCATCTCCGTATAATTATTTGAATAAAACCTATAATAAACCAATAATTATTTCCGAAACAGCCTCTTCGGAAATAGGCGGAAGTAAGGCTGCCTGGATTGCAGCAATGTTTGCGGCATTAAAATCCGATTATCCCAAAATATCTGAAGTGGTCTGGTTTAATATCCCCAAAGAACAGGATTGGCGCATAGATTCCTCTCAATCCTCTCTTGAAGCTTTTAAAAGTAGCTTTTAAATTATTTTATTTAATCTAGCTTCTCACTCCTTACTTCTTACTTCTGTATCATCCTATAGCTTGACTTTGTAATACCCATCACATATAATATCCCATAATATTGTGCGGACTGTCCCCGCACTTTTTTTGTTTTTATGTTGCAGGATTATTATCAGAAAGCATCAAGGTTAAAGAAGCTTTTTATTAAAGCGGGTATTCTTTATGCTTTAATTTTAGTAACGTTTTATGCCGTTTTTCGTGCATATTACATTAATTTAACTCCTTCACTTTTAATATTTTCAATACTACTTTATATTGCCGAAATGCATACGGTAATTTTAATGTACGGTTTTTTGTATTCGCTGTGGCCAAGAAAGTACAGAAGTTATAACAGGATAAACAATAACAAAAATTTACAGATAAATATGTTCGTTACAGTTTGCGGCGAACCACTGGATGTCGTAAAGGAAACTATTTCTCATGCAAAAAGGGCCGCGGAAAAGTATATACGGGAAGTTAATCCTAAAGAGAAACCAAGGGTAATTGTATTAAACGACGGCAAAGCTGCAAAAAAGGAAGGCTGGCAGGATGTGGCCGATTATTGCGAGGATGCAGGTGTTGAGCATGTTGAGAGAGAAACAAATGAAGGTTTTAAAGCGGGAAATATTAATAACGGTCTGAAAGTTTACCCTGCGGATGATCCGCACAATACTATTGATTGTTTTTTTGACGCTGACTTTTGTGCAAAGGAAGAGTTTTTGCTGGAAATCTTAAAACCACTGGCAGATGATTCTGTTGACTTTGTCCAAAGCCCTCAAAGATATAAAAATATGAATACTTGGGTTGCACAGGGTGCAGGAGCACATCAGATATTTTTCTTTGACTACGTTTGTCCTGCAAAAGCATACGATAATGCACTTTTTTTGTGCGGGACTAATTATGCAATAAGGCGTGAAGCGCTTCTTCAGGCCGGAGGGGTGGATAACAGGTTTGTTACAGAAGATTATGCAACCTCCATAAAACTTCATTTAATGGGTAAAAGGGGAGTGTTCATATCTAAGGTCCTGGCCTTGGGGATGGCGCCCATGAACCTGAAAGAATATTTCAATCAGCAGACAAGATGGTGTAAAGGTTGCTTGGATGCAAACGGTAAATATCTGAAAGAACTTTTGTTTGGTCCTTTAAATTGGAAACAGAAGTTTCACTACTTTCTCTCCACAGTATATTATTTTATCGGTGTACGTGATCTTATTTTGATTTTGGCACCAATTCCATATCTTTTTTGGGGAGTGTCGCTAATACGTGCTAATACAATTCAATATCTGGCTTTCATATACCTTCCGTTGATGATATTTAACTTTTCGTTGTTTTTCGTTACTTTTCAAAATCCGATAAAAAGTTTGGTTTTGGATGTGGTTTCTTTTCCGGTTTTCGCCAAGGCCTTTCTGGCAAGTGTAATCGGTAAGAATTTACCGTTTTCGGTAACTATAAAGAAGTACGAAAAAGAAAATCCTTTCAAGGTATATCGCAATCAATTAATTGTTGCCCTGGTATTGATTTCGGGATTAATTTTCAGCACGATAACAAAATCAAATTATAATATTCACGGACACCTCATTAATTATTTTTGGGCAACTTATGATGCGCTCTTTTTATCCATAGGATTTATTTTGGTTGTAAGGGAAAATTACAATATAAGTTTCATTGAAAGTAAAGTAATGGCTATTTACCGCAATGTGTTGTTTACGTTGAACTTGTCCAAAAGAATAGCCTTCAACCCGGCCGTATTAGGATTCGGAGCAATGTTGATTGTACTTTTTGTGGGAAGGGGAGTAATTGACGGAACTCTGGCCTACGAAAACACCGTTGAGAAAGTTCTGCCCCAGAAGACAAATACAGAGTTACTTGTGCCGGGTGGCGGGATTTATTACGGTTATTATCTGCCTGAGTTGGATACTCATCCTAATGATCCAAAGATAAATGTTATTGATGGTGAACAACCGACAATGGTTATGTACTATCAGGATTGGAACCAAAACTCAAATTTTAATGCTAAATTCATGCAGAAACTTTGGGACAAAAATGTAATCCCTATAATAACATGGGAGCCGTGGGATGCTCAGCAAAACAGCGTTGCACCAATTAATCAAAACGGTTACCCTCAGAAGTTAATTCCTGAAGGCTACTACGACTCATATATCCGTGAGTACGCAAAGTCTGCCAAAAAATGGAATAAGCCGTTCTTTCTCAGATTCGCGCATGAGATGAACGGAAATTGGTACCCCTGGGGTAATATTGAAAAAGAAAGTGCTCAAAATTACATAAAAATGTGGAAGCATGTTCATAATATTTTTAATGAAGAAGGCGCTGATAATGTAATTTGGGTTTGGTCGCCGAATAATACCGATATGTATGGGGAAACCGAGGGTGTTTTGGATTTTTATCCCGGTTATGATTATGTAGACTGGGTAGGATTTTCAAGTTTTAACTGGGGTACTGCTAATGAATGGAATCAGTGGATGGATTTTAAGTCTGCTTCATGGAAAGTATACAGCAAATTTCTCACATTAAATAAACCGATTATGGTTTCAGAAACTTCTTCTGTAAGTCAGGGAGGAGATAAAAATAATTGGTTTTGGCAGACCTTAAACAAAGATATTCCATCCATGCCGATGATACGGGCAGTAATAATTTTTAACGATGATTTTAATAAAGCCGACTTTTCATTATCAAGCGGCATGGATGAGGTGAGTATTATCAAAAATTACCTTATTGATAACGGTTATTATCTTAAAAAATTACTTTTAAGTGAATATTAAAATTACACCTGAGCTTCTTCTAATCCTAAGGCTTTCATAACTTCTTCGGCGGAATTGTAATCTCCTTCCGGCAAGTGCTCCATGAACCATTTCTTGTCTTCTTCATCAAAATCGGATAAATTGTCGCATTCCTTGACTAATTCGTCTCTTGTTGCAGGATATTTCTGATGTGTTTTTAAGTGCTTAACTGCTTCTTCCTTTTTATTCATTAATATTCACCCCCTTTCACCTCTTGCATTACAAATTTTAATGTTAGCAGTAATACATAAGAATGCAATAGTGATTTATATTACATAAAGAAACTACAATTCACAGGAAGTGTTTGTTTCGCCGTTTATGCAGGTATCGGTATTGGAGCCGCCGTTCTGGGTGTCGGTGTCCGGACCGCCGTCCAAAAAGTCCTGTCCGCTTCCGCCTTTAATATTATCGTTACCGGATTCACCGTATAGTTTGTCATTTCCACTTTCTCCGTCAATTGTGTCATTGCCTTCTTCGCCATGTATTTCATCGTTTCCGGCGCCTCCCTCAATATTATCATTCCCAATTCCACCCCAAACTTTATCGTTATTTCCACCCGCATCTATATTGTCGTTACCATCCCCGCCATATATCAAATCATCATCATCAGAACCGTCTATTTTATCGTTGCCTTCATTGCCGTATAAAAGGTCGTAATCGTCAGAACCATCAAGTTTGTCATTCCCAGGCCCTCCGATTATGCAGTCGTTTCCGTCGCTTCCGTCTAAACGATGATCATTTCCTTCTCCTCCTAATATAACATCATCACCTTTACTGCCGAAAACAACATCATTTCCGCCTTTTAATATAAATAGTTCACTCTCTCTGTTTCCGAATATAAAGTCGTTACCCTCCGTTCCTTCGACAACCCTAGTAATCAGTCCTGACCAGGCAGAACATTCTCGAGGAAGTTCTATTCCGGGTCCCTGGGTCTGCCAGAAAATATCAAATACAACTTTAGCGTTTTGGTATTCATTTTCTGCAGAGGAGGGGAATTTGACTTTAACTCTATAACTTTTGTCGGAACCGGCAGGGAAATTGCCAAGATCGATAGGAGGCAAGTCAAGAAAAGCTTGAAGTTTACCGCTAAATATATTGGTAGAAGGTAACTCGGTGATCTCGATATCCAGTATGTCAGCGAAGTTTTTTTCCTCAATGGTCATAATAGCATCCATAACGACACTTTCATCTTCGTCTGAACCGTTTTTAACGTTAAATAATTTTCCATTGCCGTCGGATGGATATTCGTCTCCGGGAAGCATATTAGAAACTACAAACATTGGAGGATTAGGTGGAGGACCATCAGGAGTATAAGTTACGATTAAAGGATCACCAACGCTGTATGCGCTTTTGGTTAATTGAGAATTTTTATAAACCAAAAATAGTCCTACAAGCACGAATGGTCCAAGAATTAAAGCAAATATTTTTCTTTTAGTTAACATTTTATTCATGCTTACAAGGACCGTCCCTGTACGTATACTATGGTTGGCAGAAACTGGTATTGGTCGTGCCTTTTGATGTGCTTGTACAGTTAATCCAAATGTTACCTCTATCTTCAAATCTACCTATAGAAACATCGTTACTTGTTGAAGAATAAGAATGTTGGTCGATTACTTTTCCACCTGGTTCGATAAGCTGGAGCGTTTCTGCGCCGTTATTTAACCACGCTGTTCCGTCGTTGTGAACTTTCCAGCTACCAGAATTTATTGTTCCAAGGGGAGTTAAACTTCTTGGAGATAATGCAATATCTTTTAGGGTCCATCCGGTTAAATCAATAGAAGATCCGCTAGGATTGTAAATTTCAACCCATTCATTTGTATGTATAACACCTTCGTCCGGTAGGATTTCATTGAGAACTAAATTAGTTCCATATCCATGTGTTGGAAATTCACGAAGAATAAAGTCATTAACTTGGAATGTGTCTCCTAAAGCGGAATCGAGGCCTATTGGTACGCGTTCTATAGATTGATTAACTGCAGTATTTAACGTACCGGAATTAAGTGTTGGACCGTATTCTACTCTGTCTACTATTTCCCAAGTGCTTGGTCCCGTCGGCTTTTCGAGTTTAATAATTCCTCCTGTAGCTGTGGGAGTAAAGTCCGGGTTCCCGCCTAAGTTAAGTACTGGTGCATTAGTATAATTTGTATAACAACCTGAAAAAGTAGATTCACTTTTTACAATAAGTATAAATGAGTTAGGTTGGATGAAAAATTGAGCATTACTTATCTGTATAACTGTACCATCTCCCTCTACAAAACGCCAATCCTTTATATCTACCTGTGTTGAGTAACCGTTATAGAGTTCTATAACAAATTTTGTTTCTGGGTTAGGCGTGCAAGATGAATTCCAAAGAAGTTCATTAATAACGAGTGTTTGGGCGATTTGTGGACCACCAAAATCGTCGGAGGCTTGAAAGAAATTTGCAGGACTTAATTCTTTATCGGAGAAAAAGGAGGAGGCGAGACCGGTTAGTACCAAAGCTGCACCAAAAACAGGAACAATGGCAGATACCTTGGGTAACCCTTTATTACCTTTAAGGTTCTCTCCTTTAAAGGTGGCATTACGCTTTCTGAAGATTTTGCTTACGATTGATTTGAGAACTTTAAATAATTCTTTAAGAAGGCCTTTGAGTTCTTCGTAGATAATAATTGTTGCGGGGACGATAACCAGTAATATAAAGCCGTAAGGTTGCTTGGCGAAATTTGCTGCGTAGCCGAGGTAGGGGACAGTCAAAAATACTTTTCCGACTACTTGCTCGTGTTTAACATCACCCGAATCAAAGTCTTCATTTGCGTCACCCGATGTCAAATATGTAGGTTGTTTGTCTACCCCATCGGGAAAAAATCGGGCTTCAATCCTATGGGTTATCAAGTTCTTGGCGCCGACTGATTTGGAAAAGGTAACTACGTCGCCTTCGGAATAGGAATTGGAAGGATAGGAAATCACAATGCTTCCGGTTTTTATGGCAGGTTCCATAGAACCTGATTGGACTATATAGGCCTTGGGAAGTTTTAGATTATATACAAGAGAAATAACATTTCTGGTTCTTGTTAGAGGTTCTACTTCTAACTTAATTAGAAGAAGGTATGTGAGGGTTACAACAGAAACGAAGAATAGAACTGAAAGTCCACCGTAAAGAAATATTTTTTTAATTTTATTTTTCATCCCAGTCTACTACCACCCAAATTGAGTAGTAGTAGACTGCCTTCCAGGCACTTCACTGGAAAACAGCCTTCTAGTCAAACGGCACAGTACCGCAAAATGTTTGGACACCGTCCAAATCATATGCGTCTGCCGTAAGTTCAAATAGACTCTTATCGCTTTGGTCAGTAATTCTTAGGTGTGATGCCCAAGCAAGTCCACTAGTTCCAAGGTCCATAAATTGATCTCTTGTTGCTATAGGTGTAACATCAAAGAAATTAACTCCATTCTGGCTTGCCTCAACTTTGATCTTCTCATCAGGATAAGTTCCTCCTGTAACTTCGAACACACGGAAATCAAAACCGGCTAAGTCAACAATTGGGTTGGCGAAAGTAAGGACAATATTTCCTCCGCCCACATTACCCGTACCGAATCCTAAGCTAAAAAATGATCCAGCTACAACTGGTGTATCGCTTGGAGTGCCAGTACTTTGTGGTGCACCCAGAGCATCCGTCGGATCACTCCTGTCGAGCAGTACTGCCGTACCGTTTTTACGTAATCCTTGAGCAGATGATGCAACGCCTGTTGCATAACCCGGTATACAAGCAACTTCCGTTGGTCTTGGCGTAACCGTCACTTCAGGCGGGTTACATAAGAAACCTTCATTGTGTCTTTTCTGGACTGCACGGAAAGCAATATCTAATGTAAATCCGTCGGTTTGTGTCTGGTTATCCAATTGCGAACCGTCACAAGTGACAGGTCTGTCGTCAGGACCGCTTTGTTGATTACCTCCGTCTTGAATATAGGGTTCAAACTTTGTATCTCCGAAACACCAAGCTTTTCCGACAAATTTAACTTCATCAGCGGGTAAGCCGTTTGTTCCACCCCAGATATTTGCTTGGGAATCTGCCAGTGCAATAGTTGCCGATTCTCCAACCTTAAGATTTCCCAATGGTCCTGCCGGCAAAAGAACTTCGTTCTGGCAGTCCACAACTTCTAGTTCCGGATCGTCAGTACGTTCGCATATTTCGAAGACGTTATCGCCGTCGTCAGCCCACCAGTAGAATTTAACCACATCTGCCAATTCTCCTTCACCCACTCCACCCGTTGTATCGCCATCCAAACCTTCGGGTTCATTAATACCGTTATCATCATCGCTGGTTAATTTAACGTCTGCACATAACCATGCTTCGTTTTGGACATGAAACGAAATAGTATCTTCCCCCCAGTCGCCGGGTTTTAAATCCAGAAAGTTAAAAAACTGTCTTGGAGGAGCGTCTTCGATATTATAATCAACTCTCCAGGTGGTTTCCGGATTTAATACACCATTATAATAACTGTGGTTATCAATTCCCAAGTCAAACTCTCCTGCTTGGAATAGGTTATCTTTAGATGTTTCAGTGTCGCTAAAGAATGCATTAGTCACACTGAATGCAACTAATCCGATTATTCCTAATAATAATAAACTTTTTAAAATTTTTCTAATTCTAATCACCAACTTTCTAAGCTTTTGTATAATTTATTTGGTAATTTTATTTACCAATAACTAACTACTCACAATTTATTTCCAAACAAGTGCTTTAAAGTGCTTGCAGGGACCGTCCCCAAAAGCAGGCAGGTATACAAGCACTAGCACTTATTTTCTTAATAATACCTAACCAATAAACCCTTACACTTAATCTATAACATCTAGCCTCTAAAATATGGGCAGGCCAAGGCTAGAGATCAATTTGATAAAACAGTTACGGTTTAGGTGTCCAAGACGGTTTCCAATTTCTACACAAGAAACTAGAATTGTGTCTTGATTGTTCGGCATAAAACTCAAGATCACCAACAACCTTATCGGTTTGTGCAGCATCATTTACTAAGGTTCCATCACATACGAAACCGGTTGTTCCTTTCGTTAATGGTGTGCCAGTTGCATCACCATCTTGTACGAGTGCTCCAGCGGTTAGATTTCCAAAACACCAAATCTTTCCGATATAGAACGTTGTTCCACCTGGGACAGGTTTTGTTGCACCCAAAATGCTACTTGCAGAATCAGCAAGCGTTATTTGACCCTGTGCGCCCAATCCACTTAAAGGTCCTGAAAGGAAAATTGATTCTGCGACACCGCCGGCATTATCTAGTACAGGTTCGTACACGTTATCTCCGTCATCAACCCAGAAAGCAAAGTTTACGCCTTCATCAAGTTCTCCAAGGCCAACACCTGGATTGTCACATGCGGGATCATCTACTTTCTCCGGATCAGTACAAGTTACATCATCATCAGCTGTTAGTTTTGCTGCTGCACACATCCAGGCATCATTGCTACCGACATGTATAGAGATCGTGTCTTCTCCATAATCTCCCGGTTTAAGGTCGACAAAGTCGAAGAACTTTTCAACGGTCAAATCTCTTACTGTCCATGTATTTGCTATATTTGCGACTAGAGCTCCTGTTGGGCTTGGATATGCAGGAATATTAAAATCGATAGCATAACTTGTATTATCAATTTGTAAATCAATTGCACCTGCAACAAATTTGTTATCAACTGATTTCTCAGAGTCGCTGAAGAATGCTTGAGTTGCCATAACGGCAACGACTGCCACAACTCCGAGTGTAAATAAACTTATTAAAACTTTTTTCAAATTAATCACCCCCCTTCGCCCTACGTAGCTTTACGCGAAGTAGGGTTTCGCGTGTAATTATTGTAATTTTCGAATTAAATATATACATTATTTCAGGCTACTGGGGGGTAGACCTCCTAATTTTTAAGAGATAAATTTTAAAAATTAGAAATTTCCACCATTTACCCCTTATCACACAGGTCGACCACTCAACCCGTGTGTAAAGAGTAAATTAAACATCTTTTCTCTTGAAACAAATTCATCGGGAAATGTTCCTCCCCATTCAATTTGGCGAACAATATCTCCAAGACTTAAATAATACCTCAAATATTTCGGATTTATTTCTCGGCCGAGATTAGATTTTTCAATTAACCTTTCGTGTTCAGTAAATAACATATCTTTCCAAAAATTTCTTTTTGAAACAAAGATGTCATCGGATAAATCTTTTATACTTTCCATAAAACAAAAAAAACCGTTTCAGATTCGGTTTAATTCAAATAAATAAAAATTTATATTTATACAACAATTTATGTAATTAACCATAATTTATAATATACAGTTGGCTATGGGTTAGAAGTACTTGGGCAGAAGTACGTATATAACTAGTTAATACTAAAAAATAACACTAACATATTTACCAGTCAACTATATCTTATTACCTCTTAATCTGTCATACAGAAAGATATATTTGTAAAGCTATAAGCTGCTTCGAGATTTCCCCACGTCCTTGACGCGGGGTAAATTTCTTCGAAAATTATTCTTGATACACTTCCAATAGGAAAATGTATTATTATATATATACTTAAAAACTATGAACAAGACACAATATGAACAAAAAGTAGTGACTATAGGGGGAGGTACCGGACACTTCCATTTATTAAATGGTTTAAAAAAATATAACCATCCGTCATTAATAACTGCAATTGTTGCTACCTGGGATACAGGAGGCAGCTCCGGCAGGTTACGCACGGAATTGGGAGTATTACCACCGGGGGATATAAGAAGATGCTTATTGGCTCTAATGGAGGATGAAAATCAGCAAAAAGTCGCGCAAACGCTATTTGATGACCGTTTGGATGGATTTAATGGATTTTTGAAAGGACACTCTTTGGGAAATCTATTGGGTGTTCGGCTTGATAATATCTTTCGCGGACAGGATCGGGGTACAGATGCTCAAAGAGCACTTTTTAGGATAAGAGCAAGAATTCTACCGGTATCACTCTCAGATGTTCAACTTATCGCTGTAACAAAAAAAGGTATAAATATTGAAGGAGAAACCAATCTCGATTACAGATGTAAAAGGCCTGATTTTGATCCGGAAGATAAAGTTGTACGGATTTATTTCAATACCCGTGCCGATCCTAACCCCGAAGCGATCAAATCTATAAAAGAAGCTGATAAAATTATCTTTGCTCCGGGGGATCTGTTTACCAGCATCTTGCCGCATTTGCTGGTCGATGGAATAAAAGAAGCAATTAATGAAAGTAATGCAAAATTGTGCATCATTATTAATTTAATGACCAAACCGGGCGAAACAGATTCGTTTAAAGCATCGGATTTTCTGGAAAAAGTAACGTATTATCTGGGAAATAATAAAAGAATAGATTATTTAATTATTAATGGTGAAAAATATGACAAGGATATTGTTGAAATTTACAAGTCAGAAGGTCAGGAAATGGTGTTGTTTGACGAAGCAAAATGCGTGAAGGTTGCACCTAATGCAAAGATTATCAAAGCGAAAATTGCGAAATATCTGAGGAAGGATCACCTCCTTCGTCATGACTCCAATCGATTAGCCAAAACCATTTTACAATTAACTTAATCGACTGGTTGCCAAATACTTCACATTCACACCTTTCGGATATTTATTAATATCATTAAATTTTATATTGATAATGCGCTATAAAATGATAAACTCCACTAACTGGAATTTGCAATTCCTAGTTAGTGATTTTGATCCCCCATTTACTATTTGTGTGTACAAATTACAGTAAAATGGGTATAGAATCAATCATTGTTAAATTTTATGTTGAGTTTTTGAACTCTGGCACCGTTCAAAGAAGCCTGTCTTCAATAATTACTTTCTAGAATGATAAAACACCTAACTCTTGTTTTTATAATTGCGATATTTTTGTTTTACGTGCCTTCAAGGATTTTTGCTTCAGATGTTAATATTCTTTGCAATTCCACTGGTTGTTCGGGTTTAACCGATAAAATATTCGATACCCAGAATATGGTTCCCGGAGACAGTATACAAAAAACTATTTCAATAAAAAATGAAGTGGGGGAGAGTATTAATATAAATTTACTTGCAGATAAAGATGCTGCAACTGACGATGCTTTTGCCCTAAAGGCATCGATTGTTTTATATAAAGATACTTCGCTGATATATTCAAATTATTTTATGAATTTTTTGGATGAAAGTTCCGTTTCGCTCGGCACAATCGGTAACGGACAGACTGCAGAGTATAAAATTGAAATAAGCCTGGCGAAAGAACTGGGTAATGAAATACAGAGAAAACAGGTTATTTTTGATATGGCTTTTGCAATTAAAAACGAAGGTACGGGAGAAGTACTTTCATCCTCAACGAGTAATAATTCAAGTACAAGTTCTAGTTCAAATTCAAGCGGAACAAGCTTGATAGGACAGATATTAGGTTTATCCGATACCGGAGGTTTAAACGATTTCACCTTCACACTTTTTATATTGGGGGTAATATTTATTTTAGGCGGAATTTTAATAATATTGAAGAGGCGAAGAAATATTAATACTTCTTTGTGATATAATCGGTTCCTATTTAAGCAAATACGGTCATCTTGCGACCATTTATTTGCTTTACAGAATATTTGCCTTGCACTTTTAAAAATCTTGCATACCTTTCTTCGGATTCCGGTGGATAACACTTTGTGTATGAATTTTTCGTGCATGTAGTGTTGTCCATTCGGAATTTAATATGAAAGGAGAATGAAATGAAGACTAAAAAGTCTGAATTGCGGTTCACGGCAATTGTGATTTGGATAATAGGAATTTTTATTATCCTTTTACTATATGCAGTTGGACTGCTGAACGACAACACTCTGGCCAATGTATTTTTCAGCTGGAGTGCCCTATTTATTTTGGTTGAGTTGGCGATATTGCTTTTGGGTGGCTAAGCTAACTCATACAAGAGTTCAAGGAAACCTGAAGGAATGAGAAAAGTCTCGAGGTGAGAACCGGTTGCGATTAACGTAACACTTAAGTGGTCACAACCACGCTCTCTTTTTTTTACTTTTCTCTTAATATTTCTTCAGGTTTTTTTGTGAAATCTGCTATAATAACGACCACAAAATGGTGAAATACACGACAATTGATTACTTACGCGATAGCTATGGAGTTTTTGACTCGTTTTACATGATTTTCCAAAAACTATCCCAAAAGTTCAAAAAACTTTCCGCGAACATTTTGGAAATCGAGTACGATACCTATATTTTCAAAATATTTGAAAATCTTCCTAATGCCCTGGCTATTTTATTTTTGGGATTTTTTGCAGTCTTTACACTTTTCAAATTCACGGAGAAAGGGAGCGGATTTAGGGTTTCTACTATAACAACAAACTCGATGAGGCCGTCGATACAACCCGGAAGCGTGATAATTTCCCTGCCGCAGAAATATTATAAAAATGGGGATATTGTTTCATATAAAGAATTAAACTCTTCAACACAATTTCCAACCGGTCGTGCAGTAACCCATCGGATTGTTGACGACAACAAAATAAATGAAAAAACCGTCTTTGTTACTAAAGGAGATTCCAACGATTATCCCGATCCGGGTGTAATTGAAAATAAAAATATATTCGGAAAAGTGGTATTGATCATTCCAAACTTAGGATATTTTGATGTAATCGTAAGAACTATACCCGGCTTTTTATTGTTCATTGCAATACCCGCTTTTATTGTGATAAAAAACGAATATAAGTATCTTCGAAAATAATTTACTCAAAACTGAGTTCGCAATCCTGTTGACCGGTTTCACTGCCGACTTCCTCAAAATTGCAAACTACTTTGCTGCCGTCTGATGATAAACCTACTATTTCGTATCTTCTGGCCACTTCAAGTGACGATGTGTTTGTCAGATTTGATTCTTGGGAGGTGGCCAAATCGAAGCTAAATATATCAATGGATTGCGTCGAAGACGCGCTATTTTTATAAATAATTTTATTGGATTCAAAAGTCCAGACGCAATTTTTTCTATTGGGACTTACTTCCTTTGTTTCGGAGGAAACCAAGTTATAAATATATAGGGCAGGTTCAGGGGCCGGTGGCCAACTTTCAAAACAAATATTATTCTGGTCAGGTGATAGAACCGCCCTGGCAAAACCAGTTATGCCTGTTTGAGGATAATCATTTTTGGATACGAGCACTAATTGGCCGCTTGAATTTTCCCAGACAACGTTACCGTTTACTATCTTTATCTGATCCGAATTGGGTTTTTCGATTTCGGTGGGAATCGCTTCCGGTAATTCGGAATTCTGATTATCAACGACAGCACTATTTTGACCATCGGATTTGTTTTTTTGGTTATTAAAATACATATAAAATACGATGCCCCATATTACTACAATAATTATTATTGCCAAGCTCATGAAAAGCTTAAAGCCGCGAATGCCGTTTCTGCCCCTGGTGGTTATGGACTCGGAGCCAAGCGATGACGGCAATTGAGTCGAAGACGGCTCTTGTTGCGCAGCTGTAGTCTGGGGTTGAGCAGAAGCTTCAGGGTTAGCCATTGAAGCATGTCCGGGCTCCTGTACCGGCATTATTGATGAGGATGTAGAAGGTTCTTCAACAGTGCTTGCGATAGGGACTTGAAGAGGCTGAGATACATCCATAGGGCGTTGGACAAAACTTTCAGGAGAACCTCCCATGTTTACAGGCACATCGACTGGAACACTTATATTGGATTGCTGCTGGGTATTATATCCTGAACTTGGAGGAACAGCCGGACCGGAAGGAATATTAGGACTTCCCCAATCAGCAGGTGCAGCTGAATTTGAGTTGGGCACGCTGCCAGTCAGATTATTATTTTTATCATTATCGTCCATACAATCCACTATACACTAATGTAAAAAAATTTATCAATGTTAAAAATAATTGGACAAGAAAGTTAATTGAAAGTATATTTATATAACAGCGTGCAAAAACTAACAATTCCCACTTTACAAAATAAGCAAATAATAGATCTGACAAAAATAATAAATGATCTGCTGGTAAAAAACGGATACACAGACGGAATTGTTTTTTTGTTCTGTACGCATACTACATGTTCTCTGGCGCTTGCCGATCTTGATACCGGAGGAACAGATGAAGATTACTTGAATGCCTACGAAGCTTTAGTACCAAAGTTAAATTATAAACACCCTCACAATCCGGGACATTTCGGAAACCATCTTATGACAACAACGCTTGGCTCGTCTTTATTTATTCCCGTTCAATCCGCAAGTATGGTATTGGGGGCTTGGCAAAAAGTTGCATTAATTGAATTTGACGGGCCAAGTGAAAGACATGTTACACTTAGTTTTATCAAAATCACGTCTTGAAATTAAAATATGAATTTAATAAAACTTTTTTTCACTTTGTATTTCATATCCTGGGCGATGATATTTGCCCTGCAGCGTAAAAGCGGTGTTCCTTTTACGATACCGGGAGACATTTATATACATATTGCCCAAAAAAAGATTTACCTTCCGATTTCCAGCTCATTAGTTTTAACTATAATTCTTTTCCTATTACTAACTTTCTTTGGAAAACTCATTTAATTTTATTCTCGGTTGTTTATTTGAATAGTGTGATATAAATAACTTATGTCATATAAATTACCCAACTTAGCTTTCTCTTATTCTTCATTGGAACCTTATATCGATAGGGAAACAATGAAAATCCATCATACCAAGCACCACCAAGGATATATTGATAATTTAAATAAAGCTTTATCCGGATCTAAGGTTAAACCAGCCTCCGCCGAAGATTTGCTAAAAAACATTCAAAAAATTCCCCAAGAAATACGCCAAAGCGTGATCAATAATGCAGGCGGGCACGTCAACCATTCCTTTTTTTGGAAAATTTTAAGTCCAAATAAATCAACACCGAAGGGAAAGTTAATTGAAATGCTTAATAATAAATTTGGATCATTAGATGACTTCAGACAACAATTCAGCGACAAAGCGATGAGTCTTTTCGGTAGCGGATGGACTTTTTTAATTTTAACAAATACCGGTCAAGTCAGATTGAAAAGGCATTCTTTCCAAAATTCTCCGCTATTGCAGGGAAGTGTACCGATATTGGGCATAGATTTGTGGGAACACGCATATTACTTGAAATATCAAAATCGCAAGGCTGATTATATAAAAGCATGGTGGCATGTAGTGAACTGGAACCAAGCAGAGAAAAACTTTCTTGCTGCCTCAAAAGCATAATCTGATACTTGATTATTGCACTTGTAATATTTTATGGTACTATTATTCCCATGGCAGCACGACAAACAAAATCTAAATCTAAAAGAAAGACCGCTATAAAATCCGTTACTAAAAAAGAAACTCCTGTAGAAAGCATGAAATCCGGGGTAGAAAAAAAGCGTTACTTGAAAAAGGTTAATAGGAAATATTTTTATCTTTTAATTGTTTTAATAATTCTTGGAGTTTTGGTATATCTTGGAAGGAGTCTTTTTGTGGTAGCGATGGTTGGCGGAAGACCGATAAGCAGAATTGAAGTGATCAAGGAGCTGGAGAAACAAGGCGGACAGCAGGCACTTGATGGGCTTGTGACAAAAGCATTAATTGATCAGGAAGCTCAAAAACAAAATGTGACTATAAGCTCGGATGTAGTAAACAAGGAAGTTGAAAGAATATCCGTCCTGATTGAAGCTCAAGGCCAAACATTGGATGCATATCTTACCATGCAAGGCCAGACAAAGGAGAATTTCGAGCAAAACATAAAGATACAAAAAACAGTTGAGCAGATTATAAAGGATAAAATACAGGTAACTGAAGAAGAAATGAAAAAATATTTTGATGACAACCCGAATCTTTTTGCTGCAGGATCAAAATATGAAAATGTCAAGGAAGACGTTGAACAACAGCTAAAACAACAAAAACTTTCGGAAGAATTTCAAAAATGGCTGGAAGAAGTACGAAAAAATACTTCCGTTCGCTACTTCGTCAATTACTAATTTCTTATTCCAACTATTTGCATGTTTGATTCGCATTGCCATTTAAATTTCCAAGCTTTTTCGGATACTTACGAAGCAGTAATAAAAAGTGCAAATAATGAAGGGATAGATTATATACTTATCCCCGGAACTGATCTTGAAAACTCAGAAAAAGCAATTGAGTTAGCTGAAGGTCACAAAGGTATATTTGCGGCAGTCGGAATGCATCCTACAAAGGATTTTGAGAAAACGGATCTTAATTCACTCGTAGTTAAACTTGAGGAATTATGCACATCCCATAAGGTTGTAGCAATTGGAGAAATTGGCCTTGATTATTACCGATACAAGTCCGGATCGGAGGTGCAAAAAAAATACTTTTTGTCTCAATTAGAATTAGGCCTGCGTTTGGAAAAAGCAATTATTATCCATAACAGGCATGCGGGAGAAGATATTTTAAAGCTACTTTATAAAAACTGGGTACCGGGAATGGCCGGGCGATGTGTTTTTCATTGCTGTGAAAGCGATTTTGATCTATTGGAATTTGCCAAGGATAAAAATATATTTATAGGGGTTGACGGCGATGTTACATATGATACTCAAAAACAATTATTTATAAAAAGGGTGCCTTTAAGTTTGTTACTTGTAGAAACCGATTCTCCTTATATACTTCCGGAACCTTTAAGATCGCAAAAAGAAAGAAAAGCAAATGAACCCAAGAATTTAATTTATATATTAAAAAAGGTATCCGAAATAAAAAATATTCAAACAAACGAGCTTATTAAAATAACCAAAGACAACGCAGTAAAATTATTTGCTGTTTGATGTTTTATTTATTTTATTTTTGTAATATACTAAAGATATGTTCGGACAAGATCTGTTTAGTTTTCCGGAAAAAGGCGTAACTTTGCCTGTTTTTATTGTTTTTCTTGCATGGTCCTTTGTTTGGAAAGGATTGGCTTTGTGGAACTCAGCTAAAAGTGGGCAAAAATACTGGTTTATCGCATTACTTATAGTTAATACCGTCGGCCTTCTTGAAATATTTTATTTGCTAAAATATCACAAAGCGAAATTATTATCATATAAAAATAAATTACTAAAACCTGCTGCGAAGGTATTGCGCAAATAATTCCTCGACCCGATCATGAAAATTTCTTTTACCCCTGCGCCTGATGTGGGGAAGAAGACTGCCGGAAAAATTTTTAGGAATATGTGCTAATTCGTGAAGCAAAACCCTGTCCTTTTCCTTATCGTTTAATTTATCAAATTTCTCACTCAGTACTTCAATAATATATGCAGGATCTTGTTTTAATGTCATTTGCCATACTTTTGACAAGCCCCATATTCTCGCATAAGCTCGTGAAGACGAGTAATTTGATCTTATAAAATACATACCTGAAGTATTTATCCAATTTAAATCTATCTCTCTGACTAAATGGATGACTCTTTTTTTGATATCCGGAGCATTAGTCCACTCTATTTTTCTGGATTTTCTAAGCATAAAGAATTACGTAACTCTGTAAACTTCGGCACCTTCTTTTAGTTCTTTATCTACCTGCAATCCGATTACATCTCCCTTTTTAGCCGATTCCAGTTGTTTATGTTCTATTTGCATTGATTTCACATCTTGTTCAAAAATGTCTTCTCCTCCGCGAACGAATTTTATTTTATCGCCTACGCCAAGATCGCTATCCAGCTCGATTATCGCAACACCTATTTTATCGTAAAAGTGTGTAACTTTCCCAACTTTTAAATCTGCCATTAATGATCACCAACTTTCTCATTTATTCGCAAAGCATGAGTTAATGCCACAGCCAGCGCATCAGCCGCGTTATCAAAATGCGTTCTTTTTTTAGGCCTACTTCTGACTGCAGGGCCAAATACTTTTCTTATTGATTTTTGCATCATTTTTTTATCGGCTCTGCCGTCGCCCGTGATTAATTTTTTTATCGTACCGGGAGCATATTCAAAAACCTGCTTTTTTTGCGAGGCTGCGCAATAAAGCAAAACTCCATGAGCCTGTCCGACACGCATCGCTGTTTTAGCATTTGTAGCAAAAAACAATCTTTCAATTGCAACAACATCAGGATTGAAGTCTATCAATATTCTCTTCATTTGGTTATGAATATTGATCAATCTCTTTCCGGGGTCGCCGTTTTTTTCGGTTTCGATCAAACCGAAATCTATAATTTCGAAGATTTTAGATTCTGCTTTTATAATTCCGTATCCGGTTGTTGCAGTTCCCGGATCAATACCTAATATGAGCATATGTTTATTATTATAACAAAGATATTCTGTAAGATATAATCAATATATGAAAATTATAGTTATACACGGAGATAATGTTATGCAAAGCTACAATCGGCTGCAAAAATTCATCGGGGTATCTAAATCAAGAGATTGGGAAATAAAAAGAACGAACAGCGGAAAACTGAATATAAAAGAATTATTAGATTCTGACTCCTTATTTCAAAAAGAAAAACTGGTTATTGCGGATGATATACGCTTATTTAATAAAAATGTTTTTAACTGGCTAAAAAAAAGAAGTGATATTGACACTACTTTGGTTATTTATCATGGAGGCACTTTAAACAAGACGTTTTTAAATTCTCTACCTAAAAATTACAAAGTTGAAGAGTTCAAATTACCTAAATTAATATGGTCTTTTTTGGAGTCTTTTTATCCTGGTAATGCGAGAAATTGTTTATTAATATTGCATCAAATAGTCGGAAATGAATCGATTGAGTTTGTTTTTTCTTTGTTAGCAAAACATATGAGGGATGTTTATTGGGCAAAAATTGATAACAAAAGTATGTCTTATCCTTCCTGGAGAATTGAAAAGTTGCAAAGACAAGCTCAAAGATATACCTTGGATAAATTAAAATTAATAATTAACGAGTTTGCGGATGCTGATATCAAATCAAAAACCTCGGATTCCAACTTGTCAGACCTACTTGATTTCATAACAGCAACCAAATTAGAATAATGAAATGCAAGTAAATCCATCGATTTTTCGGGAATATGATATTAGAGGAATAGCCGGTGAAAAATTTGAAGAGAAAGCACTTCAAGAATACGAAAAATGGTATGGAAAATTTCCAGGAATAACAATTACTCCTGAGGTTGCCGTAGTTTTAGGTAAAGCATATGGGACAAGAATAAGAAAAAGGGGTGGAAAGAAAATAATAATCGGCCACGAGGAAAGACAGTACGGCAAAGAATTGAAAAACCAATTTATCGAAGGAGTTTTGTCTACAGGATGTGATGTATATGATGCAGGAGTATCTCTTACTCCGGTTATTTATTTCTCGACTGCATATTATAAATTGGATGGCGGTGTTAATGTAACAGGTTCTCATAATGTCTATTTTTTTAACGGATTCAAAATGATGGCGAAAGATGTTTATCCGATTTTTGCTGAAGAGATCCAGGAAATGAAAAGGATTATCGAAAGCGAAGATTATTATAAAGACAGTGGGGGTAATCTAAGCGAGAAAAACACCATTGAGGACTACATTACTTACTTACTGCAGCATAATAAACTGAAAAGAAAATTAAAAGTAGTACTTGATTGTGGCAACGGCAGTGCTGGAATATTCGCTCCGGAAATTATAAGAAAATTAGGTTGTGAGGTAATTGAAATGTATTCGGAAGTAAATGCTTCATTTCCGAATCATCTGCCGGATCCGGAAGATATTTACATGATGCGGGAACTTTCTGAAAGGGTGGTCAAGGAGAAGGCAGATTTGGGGATAGGTTTGGATGCCGATGGAGACAGGTTTGGTTGTGTTGATGAAAACGGTGAATTTATTTATGCTGACAGAATGCTTTTGCTAATAGCCCGAGATATTTTGTCAAGAAATAAAGATAAAAAAATATTATACGACATTAAATGCACAAGATATTTGGATAATCTAATTCCGAAATATGGGGGAGTGCCTCTTATGCATGTTACAGGTCATGCCCCTATTAAAGCTACATTACGAAAAGATAGTGATGTAATTTTTGCCGGTGAAATTTCCGGTCATTTTTATTGGGTAGAAGATTATTTTCGCATAGACGATGGGATCTATTCAGCAGCAAAAGTGTTGAGTTTGTTTTCTTCAATAAATGATAGCGTATCGAAAATAATGCAGCAAATTCCTAAAACTTCAATGACACCGGAAATAAAACTTCCTTGTGTAGATGAAAAGAAAAAAGAAATTGTAGAAGCAATTAAAAATAAGTTTATGAAAGATCATTCAGTGATTACTATTGATGGAGCACGAATTCAATTTTCAGATACAAGCTGGGCTTTGATCAGACCTTCTAATACCTCTCCTTATCTGTCTTTCAGAGCCGAGGCAGATATAGATGAAGAACTGGTAAAAATTAAAAATGTTATGCAGGATGAGTTTGATAAATATCCAGATATAGGTGATAAACTTGACCGTAAAAATGTTACTTCACATACCGGAAAATTAGGATGGGTATAGTCACATATGACTATATTAAGTAAAAATAATTTAGATAAATATCAGGATATAGCAGTAAAAACTTCAAATGAAGCCGCAGAATATCTTTTAAAAAGATTTGGTTCACATAAAAAAGTTCATCATAAATCTGATCGCCATTGGGGAATAGAAGAAGATATCGAATTAAATAAATTCTATGAGGATAAATTAAGACAATTGACTCCTGAAGCTTCAATATATAGTGAAGAAGGTGAAAGAAATCTTAATTCAAAAATCGTATGGGTAGTAGATCCAATTGAAGGAACTTCAAACTATCGAGTCGGTAATCCGTTTTATGCTACTCAAATATGTTTATTAGTTAATCGCGAGCCTGTTGTTTCCGTTATCCGGGCTCCTACTCTAAAGCAAAACTTTACTGCCGTTAAAGGAAGGGGGTCGTTTTTAAATGCTAGAAAAATTAAAGTTTCAAATATTAAAAAAATAAATGAAGCAATGATATCTATTGGAAAAGGCACTAAATATGATGATTTATTATGGTATGGAGGAATTATGCGAAATATAATGGGAAATGTAAGAACTTTTAGGCATTTCGGTTCCTGTGGTTTGGAACTTTCTTACACTGCGGCCGGAATGATCGATATTTATATTAATAAAGGCAGTCATCATATTTATGATTTTGCACCCGGAAGTTTGATTCTTCGCGAGGCAGGGGCTATATTAACCGATTTTAACGGTAATAACTGGAATATCAATGAAGATACTATAGTAGCCAGCAATAAATATTTATCCAAAGATATTCTGAATGTTTTAAAAAATCCCGTTCCCGGAACGGGTTAGCTTCATAAGCTTTAGGGGACAGTCCCTGCAAGCTATTCCATAGTTAGCTTGCCCAAAACTTGACTGCTGTCTTTTTTATAATTTTCTACAAAATGTTTATAGCTATTTACTTTATTTAATTCTGGTATGACAGGATCCTTAAAGAACTTCAAAATAAAGTCCGGATATACCCAAGATGTTTTTCTTAAACCAAGATAATCAGCATAAGAAGAATAAGCTTCTTTTATATCTATTATATATTCCTTCGGGTTTAGGTGAATGTAGCGTGTTAAGTGTAAAATATATTCATCTTTAGTAATTAAAATTGCCTTATATCTTCCTTGAAAGACAGGGCCAACCCTATCATATTTTTTATTAAAATATGAAGCGTAACGAGTAATAACTGAACGCATGAAACCTTCCATAGATTTTTTATTATTTTGCTTGATAAGAAGATGAAAATGATTTTGCATTAAGCAAAAGGCTATTAGTACAATCTCGTTTTGAAAATTTTTAATCGGTCGTATAGTAGCTTTAAAGGACCGTCCCCGTAAGTTGAATAAAAGTTTTTTAACAACAGGTTTAGTTAATGCTTCCTTTAAATATTTTAAAAAAACTTTGTAGTCTTGAGTATTCAGAAAAATATCCTGCTTAGCTACTCCACGATTGTAAACATGATAATAACTATTTTCAACGTAAATTTTTAATCTGTTTCTACTTGGCATATCTCATGATAGCTTGAAAGGACCGTCCCCGCAAGCTTTGAAAAAAATACCAATAAACGATAGCATGGTTTTATATGATAAAAGAAAAATCTCCTCTAGAAGAAAAATATAAACTTATTGCGGATTCAATCCGTGCGTATCCTCTACAATTTAAACAGGCTTGGATTGAAGTAAACTCACTTTATATTCCCGATGATTATAAAGAAATTGATAATGTAATCCTCTGTGGCATGGGGGGGTCAGCTTTGGGTGCCAGAATCATCGATTCTCTGATCCAGGATAGATTAAGAATACCATTTGAAATATATACCGAATATTACGTTCCTAATTATGTAAACGAAAAGTCATTGGTAATTGCCTCTTCATATTCAGGAACGACTGAAGAAACACTAAATGCAACATATGAAGCATTAAATAGAGGCGCAAAAGTGTTCGGAATTACAACAGGAGGAAAATTAGCAGAAGTTCTTAAGGAAAATAACATACCCGGATATATCTTTAATCCTATAAATAATCCGTCAAACCAGCCAAGAATGTCGTTGGGATACTCAATCGCTGCAGCCCTTGCTATCCTTACAAAACTGGGTTTTATAAACGTATTGGAAGAAGAAATTGATAATGCAGTAAGTGTTATGAACGAAACATTAACTTCTTATCACGAAAATACCAGACAAGACAATAATCTAGCAAAAATTTATTCAACGAAGCTAATAGGAAAAATCCCTGTAATCATAGCTTCTGAACACCTTACGGGTACAGCACACGCTATCAAAAATCAATTAAACGAGAATTCAAAAACATTTTCATTAGTTTTTGATATTCCTGAGGCAAATCATCATTTAATGGAAGGGTTGATTAACCCAAAAAAGATCCGTGAACTTCTGGTTTTTATCTTTATAAAATCAAGCCTTTATTCAAAAAGAGTATTAAAACGATATCCGATAACTCTAGATGTTGTAGAGAAAAATGGGCTTGAGTGTCATGTTTATTCTCCTTATTCGCAACAGAAATTATCACAGGTATTCGAAACATTTATTTTTGGCTCAATGGTGGCTTTTAATTTGGCCAAAGAATACAAAGTTAACATAACGGAAATCCCGTGGGTCGATTATTTTAAAGAAAAAATGAAAAAATAAATTAGCCATTGATAAATATTTCGCCTTAATTAATAATATTTCTTATGTCTGCCCAAAAATTAGTGAAGTTCTTCAAAGAGATAGATAAAAACGACTTAGCTTCAGTAGGCGGAAAGGGTGCTAACTTGGGAGAAATGACTCAATCCGGGTTTCCTGTACCGAACGGGTTTGCAGTTACTGTTGCTTCATATAATTTGTTTTTGGAAGAAAATAATATATCAATAAAAATTAATGATATTTTAAAAAATACGGATGTTAATAAATCGGATGAACTGCAAAAAGCATCAGAAGCGGTAGAAAAAATTGTCACAACCAGTGAAATACCAAAGGAAGTTTTTCATGAGGTTTCAAAATCATATAAAAAATTATCATCTTTCCTGCGTCCGGCATTAGTTGCTGTTCGATCCTCAGCTACCGCCGAAGATCTGCCCGGTGCGTCTTTTGCCGGCCAACAGGCAACTTTTTTGAATGTTAAGGGCGAATCCGAACTTTTAGTAAAGATTCGTGAATGCTGGGCATCTCTTTTTACAGCCAGGGCAATCTTTTATCGGGAGCAAAATAAAATATCTCATGACAAGGTAAAAATATCTGTAATGGTACAAAAGATGGTTCAATCTGAAGTGTCGGGTGTAATGTTCACAATAGACCCGGTAACGAATGACAAAGACAGAATAATTATTGAATCAGTTTGGGGTTTGGGAGAGATGATTGTTCAAGGATCGGTTGTTCCGGATAGATATGTTGTGCAAAAAGATACTTTTGCGATTTTGTCAAAAGAAATTTCTGATCAACAGATCCAACTGGTTAAAAAGAGTGGAGATACTTTAGAAACTGATGTTCCGAAGGCAATACGAGATAAACAAAAATTAAGTGATATCGAAATCGTTAAACTAGCAAAGATTGCAGATAAGCTTCACAAGCACTACTATTTTCCCCAGGATATAGAATGGGCAAAGGAAAAAGGGAAGCTGTATATCGTGCAAACAAGGCCTGTAACTACAATTCCAAAGGCAAAAGGCGTGCAAAAAAAAGAAGAGATAGCCTTTTCCGATACACCGATTCTAACAGGCGCCGGTGCTTCACCCGGGATCGGAACAGGACCGGTAAAAATTCTCAAAAATCCGGAAGAAATTAATAAAGTTAAAAACGGTGATGTTTTGGTTGCCCCGATGACTTCTCCGGATTATGTTCCGGCAATGAAAAAAGCAGTTGCCATAATAACTGATGAGGGGGGGCAAACATCTCACGCGGCAATTGTTTCAAGAGAGCTTGGGATTCCTTGTGTTGTAGGCACAAAAGAGGCGACTAAAAAGCTAAAAGATGAAAATATTGTCACGGTTTACGGAAGCGAAGGCCTAGTATATATGGGATCAAAAATAAAAGCTAAGGGAGATAATAAATCCGAAAAAGAGATAATTATTAATAAAAAAACAGCAACTCGTCTTTATGTAAACTTGGCAGAAAAAGAAATTGTCAGGAAAGTAGCCAAAAAAAACATTGAAGGCGTCGGTCTCTTACGGGCAGAATTTATGATAGCTAATATTGGAATTCACCCTCAAGAAGCCATAAAACAAAAAAAGCAAAAAGAATTTGTCACAAAACTTTCTAATGATATATCCATATTTTGCGATGCTTTCAGTCCCAGGCCGGTTGTATATCGAGCGACTGATTTTAAAACAAATGAATACAGATCGCTTCCCGGGGGAGAAAAATGGGAACCTATAGAATCAAATCCCATGCTGGGTTTTCGGGGAGCCTTTCGATATATTGCAAATCCGGAAGTTTTTAATCTTGAATTGCAGGCTATCAAAAAAGTTCGTGAAAAATATAAAAACTTGTGGTTAATGATTCCTTTTGTCCGGTCACCGGATGAACTTTATAAAGTTAGGCGATTGGTTAGCGTTGAAGGTTTATTCGAATCTACTTCTTTTAAGTTCTGGATGATGGTCGAAATACCCATTAATGTGATTCTGATAGAAGAATTTATTGACGTCGGGATTGATGGTGTTTCAATCGGTTCAAACGATCTTACAATGCTTGTCACGGGAACTGATAGGGATAATGCTCAAGTTGCTAAAGCTTTTAATGAACGTTCACCGGCCGTATTATGGTCATTAAAAAGAGTTATTAAAAGGTGCAACAAGCGTGGTGTTAGCACGTCTATTTGCGGCCAAGCTCCTTCTGAATATCCGGAACTTGTTAAAAAATTAGTTAGTTTTGGTATCACTAGTATTTCAGTAAACCCTGATGCAATAAACGAGTCGAGGAAGATGATAATCGAAGCAGAAAAAGAGGTTGCAAATGGCACCAAATAGCATGTAGTATGTAATTATGAGCAAGGTATCAAAAATATGGGCACGACAAATATTAGATTCGCGTGGAAATCCGACGGTCGAAGCCGCATGTCAGTTGGATAGTGGTGAAGTTTCGGTAGCATCCGTTCCCAGTGGAGCAACAAACGGTACGAACGAAGCACTGGAGCTGAGAGATAACGATCCTGAAAAATATTTAGGCAAAGGTGTAAGTAAAGCAGTAAAAAACGTAAATGAAATATTAGGACCGGGAGTTTGGGGTTTGGACGTAACAGATCAGGAGAAAATTGATACCCGTCTTATTGAACTTGACGGAACAGCTAACAAATCAAAGTATGGAGCTAATTCGATTCTGGCTGTGTCCGTTGTTGTTACGAAAGCTGCTGCTTTGGCCTCAAAACAACCGCTTTATGTTTGGGTTAATACGTTAGCTCAAAGAGTAGGGATTAATGCTCAAATAAAAGTACCCAACCCTATATTTAATATGATCAACGGTGGCTTGCACGGGGCAGGAAATCTTGATTTTCAGGAATTTCATGTTATACCAGCAACTATAAAGTCCTTCTCTGATGCTTTAAGAATGGGTGTAGAAGTGTACATGACTTTAGGAAAAGATTTAGCCAGAAGAGGTGCAATTCATTCTGTCGGAGATGAAGGTGGGTATGCTCCGAACCTTTTCACTAATGCAGATGCGCTTGAGGTTATTTATGAATCAATTAAAGAAACTCCTTATCAGATCGGACGCGATTTATTCTTGGGACTTGATGTTCGGGCAACGGTTTTTTACAAAAACGGTGAATACGTAATAAGAGATAAATCCGCCCCATTATCTGATGACGCACTTTTAGAGTATTACAAATATATTAATGGGCAATACCATCTATCACACTTAGAAGACGCATTTCATGAAGATGCTTGGGAATCATGGAAAAAATTATCGCAAATGCTTCAGGAACAGGTTCTAATTGTAGGAGATGACCTTTTGGCAACTAATATTGAAAGAGTGAAAAAAGCAATACAGGAGAAAAGCTGTAATGCTATCTTAGTTAAACCTAACCAAGCGGGAACAATCACCGAAACTATGAAAGTAATCAAAACCGCAAGAGACGCCGGTTGGAAAGTTATTACGTCTCACCGATCCGGGGAAACTGTTGACTGGTTTATAGCAGATTTTGCCGTTGGAACAGGAAGTGATTATGTTAAATTCGGCGCTCCGGCAAGAGGAGAACGTGTTGTGAAATATAACAGGCTATTATCAATAGAAGCCGAACTTCTTTTAAAAACACAAAAATGACTTCTAAATCGGTGCCTAAGTTTGTAATATTGGCAATTCTTGACGGTTGGGGTATTGCACCCAGTAGTCCTGGAAACGCCATAACTCAGGCAAAAACAATTAATATGGATAAATTCGTGGCTTCGTATCCGCACGGACAACTTTCGGCTTCCGGGGTTTCTGTAGGCTTGCCGGGAGACGAGGACGGAAATACTGAAACAGGTCATCTTAATTTAGGTGCTGGCAGGATTGTTTATCAGGATTTGGAACGGATAAATATGGCTATTGCAGACGGAAGTTTTTTTGATAATAAAGTACTCAAAGGCGCCTTTGAATTTGCAAAAAAAAATAAATCAAATCTTCATATAATGGGTCTTATTGGTGCAGGCGGAGCTCATTCGAATATTCAACATTTATTCGCTCTTATTCAAATGGCTTCAAAAGAAAAATTTAAAAATCTATATCTGCATCTTTTCACAGACGGTCGTGATTCTCCGCCTACTGCCGCAAAAACTTATGTAAAAATGGTAATGGATGTAATTGAAAAGGAAAAAGTGGGTAATATTGCAACTATTATGGGTAGGTATTGGGCGATGGATAGGGACCAAAGGTGGGATAGAACACAAAATGCATATTTTGCTTTAACGCAAGCAAAAGGGCAATTAGTGAAATCAGCTTTTGAAGCAATAGAAATGTCCTACAATGACGCTAAAACCGATGAGTTTTTGGAACCGTTTATTATTACCGATGCTTCCGGAATTCCGATCGCCAAAATTTCAGACAACGATGCGGTAATCTTTTTTAACTTCAGGATCGACAGGCCTCGTCAGTTGACCAAATCTTTTATATATAAAGATTTTTCAAAAGCTCCGATCTCGTTTGAATATGATCCCTATAAATTTAAATATGAAAAAGAGCATAATGATAAAAAATCTCAAATCCAAAAAGAACCTTTTGAACGAGGAAAACCATTAGAAAACTTATATTTTGTAAGTATGACCGATTACGGCAAGCCAATTAAAGACTCGGGCGCAAAACCGGCATTTCCACCGGAGGTAGTCGATATGCCGTTATCGGGAGTTATTTCAGCAAACAATTTAAGTCAACTTAAAATAACCGAATCAGAAAAGGAAAGATTTGTCGGTTTTTACTTTAACGGTTTAAGAGACAAACCATATCCGCTCGAAGAACGGGTAATTATTCCTTCCGCAAAAGTACCCACATACGATCAAAAACCTGAAATGTGCGCGAAAGAAATAACTGATGAGCTATTGCATAAAATGCAAATCGGCGAGTATAAACTTGTAGTTATAAACTTTGCAAATCCTGATATGGTAGGACATACCGGCAATATCGGAGCGTGTGTCGCAGCAATTGAATTAGTTGACGAATGTATCGGCAAAATAGCGAATTTTACGATTGCATATGAAGGTGCACTATTAATAACTGCCGATCATGGAAATGCTGAGGAAATGATAAATCCTAAAACGGGAGAAATTGATACAGAACATTCAGATTATCCGGTTCCTTTCATAGTTATATTTCGTGAATTTTTGGGGAAAGCGCAAATTTTAAGATCCGGTATATTAGCAGACATAGCCACAACAATTTTATCATTTTTAAATTTGCCCATACCTTCAGGCATGACCGGAAGCAATTTACTTTCTACTATTGAAGTTCATTAATAATTTAACAAAAAATTCAATTTTTGAGGTATTTTCTTATCAAACCTACTACCTTGCCCTGTATGCGTACATTTCTAACGAAAATCGGGCTCATCTTCGCATTTGCAGGCTCCAGCCTGACTCTCGTTGCTTCTTTGAAAAATCTTTTTAATGTAGCCATGCCATTATCCAGAAGAGCAACAACTATATCACCGTTGTTTGCGCTTTCCGTTTGTTCAATAACAACATAATCCCCATCCCTTATTTGTTCTTCAATCATGCTTTCACCCCTAACTTGTAAAACGAAGGTTGTCTTGCTACCTGATACGAATGTTGATGGGATTGATAATATTGCATTCGGATCCGTATAAGGTTCAAGTGGTGCTCCTGCTGCAATATAACCCAAAATTGGTACCTCTATACCTTCCTGAGAATAATTTATATCTTCTCCTACCAACTCAATAGACCTTGTCTTTCCGGCACGTCTTTTGATTAGTCTTTTTGCCTCAAGTGAAGTGAGGTGTTCATGCACAGTCGCAAGTGAAGATACCCCGATAGCCAAAGCTATTTCTTTTAATGTAGGAGCTGAACCTTTTGACTGGATATGCTGTCTAATATAATCCAATATTTGTTTTTGTTTTCTATATATAACCGGTGCCATATTTCTAATACCTTCGCATTTTATTTTTACAAATATTACCCGAAGATGTCAAGAGGCATTTTTACTAGAGGTTTAATTGTTCAGCAATTTCCATGAGGCGGTTGTATTTTTCCGTGCGTTCCCCACGCGATGGACCTACCTTAACAAAATCGGCAAAAGCTGCAACAGCAAGATCTATAATAAATGTATCAGTAGTTTCACCACCACCCCTATGAGAAACCACAACTTTTAATCCGTTTTTTTTGGCAATTTTAATAGCATCAATTGTTTCGCTAAGAGTCCCGACCTGATTAGGCTTAATTATTACTGTATTTATAGCTTTTGCCTCAATTGCTTTTTTCAACCTAGTAGAGTTTGTAACTGTTAGGTCGTCGCCAACGATCATAACTTTTTTACCTAATTTTGCATTAAGATTAGTCCACCCCAACCAATCGTCCTGCGAAAGTCCATCTTCTATGGAAATAATAGGGTATTCGTCAGATAACTTCTGATAGTATTCTATTAGCTCATCAGAACTAAGTTTACGATCTTCTTTTTGCAGATGATATGCTCCTTCTATGTTAAATTCAGAAGCCGCGGGGTCTATTGCGATACCTATTTCATCGGGAATTTTGTATCCTGAGGCAATTACTGCTTTTTGCATATATCCTAATGGTTCTTGATTTGACTTGGCGGAGGTATATGCATATGCGCCCTCTAATCCTACATTTGTATTAAAACCGGACTCTTTTAACAATTGTCCCAGTTTTTGATAGGATTCCTCGACCGCTCTAATCGATTCTATAGTGTTTTTGTCAAGAGTAGCTACGAACATGTATTCCTGAAAATCGGTTGAACTATCCGCATGTTTCCCCCCTTCTATAACAACCATCATAGGCTTGGGTAAAATATTTATTTCTTCATCAAAACTATAAGTATCTTTAATATGTTGATATAAAGTTTTGTCTAAAGTTATGCTTGCAGCTCTTGCACAAGCTAATGAAACACTTAGTATTGAATTTCCTCCCAACTTTTCCTTTTGGGGAGAGGTGTCCAAAGACAAAAGTATTTCGTCTATTTTAAGTTGATCTTGAACCTCTAATCCAACTATAAACGGAGCTATTGTTTCTTTAACATTTTTAACTGCATTAAGCATTCCCTTACCGAAATATCGCTTTTGATCGTTATCTACCAAGGTGATTGCTTCATGTTTACCGGAAGAAGCGCCAAAAGGTACAGAAGCACGAGCCGACATGCCATTTTCAAGAATAACTTTTGTTTCTATGGTCGGCAAACTACTCGAACTCAGAATTTCCCTGGCAATTACTGATGTAATTTTCATTATTTTTAGATACACTAAAATGTTAACTAAATTTTCGCAAAAATCAAAGTATCAATATGATGTGTTACAATAATTCGGTATTAATTCGGTGTAAAAATGGAATTTAAACTCAAATCCTCATTTAAACCTGTTGTCGATCAACAAAAGGCCATAAATTCACTTGTGAAAGGTAATACTAATGGACAAAAATATCAAGTCCTACTTGGAGTTACCGGTTCCGGAAAAACCTATACAATAGCAAATTTAATAGAAAAGCTGCAAAAGCCTGCTCTTATCATCTCTCACAACAAAACCCTTGCTGCTCAACTATACCAGGAATTTCGTGATTTCTTTCCGGAAAACGCAGTGTCTTATTTCGTTTCTTATTATGATTATTATCAACCCGAGGCTTATATTCCTTCAACCGATACATATATCGAGAAAGATGCGGACATAAATGATCTTATAGATAAATTAAGGTTGTCAACGACAAAAAATTTATTGACCAGAAAAGATGTTATTGTGATAGCTTCAGTTTCTTGCATTTATAACATAGGATCTCCGCTGGAATATGCTAATTTCGTTTTAGAACTATCAATAGATCTTAAGATTGCAAGAAAGATGCTTTTAGAAAAGTTTATTGACCTTCAGTATGAAAGGGCTGATTTTGGTTTTCACAGAGGTACTTTCAGAGTAATGGGTGACACGATCGATATCTATCCTGCATATCAGGACGAAGGTATAAGATTATTATTAAGTCAGGATACAATTAAAGATATTAAAACTATTGATCCCGTATCCGGTTCAGTAATTTCAAAAGTATATACAAATCAAGAAAGTGTTATTCTATATCCCGCAAAACATTTCATGACCGATCCGGATAAGCAAAATGCTGCGTTTTCGGAGATTAAAAAAGACTTGATAAAAAGAATAAAATATTTTAAGAAAAACGGTAAAGAACTTGAAAGCTACAGAATTAAACAAAAAGTTGAATATGATATGCAAATGATAAAAGAAATCGGTTATGTCAAAGGCATCGAAAATTATTCAAGATACTTTGATGGCAGACAACCGGGAGATATTCCTTATTCACTTCTGGAATATTTTCGCCAGCCTTTCAATAATGAGTGGTTGACAATTATTGACGAAAGTCATATTACTTTTCCTCAAATTAGAGGCATGTATAATGGTGATTTAAGCCGCAAGAAAATATTAGTCGATTATGGTTTCAGGTTACCGGCGGCATATGATAATAGGCCTTTGAAGTTTGAAGAATTCATGCGCAGAATTCCCGGTTTTATCGCAGCATCTGCGACACCCTCGAACTGGGAAATTAATATGGCAAATGAATCGGCTTTTTCAACTTATGGCAAAAAACATAAAAATGCCGGAATTGTTGAACAACTTCTAAGGCCTACGGGTATACCGGATCCCAAAGTCGAGATAAGACCCGCCAAAACTCAAGTAGCAGATGTCATAAACGAAATAAAAAAGGTAAGTAAAAAACATCAACGGACGTTGGTAACTACTCTGACAAAAAGAACCGCCGAGGATTTAAGTCAATTTTTAATTGATAAAGGAATGAATGTTCAATATTTGCATTCGGATGTGGCAACTTTGGAGAGAACCGATATATTGGATGATCTACGGCGCGGTACTTATGATGTATTAATCGGCGTTAATTTGTTAAGGGAAGGACTTGATCTTCCGGAAGTAGCCTTGGTTGCAATACTTGACGCAGACAAGGAAGGATTTTTAAGAAGCGAGGTATCTTTGATTCAAACAATGGGTAGAGCCGCAAGACATGCCGAAGGTCGGGTTATCCTGTATGCGGATAATATTACAAATTCAATAAATCGGGCGATGGATGAGGTTAAAAGGCGACGCAAGTTTCAATTACTGATGAATAAAAAATACTCCATAACTCCAAAAACTATAGAAAAACCTATTAGGGATAAACTTGTGACTGTTGAGGAAGAATCCAACATTCAAAAATTATTATCAAAAAGTGAAAAATCATATAATCTGCTACCCGAATTTGATTTGGATTCTTTAACGCCAATGGATAAAAACAAGCTACTTAAAAAAATGAGAAGGGAAATGTCACTGGCCGCACAAGATCTTAATTTTGAGTTGGCTGCGGAAATCAGGGATAAAATAAGTGAATTAGCAGGATAATTAAAGTGTCGGAATTTCAAATGTAGTAAAATCTATTCCGAAAAAATTGCCTACAAACGATAATGACCCCCATGTTGCAAAAACAATTACTACTCCGATAAGTGCATTGATTATCTGTCTTTTTGCCTCATCTGCTTTTTCTGATTTGCCCATTGATAGAATAAACTTCAATCCACCGCTAACCAGAGAAAAGAAAAAAAGTATAGAAGATACTATCAGAACCATATTAACGGCTGCGCTTATTAGACCCGGTATTGTAATATTTTGCAAAGCCGTAAATTGCCCTTGAGGGAGAATAAATATTTGTGATTGTTGCATATAATAAACATTTTAACTTAAATACACGCATATTTCCATAATTTGATATAATTTACACGCCACGGTTTATCGGTGGTTTAATTTGTATGGATAATTCAATCAAAAAAGAACTTAATCCCCTCGGATATATTAGGATTAAAGGGGCAAAACAACATAATTTAAAAAATATTGACCTTGATATACCAAAAAATAATCTTGTTTGTTTTACAGGAGTATCCGGTAGCGGAAAAAGTTCGTTGGCATTCGATACTATTTATGCGGAAGGCCAACGTCGCTATGTTGAAAGCCTTTCAACATACGCAAGACAATTTTTAGGTTTGATGGAAAAACCTGATGTAGACTTTATTGAAGGACTGTCACCTTCTATTTCAATCGATCAGAAAACCACAAGCAGGAACCCTCGTTCTACGGTTGGTACAATAACGGAAATATATGATTATCTTAGACTACTTTTTGCTCGTATCGGCCATCCGCACTGTCCTATTTGCGGCAGAGAAATTTCAAGTCAATCCCTGGACGAAATAGTTGATGCAATCTATAGTTTAATTTGCCAAAAATTAGATAGCCAAAAGAAGGCCAGATTTATTATATTTTCTCCTATCGTTGTTGATAAAAAAGGAGAATTTTCTCAACTTCTGGATAACTTAAAAGCAAAAGGCATACGTTACGTTCGCGTAGACGGCAAAATGCTTGATTTATCCGAAGAAATACTTTTAATAAAAACCAACAAACATAGTATCGATGCTCAAATCGACCGAATTTCTTTAACCGCAGATCAAATAAAAGATAATATTTCCAAAACAAACTTAAGAAGCAGGCTATCGGAATCATTAGAAAGAGCACTTGAACTATCAAATGGACTGGTAATTATATCCGAAGTACTTGATAAAGCACTTTCTATGCCTGAAATCCCATTACATTTTAAAAACCATTTATATTCGGAAAGATTTGCATGTCCGGTTGATAATATTCAAATTCCGGAAATCGAACCAAGAACTTTCTCTTTTAACTCACCCCAGGGCGCGTGTCCGTCCTGTAACGGCATAGGAAGGATTTTAAAGGTCGAGCCGGATTTAATGTTTTCGGAAGAAATTTCAATAACTGAAGGCGGAATCCTGCCGTTGGGAAATATATTTGAAAACGATACATGGTATGCACGTTTAATATTGACTGTATGTAAGCTAAACGCTATCGATACTAAATGTCCGATAAATAATCTTACTGATAAACAAAAACAAACTCTTCTTCTGGGCACAGGAACTAATGAGTATAAAGTGGAAGGCACAAATAGATTTGGGAAATGGACATATATATATGAAAGCTTTCCCGGAATAATATCTGATTTAGAAAATCGGCACTCTAACACGGAATCTGATTGGGTACGCCTGGAAATAGAAAAATACATGCGTGAAAAATTATGTCCTGAATGTAAAGGTGCAAGATTGAAAAAAGAAGCACTCGCTATTACAATTAAAGGACTTTCTATATCTGAGGTAACCGCATTATCCATAAACGAAGCTTTAACTTGGATAAATATCCTGAATGCAAAAGACCCGTCATTAACATACAAGGAAAAGGAAATTTCGAAGCTTATACTCAAAGAAATTAATGCAAGGCTGGTATTTTTGGCATCCGTTGGGTTGGAGTATCTGAACCTTGATAGGAATTCGGGTACATTATCCGGAGGCGAATCTCAACGCATTCGTCTGGCATCTCAAATAGGCTCTGGCTTGACCGGAGTTTTATATGTACTAGATGAACCTACTATTGGACTGCATCAAAAGGATAACGAGAGGCTTTTAAATACCTTAAAAAAATTAAGAGATTTGGGTAATACGGTAATTATCGTTGAACACGATGCTCAAACTATAAATAATAGTGATTATGTATTTGATTTCGGGCCCGGAGCCGGAAAATTTGGTGGTGAAGTTGTAGCAAAAGGAACTCCTGAAGAAATATGCAAAAATTCAAAATCTATAACCGGACAGTATTTGAGCGGAAGAAGGCAAATTGAAGTTGGAAGTATGAAGTTAGAAAATGGATATCGACTGAAAAAATCCCAATTTCTAAACCAAACACCTGATTTCAAAAATCAAAATTCGTCTATCACTCTTTACGGCTGTACTCAATATAATCTAAAAAATATAGATGTTGTGTTTCCTCTTAATAAATTTATTTGTATTACCGGAGTTTCAGGAAGTGGAAAATCAACTCTTTTGGTTGATACGTTATATACGGCATTAGAAAATAATTTAAATAATAAGTACCGGGGAGAAGTCGGAAAATATAAAGATATTCATGGTTTAGAAAATATCGATAAAGTAATATTGATCGATCAATCAGCAATAGGAAGAACCCCTAGAAGCAACCCTGCAACGTATACCAAGGTATTTGATCCTATACGCGATGTATTTGCACAAACCCGATCCGCAAGAGTAAATGGATTTAAAAAAGGAAGGTTTTCCTTCAACGTCAAAGGTGGTCGTTGCGAAGCTTGTGAAGGACAAGGACAAATAAAAATAGAAATGCAATTTATGAGTGATATATGGGTAACTTGCGAGGTTTGTGGGGGCAAAAGATATAACAATCAAACACTTGATATAGATTTCAGAGGAAAGAACATTTCAGACGTTTTGGCTTTGACAATTGAAGAAGCGATTGAATATTTTCATTCAATACCGTCTGTATTAGCCAAACTTGAAACTTTGATATCGGTAGGTTTGGGATATATGGAATTAGGTCAAGCTGCTACTACTTTATCAGGCGGCGAAGCCCAAAGAGTTAAATTAGCCACCGAACTTTCGAAAAAGGAAACCGGATCTACCATGTATATACTTGACGAGCCGACAACCGGTTTGCATTTTGCCGATGTAGAAAAGTTGTTAAGGGTTCTTAAACTGCTTGTTTCAAAGGGAAATACCGTTGTAGTAATCGAGCACAATATTGATGTAATCAAGAAGGCAGATTGGATTATTGATCTTGGACCTGAGGGGGGGGATTTAGGGGGTTATATTGTAGCTCAAGGATCGGTTAATGACCTTAAAAATTCTGATAAGTCATACACAGCTCAATTCCTGTGATTACATAGTCAATTAATATCTTTCGGAATAAGCTCTCTAATAATTAATTTATGGTGTAATCTTCTGGCAAATCTATGTGATTCATTTCTCATCCTTTGCAGAAGATTTATAGATGTACCGTCTTTTATGTTTGAAATATTGAATTTCAATTTTCCCAAATAAAATACAGGAATAATAAGCGTTTCAAATCTCTTTGCCAAGCCAATTATTGGAATATTCAAACCTTTCAATTCCTGATGGAATACCGATACCTGACCTTTGCCTCCGTCGACTATAATAAGATCAGGTTTCCCCCAATCAATTAGATGTTTTCTTCTTCTTTTTGCCAATTCCCTTAGCGATGATATATCATCCCTGGACTTTGGTTGATTAATTTTAAAGTGCCTATACAAGCTTTTGTCAGCTTCTCCGTTAATAAACGTTACCATCGACGCTGCAGGCGAACTACCGGCCAGATGTGCAACATCAAAGCATTCAATTCTTTTTATAGATTTAATTTTGGTATAATTATCAAGTATCTTTTTCAAATCTGATAATTCCTCTTGCCTTAAGTCGGAGACCAAGTTTGGATTTTTCAGGAATTCTTCTACCGGTATTACAGGTTGTGTAATGTAGTTAAGCATATTTACTTTATTTCTATAAAATATTGCTTTTTCGAAGTCTTTAATAGATGATGCTTTTTTCATTTTTGAAATGAGTGAGTTTCTTACTATTTTCAAATTCCCGTTTAATACTTTTTTTAGATAAAATATATTGTTTTTATACAGACTTTTTAGTTTTTGTTTTTCTTTATAATCATTTAAATTATTTACATAACTCGGACACGGAAAACAAAGCCCTAATTGACTATATAAGCACGGTCTAGTCCCTGGCTTATGCTGTGCATACGGAAAAACTTTTCTTACAGTTTTTAATATTGATTTTACATTAGAAGACGAAGTAAACGGTCCAAAAGTGGCTAAATTGTTTTCATTATTTACAACATCTCCTCTGGCCGTTAATAGCTGGGGGTACTCATCTTTTGTAATTTTAATATATAAAGGATTTTTATCGTCTTTCAATTCAATATTGTAAGGAGTGTTAAATAACCTTACTAACCTTGCTTCCAGCAATAAACTCTCCAATTCTGAATTTACTTTTATGTAAGAAAAATATTCGGAAAGTTCGATCATTCTTTTTGTTTTTACACCAAGATGCAAATTTAAATAGGATTGAAGACGCATCTTTATATTTACGGATTTTCCTACATACAAAGGCGATTCCTTTTTATTCCAAAAAGTGTAAATACCGAACGTCTGGGGAACTTTATGGATGTTTTCTTTTGTTAGTAAATATTTTTTGTAATTTTTTATATATTTCATTAATTTTTATTTTATTTTTTCCTTTGATCCTGTAAAATATTACTAATAAAATGCACAGGATTGATAAAAATATAATAAATAGCTGGAATATTATAACCCGGTTTTTATTTATAGGTATTTCAGTTTCAGTCCTATAAGCAGCTATCTTTATTATAGCTGGTGCATACTTGGCCAAAAAACCCCACTTAAATTCTACGTCCATCCCGTAAGAAGAATAGGGAGGCAGGACTTCTATATATTTAGTGTGATATTGCTTATCAGATAAAAATATTTCCGGCTTCACGCTATAAAGAGCATTTTGTCCTGTATTAACAAATTCAACTTCTAACTTGCCCTTTAAAAAAGGAATACTATTTATTATTTTATATTCAATTTTAATATCATTTTTAACAACATCTCCCAGCTCGGATGGTAAAATATAAACATCTTTTTGCGGATTGGTTCCCAATTTATATGAACCGGCTGAGTAAGGCTTTTGGGAATCTATTCCGTGTATAGCAAAAGTAAAATGTTTTAAATCAAAGCTATTAAAATAATCCTGCCCGGATGTTGCTTCCCACGTAGGATCAACAGATATCCAATTATTTTCAATGTCACTCCAATATTCCGGCCATGCATGTAAAACATCGGCAACTAAGGAAAGTGGTAGAACTCTCGGGTTATCAGAATAAGCAAAACCGTTTATTTCTCTTGCTGGAATGCCTTTTGCCCGGGCTAAAGCTATAAAAAGATCCGTAAATTCCATGCATATTGCATCGGTGGGTGAAAGAAATGCGGCTTTTGCCCCATATCTTTCTATGTTTGGCTTCACCCTGTCAAAGTTGTAGCTTAATTTGTTAACGACAAAATTATAGATATCTTCTGGGCTATTTAAATTGGATGCAGCTTCTTTCAAGAGCGGGTCTTCGGACTGCCAGTACTGCGTCGGTAATGTGTTTTTCAGTAAAGTCGAGGCTTTTGGTTGAATCAAGCTTCTTGACTTTGAAAATATCCTTGCATAACCCGATGTTTTGATATCCAATTTTTCCCTTGGTTTCAATTCAAATAAGGCGAGCCAATTACCGTCATCGTCTACTTTAATTTCCCTGGGACGAGGTAAAATTTCTTTATAATACATTTCCTGCAATGCCGTACCGGGTGGAATAGCAACTTCAATAACACTTGATTTTTTTAACGGATTCTCAATATGAAAATTCAGATTGAAAGAGAAAGTCTGAAATTCACCAAATATGAATTTTATTCCGCTGTCTTGAAAATCATTTTTATAAAATAAATATTCATTAACATCAGCTGAATTCATGACAGATCGGGGTTCTTGTGAAATGTACATATCTTCACCAAAAGAAGTCGGAACCGATATCTTGACCGAATAATTATTAAAATTATCAGTGTTAGTAAGCTTGGGAATATATATTTCTTTTATATCTGAAGTTTGCTTAAACAGCGAATTATCTTCATAAGTTATTAAAAAGGTCCTGGAATTATCAATTCCAACGACGCTATCCTTAAAATGTACTCTAAGTTCTGTATTAGAGTTATAATTTTTTTTATCAAAATTTAGTAAATCTCCTTTTTCATATATTCTTATGTTGTCTGGATTTTGACCGAAGATATTAAAGATAAAGCTCTTTGAATACAAGTTAGGATTATTATTTATTATATTTACTGTATTTGTTATATGTGCCTTGCCTTCTTCATTTATTTTATACCCGCTTTGGACATCTATATTGAAGTTATTTATTGCCAGTACATTGGCCGGGTAAAAAACTACAAACATGAAAAATGTTAAAAATAGTAGTATATACTTTAAATATTCAATTATAATTATCCTATGAAACGTATTATTCGTCATTTTGTCATAGATACATATTCTTTATGGCTGGTAACCAGTATTGCATCAGGTATTGTTTTTGGCAACGGAATAAAAACTCTGATATTTACTGGGTTTTTCATATCCATAACATCTTTGGTTGCCAAACCTGTTATTAACATACTTTTGCTCCCCTTAAATCTTGTTACCTTCGGACTTTTCAGGTGGGTATCTTCCGCAGTTGTATTATATCTTGTAACCCTTATCGTAAAAGATTTTAAAATCATATCTTTTACATTTGCGGGTTTTTCAAGTAAATGGATAGATATACCTCATATTAATTTAGATGGTATATGGACGTATATCGGTTTCTCATTTTTATTATCAATTATAACGTCGTTTATTTATTGGTTGATAAAAAATTAATGAAATTCGCTCATTTGTTATATAATACCTTTTAAGCATGAATTTAATACTCTTTGCAATTCAAATCACCTTGTCAGTCGCAGTGATACTTTTGATACTCGTACAATCCAGAACCGCCGGTTTATCCAGAAGTTTTTCCGGCGGCGGCGCATCTTTTACTAGACGCGGACTGGAAAAATTAATTTTTCGGGCGACTTTCGTTTTCTCCATTTTATTTTTATTATTCTCAATTATTATTCTTGCTTTGTAAATAACCTTTATTTAATGGCAAAGACCAAATTCTTAATTAGATTAATTTCGGCTTATTTTAAACATTTCAGATGGATATTCTTTTTAGGTATTATTTTTGGTTTTTTACTTTTTTTTGTAATAAAGTTCATACTTCCGTCAATTAATCAGGGAGGTACAAGAAAAATTGGTATGGTCGGTCGTTTTACAACAAATGATCTTCCCGAGGATATATTACTTCTAATTGGCGATGGTTTGACAAAAATGTCGGATGACGGAATACCTCAACCAAATCTGGCAAGTTCATGGGAAACGCCTGACAAGGGAAAAACTTGGATTTTCCGTATTAAAAACGACGTGTATTGGCACGATAATACCAAATTAATCAGCGATAATATTATTTATGATTATACGGATGTAGAAATCGAGAAACCCGATAATAAAACTCTGGTTTTTAAATTAAATGAGCCTTTTTCACCTTTTCCCAGTGTTGTTTCCAGCCCTACTTTTCAAAAAGGGCTTTTGGGTACGTCTTTTTGGCGTGTAGATAACATAAATTTATTTGGCGGATATATCCAGGAAATTACATTAATTAGCAAGAGTAAAGACCGGTTAATATATAGATTCTATCCGACTTTAGACGCCACAAAATTAGCTTTTAAATTAGGCAAAGTTGATCAAATTGTAAATATCATTGATCCTGATCCTTTCAATTCATGGAATACATCAATGGTTCAAGAAAGTGTTGCCAGGCAGCAGGTTGTTGTAATCTTTTTTAATACACAGGATAAACATTTATCGGAAAAGTCTTTAAGACAAGCCTTGATATACTCTATAGACAAAAATATACTTGGAGAAAGAGCCTTGAGTCCAATTAATCCCAACTCTTTTGCATATAACCCACAGGTTAAGCCTTATGATTATAATATAGACAGAGCAAAAGAACTTTTTTCCGAATTTCCCGAAGAAATAAAAAAAGAAATCGATATAAAGTTGATTACAACCCCGGTATTATTTAAGACTGCTGAAAAAGTCGTTCAGGACTGGCAAAAGGTCGGAATAAAATCAAATGTTCTGGTTTCTTCTATAATTCCCAGCGAATATCAGGCATATTTAACAATACTGGAAATTCCTAAAGATGTAGACCAATATCCCCTATGGCATTCAACTCAATCTGATACTAATATGTCAAAATTCTCTAATTTTAGAATTGATAAGCTTCTAGAAGAGGGAAGAGTAGAACTTGATACAGACGAAAGAAGAAAGATTTATCTTGATTTTCAAAGATTTTTGCTTGAAGAAGCACCCGCTGCTTTTTTATATCACCCCAATTTTTGCTTGAAGAAGCACCCGCTGCTTTTTTATATCACCCCAGATACTACTCTATAACAAGGAAATAGAAAATGGTTATTCCGGTATTTCAATAACTTCTTCTCTTTTTTCTCTTAAAAAGCTAGTCCACTCCTCAAAGATTTCAATAACATTTTTTAGCGGGATTTCGATAAGAAAATCTAATATTATTGTTAAAAAGTTTATCTTGGCAAGAGCTCTCGAAAGGTAAAAGCCAAAGTTAAGAAAAGGCAAGGTAAGATAACTTACTATATGACCCCAAAAACTTTCATCTCCGGATTCAACTCTGAGCTGATTGGCGTGATATCTTATCCTGAAAGCAAAAAGCAAGACAGCAGAAAGAAACATGAAAAATATCAATGTGGAAAAAATCGTAAAGTTTAATAAAGCAAGAACATATGTTACGCCTCCAAAAACCAGGATAAAAAGAATGGCATAAAATATTCCGAAGATTTTTGCAAAGTTTGACTTTTTTTGCGATTTAAGTATTGAAAAGTCGGTTTTTGACAAGTCGCTGGTATTATAAACAACGGATTGAAGTTTTTGAATAATAAG